>Ga0116226_10004567_pt1 | contig 12294 bp, 8 predicted proteins | sample S1TSphfallax_FD_89692 | JGI IMG/M metagenome (GOLD analysis project Ga0116226, IMG submission 89692) | Host-associated microbial communities from peat moss isolated from Minnesota, USA - S1T2_Fa - Sphagnum fallax MG | ecosystem: Host-associated > Plants > Peat moss > Unclassified | place: USA... | reverse complement strand
CTCGAGCGTGTCGAGGTCCTGCGCGGACCCCAGGGTTTTCTGTTTGGCGCGGCCAGCGATGCAGGCGCCATCAGCCTCGTAACAAAGGCGCCCAGTAGTACGTTCTCCGAGGAAGCGAGCATCGAATATGGATCGCACAATCAAATCAACTTCACGGATCGCGTGAACTTCCCCATCAAAGACAATATTTTCGGTACTGTCAGCGTAGTGCGCGAAACCGGCGATGGCTGGATAAAAAATCTCGCAGAAGACGGTAAATATTCGGATCAAATCGATAACATCGGCGTACGCAGCCGCGTGCGCATCGTCGTTTCTGACCACACCACCGTCGATCTCGCCGCCGACTACTCCCACACGGAAACCGGCTTATTGGTGGGTGAGCCAATCACGGGGCCCTTCGGTACTGGTACGTACCCCTATCCAAACTACACTGTCGACCAGACCAGCGCGGAATTCGACAAGAAATCGGGCGGCGGCTTCTCTGCGACCGTCAACTATCAGGACGCCGACATCAAGTTTACGTCCATCACCGCCTACCGGACCGCCCATCGGCAATGGGAAACCGATACCGATCACACACCGCTCAACCTTCTGTTCGTGAACTACAACGACCAGTATGACACCTTCAGTCAGGAGTTCACGGTCAGTTCGAACGTGCCGTCGAGCAGACTGCGCTATTTGGGCGGAATCTATTACTCCCAGAATACGGAGTCCTCGAATCGCCTGGTAGCCCTGCTCGATGACGCGGCGGCATTCGGACTGGGGACAGGAAACGTGATTGACGATCCTAGCAATCTCGAGTCCACCTACTCAGCGTACGGATCGGTGGACTTCGACATCACCAAGCAATTGACTTTGGACGTGGGTGCACGAGCCACGCTCGACACCCGTGCGTTGACCATGAGTCAGCAGGACACAGCCCCCGTGCTGGCGGGCCCGGACTTTGTTGGCTTCGTGGGCAAGACCAGTGAGGCATACTTCCTGCCGACGGCCGGGTTGTCGTACACACCGATCGAGGACGTCATGGCCTATGCCAAGTTCTCCGCAGGGCAGAAGCCAGGTGGCTACAACGCGGACTTCGTGTTGGCGACGGCGGCCTCCGACAGGCCTTACTCCTACTCCGCGGAAAAAGTCAAAAGCTACGAGGCGGGTCTCAAGACTCAATGGCTCGACCGTCGGCTCACCGCCAATGTTGCCTTATTTCTCAATAATTTTTCGGACTATCAACTGTTCGAATTTGGCAAGACGCCAGAGGGAGCGACTTACAGTGCGCTCAAGAACGCCGGACAAGTGCGTACCGATGGTGCCGAGTTCGAATTCGACGCGATTCCCGCCAAGGGCTTGACCGTGGGTTTGAATTTCAGCCGGCTGTATGCGACCTACGTGAGCTTCCCGAACGGAGGAGGCGTGGGGGTGAGCTATGACGGACATCAGCTCGAGTACGCGCCCAAATGGACAGGCTCGCTGAATGCGAACTACGACCACGACTTGAGTTTATACAGTGGTGCGTATTGGATCATTGGCACCAACTTCTACATGCGCAGCAGTAGCTATGCCGATCCGTCGAACGAGGCCGAATACTACATGTCGGCATCGAAGCTGCTGACTGCGCGGTTCGGAATCGGCTCGAAGGGTGGAACTTACGAATGGGAGGCGACGCTGTCTGGCGAGAATCTGCTGAATTCCGATGCGTTCACCAACATCAGCCAAGACGGTTTCGGGATCTTGGTTGGCTTCCGCGAAACGCCGCGGCGCTACATGGGTAAGTTCGCGTTCAAGTTCTAGAGGTAAGCATGAACTGGAGAACGGCAGTATTCGGTGTGATTGCGGCCAACGTTGTGTTTGCCGCGTTGGGTTGCTCTCCCGCACGTGCACAGGTGCCCGCCGAAATTCATATTCCAGGTGACCGGGTGTTTCCTGAGAGCCTGACCTCGAGTGCGGACGGGGCGGTATACGTGGGTAGCGTGGTCGGGGGGGGCGTGTATCGGGCACCGCCCGGCGGCGACACGGCGACGCTGTTTATCCCTCCGGGCAGAGATGGGTTGCACAGCGTCTTCGGAGTGTATGCGGACGATCGAACGGAAACGCTCTGGGTGTGCTCGAACACCCTGGATCCAGCGGGGCGCTCCGCACCCTCCCACGGGGAACTGCATTCTTTCAATCTGATCACCGGCGCAAGTTTGCGGTACTACGCGTTGCCGTCGACCGGTGCCTACTGCAACGACATTGCCGTCGGTCGCGACGGGACCGTGTACGCAACGGACAGCAACAATATGCAGATCGTGCGACTCGCCCCCGGTGCGACCGAACTCGGCGTCTGGTCCCCGGATGGTGCGTTTGGCGCCAAAGGCGGCTTACTCGATGGCATTTCGCTGGTTTCAAACGCGGTGATCGTGAACACCTTCATGACAGGCAAGCTCTTCGGCGTCTCTTTAAAACGAGATGGAAGTGCCGGACCTGTTATGGAGATCCCGCTCAGCCGAGGCATCGACCACCCGGACGGCATGCGAGCTTTCGGCAAGCGCAACGTATTGGTCGTGGAAGGAGGCGGACCGGGCCGGTTGTCGAAGGTCGCATTGAGCGGTTTGAGTGGTTTCAAGGGTCAGGTATCGACGCTTAAGGAGGGCTATCCCGACGGTCCCACGGCGGTCACGGTGGTGGGATCCATGGCCTATGTAATCGAAGCGCAATTCAAAGCGCTGATGGGTGGCGCTGAAGCCAAGATCAATCCTTTTCATGCAACGGCCGTGCGGGTTGGTAAACCGTGAACGGTCGATAGGAGCACCAATGAATACTAAAAGCCTCATCATATGCGTTATGTTCGCCGGCTGCGTTGCATGTGGCGGGCCGTCGAGCAAAGCCCCACAGCAATCGCCGACGGTCGCGACGACGACCAAACCCTCATTAGGCATAAGGCCCGACGGCGACACCGAGGTCAAGCCGGACATGAGCAAGATTCATTCCGAAGAGCTCAAGAAGGTGTTCTCGTACATCGACGGCCACATCGATGAGCACGTGGTGAATCTGCAGAAGTGGATTCAGCAGCCGAGCATCTCCAATACCGGCGAGGGCATTCAAGAGTCTGCCGAGATGGTCAAAGGCTTTTTCGACCAGCTCGGCTGTCAGGAGTCCAAGGTGTACGATGTCGGCATGGCCGATTGGGGCCAGCAGGGAAATCCTGTGGTGTTCGCCAAGTGCGACGAGGGTGCGCCCAAGACGCTCGTCGTCTACTGGATGTACGACACCATGCCGATCACTCAGCCCGATCTATGGAAAGCCCCGCCCTTCGAGGGCCGACTGGTCGAGCAGCCACCGTTCAAGAAGGTCTTGATCGGCCGTGGCGCAGTCCACTCCAAGCACCACGAGATGACCATGTGGAACACGCTGATGTCGATCAAGGCGGTGGCCGGCAAGCTGCCGGTGAACCTCATTTTCGTCGCCGAGGGAGACGAGGAGCGCATGTCGATGGGCTACCGTAAGTTCGTCGAGGATCATCCGGACTTCTTCAAAGGCGTGGATGCCATGTACACGTTCGGATTCCAGAGTTTCACCGGCGCAGCCTACGTACTCGGTGGCTCCGAGGGTTGCCTGTTCGTCGAACTGACCACCAGCGGCGCAAAGTGGGGGCGGGGACCGAATTACAGCAACATCCACGGCGGGTTCAAGCGATCCGTTGACTCGCCTGCGTGGCGGCACATCAAGATGTTGTCGACGCTGGTGGACGACACCGGTAATAAGGTACTCATCGACGGGTTCTACGATGACATGGTTTCCCCGCCTGCCTCCGACGAGGCGAAGCTGCGCGCCTTCTCCAAGACGTACGACGTGAAGAAGGCGGCTGAGAACTTGGGCGTGGGACGCTTCATTTCTGAGGATCCGTACGAAGTGATGAAGATGTCCCTCCTGGGTACGTCATTGAACATCGACGGCATTTGGGGCGGCAATATGTTCGCCGGAGGCTCGGGCGCCATCCTGCCGAACAAGATCACCTCCAAACACAACATTCGGTACATTCCCAACATGACCGGACCCGACATCGTGACGAAGCTCCGCAAGTATCTCGACAAGAAAGGCTACTCGGATGTCGAAATACGCGTGATTGGCGATGTGCCCTGGGCCAAGATGAAATCGGATACACCCATTGGACACGCGGTGCTCGACACCTTGGACATTTTCCAGATCAAGCACGTGCCCGTGAGCCCGGACCAGACGATCATGGGCGGCTATTGGCCGGCGTATTTGTTCGCGGGCAATCCGATCAACATCCCGATCATGGGTGGTATGGCGGGTTTCGGCTGGAATCCGCACGCGGCGAACGAGTACTACGTCATCGAGGGTGCCGGCAAGGTCTATGGAATCGCGGGGGCGGAGAAATCCGTGGCCACCGTTCTGTACAACTACGCCGGCAAGAACGAAGCGCCGTAGGGTTTAGAGGCGACATGACCATCATCTCGCTGCGCGACGTCAAGAAGCGATACGAGTTGGGCGGTGCCACGGTGCACGCCGTACGCGGCGTGAGCCTCGAGATCGAAACCGGCGAGTTCGTGACCATCACCGGACCCTCGGGCTCGGGCAAATCGACGCTGATGCACATCTTAGGGTGTCTCGACCGGCCGACGGAGGGGCAATTCCTGCTGAATGGCAAGGACGTCTCTGGCCTGGCGCGCGATGAGCTGGCCGCGATCCGCAACAAGCAGATCGGCTTCGTGTTTCAGGGCTTCAATCTGCTGCCGCGGACCACGGCGGTGGAGAACGTCGAGGTGCCATTGCTGTACTCGCGCCCCGGTGTGCGTACATCGGAGCGGCGGCGGCGTGCTCTGGCAGCGCTTGCGGCCATGGGACTCTCGGATCGGGCCGAACATCATCCGAACCAGCTTTCCGGCGGTCAGCAGCAGCGCGTCGCGATCGCGCGCGCGCTGGTCAACGAGCCCGCCGTGATCTTAGCCGATGAGCCCACCGGCAATCTCGACACGGCGACGAGCATCGAGGTGATGCGCTTGCTGCAGGAACTGCGGGCGCAGCGTCGCATGACCATCGTCCTCATCACCCACGAACCGGATATTGCCGCCTACGGGACGCGCATTGTCGCGATGCGCGACGGCGTGGTCGTCTCTGATACGCCGAATGCGGCGCGAGCCAGCTGAACCATGCTGCCACGCGCGGTGGCCCTTGCCGGACAGGCGCTCGACTCCCTGACGCGCAACAAACTGCAGACCGGGCTCGCCCTGCTCGGCGTCAGCATCGGTGTCGGTGCGCTCGTTACCAGCATCGGGCTCGGCCGCGGTGCGCGGCAAGCCATCGACGCGGAGCTGCGCGCGGCCGGGGCCAACATGATCGTCGTCACCTCGGGAAATTACCGCCCGCAGGCCGACCCGCAGGAAGACTCGGTCGGGGACGAAACGTGGCTCGATGACATCCACGGCCCCAACGGCGATGCGGGGCCGCGCATGGTGCCGGTGCATTTCGAAGACGATCCCACCGCCCTTCACGACCACCCGACCGCCAAGCAGCGCCTCGGTGATGCGTCCGCGGGCCTTGGCGCCGCCGCCACACTGACGCGTGCGGATGCGGCCGCGATCTTGCGCGAGATCCCTGGGGTACAGCATGTGGCGTCCGGCGTGCACGAGAACGTGCGCGTGTATGCCGGCCCCGACGAGAAGGGGCCGGTGTGGTTTACCCGGCTGCACGGCACCGATGTGGATCTGGCCGTGATTCGTACCGGGTGGGTCTTTCCGTATGGTGGATTTCTCACCGAGCAGCAGGTGGAGTCCAGCGAGCAGGTCATCGTGCTGGGACGCATCGTGGCAGACCGGTTGTTCGGCAGCGGGTCCAATCCCGTGGGTCAGATCGTCAAGCTGTGGCATCAGGCTTTTCGAGTGACGGGCGTGATCGGCACGCGTAGCTGGGCCACGCAGCCTGAGCCCGGGGACGATCAATTCGATGCCGTGTACGTGCCCGTGACGACGGTGCACCGGCTGCTGAACTTGAGCAAGCTCAACACGATCACGTTGACCACGACATCCGTGGGGGATACCACGGCTATCGCCAAGCGGATCGTGGTGCTGTTGCGCCGGCGGCACCATATCGGCGAGAACGCCGCGGACGATTTCATCGTGAGGACCCAGGCACAGCAGGTGCTCGGTCACGGATTGCCGCCCCAGCTGGCGCGCCTGGTCACCGGCAACCTGTCCGGCGTCGACAGCCTGACCATCGCCAAGCTCGGGGTGTCGATGGAGCGCGCGAATGCCACGATGCTCTGGCTGCTCGTGGGTGTGGCCACGGTATCGCTGGTGGTGGGCGGTGTCGGCCTGATGAACTTGCTCCTGTTGTCCGTGACCCAGCGGACGCGCGAGGTGGGCGTGCGCATGGCGCTGGGCGCACGGCGAGCCGACGTCGTGCTGCAATTCGTTGCTGAGGCGGTCGCGCTCAGCGTTGTGGGGGGACTGTTGGGTACGGTCATTGGGGTGTTCGCGGCGAGCGGACTTGCGCAGATGTTTCACTGGTCGATCGTGGTCTCGCCGCTCATCGGGGCGCTCGGCATGCTCGCGGCCGCCGTGCTCGGCGTGTTGTTCGGGGTGTATCCGGCGCGGCGCGCGGCCGGTATCGATCCCATTGAGGCTCTGCGCTATGAATAAGGGCAGTCGATGAATAAGGTCAGTCGATGGCTGGCTGCATTGAGTCTCGCGCTGCTGTCCGTGGCGACGGCTCGGGCGCAAGGGGACATGCCCATGCATGGCAACCACAATCCGCACCACGGCGGTATCGTCCTGATGTACGGCATGGATCTGCATTTCGAGGTGGTGCTCGAGCGGACGGGCGCGCTGCGTATCTACTTCAGTGATGGTCAACGCGCCGACCTGCCTGCGTCCTCTGTTTCGGACCTGGCGGTGGAAATCGACCGCCCGGGTGCCCTGTCGGAGGCTGTCGAGATGGCCATTAACGCCACCGGTGACTATTGGCAGGGCAAGAGCGCGCCCGTGGGCATGGGCGACTCGACGATGAACATCGCCTTCGTGTTTCGCGGCGATCCCATCGTGGTGTCGGTGCCCACGTCGAACTTGATGCCTGCGGCGAAAACGCCCTCTGCGGCGCAAACGCCGCGTGAGCCGGTCTTGCAGCATGTGTGACAGCGTCGCGATTGCGGTCAGGGCGCTGCTGCGCAACAAGTTGCAGGCGCTGCTCACGCTGTCGGGCATGGCCGTCGGCGTCGCGATGGTCGTGATCGTCGCGGGACTCGCCCGCGGTGCGCAGTTGACCATCGAATCGCAGATCGAACGCGCAGGGCCTACGCAGATCACGGTGCGCGCCGGTAATTTCGTGCCGGCCGCCGTGTTTTCCTCGGGAAACGAGGACAGTGGCGGCGGCGAAGTATCGCAAGGCACGGGCTCCGATCCGATCAACGACGCGCGCGCCGGTACGGTGAGTACGATGCCGGCCGGCCGGCGAGTCAGGCAGCCACCGCCCAAACATCGTACCCCGGCCGCTCCGCTGTCGATCACCGAGCTTAACCTGTTGCGTCACGAGATTGCCGGCGTGCGCGCCGTCGCCGCGGGGGTCGCCGGCAATGCGAGCGTCACCGATGCCGCGGTGCCCGTGAGCGCGATCCGCTTGTCGGGCTTTGAACCCGCGTGGCCCGACATGGCGGAGTGGCGCTTGGCTGAGGGTCGCTGGATCTCCTCGTCGGAGCATGCCGCGGGGGCGCCCGTTGCGCTGGTGACCGCCGCTGTGGCGGCGCGGCTTTGGCCGAAGGGCGAGTCCGCCGTCGGCCGGTCGCTCGACGTCGGCGGCCAGGTGTTGCACATCGTGGGTATCATTTCCCCTCCCGTGCGGCCGACGGACGACTCCATGCTCGTGGTTCCCGTGGTGAACGTGCCCATCGGGTTGGCGCAAGCGATCCTCGGTCGCAAGGATTTCGACTCGATCACGGTGCGGACCACGTCCGTCGGCGTGACGACCCGCGTGGCGCTCGAGATCCGCAGGGTGCTGCGCCGCGTGCACGCGCTGGCTGCGGATACCATGGATGACTTTCGCGTCGACACCCAGAGTGTCTCGGCCATGCCGGGGATGGGTCTCGATCCCGGGATGGAGCGCGCCGTGCACTCCAACGTCGTGCAATTCGAACAGGCCTCGTGGGAGGAGACGGTTCGCAGCCTTCGGCAGGCGACCCGCACCTTCACGGTGCTGCTGGCCGCGGCGGCCGCGGTGTCGCTGGTGGTCGGGGGAATCGGCATCATGAACATCATGCTGGTGTCGGTGACCGCGCGCACGCGGGAGATCGGCCTGCGCATGGCGATGGGCGCCACGGCGTCACACGTCACCGGTCAGTTTTTGGTCGAAGCGCTCACGCTCGCGGGACTTGGGGGTGTCGGCGGGGTGGTGCTGGGATCGCTCGGGTTGCTGGCCGTGAAGATGGGTCTGCACTGGGCCACGTCGGTATCGCCGCTGATGCTGGGTCTCGCCCTCGGCACGGCGGCGCTGACCGGCATGGCCTTTGGCCTCGGGCCTGCCCGGCGCGCGGCCGTGCTCGATCCCGTGATTGCGTTACGCTCCGAATGAGCCGCGTCACTTCATGAGTTGGAGATCTCCATGAACACCTTGCTCACCGTCAACCTGCGTCTGGCCGCACGCTCGCTGAACCGCAATCGCCTGCGGACGGCGTTGACCATGCTGGGGATCATCATGGGCGTGGCCGCGGTGCTGACCATGGTCGCCCTCGGCACGGGCGCGCGCCAATCGGTGCAGACCGAGGTGAGTTCCGCCGGCACCAATCTGGTGTTCGTCAAGGCGGGCAATTACGCGCGCAACGGCGAGAGCGTCGGGATCGTCGCGGGCCTCGGCGCCGCACACACCCTGGTGGCCGCGGATGCCGATGCCATCGCTCAGACCGTGCAGCACATCCGTGCGTTGAGTCCGGGCCTCTCGGTGCGCGCGTTCATTGCGAATGGCGATACGCGTGCGTTCGCACGGGTGCAAGGAGTGGCCGACGGATTTGCCTTGGCCTACGGCTGGGAGCTGAATCCGGGGCGCATGCTGCAGGAACATCAGGGCGATCCGGAGGAGGCGGTCATCGGCCGCGCGCTGGCCGACAAGCTATTCGGGCAGGGCGAGGATCCCCGTGGCAAGACGTTGCGGGTGCGCGATACCTCGTATGTGGTGGTCGGTGTGACGAGGAGCGAGGCCGAGGACCAGCGGGACGTGCTGTTCGTGCCGTGGAAAGCATTGCAGAGAAGTCTCGGTGTAGAGCACTTGGACAGCATCGTCGTGGCCGCCGAGCGAGCGGGCGAGACCTCCCAGATCGCCGCGGACATCACGCGGCTGCTACGCCAACGCCATGGCATCGCCGGTTCTGCGCAGCCCGTCGGCTATCTCGCGCAGACCCGAAGCGCAGGCGGGGCACCCGATGATTTCACCGTGGAGACGCAGGCTGCGGCGGCGTTGACCAAGGGTCTGTACACGCCCGCCGCGGCGTTTGCGCTCGCCAATCTGCCCAAACTCGATGAGGTGACGCTCGCCGAGATGGCCAACACGCTCGACCACTCGAGCGACACGATGACGGCGCTGCTGTCGAGCATCGCCGGCGTGTCGCTCATCGTCGGTGGCATCGGCATCATGAACATCATGCTCGTCTCCGTCACGGAACGGACGCGGGAAATTGGCATCAGAATGGCCACCGGCGCCCGTTCCCGCGACGTCGCGGTGCAATTTCTGATCGAGGCGATGACCTTGAGTGTCGTCGGTGGCATCGCCGGCCTGATCTTGGGGCTAGCCACAGCGCGACTGGTCGGCTGGTCGCTCGGTTGGCCGACCCGCGTTCCCGCCAGTGCGATGCTGGTGGCCCTCGGCATCGCTGCGCTGATTGGGCTCGTGTTCGGCAGCTATCCCGCGAGGCGGGCCGCGCATCTCGATCCGATCGTTGCGCTGCGTGCGGACTGAGACGCTGCCCAGCGCGGCCCGAGCTCGGGGGCGCGGCTCCCGGGCAGGTCGGGTGCTGATGGTTGTGGCGTTTGCCGTGCTCGGCGGTCACGCCAGCGCTCAGGTTGAGGTCACTCCGGCACGGCGAGATTCGGTGGAACCTCAGGCCGAGCGTTACGTCGCGCTGGCCCTGGCGCTGGCGCAACGATTTCCACAAGAAGTGGACGCTTATTTTGGCCCCGTGTCTCTCAAAGAACGGGAGAGGAGTTCGAGTCCGACCTTGCAGCAACTGCAAAAGTCGACCGACCGACTGCTTGGCGAGCTGCGATTGCCTCGCGATATGAACTCACGCCGCGCCGAACTTCTGCAGCGGGTGACGAGTTTCGATGCGCTTTTGAATACCCTGAGCAATCCGGGGAAGAGCGCATTCGATGAGGAGGCACGGTTGGTCTACGACATCGAACCCGTGCCGTCCGATCCGGCAGCGTGGAGTCGAGCGCGTCGTGAGCTCGACCGGCTGCTGCCAGGCGAGGGGAGCCTCGCCGACAGGGTCGATCGATTTCGCGGACGGTTCGTCATTCCGGTGAGCTCAAGAGTCGCTGTATTCGAGCGGGCCATGCAGGAGTGTCGCGCCAGAACCTTGGCGAAGTGGCGGCTACCGCAGGAGGAGACCCTGGATGTCACCTTCACGAGTGATGTGCCGTCGGCGTGGCACCGCTATGAAGGTCATTACCACAGCACCTTGAAGGTGAATCCTGAGGCCGTCGCCTTTCTCGGTTCGGCCATCGACGTCGCTTGCCACGAAGGGTATCCCGGCCATCACACGCAGTTCGTGCTGATGGAACTCGAGGCAGGTCCGTCGGGGCCGGACATCGAGAAAACGCTCGTCCTGTTGCGCTCGCCCATCTCGTTGCTGCGCGAGGGCGCGGCCGACTATGGAGTCGACCTGGTGTTCCCGCCGGCCGAGAGACTGGCATTCGAGCGCGACGTGCTGTTCCCCCTGGCGGGTTTGGATGCCGCCGAGGCCGCAAAATATGCCATGGTACATCGATTGGTTCGGCAGCTCGGTTCCCGCGCCGTGCCGATACTGCGCGCTTATCGCGATCATCGCCTGGCGGCGCAGCCAGCGGGCAAAGCGTTGCAACAAGCCGCGCTGGTCTCGAGTCCCGGCCCGCTGCTGGCTTTCGAGGACCAGATGGGCCCTTTCGTTCTTGGATACACGGTCGTCCACGAGCAGGTAGAACGTTACATCGAGACTAGAAGCAAGCTCTCCGGTGAGGACCCGTGGGCAATATTGCGCCGAATCCTCACACGGGAGGACTTGGCTCCCCTTGGGTCTTCAAGCACCATGCTAGAGAATTGATCGGTATGGTGGAAACGGGTCGTCCGTAAGTGCAGGTTTTCCAGCTGCGGGTGTTCCTACGCGGCATTAGCCCGTTGATATGGAGGAGGCTTCTCGTCCGGTCGGACAGCACGGTGGCGCAACTCCACGAAGCACTTCAGGTCGCTTTCGGTTGGATGACCACCGTTAAGCTCGCGACCGGTTCATATAAGTAGGCTCTCGATGAAATTCACGATCCAAGCGTTTCTCGAAACCCCCCGATGGACTGCCACTCACCGTGACGGTTCGGACGATTGAACGTTCTTGCGCCCGGATCGAGGATGTGGGGCTGCGGCTGGCGGGCGAGACGGAACTTAATCTGATGCTGCTGAGTAGGGGTCGTCATGGCTCCGACTACTGCTTTCTTGTACCGGTATGGTGAGTATCGGACGACTTGGCGGATGCCGCGTCGAAACGAGGCTAACGTTCACAACAAAAATGCTTGCGCTAACGCACATGATTGTGAAACGATTCTTTGAAAATCGAGTATTCACGGGATGATTCTTCGCGCATGATTTTGTCTCGTCATCTATCCCCGGCTGCTTTACTCGGGGTTCAGTGTCCCTTAAGTGATTTGACTTGCCAACCATGTCCACAACTCTGTGAGTTGCGAGCGTCGCCATATGGCGTAGTACTTGAAGATGTCAGCGAGAAGACTGGCGGGAAGCGTGGTTGAGTTATACGACGTTATTGTATCGTCATGATCATCAAAGACGGCCGGATGGCGCATCCGGCCAGCACGCGACATCAAACCCTGCAGCGCTATCGCATGGCAAGCCGTTCGCTCGGCGTTTGCAGCTTCAGCAAGGCCGTGTGCATGGCTTCGTTTTGTTTCAACACGGCATCGAGCTGCTTTGCGATGGCCTCCTGATCCCGTTTTCTCTCGGCACGCTCGGATTGCAAAGCCTGGCGCTGTTGCTGCACTTCCTTCAGCAGAATGGGCGCAAGTTCATCGTAGCGCACACCTTGGATCTTGCCGGTTTCGTCCCGGATCACCAGGT
>Ga0116226_10004566_pt1 | contig 12299 bp, 4 predicted proteins | sample S1TSphfallax_FD_89692 | JGI IMG/M metagenome (GOLD analysis project Ga0116226, IMG submission 89692) | Host-associated microbial communities from peat moss isolated from Minnesota, USA - S1T2_Fa - Sphagnum fallax MG | ecosystem: Host-associated > Plants > Peat moss > Unclassified | place: USA... | reverse complement strand
TTGACCGTGTAATCCGAATTGGGCTTCGACGGATCGAGCAAGGTGATGCCATTGAGGCCGTTGCCGACGGTTTCGACCGTATAATTGATCGATTGGCCCAGGAAATCGCCATATTGATCGTAGTAATTTGTAATGATTTCCTGAATGTAGCTTTCAATTCCGGCGTTGCCGTAATGGTCGTTCAGGCCATTGTCCGGTCCCAGCGGTCCGACGTCGTTGAGTTCCGACGCCCAGCCTTCGCCAAACACGCCGTTGTTGTTGCGGCTGGTCAGGTCGGAACCGTACGTCGGCAACATCAGGGCGTCGAGCCCGCTGGTGCTCGCGAGCGGCGAAGAGACTTGCGCGAGCACCGGATCGACCACACCACCGACGGCCTTGCGCGCAAGCAGTTGCAGCGCGTCGCTGGTCGTTGCCGGCGACGCGCTCGTCTGGTCGAGCGCGGCCATTGCGGCGTTGATCGCGCTGGCAAAGCTCGCAGAGGTGGTTCCGACTTCGGCCACCCAGCGCTGTTCGATCAGCGATGCATCGGAGTTGTCGACCGCTGGCGGCAGGTATTGCGGGAAACTTTGCGTCCACCCGATCGGGGCCGAAATGGGGGTGCTGGTGGTCGCAACGCTCAGATGATTCTGTAGGCCCGACAACGCACCGGTCTGATTGTTCGCATCCGCCTGCACCACGAAATAGGTTGCCGCAGAGCCCGTTTGGTTGCTGAGGGTATAGCCCGAGGGCAGGGTGATCGATTGCGTTTCAGTGGCGCTTTGGCCCGGATCGAGCGAGCCAGTATAGGTAAAGCTGCCGACCAAAGTCTTGTTGTCGCCGGTTGCATCGGTCGCAAGATAGACGTTGTCGGTCCATGGTCCGGTCGCGGTCGCATCACCGCTGTTGGTCACGGTCCACGTCAACTGGACCGTTTCCCCTTCGATCCCGGAAGTCGGCGCAACGATGCTGGCGACGGTAAGATCCGGCGATGCCGCGTGGGTCGAAGTGATCGCGACGCTTTGCGACGAGGTGCCGCCCAGGCTATCCGACGCCGTCAGGTTGATCGTGTCGGTGCCGGCGTTGGGATCGTCGAGCGTCAGCGTGGCGAGGTCGGCGTTCACTTGCGCCAGCGTGCCATTCAGCGTAATCGAGGTTGCGCCAAGGCCGCTCGCGCCACTGTTGTTTGCCGACAACAGCCCATTGGTGTCCGAAAGCGTAACGGTGAACGTCTCGTAAGGCAGCGCGCCGGTTTCGCTCAGGCTGAACCCACTCAGCGCCGTAATCGAATTTTGGGTAACGGATTCACTGGCCGGCGCGCTGCTGGTCAGCGACGCCACGGTTGTGATCGCCACGCTGGTGTTCTGCGCCTTGTCGCCGGCGGCATCTTGCGCGGCGAACGTCACCGTGTCGGTGCCTGGACTTGCCTCGTCAATGGCCAATGTGTCGAGATCTGCGTTGATCTGTGTCGTCGAGCCGCTGATCGTGAGCATATTGGTGCCGGACCCGGACACACCATTCCCGGTTGCCGACAATATTCCGGTGGTATCGGCTATCGTCAGGGTGAGGGGCACCCCGCTCAGTGCACCCTGCTCCGAAACGGAGGTATAACCAACCGACGTGGCCACATCCTGGCTGAGCGATTTTGAACCTGGCGCCAGGATGTAGATCGGCGACAACACATTGACATTCACGGTTTGATCGGCAGCACTGTTACCCGCACTGTCCACCGCAGCGATCGTGATCACGTCATTGGCGGCAACCGGATCGTTGTCGGTCAGCGTAGCAAGCGCCGCGTTGACCTGGTCCAGGCTGCCCGTCACGACAAGCTGTGTTGTGCCCGACCCACTGACCCCGGTACCCGTCGCACTCAGCAGCCCGCTTGTATCTGTAAGCGTCGCAGTGACGTTCAGGTTGGGTGTCGTGCCCGGGTAGGTCAGAAAAATGCCCGAAATGGATGCGGTAAAACCCTGGGTAATCTCCACCGCGCCCGGTGTGGAAATCGTCGTCGCAAAGATTGCCCCGCCGTTGTTGACGATATTCGCGACCGACGCCGCATCGAAGCTGCCCTCGAGGTAGACCGAAGACCCCGCCGCGAGGTTTATCGTTCCGGCGTTGCTCCAATTGCCCTCAAGATACAGTGTTGCACCAGCCGCGACATTGATCGTTCCGGCGTTTGCAAAAGTCGCCGGATCGATGACGAATATGCCGCTTGAAACGTTGATCGTGCCATCGTTGGTAATCGTGCCGATGCCGCCAAACGACGCTTCGCTATTGGAATTGGGTCCACCGGCGACATTGACCGTCAGGTTTGAACCCAGTGTCAGGTTCGCTGCGGCGGTATATTGATAGCTGTCGGAATAGGCATTGATCGAATCACTGGCCCCGAGGCTCACGGTCGCATTGTCGAGCGTCTGTGTGCCGGTAAAATCAAGCGGCAAGCCAACGCTCTGCACATTCAGCTGGCCTGGCCCGACGCCGTTTGTACCCGTCAGTGTAAGGCCATCGTTAATGTAAAGGGCCGGTGCGATGTAATAGCCACTACCATTCGTAAAATACGTGTAATATCCGCCACCTGTGAGATCAAACGCCCCCTCGTAAGTGACACCGTCGAGTGTACCCGTCCCATAGAGCGCGATACCCGTCCCGGCATCACTGATCGTGCCACCGTTAATTGTCCCGTCGTTCAGTTTGATCTGGGGTAGCGCAGTGCCCTGACCAACCGTCAAGACACCGCCGGCATTGTTCAAAACACCATCAACATAAATCTGACCGCTATTGTCGGTTATACTTTCAATTGCAGCGTCATTGAAATTGCCGCCCAGGTATATATTGCCACCGTCCAGCGCAATCGATCCATTATTTGACCAATTCCCAAAAAGATCTAGATTTGCATAAGTCTGAACCTCGATTGTTCCATTGTTTATGAAATTGGTCGTCTCTATATACAGTGTGCCGCCAGTGTCGTTTATATTGCCGTCATTCGTGAGCGACCCAGTCCCGGTATCACCTGAAATATACGCCAAGCTATTGCTGTTTATGACGACATTATCGCCCAGAGTGACAGTAGCGGGCGGGGTAGGAGATCCATTAGCCTGGGGCGCATTACTGTAAACTTGTATTTCGTCGTATTGACCGCTCAAATTTATCGTCAAATTGTCAATAGTCTGCGTATTGATCAAATTGAGGGTCTGGGCATAGCCTCCCAGCGTGATCGAGCCGGCCGCCGTCCCGTCGGCCGTCAGGAATACCGAGCCATCGGCAATACCCATGGATTGATACTGGGATGTAAGGTCGATGTCCCCATCGTAGGTCACGCCGTCAAGCGTGCCGCCGTTGTACACGATGCCGCCGGAATCGATCACCGTGCCGCCCTTGATGCTGCCGCCACCTTCCAGGGTGAGCTGCGCAATGGTCTGTCCGGAGCCGATATTCAGGGTCGCGCCGGTGTTGTCGAGCACTCCGCCAATCTCGAGCGTGACACCGGGGATGTTGAATTGCGCAAGATCGGCGGCGGTAAACGTCCCACCAATCTCGACGGTCGCCCCGGTTGCAAGCAGGATGGTACCCGGATTCGACCAGTTGCTGTCCAGAAAGAGCGTGGCGCCGCTCGCGACGTTGATCGTGCCGTTGTTGATAAAATTTGACGGATTTATAACCAGCGTTCCGGCATTGACGTCAATCAAGCCGTTGTTGACAAGCGTGGTTGTACCGTAATCGATGTTGTTCAGCGCTGAATTGGACGGATCAAGACCACCGAGATAGTTATAGCCGCCAATCTGATTGATCTTCAGATTGCTGCCGAGCGTCAGCGTCTGGCTGGTTGCCATGTCCCCGGCCTGCTGAAACGCCGCATACGATGCCAGTCCGGCGAGCGTGTCATCGCCCCCGCTCAGATTGATCGTGGCGTTGTCCAGCGTCTGCGTGTCGTTGAACAGGACGCTGTCGTCATAATTCGCCAGATCGATGACACCGCTGCCCGAGCCATCGGCGCCGCTCAGGGCCAGGCCGTCGCTGATATAGGCGGTGGCATTGCCCTGGCCAAGGTCGATGGTGCCCTGATAGCTGACATTGTCGAGCATCCCTCCCGAGAACGCGATCCCGCCACCGGCGTCGGCGATCGTGCCGCCCTCGATCGTGCCGCCGCTCAGCAGATCGAGTTCGGCGTATGTTGCGCCCGTCCCCACGTCCAGGATCCCGCCGGTGTTATCGAGCGTCCCGTTGATCTGAATGGTGTTCCCGCTCGCGTTGAATGCGGACAGGGTTGCGGTCGTATAGCTTCCGCCCAGTTCGATGTAGGCACCCGATGCGACCGAAACCGTGCCTGGATTGCTCCAGTTTCCTTCGAGATCGAGCGACGCGCCCGCGGCAACGGTGATTGTGCCATCGTTGATGAACGTGTCGGGATCGATCAGCAGGGTGCCATCGGTAACGTTGATCGCCCCGTCGTTGACCAGCGTGGTCGCACCATAATTGTCGTTGTAGTTCTGGGGATTTCCGAGCGTGTCGTCGTAGCCGCTGGAATTGATCACCGCGTTGGCGCCAAGTGTGACCGTGATCGGCGTCGGTATCTGGCCCGCAGCGTAATAGGTCGCCGCGCTGACTGCCGTCAAAATGTCGTCCTGATAGTAACCGTTCAGATTGATCGTGGCATTGTCGAAAGTCTGAGTATTATCGAATGTCAGACTGTCCTCATATCCATCCAGACTGACAGTGCCCGGGCTGTTGCCGTTGACGTCCTGGACCACGATGCCGCTGTCGATGGTGAGCGCTGCATTGTCCTGCGTCAGATCGAGCAGACCCTGGTAGGTCACGCCCTCCAAAGTGCCCCCTTCAAACGTGACGTCCTGATTGGGATCGACAATCGTTCCGCCCTCAATGGTCTCCCCGACCACGAGCGAGAACGGCGTGTCCCCTGCGTTGATGGTGCTGTTGGTGTTGTTTATGACTCCGCTGGTCCAGTTGGTCACGTTCTGGGCCTGCGTCACCGTCACATTGGACAGCGTGTCGGTGGAGTCCTGGTTGAATGTGGCACCGGCTTCGATGATGATCGTGCCGTTGTCGATATACGTGTTGGTGAGGTTGAGCGTGCCGAACACGTCGATCGTGGCGCCGTTGAGATCGACGGTGGTCTGATTGGCGTCGGTCTGGCCGATGGTGGTGACGCTGGTGCTGTCGATGGTCACGACGTCGGTCGCCGCGCTGACCTCCATATAGCCGCCATAGACGTTCACGGCATTCGAGAACGTGGTGCTGGCATCGATCGCAAACGTGCCGCCGTCGATGAAGATGTTTGCGGCGTCGCCGTCATAGCCCGCCAGGTTGCCGCCATCGAGCGAGAACAGCGTGCCCTGGCCGTCGTAGTCCTGGATGTCGAGCTCGCCATCGAGCGCGAAAGTGCCGTCGACCTGAAGCAACTGCGCGCCGTTGCTCAGTGTGACCGTGGTCATGCCACCGCCCTGGGCCTGGGCGATGTCGTACCCCGTCATCACGACCAGCGCGCCGCTGTCGTACCAGCCGCCGTTGAAAATATCGTTGCTGAAGGTGTTCTGGCCGTCACTGCCGAAATTGAAATTCCCGCCGTTCAGCGTAATCGCGGTATAGGCGATCGATCCGCCATCGATCTCGAACGTGCCGGAATCAAGGTTGAGCTGGCCATCGGCGCCGCCCTCGCCGTTCCACGAGGTGTCGAGCGAGCCGGTCAGCAGCACCGAGGGTCCGTTGGCAGGGTCGTTGGTGGAAACATCGACGTCTTGCGCGTTGACGGCGCCGGCAATGGTGATCGTCGCGGGTGTAACGCTGATCGCATTGTTGATGATCGCGATCGACTCGCCGTCGCTGGTCAAGCCCAGGCCCGACTGCGGCACCCCGCTGGTCCAGTTCGCCGCATTCGACCAGTCACCGTCGCCCGCCGCGCCGGTCCAGTTGGTCTGGCCCGCCGGACGGTTGTCGGTTACTGTCACATTGCTGAGCGATGAGCTGCCATCGAGAGTATAGGTCGATCCGCTTTCTAGAATAACCGTGCCGTTCTCGAGCACGGTATCCTGCAGCGCGAGCGCGCCGGACACGTCGATTGTCCCACCGTCGAGATTGACCACGGTCGGCGCGGGCAGCGCGTCGTTGCCCAGCGTCAGCGATGAACCGGAAGACACGCTCAGCGTCTCGGCGGCGGTAAACGTCAGGCCCCCTTCGATCGTCCATGCGCCATAGACCGACGTGTTCTGCGTCAGGTCGAGCGTGCCGCCATCCTGATACAGCGTGGCCGTGCCGCCCCAGCCATTGAGCGCGCCGCCGTCGAGCGACAACGTGCCGGTGCTCCGGATGTCAATCTCGCCGGAAAGATAGAGCGTGCCTTGCGCCGACAGCGTGGCGCCGCCGTCGATGACATCCTGCGCGGCATTGCCATAGCCACCCGTGCCATCGAACACCGCGTCACTGTAGGGCGCGATCACGACATCGCTGGCATTGCCGATGGTCAGCGACCCGTCGACGAGCGTGCCGTTCAAGGTGTCCGCGCCAAATTGCGCGGCCGACCCGAATGCCAGCGTGCCGCCGTTCAGCTGGACGTCGGCACCGATCAGGGTGCCGCCATCGATCTCGAACGTACCCGACGTGAGATTGGCGACACCGAAGCCCGAACCATTCGACGTGACGTCGATGGACATATTGAGGGTGCCGGTCAGGCTGACCGCGACTCCGCCGGCCGGGTCCGCCGCCGCAACGTTCAACTGCGCAACCGACTGCGAACCGGCGATCACGACGCTGTACGGCGTGGTGACCACGCTGTTGTCGATCGTGGCCACGTCATCCGACGCTGACATTGCCGGCGCACTGGCGGGCGGCAACCCGTTGCTCCAGTTCGCCGGGTCCGACCACGAGGTTCCATCGCCGCCGCCGGTCCACGACGTGCTGAACGGATAAGTGCTGCTCGTCATTGGTCATTCTCCGTGCGCACAGGGCGACAGGCGATGGCGGGGATGCTGCTTTGTTCGCACGCGGCGGCATCGAAAACTGGGGCAAAGGCGGTGCTGTGTGTGGTCGCTGCGCCGGGCGCGGGATCAAATCGCACTTCGCCGGATCTAAATTGGCGCTGTTCCGTTGTTGTCATCGTGACGAATCCCCACACCCCAACGTCGAACAAACGCCACAAATTGCTGACACTGTTTGGTCGCGGCGAAAACCCTCTGATTGGAGGGATGGTAAACTTTTGTTAACACCTATCCTGAAATCGGACATTGTCTGTAACCATCCGTAAGATATGAATTAAATATCGATTATCCCAAGCGCGACCGCGACGCCGACGAGCTGCGCCCGCGACTTTGCCTTAAGTCGACGTTTTGCCTTTTCGACATGTTCGTGCGCCGTGCTGGCGCTGATCCCCAACGCAGTGCCGACCTCGGCGTCAGGCAACCCCTTGGCGACCAGGCGCAGACAGGCGATCTCGCGATCGGTCAGCCCCGAAGGCGGGGTCGAAAAGCCGGTGGTCGCGGCGAGTGCGCGCGCGTGGCCCTGCAAACAGATCGAAATCAGGCACAGGTAGGCCCGCCCGGCCGCCGTGAGGTCGCGCGAATGGCCCGCCATGCTGACCAGGCCGACACGGCTGCCGACTTGCCCGAACGGGACCACCAGCCCTTCGACCCAGCCTTCGGCGGCGCACAGGTCCAGCGCCTTGTGCCCCACCGCTGGCAGACTGCGGTCGGCCCGCAGATCGCTCCAGGTAAACGGTTCGCGCCGCGTGGCCAGCGCGCTGACCACGGGATCGCGTTCGATCAGGCCCGACGCCACATAGAACCGGTGCCAGGAGTCCGGCCAGTCGATCACGAAGAACACCGTGCGATCGCGATCGTTGAGGTCGAGTTCGCCGCAGGCAAACGTGTCAAAGCCGAACGGCGCGATTTCAGACCGGAACAGCGCGGCACAGTCCGCCAACGACGTCTGACGCCGGATCGCCAGATTGAATTCGAATGCTTTGACGATGTCGGGCATGTCAGGTGGTGCCGGGCACGACAGCAGCGCCGGCGGCAGCGACGAGACCACCGCCCCACCGCGCCGCGACGGTCCAATTGCCGGTCGCGAAGTTGATCCGCGTCTGCCCCGTCATGATATCATCACGTTATGTGCATCACCAAAGACCGTTTCAGCTTGTCGGGCTACAGGTGAGGGATGATTTTCCCCCGCACTCAAGACTGTGCAGTGGCGCCGAAAACTGGCCAGTCGGACCAGACTTTTTTTACGCGCGCGTCTCAGGTTTGGGCATCGGCACAGCGACGCCCTATTTCACCGGTGGCGCACCGTTGCAGTTGCTGGCCATGCGTGCGTTCAACAGCTTGACATTCATGGCAAGATCGGACTGGGCCAGCGCGCCGAGCTGGTGCATTTTCTGATACATCGCCAGTGTCTGCGCATCGGTCCGGCATTCATCGGCAAACCGCCGGTTCAGCGCCTGCGCTTCGCCAGTCATCGCCAGCATCTCGACATAGGCGCGCATGCGGCGCCGGTTGGCGGGATCGGCGCGCCATTCGGCCAGCGTCGTGGCGATCCAGAAGCGGTCGATGGCCATCGCCTCATCATAGCGATGCAGGAATGCCAGCGCCTGCGCGCGAGTCGCATCGATCGATCGCCAGGCGGTTTCGGCCCAACGGTCCTGCGGATCGAACGCGGCCGCCGCCTTTGCCTCGTCGTCTCCCTGGGTCAGCACTTGCAACGCCTGATCATACCGGGCCAATTCGTTGAATGCGACGCCGACATTGTAGCGTGCGCCAACCAGACGATCCACGATCGCCTGATCATCGGGCCAGCGGCGGTGCATGTCCTCCGCCAGGTGCATCTGCTGTTGCGCGACGACCAGCATCTTGTCCGGGTGATGCGAATAGAGCCAGCCTTCTTCGAGCTGGTCGAGCAGCAGCTCCTCGATGCGCATGGCGTCCTTGTCGTCGCGCGCACGCGGGAGTGCCAGCCCGGCCTGGGCGGCGGCAATCTCGCCCGCGCTGTCGCCTTCCCAGCTGACCAGATTGGCCTTGTGCGAATACCAGGTGGCGGCCAGCGTCGGATCGGGCGGACGCGCGGCAAAGATCAGCACGCGGGCCTGTTCGAGCAGTCGATCGGCCAGTTTCAGGTCGTTGTCTGTGTTGGCGGCAAGCGTTTCCTGATCGAGCAGGATCCCGGCGGTCAGCGCCCTGGCCGCGTCGCCCGGCAGCTGCCGGACCAGCCCGAGCGCCTTGCGCAAGTTGGCGCGGGCGGCCTGGGGCTGATCGATATTGGCCGTGCCGGGCTTGCCCTGATACGCGGCAAGCTGGCGCAGACCTTCGGCGGTGTCGATCCGGGTGGCGGTGTCGGCAGCAGGCAGCGCCGCCAGACGATCGAGATAGCCTTGCGCGGTGGCTGCGATTTCGGTGCGCAATTTCAGCGAACGCGGCTGATTTTCCAGATGCTGCATGACATCGAAGATCAGATAGCGCGCGATGCCGTGGGTGTCCTCATAGCGTGCCGCCGCCTCTGCCCGCGCCCGTTCGGCGCGGATCGAGGCGATCGTCGCCAGGACCGTGGTTGCCATCAACGCGAGCACGGCCAGCGTCGCCGCCGCCACCGGCACGCGATTGCGCGCCACGAATTTTGCGGTGCGATAGCGCAAGGTATCGGCGCGCGCCGAAACCGGCCGCCCGGCCTGCCAGTTGTCGAGATCGGCCAGCAGCGGATCGATCGACGAATAGCGCGCGGCGGCGTCCGGCGCGGTGGCCATGGCGATGATCGCGGCCAGATCGGCATCGACTGTCGCACCGACAATCAAGGTCAGGAGCTTGCCGAGCGCATAGACATCGTCGGCAATCGACGGCGGCTCGCCCGCCAGGCGCGCCGGGCTGGCAAAGCTGCTGGTGACCGCGCCCGACAGCAGAAAGGCGCTGGCTTCATCGGTGATCAGCCGGGCGATGCCGAAATCGAGCAGGCGCACGCGGCCGGACCCATCGACCAGAATGTTGCTGGGTTTCAGATCGCCATGCGCGACCAGACGCCCGTGGGCATAGGCAACCGCGATCAGCGCCAGGCGGAACAACGCGATCCGATCACGCAAGGACCGGCTTTCGCATCCGACATCGAAGGCCACGCCGTCGACATATTCCATCACCAGACAGGCGCGGCCGTCGGCGGTGGTGCCGCCATCGATCAGCCGGGCGATACCGGGATGTTCGAACCGCGCGAGAATGCGGCGTTCGCTTTCGAACGCTTCGCCCGCACGCACTTGCAGGTGCGGCTGGATCAGTTTGATCGCCACGACTTGTTCGAACAGGCCGTCGTCGCGTTCGCCGCGCCAGACTTCGCCCATGCCACCCTGACCGATCGGATCGACAAAGCGAAAGGCGCCAAACCGTTCTGGCGGGGCGAGGAAGCGTGACGCCTGCAAGCCCGGCAGATCGGTGGGCATCACATCGCGTCGCGCACTCATCGAGGTGATCCGCCGCACCCGCTCCGCGACGGCGGGATCGACGTCCCGCAGCAAGCGCGCCAGCATGGCCGGATCATCGGCATGGTCGGCCAGCGTTTCGAGAACGGCCAGCGCCTGGCGCTCGATTTCGGTCTTGTCCGGACCGGGACCCGATCCCGTCATCGCGCGGCACTCCAAAGCCGCATCGGCCACGATGCAGACTGCGCAGGCAGCCGGAAAACCGCCCTGGGTTCGGGTTCAATCGGCCCCATCGCGCTCGATGTGTTCGAGCAGCCACAGCCTGGCGGCCTGCCACCGCCGCGTCACCGTGCGCTGCGCAAGGCCCGTAACCTCGACAATCTCCGCCAGCGTCAGGCCGAGCATGAAGCGCAGTTCCACGACTCGGGCATGCTCGGGCGAAAACTCCGCCAGCGCGGCCAGCGCACGATCAAGCGCTTCCAGATCGAGCATCCGGTCCGATCCGCTATCGGGCAGAAAGGTCAGCATCGTTACCGGCTGGCGCTTGTTCGCCATCGCCTTGCGGGCTTCGCTGATCAGGACCTGGCGCATAGTGCGGGCGGCGTAGGCCAGCATGTGCCCTTCATCGTGAACCCCGTCGAGATTGGAGCGCAGCAGGCGGATCGCCGCTTCGTTGACCAGTTCGGTCGGCTGCAGAAAGCGAGCCACGCCATCGCGCGCCATCAGACCGCGCGCAATCCGGCGCATATCTGCATAGCAGGCCGCCAGCAATTGTTCCGGGATGACAGCCGCGCCCGTCGTGTCCCGATCACCGACTCTCATGAATACACCGACCCAATGCCCAATGTCTTTGGTATCACCGGTTTGGTTGTGTACTTCAAGAACGGATCGGTGCCTGTTTGGGCGCTTTGTCCCGAATATCAACACGCAGTTTCAGGTTCTTGCCCGGAATTTCGGCTGGCTGCAATCGCCGGTCGACAGGCCCGATGCGCGCGGGCGTGGCCGGCGATTTACCCGGGCCCGAGTCTGGTGCTTGGTGTGCCCTACGACAAGAAAATCGAATTCCGGGTCACGGCGAGACGTCTGCGGCTGGCGTTGCTCTCTCCCACAAAACAAACAACACTCTCTGATCGACCCAGCATGACAAGCTGGACGCGCGCATCTCAAGGATGCGCGGTTCCCCCAATTTTGCACCGTCGGGGCCGGCACAAAATCGGCTCCCCCACGCCCCGCTGCCGCGGCGCCGACCGGAGACCGGCCGACGTCCCTGACATGCTTCGCACAGCTTGCCGCCTGACTTTCAGTCATCACGAAGATGACGGATAGAACAGGAGATATCCGGCACACCTTGATCGCGCGTTGCGCCTGACAAGCCTAACTGGCCTCAGGCTTGGCGACCTCGTCCATCTGACATGGCAAGATGTCGGCGAAAAGGCGATCATACTGACAACGCGCAAACGCAAAGGTCGCGCAATCATTCCGATCCTGCCGGACCTGCGCAAGCTACTGGACGAGATCGGTCCGCAAAAGACCGGCGAAGTGCTTCGTAACAGCAGGGGCAAGCCGTGGACCGAAAGTGGGCTTGGCAGCGTCTTCCAAAAGACCAAACCCGAGGGCTTTGACCGCACGATCCATGATCTCCGCGGCACTTACGCGACCTGGCTCGCGATGCGTGGATTGACCGATGAGGAGATCGCTCGGATCATCGGCTGGACGGCCAAACGGATCGGCGAAATACGCGCGAGATATGTCGATGAAGCGCGTGTTTTGGTGTCCCTGGTTGACCGTTTAACCGGAGCAAAATGACGGATGGTTTGCAGCACTTTGCAAACCATGTTTCAGGAGAAACCATTGTGGCTTCTAAGTTATTGAAAAATGGTAGCGGAGGAGGGACTCGAACCCCCGACACGCGGATTATGATTCC
>Ga0116226_10004565_pt1 | contig 12299 bp, 10 predicted proteins | sample S1TSphfallax_FD_89692 | JGI IMG/M metagenome (GOLD analysis project Ga0116226, IMG submission 89692) | Host-associated microbial communities from peat moss isolated from Minnesota, USA - S1T2_Fa - Sphagnum fallax MG | ecosystem: Host-associated > Plants > Peat moss > Unclassified | place: USA... | reverse complement strand
GGACATTTTCGCAGATCTCGGCGAAGCCGCGGCGCAGCAGAGTGCCGTCGCCGGAGAGGCTGTTGACGAGGCGGTAGATGTTGGAGGCGTCGGGGAGCTTGGCTTTACGCACCCTCATGGGCGACCTCCTCGGTGGCGAATTGGGCGGCGAATTGGGCCGCGCGGCGGAGGGCGGCGACTCGCTGGGCGGCGTCGGCGAGGGCGAACGCGACGCGCTCGGTGGCGGTGCCTCCGATGACGTCGTGGCAGTCGACGGTCGCCTGCAAGGTGACGGCGATGTAGAAATCGGATTCGAATTCCGGGCCGAACTCCTTCAATTCTTCGAGGGAGAGATCGCCGAGTTCGCAGCCTTTGTCGAGGCAGTGGCGGACGGCGTTGCCGATCTTTTCATGCGCCTTGCGGAAGGGAACTCCCTTATAGACAAGATAGGTGGCGGCGGCCATGGCGTTGAGGAATCCGGTTTCGCAGGCGGCGCGCATTTTGTCGGTTCGGAAGCGCAGAGCGGATGTGAAGGGCGCGAGGACGTGGAGCATCTGGTGGGCGACGGCGGTGGCGGCGAATACCGGCTCCTGCGTCTCCTGCATGTCTTTGTTGTAGGCCAGGGGCAGGCCTTTGAGCAGCAGCGTGACGGTCTCGGCGGCGCCGTGAAGGCGTCCGACTTTGGCGCGGACGAGTTCGGTGAGGTCGGGATTTTTCTTCTGCGGCATGGCGCTCGATCCGGTGGAAAACGCCTCGGGCAGTTCGACGAAACCGAATTCGGCGGTGGCGTAGAGGGTGATTTCTTCGGCGAAGCGGCTGGCGTGGAGGCCGATCTGGGTGAGGATTTGGAGATATTCGAGGACGAAGTCGCGGTCGCTGGTGGCGTCCATGCTGTTGGCGGTCGGCGCGTCGAAGCCGAGTTCGCGGGCGGTGATGTTGCGGTCGAGGAGGAGCGTGGCTCCGGCGACGGCGCCCGAGCCGAGCGGGCAGCGGTTGAGGCGGCGGGCGCAATCCTGAAGGCGGGAAGCGTCGCGCAGCAACATCTCGACGTAGGCCAGCAGCCAGTGGGCGACCAAGACCGGCTCGGCGCGCTGGAGGTGGGTGTAGGCGGGGATGACGGCGTTTTCGGCGGCGTTCGCCTGCAAAAGAAGCGAGTCGGCCCAGGACGCAAGCCGGTCGCAAAGCGCCTCGATCGCGGCGCGGATGTAGAGGCGCAGGTCGGTGGCGATCTGCTCGTTGCGGCTGCGGCCGGTGTGCAGCTTGAGGGCCAGATCGCCGACGCGGGCGCTGAGTTGCAGCTCGACGAAGTGGTGGATGTCTTCGGCGTCGGGGTGGTCGCGGACCCATGCCGGGCCGCCGGTTTTCTCGTCGCGATACTGGCCGAGAATGCCGTCGAGGCCCAGGCGGATCGCCTCGACCTCGGAGTGGGTGAGGATCTCCGCCGCCCGCAAAGCCAGCGCGTGCGCCTTGCTGGCGGCGAGCTCTTGCTCGAGCAGCAGCCAGTCGAATTTCAGCGAGCGCTGCCAGTGGTCGAAGAAGGGATCCAGCGGCTCGCGAAAGCGCCCCGACCACATCTTTCCTGATTGTTGTTGGGCTGTTTGATTGTGGTTCGAAGTCACTGCGCCAGCTCCTTTTCCTTGCCACTCTGAAGCTGCGGCATTTCGCTGCCCTTGCTGAGCGTCAGCAGGCCGGTTTGCGCGTAGGTGAGCAGCTTGGCCCTGGTGTCGGCGATATCCAGGTTGCGCATGGTGAGCTGGCCGATGCGGTCGCGCGGGGAGAACGTGGATTCGGTCTTCTCCATGCTGAGCCGCTCGGGATGGAAGGTGAGATTGGGCGATGCGGTGTCGAGGATGGAGTAGTCGTTGCCGCGGCGCAACTCAAGGGTGACCTCGCCGGTGATGGGCTTGGCGACCCAGCGCTGGGCGGATTCGCGGAGCATGATGGCCTGCGAATCGAACCACCGGCCCTGGTAGAGCAGGCGGCCGAGTTTGCGGCCATTGTCGCGATATTGCTCGATGGTGTCTTCATTGTGGATGCCGGTGATGAGGCGCTCGTAGGCGATGAACAGAAGGGCGAGTCCCGGGGCTTCGTAGATTCCGCGGCTTTTGGCCTCGATGATTCGATTCTCGATCTGGTCGGACATCCCCAGGCCGTGGCGGCCGCCGATGCGGTTGGCCTCGAGCAGCAGCGCGACCGGGTCGTCGAAGCGCCTGCCGTTGAGCGCGACGGGAAAGCCCTCCTCGAAGCGGACGGCGATCTCTTCCCGCTGTATCTCGACGTCGTCGCGCCAGAAGGCCACGCCCATGATGGGATCGACGATTCGGATGGATGAGGAAAGATGCTCGAGGTCTTTGGCTTCGTGGGTCGCGCCGAGGATGTTCGAGTCGGTCGAGTAGGCCTTTTCGGCCGACATCTTGTAGGCGAAGCCGGACCGCCGCATGAACTCGGACATTTCGGCGCGGCCGCCGAGTTCGTCGATGAAAGCGTCGTCGAGCCAGGGCTTGTAGACCTGCAAACCGGGGTTCACCAGCAGGCCGTAGCGATAGAAGCGCTCGATGTCGTTGCCCTTGAAGGTGGAGCCGTCGCCCCAGATGTGGACGTCGTCCTCCTTCATCGCCGCGACGAGCAGGGTGCCGGTGACGGCGCGGCCGACGGGGGTGGTGTTGAAGTAGGTGACGCCGGCGGTGGTGATGTGAAAGGCGCCAGCCTGGAGGGCCGCGATGCCCTCGCGGACGAGCTGGCCGCGGCAGTCGATGAGGCGGGCCTTTTCGGCGCCGTATTCGAGGGCCTTGCGGGGAATATCGTCGTAGTCGGTTTCGTCCGGTTGGCCGAGATTCGCGGTGTAGGCATAGGGGACGGCGCCCTTTTGTTTCATCCAGTGCAGGGCGGCCGAGGTGTCAAGCCCACCGGAGAAGGCGATGCCGACATTTTGGCCGACGGGCACGGATTCGAGAATTACAGACATGCTTGGGAACCTCGGAAAGTCTTTCGTTGACGGTTTAGCGCCAGGCGGGGTGGGCGGACTGCTAGGCTCGGATTCCTCCGCCCGCGCCGCCGGCGAGCAGGAGCAGCAAGGCTTTTTGGGCGTGCAGACGATTCTCGGCCTGGTCGAAGACCACCGACTGCGGCCCGTCGAGCACCGCGTCGGTGACCTCGGCGTTGCGATGCGCGGGCAGGCAGTGCATGAAGACCGCGCCCGCTTTGGCACGCGCCATCAATGCCTGGTTGACTTGATAAGGCGCGAAGATTGGCGCGCGCTTGGTGGCCTCGTGCTCCGACCCCATGCTGGTGCAGACGTCGGTGTAGATGGCGTCGGCCCCGGTGGCGGCCTCGACCGGGTCGGAGGTCAGCCGGATCGTCGCGCCCGTCGAAGCGGCGATCGCCTCGGCTTGCGAGACGACCTTGGCGCTGGGCGCGTAATGTCTCGGCGTTGCGATTGCGCAGTGGGCGCCAAGCTGCGCGGCAATGAGTAACAGTGAATGGCACACATTGTTGCCGTCGCCGACGTAGGCGAAGTTCAGGCCGCGAACGGAGCCGAAACGCTGCTCCAGAGTGAGGAAATCGGCCAGCGCCTGGCACGGGTGTTCGAGGTCGCTGAGCGCATTGATCACGGGCACTGTGGCGTATTCGGCCATCTCGGTGATGGTGTCGTGCGAATAGGTGCGCAGCACGATCAGGCTGACCCAGCGTTCCAGATTGCGCGCCATGTCGGCCAGCGATTCGCGTTCGCCGAGGGGCGACTGGGTCTGGTCGACGAAGATCGCCGAGCCGCCGAGGGTGTTGATGGCGGCCTCGAAGGTGACTCGCGTCCGCAGCGAAGCCTTCTCGAAAAACATCACCAGCTGTTTGGCGTCGAGCGCCCAGCGGAAGTCCTGCGGGCGCGCTTTGACCTGGTGCCCGAGCCGCAGGACGGCCTTGATCTCGTCGCTCGAAAAATCGGCGATAGAGCAGAGGTCGCGGCCCGCGAGCGACTCGGTCGAAGCCGCGAAGGCTTCATCCGATTCGGTTAGTTGAAGAGTTCTGGTGGCCAACTATCTACCTCCCTGGAGCACTGCTTCCTGCAATTGGCCGGCGGATTCGGCTTCGAGTCCGGCAAGAATTTCGTCGATGGCCCGCAACGTCGCGTCGACATGTTCGCGTTCGAGGATGAAGGGCGGCAAAAAGCGCAGCACGGTCTCATCGGTGCGATTGATGAGGATGCGGCGCGAGAGCAGCGCAGCCAGGACGGATTTCGCCAGCTCGGCCGAGTCGAGTTGCGCGGCCAGCATCAAGCCTTCGCCGCGGACTTCGACGATGGACGGGTGCTCCGCCTGAAGCGCGAGCAAGCCATCTTTGAAATATGTGCCTACGGCTGTTACATGGTCGAGAAGCCGCGTCGACTTGATCTCGTCGATGACGGCGATCGCCACCGCGCAGGCGAGGGGGCCGCCGCCGAAAGTGGTTCCGTGCATGCCGGGATGGATGGCTCTCGCGACTTCTTCGGTGCATAACATGGCCCCGAGCGGAAGTCCGCCGGCGAGCGGCTTGGCAACAGTGGTGATGTCCGGTTGAATGCCGTAGTGTCGATAGGCGAACCACTTGCCGGTGCGGCCGAGTCCGGATTGGATCTCGTCGGCGACCAGCAACGCTCCGGTCGATTGCGTCAGCTCGCGGGCCGCCGCGAAGAACTCTTGCGAGACCGGCCTGATGCCGCCCTCGCCCTGGATCGGCTCCAGAAGAATGGCGCACACGTCGGAGGAAAACTTCGCGCGGAGGTCTTCGACATCGTTGAAACGGACGAAGTCGACGCCCGGAACGGTCGGTCCGAAAGGCTCGCGGTATTTCGCCTTGTAGGTCGTCGAGACGGAGCCGAAGGTGCGGCCGTGGAAGCTGTTCGAGATGGCGAGGAACTTCGTGCCGATGGTTTTGCCTTCTTCGCGCAACAGACCGGAGTAGGCGCGCGCGACCTTCATGGCCGCCTCCCAGGCCTCGGTGCCGCTGTTCGAGAAGAAGGCGCGGTCCATTCCGCTGATCTCGGTCAGCCGAAGCGCGAGCTCGGCCTGGCCGGGATGATAGAAGAGATTCGAGACGTGAATCAGCTTCCTGCTCTGCTCGGCGATGGCGCGCTCGATGGCGGGGTGCGCGTAGCCGAGGGCGTTGACGCCGATGCCGCTGAGCAGGTCGAGATATAGATTTCCGTCTTCATCTTTCAGGTGGACGCCCTCGCCGCCGGTGAAGAGGATCGGGTTGCGTTCATAGGTCGCGAGCAGGAGCTTCGCTTCGGCTGCTTTCACTTGTTCCATCGTCATGCCACCAATACCTCGGTTCCTTTTGTGATTCTTGCGCTGCACAGGTCGGGGAGGACGCCGGCTTCCGCGGCTGGCAGGATTCTGACGCGCTTGACGCCATGCAGCAAAGCCTCGCGGCAGGCGCTCAGCTTGGGCAGCATGCCGCCGCTGATGACGGCGTCTTTGGTGAGCGCGGCGATCCGGTCGATGGTCAACCATCGGATCACATCGCCGTCGGCACCGCGCACGCCGGGGACGTCGGTGAGAAAGACGAGCGCGTCGGCGCCGCAGGACATGGCGCAGGCGGCGGCCATCTCGTCGGCGTTGATGTTGTAATATTCGCCGTCGAAGCCGAGGGCCATGCTGGAGAGCACGGGCACCGAGCCCATCTTCCAAATGGCGTCGAGCCAGCGCGGATCGGAGGCGACGATCTCGCCGACGAAGCCGAGATCGGGCGCGGTTCGCTTCTTGCGCGCGCGAAAGATCGCCCCGTCGCCGCCGGACATGCCGACGGCCGACTGGCCATGCGCGTTCAGCGAGGCGACCAGCGACTTGTTCACCTGGCCGGCGAGCACCATCAGCGCGGTGTCGCGGGTGACGGCGTCGGTGACGCGCAGGCCGGCGATGAACTCGCTACTGCGGCCCATGGCCTTCAGGGTGCGCGTGAGCTGCACGCCGCCGCCATGCACCAAGGCGACCTTGTGGCCGTCGCGCGCGAGTTCGGCGACCGCCTGAGCGCAGCGGTGAAGCATCTCTGGATCTTCGAGGGCCGCGCCCCCCAGTTTCACAACGAATTTCATTTGCCGCTCCTTGTCGCTTCTTGGGCCTGGCTTGTTAGACCAAACCCTCCGCTTCGTTCCAGCCGCACATCAGATTGAGATTCTGCACGGCCTGGCCCGCCGCGCCTTTGAGCAGGTTGTCGAGGCACGAGACGATCACGCACCGCTTGCCGTCTTTCGCCAGTTGAAAGCCGATATCGCAGAAATTCGTATAGGCCGAATATTGAATCTGCGGCAGTTCGCCGTTGCTGAAAATCCGCACCATGGGGCTGTGTCGATAAAATTCGTCGAAGCAGGCCTGGATCTGCTCCGGCTGCATTGAGTTTTTGAAACCGACGTAGATCGTGGACAAGATTCCGCGAGGAATCGGGAGCAGGTGGGGCGTGAAAATAATTTGTGCCGGCGACAGTTGCAATTGCTCGAGCAGCTCGCCGGTGTGCCGATGGCCGAAGACTCCGTAGGCCGACAAATTGTCCGCCGCGTACATGAAATGCGTCTTCGCCGTCGGCGCTTTGCCCGCGCCGGAGACGCCGGACTTGGAATCGCAGACGATGCCGCGGTCGAGATCGATCCAGGCTGCTTTGACGAGCGGCTTGAGCGCCAGGATGATCGAGGTCGCGTAGCAGCCGGGGTTCGCGATCAGCGAGGCATGGGGAATCTCGTCGCGATGCAGCTCCGGCATGCCGTAGACGCTCTTCGCCTGCGTAGCGACGGCGGCTCCGGACTCTTCGTCGTCGAATTTGTAGACCGCGCGGTTGGCCGAATCGTTCAGCCGCCAGGCGCCGCTGAGGTCGATGACGCGAATGCCGCGGTCGAGGGCCTCGGGGACCCACTCGCGGGACTGTTCGTGCGGCGTGGCGAGGAAGAGAACCTTGACTCCGCGCGACTCAAACAGCTCCCAGGAAAACGGCTCGACCACCAGCGCTGCCGCCCCGTTGTTGTCCATCAGCCGGGGATGGATCGCGGTGAGCGGGATTGGCGCAGCAGTCGGGGAAGTCGCTGTTTCGGGGCGTCCGGCGAAGACCGGCGCGACCCCCTTGAGCTGCGGATGGCGCAGCAAGATCCTGGCCAGCTCCATGCCGGCGTAGCCGCCCACTCCGACCACTGCTGTCTGAATCGCTTGCGTGTTCGTCACCGGATCATCTCTTCCAGCCGTCCCAACAATTTGGACGCCTGCCGATTGTCGGGGCAGATAATGAGGACGGTGTCGTCGCCGGCGATGGTGCCGACCGCCTCCGGCCATTCTTCGCGGTCGATTGCGAGCGCGACCGGCTGCGCCGCGCCTTGGGTGGTGATTACCACGAGCAGGTTTTGCGCCTGCTTGGCCTTGAGGGCGAAGTTGCCGAGAACATCTTCGACGGTCGGCTCGTAATCTTCCTCGACATCTCCGCCGTTGGGGAGGGTGTAGCCGCTCGGCCCTTTGTAGAGCCGCATCTCGCGGATGTCGCGCGAGAGCGTGGCCTGGGTCACGTCGAAGCCGCGCCGCACGAGCTTGCGGCGCAGTTCGTGCTGGCTGACCACCGGCGCCGACGCCACGATCTCGCGAATCACGGTATGTCTCTGAGGCTTCATCGAAGATTGCTCGCATTCACCAGAAAAGCGGAAAGCGGCCACAAGGGCCGCGGAAATGAATCCGTTAATGAATAAATACTACATTCTTATGTATAAATATGCATAGCGCGGTTTGTCAAGGTTGGAGCGAAGATTTCTGTGGATCGCCGCATCGGGAAATGGCCCCGTCCTGTCGGTTGCCTCTTTTTGCCATTTTCTTCGGCTATCGGTAGAGTCGGAAAGTCGCGTCTTTGCGGCCCGTCTTCCCATGTCTACCACCCCGCCCAAATCCGCTGCGCCCGGTTCGCTTGAACTTGAAACCGCGAACGATATCTTCTTCCAGTTGGTGGCCAATGACCGCGAGCGGGCGATTCTGCGCCAGGACGGGCATGGTGGCTGGATCCCGCTTTCCACCCGGGATATTTATGCGCGGACGCGCGCCTTGGCGGTGGCCCTTCGCGGCTGGGGACTTACGAAAGGCGACCGCATCGCGATCCTGGCCGAGAACCGGTGGGAGTGGGCGATCGCGGACTTCGCGTCGCTGGCGATCGGGGTCGTCAATGTGCCGATCTATCCGACGCTGACTGCCGAGCAGACTGCGGATTTGCTGGCCGACTCCGGCAGCCGCGTCGTCTTTGTTTCGACTCGGGCGCAATACGAGAAAGTGGCGGCTCATCGCGGCCAAACGAAGTTGGAACGAATCGTCGTGATGGACGAGCTTTCGGGCGGGATCGGGGCGGACGCGATTGCGTTCGCGTCGTTGATGCCTATGGAATCTGCGATGCCTACGGAATCTGCGATGCCTGCGGATTCGGTCGTCGACGGCAAGCGCGACGCCGCATTCGACGGCTTGGCGAGGAGCATCCGGCCGGACGATTTGGCGACGATCATCTATACGTCGGGAACGACCGGCGAGCCGAAGGGCGTGATGCTGACCCACGGCAATATCGCCGCCAATGTGAGCCATTCGACGATCGGCATCGGGCTGCGCGAGGGGGACCGGTGCATTTCGTTCCTGCCGCTCTCGCATATTACGGCGCGGCATCTGGACTACGCGCTCTTCGTGCGCGAGGCGACGGTCGCCTATTGCGGGAGCTTCGACAGGCTTCCGGCGGCGATCGCGACCATCCGCCCGACCGTGTTTGTGGGGGTGCCGCGGGTCTACGAGAAGATTCGCCAGGAGGTCGAGCGGCGGGCTTCCCATTCGCCGCTCAAGAAGCGGCTGCTGCGGTGGGCATTGGGGGTCGGGCGGCGGCATCGCGAGGAGATTCTCGACGACCGTCTGCCGAAATCGCGAATCTGGCGGCTGGCCGCGAAGCTGGTTCTGGTGAAGATCCACGGCGCTTTTGGCGGGCGGGTGAGGTTTTTCATCGCCGGGGGCGCGCCGCTCGGCATGGAGACGGCCGGCTGGTTCGCCGACGCGGGCATCCGCATTCTGGAGGGCTACGGGCTGACCGAGACTTCGCCAGTGGTGGCGCTCAACAAGCCGGGGGCCTACCGCATCGGCTCGGTCGGCAAGCCGCTGCCGAATATTGAATGCAGGCTGGCGGTCGATGGGGAGCTGCTGCTGCGCGGGCCTTCGGTTTTCAAGGGCTACTGGCAGAAGCCGGTCGAGACGGCGCAGGCGATCGCCGAGGACAGATGGTTCTCGACCGGCGACATCGCTCGTTTCGACGAGGACGGTTTTCTCTTCATCACCGACCGCAAGAAGGAGCTGATCAAGACCTCGGGTGGCAAGTTCATCGCTCCGCAGCCGATCGAGAACAGGCTCAAGGCGAACCTGCTGGTGGGCAACGCGGCGCTGGTCGGGGACCGGCGCAAGTTCGCTAGCGTGCTGATCTCGCCGAACTTCGCCGCGCTGGAGGCCTGGGCGCGGGCGAAAGGCGTGGACACTAGCGATAGGACAGGGCTGGTCGCTTCTCCGATTGTGGTAGCCGAGTACAAGGCCATCGTCGACCGGGTCAACGCGGGGCTGGCGAATTTCGAGACGATGAAGCGGTTGCGCGTGGTGGCCGAGGAATGGTCGCTGGAAGGCGGGGAGCTCACTCCCAGCCTCAAATTGAAGCGGCGCGTCGTCGAAACTCGCTACGCGGCGGAGATTGCCGCATTCTATCGCGGTGAGTCTACAGCAGGCGGATAGAGTCTGCCGTGGCCGAATCGAGCCGTTCTCGGTTGGCGTCCGCATTGTATATAGGGCGGCCTGCCCGTATCATTCGTGAGGGAGTTGCAGTTCCCATGCGATTTGAGCGACATCCGCGAATTGAGAGGGTGTGGCCGCGTCGAAGTTATTTGGAGGAAAAGTTTCATGCGTATCGGATTGCTGACGGGCGGCGGAGACTGCCCCGGTTTGAATGCAGTGATCGCCGCCGCGGTGAAGAAAGGAATTCTTCATCACGGCGACGAATTTGTCGGTTTCCTCGAGGGTTGGCGCGGAGTGCTCGACAACAATACGATTCCGGTGACCCTGGAATCGGTGGACGGAATCATCAGCAAGGGCGGGACGATCCTGCGGACTTCGCGGACCAATGTGCGCAAGATTCCGGGCGGCCTGGAGAAATGCGTCGAGACCATCAAGGCCAACCATCTCGATGCGCTGATCGCCATCGGCGGCGACGACACGCAGTCGGTGACGAACGCGTTGATCCCGCTGGGCGTGCCGGGGGTCGGCGTTCCGAAAACGATCGACAACGATCTGAATGGGACGGACGTCTGCTTCGGCTTCGATACCGCGGTCGGGATTGCAACCGAGGCGATCGACCGGTTGCACACGACGGCCGAGGCGCACAACCGGGTGATCGTCTGCGAGGTGATGGGGCGCGACGCCGGCTGGATCGCGCTCACCGCCGGGGTGGCGGGGAACGCCCATGTGGTGCTGGTGCCGGAAAAGCCGATCGACCTGGGCCATGTTTGCGGCCTGCTCAAGTATAACCACGACCACGGCAAGAAGTACGGCATCGTGGTCGTCGCCGAGGGGGCCAAGCTTCCCGACACCGGCGAGCAGGCGATCAAGGGGACGAAGGTGGATTCCTTTGGCCATGCGCAGCTGTCGGGCATCGCCGACCGCCTCGCACAGAAGATTGAGGAACGCACCGGTTATGAGACGCGCTCGGTCGCCCTGGGACATACGCAGCGCGGCGGAACTCCGTCGGCCTACGACCGGATGCTTGCGACTCGGTACGGGTTGGCGGCGCTCGATCTGGTGCACGCCGGGCAGTTTGGGCGGCTGGTGGTGCTGCGCGGCACAGAGATCCAGAGCATCACTTTGGCCGAGGCGATCTCGAAAAACCGCACCGTCGACGATCATTTTTTGGAAATTCTTACGGGTTTGGAACCAACGGTTTAGCGAGATTCTTATCCCTGAATCTAGTGTTTTAGGGGTTAATACTCGAAAGCGTTGTTGCTAAAGCAAGCAATTGGGGCTAAGGTCGTCATCACTCCAGAGGTGGAGTTAATTATGGCGACAGCCACAATAATCGGAGCCAACACGGCCGAAGTAGTGACCAACCTGAATGCAGGGTGGTACAACCACGTTTCCAAGGCACTCGGGCTCGACACATCCACTTTCATTCTGGCGCAAGGCACCCTTGGGCTCGGAGCGACGGACAACAGCGGTTTGTTTCGGCTATCGGACGGGGTGCCCGCGAGCGCCAGCGTCAGCTATTTCGACGCGAGTTCGGGGGTTCAACGATCGTCTTCGTACCAACAACTGTTGAGCGCGCTGCTTCCGGAGACGGGAAGTTCGCTCGCAACGGTGCTCGGACCTTTTTATCCCGCCTGGAGCACCTACCTCGCGGGCTATTGGGTTGCAAATCCGGGCAGCGCGCTGACGCAGTTGCAAGTGTTTAGCCAATATGCCATCCAACGCTTGGATCCAGAAGTTGCGACGCTGGCGATCGGTGTCTTTCAGGACCAGGCGAACTCCCTAAGGGCGCAGGCGATGGACGCGCTCCACGACCCAGCCTCCCGACAGCTCTTTCAAGATCAGCAGGGGGTCGGCTATTACCTGTACAAGTACTCCGCCACTCACGCCGGCGCTGTGGACGCAATCAACGGCGGATCGTCGGCGACTATCAATTTCAACTCCGACAACATGAATTCGACGCTGGAGCATAGTACCGCGCAGGGTAGCGCCTCGGGCTTCTTTGAGATATTCAAGGCAGGCGGTTCGGCAAGCCTGGACCAGCTGAACACCAAAGCATCGTCGGACAGTTTCAGCATCAAGGGCGCCATCGGCAAGTACGCGACAGTGCCGACTGACGCAGTTCAGTGGTTTACTTCCGGGGAGTTGACGCGCGCCTACAACGCTCAAAACGACAACACGATCTGGGATCCGAATGCCAACGCCGGCGACTGGAATAGTTTTTTCGGGCGGAACGGTTCGCTCGCAAGGAGGGTTTCGCAACTCATCCTGGTCAGCGACTACACAATTACGGTCACCAGCTCCGCCGCCTATAGCCAGGAGGATCTGAAGACGATTCAGGCGCATGCGAGTTTCGGGATGTGGCCGTTCTTCTCTGGCTCGGCCGGCTACACTCGCACGACGGATTTCAAGCTTAACTCCAGCGGCAACCTTGTTTTCACCAAGACGCTCAACAAGGGGTTGTATGAAATCTGGGGAGTGACGACGGAGAATGCGCCGAACTAGGCTGGTTGACGTAGAGGATGAGGGGCGCGGAAAGGCCTGCCGCGCTCCCTCTATCCGGGAGTGTATTGGGGAGTGTAT
>Ga0116226_10004564_pt1 | contig 12299 bp, 10 predicted proteins | sample S1TSphfallax_FD_89692 | JGI IMG/M metagenome (GOLD analysis project Ga0116226, IMG submission 89692) | Host-associated microbial communities from peat moss isolated from Minnesota, USA - S1T2_Fa - Sphagnum fallax MG | ecosystem: Host-associated > Plants > Peat moss > Unclassified | place: USA... | reverse complement strand
AATGGAATGGAACTTATGGTTTTAAAGGTAAAGGAAATTTGTAATCAACCACCATAAATTTTGCAAATAATCCCATCTCAATATACACAATAATCATTTAAAATGTCACAAACAATTTAGAAAGGCTTCAACAAATCCTTTTGATTCTATAACAACCAACATCTTGTTAGGACTACTAATTATTGTGCTTGGATTTCTAGGCTAGGTTTTTTCCATGGGGTTATTTAGTGGTATTACATTTTCTATCTAGGTTTTAACTAGCAAGTAGTGAGACCATATGACTAACAACAAGTGATTTAAAAATGAAAAATGTTGATATTTCAAACATTATGTGTGTCTTTAAGTTTCAAGCATTTATCAGATGGAGTCAATCTAGCATGTTATTTTTTAAAGGCCTTAGAACATGAATAGATTCACTAGCACCACTTTTCCTATTTTCAAGAAACCTCAAGAGGAGGTGAATTTCGAACAAAACATACTTGTTACAAAAATGGTGATCACATTGAAAAGACATGCCATTGTGTTAGTAAATATTATTATGAAGCTTCACCAAGCATAGTGAACACAAAAAGAATGGAACATAACTAAAAGTCAATCCTCAAAATGTTTACGATTTAAAATTTCAAAAGTTCCATTCCACTATTTTCATGCGTTCTAATTTTTCAACATGCTAATTTAACTAAGGAGAATTTCCATTTTAGACAAAGTAGACAATAATCATATCATATTGGCAAAAGTTATGGTCAATTTTGATCAACATTATAAGAAAACATGACATTTCAAAAGGTCCAACTTGACTAAAATGTCCACATTGACCACGAGGGATGGTCATTTTGATTAAAGACATAAGGCATGAAATACACGAGTTATTTTTGACTAAGACATTTGACTAAAGTAACTTTTTTACCATGTGACAAACAAAACATCTAGTCAAAAAGGCCAAAGGCTCATTAAAATGACCAAGGCTTAGTCAAATTGACTATATACTCAATGGCCATTATGATTTATAATTAATCAAATTGGTCATTTTAATTTTACATTTAATCAAATCAACCATATTAATTTAGTTACTTAACCTACAAATTTATCTTGCTAAAAGTATATACCAAACCTAAGTTCATTGTTAGTAGGTTTTAAGTTAAACATATTGCATCTAGTAGGTACTTATGAAGTTTAATCGGCTATTTGTACGTGCTACCTTTAGGCACACCATGTACTTAAATTTAATACATTAATTATTAATTTTGTAATAATTGATATTTAATAATATTATTTTATATAATTAATTAGTCATAAATAAATGTTAATTAATAATCAATAATTATTTTATCCATCAATTTGTTAATTGATTGATTATTATTATCAATTTATCAATTCTATTTTTTTTTTGGCTATTCTTTAATGGAAATATATAATAATTAATATTATATATATAATTATTATTGATAAATGATTATATTAAATTAATTTTTAGTTAATAGTATTTAGTTATATATTAATTGATAATTATTATTTTATAGTAAATATTCAATAATTAGTTTATATATTGAATAAAATTTATTTAATACTTGGTATTAAATAAAATATTAATCATTGATTTAATTTATTAATTTATATTTATAATTAATCAATCATTGCTAATTATTTTTGTTAATTATTTTTTATTGAGTTATTAACATGTAATAGCATATTAAGTGTAGGTACCTACGTGTTATCTAGGTATATACTTGGTACATATTATAATTTGTTATTTAGATAAGTAATACAAAAATATTGGAGTTCATTGATGAATGTTATAGTATGTACATCAAAATAAAAAATTCAATCAAGTTCATTATAATATGATGACAAAAGTTTTCAACTTTTGAAGTGTTAGTTCAATGGTAAAGACTTTACTTCTCAAAGTGGAGGTGAGGATTCAAGTCCTCACACATAAAACATTGACTACCTAGGCTACCTTGGTTTTGCATGGCTTAGATATTAGACTAAGCGGCCTAAGCAAGTAGGTCTGAGGTTGGCCACTTAGCCTAGGGGGCCTAGGTTAAATAGGATAGGTAGGTAAAATTGTATTGTATTTATTTATTATTATCATAAGGCAATATAGGTAGCTATTTTTATTAATTAATAATTCTAATTGATAAATAAATAATATTATAATTATATATAATATAAATATCATTTAGAATTTTAATCATATATAGTTGTTGTCAAAATATTGTTGACTAGTTGAAAAGACAATAAAATAACCAACCAAAAATACCATTAAAAAGACCTAATCAAAATGTCTAGTTCCAAAATAACTTGTCCAAAATGGCATTCTGGTCAATTCTTCTAGTTTAAAAAACCATGTTTTCTTATAGTGCAACTATGTAAAACTCACCTCCAACTACAACCAACATTCGATGGTGTTTTGGGAGATAATAATGCCCTTTTGAGCTAACTAATGAATGTTTGTGTCCACGTTAGTGTAACCCAAATCTATATAACAAAAGATATATGAACAAAAATTGGATTCCTAGTAGGTGGTAATATGATCCACTCATATTACCAAATCATTTTTTCTCACTTGCTACACACCCCATTTAGGGACTCAAAAACATCCATCTATTTAATGTAGGCAACAAGTAGGTTAAGTTTTGCCTTGTGAAAGTTCATTATAATCCAACTTTCCCTTACACATCCATTTTAACATGCCTATTTCTCTCCATATGGGTTTAAGTTATTGTGCCATTATGTCTGATAGTTCCTTAGAGAGCAAAAGGAAAGGGTTAAATACCTTTAGGGCCATCACATGATCTATGGTGTTGGGCAAGTCTATATGTGTTACCTTGAGTTTCTTTTAGACATTCTAACATTGTGGCACATGCATGATCAAATGTGTTTTTCCTTGACCATTGGAGATAACTCAAAATCATCAAGGCATATAGACTTGCCAATGCCAATTTCTTTGCAAGTCCATTTCATCATGTCTTGTACATGTATGATAAGTTGCGATAGCCACATTTTTCTTGCCAATCAATTGTTTTTTTTTGCTTTTTTTATGCCACACTTGGTACTTCCACTCAAATATTGGCAAAGTTAATACTTATAGTGAAACTTGCAAATGATAGTTTCCAATGAATCCAATATTGATCCATAGAAGAAATCAATACATAATGTTATGAATTTTCAACTATGAAATTTGCAAATTGAACCACATGTTTAGTGATTGTTTAGGTTATCACATGTGTTTTTGTTAAATTCAAATTATTGTTGACCCAATTGAAGCATTGATTTTTGCAAATTTGGTTAGGCATGAAATTATAGACCTTCATGTGATATGGGAAAAAGGTGACATGGGATGAATGGCAAAACCCTTTTCTAGGCATGTATAATCTAATGAAGAACTCACCTAATTTTATGAAGATAAACCTATATATCCAATGCAAGTACTTTAATATTAAAATACATTGTCTACCTTTGCCTAAGAATGTGGAATGGCATAAGGTTGTATGTCCACAATTATGATTCAATTTTAAGAAGCTAGTAACAAAATATTTATAATTGGGTATATAGATGACATTGGTCATAAATAGTTCTACATATTTGCAATAAGTTCCATCCCATGATGATGTGTTTACACATTTATTCTCTATCAACCTATTTCTACAATGTACCAAAGCTAATGAGTTCCAAGATTAGTTCCTTGATAAATTGGTCAAAGTAGCATGCATGTTCTCAAGAGCGCACAATTACAGTGGAACCACTAATTTGGACCTACAACTAAGCATAAGGACAATATTTTAAAAAAATTCTTGGAGGGACACCCAACATGCTTGGGACACATATCATTTCTAGATGCCATTTCGTTCTACCTACATCATCAACAACAAACATTTTAGTCCCAAGGTGACCACTTATATTCTAAGAATGCCTTTCCTTGAGGGTTTTACCATGCTCAAAGCACATCTATTGAACATAAAAAAGAACTTTCATGCTTATATGGTTCTTGTTGATTACATTGTGGAAATGATAGTAATGATTCCCATTATCATAAGGTTTGTTCGAAGTAAGCATTAAGATCTTTAATTGTGTTTCATAACTTATTAGATGATTCATAAATTACTAGATATTTCATTTGTAAGGCCACATAGATAGCATGGCTTACTAAAACTATTCATGCATTGTACTTGAAATGTTAGGTAAATATATTTTGACTTAGTCATATTTTCCATTTGTGTGGCACATTGCATGACTAAAGGTAGTCATGCAGCTAATCATGGCACATACTATGACTAAATGTAATCATGCATGCTACTTGCGTTTAACTAAATTCCAAAAACATTATAAATAAATGTGTCCTATGTTATCAAAATTGAATCTACAATCTCAATCCTCTATTTTTTCCTCACCATATAATATTTCCAAAAATTGAAATTGACATGTACCTCAACAAATTAAACTTGAAATTAAACCACATCCATTCGTCACTCGTTTGGACATTTGGTTCACTCTTTCACATCTAGTTTTTCATCTCACACATCCTTCTTCCTCTGACACTTGCTTTTCACACTTAAGTTTTTTCTTTTCACATAGTTTTTTTTCTCGGCCCTTTCTTCTTTCACTTCACCCAACACACTTCATCTTGACTACATTTGCATTGTTGCAGAGCCGAAGTAGTGGCAAGTGAAGCAACATCACTGATTCCCACAACCCAACAATGATTAGTAACAAAATGCATTCTTCAATGTAACATGGTGGCAAAGCCTCAATGTAACCAACATATTTGTAAGTTTGTCGAACGTGTTTTCAAAGAATCATTTGATTCTACCAAGGAATGCAAAGGGTCAAAATCAAACAAATCCCACATGACTAATAAAGACTTCAATGAAGGCAATGTAAAAAACAAGGTAGAATCGGGTTCTACTGATAGGTCCAAGAAGAAGGCCAAATTGTTTAAACATGTATGGATCATTTTGAAACTCTAGGATTTTCGAAAAATTCATGTTGGATGATTTTTGTTCAAGACTATGGGTAATGGATTAGGTCTTTAACAATACTAATTTTTGGGGATAAGGTCTTATTTGATCATGTGGTTATGGAATTCATTAACATGTATAGGTAGCCTTGAGAATTGAAGGAATGCAATGTGATTGTTTTTGGAAATTCAAACCAACAAAATAGTATCAAGCTTCCCAACACATTTGATGAAGAAATCTATTTACTACAAAAGTCTAAAACTTTTAATAATTATAGTACAATTATTGAAGCTACCAAATTGGAGTGTTTGAGATCGACATGTAGTTGTTTCCTAAGACCTTTTATTACAAAGGTGTTTCCTTACATATTGGTGAGCGGTAGTGGGAAGGGTGATTGACTGACTTGAATGGATTAGTTCAACATACAATAACATCAACGATGACTATGGGCATATTTATATTTGATTTGCATACAAGTTTTTTTTTGGAAAATCTAAAGTTATAGTGACGACAAAAATATTATCTTGTCATTATGTTGTTGCACGCTAGAAAATTGAAACAACAACAAGTGAAATGATGGGTCATGCGCAAATCGTGCATGCCAACATTTGTGTCAATTTAGCTAATACATCCCACATCTCTATCCCAATCATACGAAGATGAAAGTTCTGGAGGACACTAAGAGGATGATCAATCAACCCAAAAATGTACAACATTGTTTTAATATTGTTTCAAAATTTGCACACACCATGGATAATGATGTTGAATTGGTAACCTTAGTGCAACCCCCAATTGGCAATCCAAGTTTGGTAGCTACCAAAGGTTGGCCTAGCCCTTTGATTGTGTTATTTTCACATTTATAGGAAATTCTATAAATTTCAAATGATTACATTGAGTTCATTCATTTAAACTTGGTGTAGGTTGATGAAGGTATAATTAATTATTTGAAATGTTTATAGTACATCAATTTGAAACCACTTAGATTCTTTCAATTGATCTTCTTATGAACAATGTGCCACCCCCCCAAACCCAACAACTAGCTACAACATGGGGGGACAACCTAGTAATATCGTCAAGGATGGCAATGGAGTCCTTGGGGGCTAGTACCTTTTGGTATTTATATGCCCACATGTCCAACACCAACAAGGCCATTACCTCCTAATGCATTTATGTTAACAACTCCAACAACATTAGGGCCATCACCTCCTAGTAATTACTTACCCACAACTTTAGCAATAACACCAACATTTGCTACCATGCACCCAACAATTGCTTCCTAGATGGCCCAACTCCCTTTAAGGTGGAATATTGCCCATTGCCACCCCACAAATGTTGCTTAGATGGGTTGGTATTCCATATTCAATACCAACATTAATTGCTACTCCACAATATCCTATGCAATGGCTTGATGTATCATCCATGCAAACAACAACCACAACTATATAATAGTAAAATGGAGTATGTCTTGAAATTTTGCCAAGTGGACATACACTAGAAGAAAAATGGGGTTTTTCCTCTAGTGATACTAGTGTGGTGGAGCAAATGCCTTCAACATGGCTTATGTTGGGGGCATTAGGACCATCATCTGTGAACACTCCAAACTTTGATGAAAAATCACCTTCAATAAACATTCTAGTCACCCCTCAAGGTTTTAATGTTGTAGTGCAAAATTGCATCCCAATTAGTGTTGCCTCAATTGATGCCCACTTTGCCCAACTGCACAATGGGGTTTTATCATCAGGGGGATGTAACGGGCCATTATAATAGAAAGTTAGGTATCACGCAATGGATTTGGTGATGAAGAGGTTGGGGATTGAACTAACTTTCGAGGGTCAATAAGTGGTTCTTGTTGTGCATTGCAATGCAGATGGGAGACCTTATGGTTCTAATAAAAGTTAGCATGTGGTTATTAGCCCTTTGAGGCTATGCCTTGAAGCTTAACCTTACAATTGATGATGTACGTCGACAATCAGTGAAAGAAATGGAGGCCATCAAAGTAGCATTGGAAGCATAATTTGATTATTTTGGATTAACCTCTAGCCTACAAGTATGTCAAAGACCAAGTTGTTGTAATGATGAAAGGTAGGCGAAGGCATTTACATAATTTAGTAGAACTTTTATTCTTTTGTTTGTTTGTTTTTGTAATCAATGAAACTTGCATCACCACCTTTGCTTTAATTGTTCTTTTTATTTTGAATTATTTTGTCTTTTAGCTCATTTTTCATGAGGTTGTTGATCTAACCTTGCAATGGGTAGCTTGCTTTCTTTTTAACTTGTCCATTGGGTCCTCCCTTCTTATTGGATTTTTTTTTACAAATCACACTAAGGTTTTAACCATACCCTTTCACTTTCCTTCTTTTATTTCTTCCTTTTCAAAGGATGCTTTGGACAAGGATAAGCATCACACAAAGGTGTTCCCAAAATTGAAAGACATTTAAATGGTTTTTTTGGATTTGTTTTTTAATGTTTTGGTTAATGGCCATATTATTTCTTACATCCACCCTCCCCACCCATCTTTCGAATTGGATGAATTTATAATGTTCGTTAATGTTTGTGGTTTTTGAAGTTTCCATTAAGTGGAACTAAAGCCCTTTTACATACTTCATGAAGTATTCTAAATATGCATTGCCATTTGTTTTTCACTAGGAGACATTTTTTCAATGAGCACAAAATCTTCACTTGGATGTATAGGTGAAGAAATTAAGTGCACACTGGAAATACAGAAAAATATTTCATAGATTTGGAACTCCTCACTTCCCTTGTGGAGCTCATGCATTTGAATCTCCCAACCCTAAATCCAAAATGGCATTAAAAAAAAATAGATTTGGAACTTTTCACTTTCCTTGTTGAGTTCATGCATTGAATTTCCCAACCTTAAACCCAAAATGGCATAAACAACAACATAGATTTGGATTAACTCCTCACTTCCCTTGTGGAGTTCATGCATTGAATCTCCCAACCCTAAACCCAAATTGCTTTCAAAAAAAAAAGATTTGGAACTCCTCACTTCCCTTGTGAGGCTCATGCATTGAATCTCCCAACCCCAAACCCAAAATGGTATAAAAAAACAACATAGATTTGGAACTCCTCACTTCCTTTGTGTGAGATTCATGCATTGAATCTCCAAACCCTAAACCCAAAATGGCATAAAACAACAACATAGATTTGGAACTCCTCACTTCCCTTGTGTGAGGTTCATGCATTGAATCTCCAAACCCTAAACCCAAAATGGCATAAAACAACAACAGAGCTATGCGCAAATTTTATTGGGAGTTGTTTGAAATTTATTTGTATATCCTCAAAGATTAAAATGAAGGAATTGGAATTGGAATAATAATAATAATAATTGGAATTGCCTTGCAAGTAAAAAAAATCAAAATATTAATTGTATCAATGCCATGTGATGACAATTAACTTTGGATCCTCTTCATGATTCAAAATAATGAAAAACACCTTCAAAATTTCATGCCATAACATTATGGTTGGCTTTTGGATATATGGTCGACTAATCCAACATTTTTGGTTGTTCAATTATTTCAAAGATTTTAAGAGCATGTACATATGTTTTTTATCTTGCAATTTTCCATCGAAAGTGTGAAACATCTCGCAACGATTATGTTACATCATACGTGTGCCATATAATGTCGATGCTTTAAGGTGGTTTAAACCAAATAGAAAATTGAGTTGTGTAGTGAATAATATAAAATAAGTTCAACAACATAATGAAAAACTTATTTCAAAAATAAAAAAGATTATTGTTATTCTATGAAATATATATGTAGAAACATAACATTGTTAGAAATTGCATTTATGTTGTAACTCATATCCATAAGGAATTAGTTTTGAGATACTTGTTTTGATTTTTATTTTATTTTTGCTAAAAGTTTTGGAAATTGCCAAATATGTTAAAGCAAAGATTTAAACCCCACCTTGTGCACTTGGATGCCACAAATTGAATTTTCTTATTTGCATTGGTTCCTTCAATGGTGGAACTATTTCTAATATATTACATTATATCTTCATGGAATGAATTACAATAAATGCCAAAAAGGAAGCATGAATTTTCTTTTGTTTTCAAAATGCATTTTTGGTAATTTTTAGTTGTCAATTTGTTGAGTTGTTTTGTTACATGCTAAAACCTACTAATTATGGCATAGTGAATGCCATGGGCACATAAAACATTACACGATATAAAGTTCATGACCATTCCTTAAGAGAATGTAATGACTACCTCTTGACCTATTTAAAGTCTAGTTTTGAGGGAAAAAAATAGAAGGGTTTTTGGGTGATGTATTTTTTATAGTATTAGAGGTCTTATAATAGGTAGAAGTATGGATGCAAAAAGGAAGTGAAACTCTTATAAGATTTTGAAACCTTGCTATATAAAGTAACCAAACCTTAAATAAACATTGCCCTTTTCCGAGCATCTAACATTGTGCATAAATTTGGTTTTCATTTGCATAAATGGGCTAGTGTTAAATCTGACCAAATTGTATACCCATTGCATGGGTCCATTTATCAATTAGATCATGTTCATTAAGGGTTTGATCATGACCACATTCAAGTTTATTGTTGGCATTTCAAGGAATGGAGTGGCATCAGTTTAATGTTCACTTTGAGGTATGGTAATCCCTCAATTTTGAAATCCAATGCACATGAGGTAGGAGCCTCACAAGTTCAACTATCACAACAATACATTTTGGGTTTTACAACTGGTTAATAAAACAACTATTGTCTTTTTTTACTACATTTGTAACTACAAGTTCATGTTAATGAGTACGTAGTTGTACATGACATTGTGGTGCCATGTGGCATTATGGTGTTGCGACTGTAATCGATATCATGACTTGATGGTTTTTACACAAATATCAAAAAAATTAATATGCATTTTTAATCATCCAAAATTAAATAATAACAAAATTCCATTGATTCTTGCAACTTTTGGTGAATAATAACAACTTATGGTTGTGTGATGTTGACATGGCATGCCACATAGCAATGAGGTTGGCTAGTAATCGCAACACCTCATGACTTGTGACATTAATTTCACATCATGATTCATGTCATTAACTTGATGAATTAATCTCATTTTTTGGTTAGTTCAAAATATTGTTGTCCTTTGCAATTAATAACAATTCAATTTTCCATGCAATGATGATATGGCATGTTGTTTCACAACAAGGTGTCACAATTTTTTGTGGAAATCCATGATTTTTTGTGACACCATAAGTTTTTGTGTGTCTTGAATTCATGGCACCAATATTTGTCATGGCATGCCATAATTTTTTATGTGCCATGAAGTTTTTGAAGTCATGAATTCACATGCATGTGTATGTGAACTAAGAAAATCTATTGTTAACTTCTAATCATGATTACAATATTAATAGTCATTTTGAAAAAGGTGACACATAGCTCCTTGAATTTTTAATTACTTAACACACTAGCTTAGGTTAACATATACCTATTAAATTAACCCATGTATTTAGGCTATTTAGTAAAAACCTACTTTGTAATATAAACTACCTTGTAAGTTACTTAGCTAGAAATTAAAAAATTACTACATATAATATGTTAAACATCTAAGGTAGGCTTACCTAGGTTCCTAGCTTTAGGTTTTTTGCCAAATCAACTTAAGTAACCTCATTACAAGATATTTTATTAAGTTTGTAACCATTTCAAGTTTGTGCAATTGATGCGACTAGATGCAACATAATTATCCTAAGTGTTTTTAGCCTAAGAATGCCTAGGTTAGTAAATAATATATGTTGACAGACTGGTTCATTTTAAATCAACCTAGCGAGGTATAGGTCTAGGCTAGGTTGGTAGGTAGTAGGTAGGGGTGCAATTACAATAACACGTACCATTAGTAAGTGTAACGTTTACTTGGTTTTTTCATTTTTTAAAGTCACAATTTAATTTGATGTTGAAATTATAAGATTTTTTTTACATAGTTGTATTTTTAATATATCATGGGAACATGTGAATTAATTTGAAATTAATCCAATGAATAATTTTTTTAAAAATAATTCATTAAGCATTATAACACTTGTTTTTAAGCAATAAAATGATTTGTAAATGGATTTCAATTTTTTTGAAAATGATTTTTTTCCCCAAATTTTTAAGATGAACCTTAATAAAATAATATGAATAAAAATTTAAAATTTAAAAATATATATTTCAAAAATATTCCAAGAATATTATAGGAATATTTTTCCAAAAACAATAAGGAAAACTGTCAAAAAGCAGGCAATTGTGGTTCGTGTTATTTTGTTTACACTCATAGGTTGACCTAAGTCAACCTAAGGTGGCCAAGGTTAATTCAAGGTTAAAATTTTTGAGCTTTATAACTTTGTGTTGAATATAATTATTATAAAAAAATTTGGCGGTGCAATGGATGAGGACTTGAACCCCAAAGTGAAGGTGAGGGGTTTAAGTCTTCATTTTTACAACCTAGGATGTTTGGTTTAGGTTAAGTAGCCTAGTCTAGGCTTCTTGGGTTAGGAGTCTAACATTTGTTTTTAATATAGGCCACCTAGCCTAGGTTGCTTAAGATAAGTAGCTAGTTTAGCTAAGTTATGTTGAGTTGACTTTTGATTGGGCAAATTAGTTAGTTAGGTTGCCTAGCCTAGCTATGTTAGGCTAAGTTGACTTTTGGTCATGTGCAATGATTCATAATGTGTTTATAGATTTTTAACACATGTTATCCATTCATCAATGGGCCTTTTGTAACATTTAATCGAATAAAATGACTAAGTTGAGATGACATGCATTTTACACCTCATACCAAGGTTAATGATGACATGGAATTTCATTATTATAAGAAAATTTTAAAATCCTAATCATTAAAATGATTGGGTTTTGCAACTAAACATCCATTACGACTAAATGGGTGAAATGACACGGGTTTAACAACTCATTGGTCATTAGTCGCATATGTCATTCTTGATTAGTATGTAGTTGTAAAGGCTAGTTACAAAATTCAAAATGTGTTATTGTGTATCTTGACGAAAAGTGGGATATAGTGGGATATTGTTACCAAGTTGTAGATGATATGATAGTTGAGATTTGATGTGACTTTGATGCATGATATGCAATTGGTCTAATAAGCATACTATTGCTTTCATGTCTGTATGATTTTGTGGATTCTCCCTCTATGAGATCTATATGGTTTATTCTAGGTCTAGGAACCTCAAGTTTGCTTTAGGTTCATGCTTGTACACATGTTATTGTTATTTCAACTAACATTTTATAGCTTACATTTGTTTTGTAATACAAAATGAATGAAGCAATCACCCTCATTGATCTTGTTAGATTTAAAGATTATGCATATGGGACTTTTTT
>Ga0116226_10004563_pt1 | contig 12300 bp, 5 predicted proteins | sample S1TSphfallax_FD_89692 | JGI IMG/M metagenome (GOLD analysis project Ga0116226, IMG submission 89692) | Host-associated microbial communities from peat moss isolated from Minnesota, USA - S1T2_Fa - Sphagnum fallax MG | ecosystem: Host-associated > Plants > Peat moss > Unclassified | place: USA... | reverse complement strand
GTCGAGGGAGACATTCAGAAGGCTGCTAAAGAAGGTGACCTTGACAAAATCAGATCAATGTTGAATAAAATTTCTAAGGTTGGAAAGATACAAAATACTCCAACAATGTCAAATATTACATCTTATGTTTCTGGTGGTATCATTATTTTGATAACTCTTTCACTTGGGCTTCTACTTTTGTCATGGACAGCAAATGGGTAAGTTCTTAGTAATCCTTAATTGTTTTTGTTCTTTTGATCGATCCTTTTTGGCATTTCAATCATGTAACTTAGGGCTCCAAATCAAGATTTAGAATGGTATACAAGGAACAAATTTGGGATTTCCCATGTAAATTTTCATGAACATCTTTGCATGGGATTCATTTGTGCTACCTTTCTAAATGGAAACTAGTGGCACAATGGAGACCATTTATCTATTAGTTGGTAAACATAGAACAACTTTTTGTCACTCTAAACCTTTAAATCCTTTGTCATGCAAGAATGCATAAGGTAGACAACTTTTGAGTAGATAATTGGTCTAAAACAAGAGAAATGTTAATTTGGAGAATTTTTTTTCTATATATGTGCCGAGTCTTTTTTGTCAATGGCCTTTAAATGACTAACGTATGTGCTTTCCATTTGGATCATATCTTCAATTTCTACCTACTTTTTGTTTGTCATTTGAGGAGTGTTTGCTTTTGATCTTGAATCTAATTATCATCAAAAATCTTATTTCATAAGTTTATGAGTACATTTGTCATTCTTAAAGATAAATTTATATGTAGTGCATCAGGCATATTATTCACCACACTGCTATCACACCTTGCTTATCTAGGTTGTTCAATTTTGTGATGATTTTAACTATAAAGTTGTCCTCAAATGTGGGTTAATTCTAGTCAAAAAAACATTCTATCAAACCAAAAAAATATGTTGGTTAATTCTAGTTAGCTTTTTATGTTGCTTTTCAATCTTCAAGTGTATTGATGTTCACATCTGTGCTTAGCAATACCAAGGTGCATTCAAAGCTTAAAATTTTTTTCTTTAAATTTGTCGAAACAAAATATCTTCTCCTTGAAGGCCCCTAACTACACATTAAGTTTTTTAGCATAAGGAGGAGTTGGAAGTATGGTATGATGTGTTGCCAATCATTTGTTTTTACCTTTAACTATTGCAAGATGTCAATATTTTCAATAATCCTTGGTAACATTTTAGGGGAGGATTATGCTTTCATATATTGTTGTTGAAAGTTTAATTGAAGATTACTCTAAATGTTAAGGACCTTGAAAGTTTTAAAAAATTAAAATTTTTAGGCCTACTTAACCTTTGATGTATTAGAAGTTTGAAAATTATTATAGTATATTTATGTGAAGGGTGTTGTGCAACTTAAAAGTCCAACATTCATGACATGTTCATGGGATCTCATGAAATTGTAAACCCCAAAACTTATTCAAAACATTCCTTCACATGATTCAATTTGGTTTACAATTTTTTCCAATAATATTGTCGATATTTTTAATGGGTAGATCTATAAGCAAATTAATTTGGAATTAATGGATTTTGCATGAAAATGTAAAAATTTATGTGCCTAGACATGTATATATATCCAAAAAGTGGCCCTTTAATAAATAATAGAAAACCAACTTATTGGAAATAAAGGTGTATTTTAAATGGAGGTGAACCATGGGTGCATATGTGTTAACCATTAGGTATTTGGATTGTAAATAGTTTAATTATGTTAAAACAACTCCACTTCCTACAAAACATAACACAACTTGAATAATCTTTTTTTTTTAATAAACCAACAAATACTTGCATTATCAGATCATTTTTTAAGTTATCAACTAAAGGTATTATTATCAATAGAATTCCAATCATAGTTGCACAAGGTTAATTGACCTTATGCAATAACTTGGTATTTTTGTCATGAGGCTAAGGTTAGGGTTGTTGGCCTTGTCATGTGGAAATTGGTCACAATACAATTGAATTGTTGATATGGAGGTTAAAAGGAATTTATTGCTCTATAAAACAAATGTTGCTAGGAGATCAAACACCTAAGTTCTTGGGTGATGTGTGCCATAGATTTATGTAATATAGAAAGGAGGTACACAATTATTGTTGTGAATAAAATAATCAATAGGAGGTGAAGAACAAACACATAGTTGCAAGAATGAAAGAAAAGCATTGTGTGTGTGTTTTGGGAAGGTTTGAATGAAGGTTTAGGTAGCATTCAAAATAATCCAAAAACACATTGAGCTTATGGAAATTTTAAAAGAGTTAACTTCAATAGAGCTAAGGTAATGTGATAATGTAGAGTTTTTTTGGGGGAAGAAAAGATGTTATAATTTTGGAGCATATATGTTGTCATGAGGTGTTTGATGGGATGTTGTTAGTTTCCACTTTTGAACCAATGACTTGCATTGTGATTGTTACCTACTTATACACATGAGGGAAATTGGAGGTAGGTTGAATTTTCGATATGAACCTACTTCCAAACTTTTGTATGTTTGCAATGTGCAAATGTAGATGGGTTCAACATTGAATTTAACATAGGGAAATGGAGCACAAGGTTGGATGTCTTTGTATGAATCATTAAATAGAACTATATTGTGTATATTTACAAGATGAATGACATGCAACATGTAAGTTGTGTGGTTCTTAGGACAAGGGTAGATGTAAAGTTGGTGTGAATGACAAATAATCCTACAACAAAAGAAGATCTAGAGAGTCAAGTGAGTTCTTTTGGCTCCATTTTTTTTGTCACACTTACACAATGATAAATCATTTGTTGTCCTTAAATTGCAATTTATCTCTAGGTGGTTCACTTTTTGATTTGTTTCATCTTAGTCCTATATACTTATCTTGGAATTATTTGGAAAGGTGGCTTCATACATGTTGTGAGGATTCAAGGTTTATACTATGACCCAAGCCCAAAAAATCTCAAGTTCAATTTAACCCATTTATTAGCACAAACTTGAGCCCATAATAAATTACCTTGTTGCTTCAAAGACATGTAGTGTAAAGCCAATGGGCCCAAGTCTTTGGCCCAAGAAAGAACATCCACTTGCCTTACCTTCCTTCCAAATTTTGAAGCATGGATTCCATCCAAAAAACAAAAATTATTTTTTTTATGAAGAAATTATTGATACAACTCTTGGGCTTAGCTCACATGGTCTTAAATTTGTGAAAATTTATTTTTCACAAACCAAACCAAAAATGTTGGCACCAAAATAATGCCATGTAAGCAACCACATCATTGGATGATTACATTCTTGGGTTCATGCCCTCGTGCAAAACCAATGGGCTCATTTTGAGACATTTAACCAATGTTATTTTTAATAGTGCTAATTTTGCTTTAGTGGGGCTTGAGTCTAAAGTGGGAGTAGTACACCAATTTTGGTTGTTAATCTTTTAAGTTGTAGGGTTTCAATCACAACTTCCACATATTTTTTATTTGTGTCAACTTTTGTTCACTTTCATCCATTGCTTTAAATTCCTATAAGTTTTACACATGAACTTATAAGAAATAAGATAATATAAGAGAAAAACCAATTTGTACATTTTAAATGCACAATTGTTTCAATGTTAAATGTTTCATCAATTAAAATCTTCAATTATAAACAACGAAAAAAATTGAGGTCATATATATAAGTATCTAAATACAAACTTGGGCTCCATGTTGCTACACACCACTAATGATGATAATTGATTAATTGATGAAAAATTTGAATTGATTTTGTGTAAATTAGGTTACATTTGAATGAAAATATTGAATGACATTGCATGAAACTTGAAAAGAAACTCAATTGAATTGAATTTAAGCTTAATTGAATTCAATTTAAATTAACCTGAATGGAATTTCAATTCAATTCAATTCAAAATAATGACATGCAAGTTGGTGGAGAAGGTATTGTAAATATACTTTTGAATCTAGTGTTTAGAAAAAACAAACTTTTAAAATACCTAGATCCAAAAAGTACATTTCCATGCTTCTTTATTTGGGGAATGGACTATTCATATTATAGTTTCAAAATGTCCAAGCAACAATAATGACAATGATTTAAGACTTATGGAATCTAAAGTTGTCTTACCTACAATACAATGAATTATCATTACTAGAATTACATCTTGAAGTTTATTCCAACTAAGATATGGGTTTTTTTTAATGAATGAATTAATGAGTTGCATGTGAATGTTGATTGTACAAAATATTTCAAGCTTTACACAAAAATACAAGTTTAAACGTTAGACATAAATTGCAATCAATCAAAGCACACAAGAAAATAATATATAATTAAAATGTCATATTAAAAGTGTCAAAGATAATAAATCATTTTTTAATTGATTTTCATTCTTGTTCTTGAACCTTGCTTTTAATGTCACAAAGGAACAAATTCATTGTGAAGAAAAAAAAAACCAACAACAAGCCCATAAAGGGCGAGTGCAAGAAAACACTCAACCATACACATAATTGATGTGATGTAACATCTACATACTACCATTGTAGTACCACTGAACATACCTACCTACTCACCCAAAGGAGGACACTCTTATTTAAATCTACAAAATGTGAGTGCAAATATAATTTCCCATATATTGGTTGTTGGATAATAATTGTAATTTAATTAATTATAATGATGAGTAATTGAAACTAGTATATGGGGGATTTTTTGCAGTCCTTCATATTGTCATCCATGGACCGATTGTTCCAAAGAAAATTTCAGAAATAACTACTTCAAATTACTTCATTTATTTCTTAATAATTAATTCCTTTCCCTATTAACTTTCTTAATAACTATCACCCACCTTTTCTAATAACTACCTCATTTTTCCCCCCTATTCACCAACATGGATGTGAAAAAAAAAAAAAAACATTTTTCTTCTCATGTCAATGAAATGTATGTTAATTTAAATTAAGTTTGAAATTGACATAAATAATGATGAATATTTGAGAATCATTTGAAAACATAAGAAAAAAATTAAATAGTTTATCATTGCTAGTAGTGCACAGCAATGTGGAACTTAAATTCTATAATATGATCATGTTTATTCTGAAACCAAGATGTAATTAATATGAGGTATGCATTAACCCCTTTTATTAGAAAATAAGTAGGAAAAAAAACATATGCATTTAATTTTTTAGGTATTAGTTGTTTGTAGGTTCAATTAATATGTTAATAAATGAACCAAAAATCAAACATAAAGGAATATGACATGAAGGATCCCTCCCAACCATTGACAACTAAATATTTAATTTGAAAAAAGTTACACTTTATAAGGGGTATTTTGCTTTACCACCTCCCAATTACTTAGTTGAGGGATATGTTAAGTACATATCGTATGTAGAAAAAAAGTAAATTATTACGTGATCTTACCATGTTCAATTGTATCTTCATCATTCCTCATAGCTTCAAGTACTAAAATTAAATTTTAAAATAAATGTAAGGTGATTTAAATAATTTTATAAATTAGAAAATTAAGTAATAATAGTGTGGCAAAAAAATTCCTTCACATAATACACCCCAAAAATACTTTGTTTAACACAAATAATGAATTTTTTTAACATTTTAATGTCCCCCCTAAGGTAACTTCTTTGATGCAAATCACTTGATTTTTACCCACATTTTGTCAAAAGCCTCAAGATGTTGCTTCTCAACATGTGAGAATTTTCTAATCAATCATAAAAATATATCTTAAGTAGTTTTTCCATAATCAAAATTTTTTTCCCAAATAAAATTTTGAATATTTTGGAAAGGGTACCACTCACTGTTAAAGACAATGTCATTTCTTTCAATCCAAATAACCCATTAAATAATTCATTGAAGCAAAGATTACATTCCCATCACTTTGTGGAACTACTTTCGAAGAGCCTTAGTAGCAAAGAATTGTGGCTCCATTACATTGGGGTAACATGTTTAGTTGATTTAATCCTATGTAGCTAACAACTAACCATTATATGGGTGAAGTACCATGTTGTCCAAACATGCTTATAGTCCTAAAATTTATATTGAAGGATCAAGTTTTCCACATTTCCACAAAGTGCACACATGTTTAATTAACTAAATTAATTGACAATTAACTCTCCACATGATAGTAATGATTGCTTGTTCTAGATTGCCAATATAAATCTGCCCTTTTTTTTACAAGTCTCCACTTGTAACATGTATTGAACCATGTCAAATTGAAGTTTGGAGGCAACAAGTCAACCCGCCTTTTCTTTATAATATTCACCGTAGGTTTAAAAACTTTTAGAATTTTCCAACCCAAGGTCAAAAAGTTGGATAACAAAGCTTCACCCTTCAACCACAAATAAAGTTTTGGAACAATTAATCCATCTTACATGTCTTACCATATAAGTATATGTGAAAGTTTATTTTCCTCTAACCTTTAACAATCCTTATAATCTTACTTCTACAACCTTACACTTATGTACAAAACTATGGATAAGCCTTTGCAAAAGTTTTGCTATTGGTATGTGAGACAAAATTCTTATTTGTTGTTTTACCAAAAACAATCCACATCATTTGGGATGTCTAGTGATTGCCCTTACATGCTACATTTTGACCTAAAGGACGAAGAGACTTGTAACATTATAAAAAGGAATAGATTAATACTTGAACATAAACCCAAACTTGGTCTTTCAGTGAACACCTTTTATCCTAAGATTCTAAAATGACTCCCCTTTGTCTCTTATCTAGAAGGCCACTTACTTAGAATTGTTGACCTTGAGACCAAAAGCTTAACAAAATAAAGCAAACACCTAAACCAACCTTAAGACGATTTGGTATGAAAAGTTCTTATTGTAAAATTGGTGTTGTCCATGTATTGTGTTATGAATTATTGTTCTTAGACCTCGAAAGTGTGACACCTTGCAACCTCCCTTCTTTTGGTCCTTTTTGGTAGTTGTATTGAATGTTTCACCAACAATTAAATACAAATAAAGAGCAAAAGTTAATCTCATTGTTAACAAAAACTTACCTAAGTGAAAATGATTTTTGTCATGTTTACAAACATTTTGAAACTAACTAGATTGCCCATGCACTTGAAAAGAAAACTCCCAATCCATCTTGTCATAAGCTTTTAAAAAGTAAAGTTTGAGGAAAATCATTGCTTGTTTAGATTTCTTAATGCATTAAATAGATTAATGGGTGAGAATAATGTTGTTTAAAATGAATTGCAATGAAAAAAAAATTGATTATTTATGGCTAATTATTTTCATTAGAAGCGCTTGCAATCTAGATATGTTGCCTTTGCAATAATTTTATATGAAACATTTAGCTTGGATTTTACCTTTAAATTAATTCATACAACTTTTTTTCTCAAAAATCGTTAACCCATTGATAACTACTTCCAAGAAGTCTTTTACTACTCCATCATGATAATATTATTGCAAATTTTCTTTTATAGCCTCTAAACACCTCCTTGTTTTCTTCCTTAAACCTTTGTACTCCTTTGTTTTTCAAGTGCAATGAAATTTATAAAACTTGATGATCACCTTATGAAATTTGGAGAAAGTAGGGTTGACTCCTTTTGTTCCTTCCATAACTTGGTAATGTCAACTATGATGTTGAAATCATTTGGGCTTCTCCCATTCATTCATAAAACTAGACTTGATTCCATTTGAATTTCACTAAAATTGAAAACAAAAAATTCAACAATGTTCAAAAACATTATTGTCTCCTTTAATTTGATACCAATCAATGGTGCCACTTTATTAGTTCCCATTCCCTTAATTGGGCACATAGAATTTATCCAATGTCCTAGCTAGAATTCTAACCTTGTCCTTCCTCCTATTGTCCCTTGGAAATTTCAATTTCTTAAGCTAGATTCGAATTCATTCACAATATTGAAATGAACCTTCAACCATTCTCATGCACAAGCCATTCTAACTTTGAGACTAGCCAATTGCATGCATTAAAATTATCCTTCTTTGATTCCAAATTATTCTAATCACTAGGTAAGATTCATTTACAATCCTAAGGGAGTTCACGTACCATTTCTACTCACAAGAAGTTGCATTCATTGGGGTTGTTTGGGGCATATAGTTAGCAATTTGCCTTTTTCCCCTCCTAGTAGACTTTTGTATTTAATCCATTGAACTTAGTTACACATCTACTTTCTTGCCTCTATTATGGCTACATTACTTTTAGCGGAGACTAATAGGTACACCTTGCTTTTGCTAGCTCCTTCCTTATGATTGGTGTACCTTGGTGCAATTTCCATATATTCATCCTAAAAGAAGTCACTATTGTCTCCTTGGTCACACTATGATAATGTTTAAACATTTTTTACATAGTTTCATTGTGTTTTTTAAGCATGAAAAACACTCATTACGGGTTTGAGGGTGAAAGCACAATTAGATGGACTATTTAAACTGTCACACTTGTAATTTTTTATAACCCAAAATGTAAAATCTTATCAAACATTAAAATTTTCAATTTTCTCATTATCCATGTTGCAATAGACTTTAGTGAAAATCTTATTAAAAATTATGGATGAGTTTTAAGAAAAGAATGGACTCATTGTGAACTTTTGAAATGATGACATTATGTTTGTCACATATAGAAAATGAAAAATGTGGTGTCAAAAAAATGTCATACTAATATCAAAATAAAAAATAAAAAATAGGCCACAATAAAATGAATAATTTAATTGTAAGATGAAAAATTATCCAATATATATTTTTTCATATTTAAAATTTTAATTCATTGTGATTTTCGTCATTTTTTACAATTGATATTCCATTTCACATTGAAATCTTTAAACTTTTCTCTAAATTTCTTGACTAATCACATGTTTAGGAATATTTATAAGGTGGCCTATTAATATTTGTGACCAAAACCATAAAGGATAATTGTAGGATTTATAGTTTGATAATTATTTTAAATGCAAGAATTGTAGCTAGTGTAAGATGTGGACTCTTCAAAATGTCAACCATGAGCCACCTAACCATGCTTTTACCCTTGAAAATGTGTTGAAAGTTCTTTTATATTTATTAGATTACCTTCACACTTATCCAAATGTGAAATGAATATATTAAAAAGGTCATCATACAAACACAACACATAATTTCAACATTATTTTAATTTATGACTATTGCAATTAAAGATGCAAGAAAAAAGACTCATTATGCATGGACTGATTCCTTAAAGAAAGAATGCATCCACTGCTTTTCATTTTTTATAATTGTTGGCCAAGGAGTTCTGCATTTTTTCCTTTGAGTTTATGTTTTTGGAATAACAAAATGTCAATGTGAAGTGTGTGATTTTGATAATACAACCAATCTTTTGGATCATTTTGGGGTTTTTCGGACCCCTAACATTTTGCAAGACTAATCATAATTGCATGCTTAATACATTAGTTGTAGGTCTTGTTCATAACCTTTGTTCTCACTACTTTTAAATTCTTGGGAACTTTCCCCCAACCTAGTAAGGAACAATTTTCCTTTGAGAATGTTGATTCTCTTACATCTATAGGCTTATGAGCAACCGATTTGGCAAGGTGCATTGAAAAGTCTAGCTTTAGTCCTTGGCCTCATTCCCTTTTAACTTCTTGAATGGATAAATGGGCAAATTAAAATTTGGATGCCTTCAATGTGCTTGTCAAGTTTTGGAGCCCCAACTATGTTGCATATGTTTTTTGGGTGGTACTTTATTATTCACTATTTATTCATTGTTCTTTAATTAATTTGAAATTTGAAAGTCTTTTTTTCAATTCTACAGCTGCAAAGGCTAGTAGCAATTGATGTAATATTTGATGTAAAATACTTATGACCTTTCATCCTTGTTGCAACGGACATCAAATGGATGACCCCACCATTTTAAGCTTTTATAATCACTTATAATAATTCCTTAGCTTTTGATTATTCTGTATGTCCTTGAGATTTAAAAGTCATTGGTAGACAATCCCCTAATTGCAATATTAATATATCTATTTGAACCCTTAACATCTACCTTTCCTCAATGTCAAGTTGTAATGAAGGTGGTCAAATGAGGTTTTACACATTTACACTCCTCACCAAGACCTCCTCAAATAACCTTTGTTTTGCCTTCCTTTTATTCCCTAAAACCTTATGACCTAAAGCCAAACCATGTTGCCCCCTTTCAAAGACTATTTATTGTTTTCCTATGATAAACATTTCCCCTTCATGATGAACTTTACATCATAGTTGCCCTCTATAGGGTAAATTATGACCAAACACACTCTCCTTGCAACACCATTTTTGCTTACAATCTTGTTTTTAAGGTTGTAATGTTTTTCCTTACCTTCCTTAGACATTGTTGTTTGAACTTGTTCATTAAGTAATTCCCCTCTCTTTGAGCTATTTTTTGAACTAACTTGTGGACCACATCCAACTTGTTTAACAATTTGGTCATATGTTCTTATGTTGGTTGAAGTTTTTTCCTTTTCTTTTATTCTTCTTCTTATGTGTCATTATAATATAACCTTCTTCATCCACACATGCTTGCCCTTTTTCCTCTACCAAGTTTTTGGTTTGTCTACTAGAGTTTTTGGTTTGGTTAGACTTGAGTCTATCTTTGAGTTAAATGCATTCATCCAAATTTTCTTTTGGTTATTTTAACTCCATTGGCTAATACATTCCTTTCCTTTTGACCGCACATCCTCATCAATTTCCCTTTAGTTTTTGCAAGAGAATTTCTTTTTTATGTGATGGGATGATTTAAAACAAAACATGTAATAAGTAATCATAGTCAATTGGGACCATAATAGATTTGTTGATGATCTTGTTGATTTGTTAATTGGTTATGCACATTTTCCAATTTGTGTTGAACATTAGTAATTTTCTAAATGGTGCTTGATCTATTTATAGCAATAGGGAACCCTTTTCCCAATTAGTATCAAACATAACTCCTTGAATATAATTATAATTTAGATGAACAACCTAAGAATTGAATGTCAAAGGAAATGGTTTATTACTAACAAAGCTATGAATAACCATAAGTTCTTACAAATAGGCCATTTGCTTTGTGTCTTTGAAGAAAATCCAACACAATTTTATGAATATTGTGAAGACAAAACCTCTTTTGATGTTGCTTTAGTCACATTGAGGGAAGTTTTTTTTGATGAATGATACAAAAATCTCCCTTATCCCTTCTATAGGTAGAGATTCCACCTCCACAAACATGATGGGATTGACATGGTTCTTAACCTAGGAATGATGCACACAATTTGCAAAGGATCTACTTTCAAATAGCCATTGAGCCATCCAATAAAACCATAGACACATTCACCTACTATTTGATAACTAAATATGATCAACATTACTTTGAATTTGCAAGAACCTACCCCCTTTAGCAAGCACTAACAAAAACCCTTACAACAAACTAAACCTCCCAAACCTAAACATTTTTAATAGCACTTGCAAAGAACACAACCTCAAACAAACCCAAAAAGATATTTGACCTATGTCTACCAAGCTTAATTGCAATTAAAAGATCACCAAAGACAAATGTTAACGTTCAAGTAGCACTTTGGAAACAGAGGCGAACTTTAGAAGGGCAACAACCTTTCTTCGTAAGCTTTGTCTCTCCCCAATTTTTGTTCTTGAACTATTGGGATTCAATGGATGCAAACAAGTATTTAAAATCTGGTTTTCTTTTTCATGTCATTCTTTAATGCATTTTGAATCAAATCTTGTCCAAAGACTATCAAGTTAAGAGTCAGGATCTAAAAATATGTTGTTATGGTTTTTGAATGAACAATAGTGAAATGCAAAAACATTTTATTGGGGAAAAGGTATAATAATTCCAAATTGTAGGTGAGATAATATTTATATCCAAAAGGCTGACAATCAATGTTTTCTTGGCAACTAATTTTGTCACTTGGTAACATAGAAATAGGGCATGTGAAGGGATTTGAAGTTTTTTGGGGGGAAAATTTTGCCCAAATTCAGCAAATTTAGAGGCAAAAAGTTGTGGTGTCACCAGATTTGGACATCAAGATCTATCTTGTTGCCAAAAGATAGGTGGAATTGCAAAATTTTCTACCTCCTTTTTTAATTTGTAGCCAAATTTGGCTAATCCCATTTGTGGATGATTGCCAATGCATCTACTTCAAAAAATTGAGAAAAAAAAAACCTCATGTTTAAAATCATAAGAATGCCATTGAACAGTTAATATAATATAAGAATCACATTTAATAGCTTATGTATATGAAGCGATTTTCCTAAATTCAATTACAATGTTTGCCATGATCCTTGAAAGCCTAATTTAATTGTTTGTGTGGATAAAATTTTGTATAGTGTTATTCAATTCCATATCATTACCTATGTCCTACTCCATGCCTAAATACATCCTTTTCTGTG
>Ga0116226_10004561_pt1 | contig 12301 bp, 4 predicted proteins | sample S1TSphfallax_FD_89692 | JGI IMG/M metagenome (GOLD analysis project Ga0116226, IMG submission 89692) | Host-associated microbial communities from peat moss isolated from Minnesota, USA - S1T2_Fa - Sphagnum fallax MG | ecosystem: Host-associated > Plants > Peat moss > Unclassified | place: USA... | reverse complement strand
TTGATGTCTTCAATCAAATGCTGACCGACGGCTTCGCACGCACGTTCACCATGAGCTTTGTCTGCGCCGAAAAGGACGACTGCATCGACGAAGGCACCATGCAGGACCAGGACAAGGTCTTCGCCAAAATGGTCGGCATGGGTTGGACCCTCGTCGCGGCCTCAGGCGATCACGGATCGACGGGTGCGTGCGATGACAAGCTATTAGTCGAGTTCCCGGCGTCCGATCCCTACGTCATCGCCGCCGGCGGCACCACCCTCGAGTTAGGCGGCGACCTTTTCTCCTCTGAGATAGGCTGGGTCGGTGGTACCGCGGCCGGGTCGTGCAGTAACGACCACGGTGGCAGCACCGGCGGCTTCAGCTACCTCTGGCCCTCTCCCGGCTATCAGTCCGGGATGCTCTTCACCATGCGCGCCGTGCCTGACCTTGCCCTTAACGCCAACGTCGGTCAGATCGAGGTCATTAATGGAGCCTTCGCCCATAACGCCGGGACCAGCATCGTCTCGCCCGAGCTTGCCGGCTTCTTCGCCCAGGAGAATGCGTACCTCCTCAGCATCGGCAACGCCTGCGGCGCCAGCGGCACGAGCCCATGTGCCCCGCTCGGCGACGCGCACTATCCCATTTATGCCGAAGCGCTTAATCCAACCCCGGGGGTGCATGTCCCGTTCTATGACATTACCTCCGGTTGCAGCAGCAACGACATTACTGCCAAGGATCACCTCATGGCCTTCTGCGCCGAGAAAGGCTACGACGAAGTCACGGGCTGGGGTTCAGCGAACATGCTGCAACTCGCCTGGGCCATCAATTGGGAGAGCACGGCGGCCTCCGGTATCCCGTATACCGTCTTCTCCGGCCCCGCCGTCAACCATTGGTACAACTCCAACCAGAACGTTAGCTGGACGATCAACGACTTTACTGCGGGCAGCCCCGTCGGGACGGGCATCGCCGGCTTCAGTCAGGGCTGGGATTCGATTCCGACCGACTCCAGGACCCAGCCCCACGGCGAAACCACGGTTTCCACCGACACCTTCTATACAGGCCCGCACTTCCACAATATCAACACCGGATGCCTCGCGCTCGCCAGCGGTGAAGCCTGCTTTGGCGGCGTAACCCAGGGCTGTCACACCGCCCACGTCCGCGGCTGGAACAACCAGGGCTTGACCACCGGCGACACCACTTATGGCCCCGTTTGCTATGACACCATTGCGCCGACGGCCCACATCGCTCTGAGCGGCACCCTGAGCGACGGCGTCTATCTGTCCTCGGTGGCCGTCACCTTTTCCGCCAGCGATCCAGGTGCACCCACCACCGGCAGCGGCGTCAAGGCTATCTACTTCGTGCTGGATGGCGGTTCCCCGACCGTATACTTTGGCCCCATCACGGTCTCAACCCACGGCGCCCACACCATCCAGTACTACAGCTCGGACGAGGCCGGCAACGTCGAAGCCCACCAGAGCACCACCTTCTCGATCAAGTCGACCACCACCACCACGCTCGACTCCTCCGCAAATCCGGCGAAATACGGCGCGGTCACCTTCAACGCCACCGTGAAGCCGACCTCCGGTAGCACTCCTACCGGTACGGTCACCTTCAAGGACGGCGCGACCATCCTCGGCTCCGCCGGCCTCAGCACCGCCGGTGTCGCGTCCTACATGGCCACCACCCTATCCGTGGGGTCTCACACCATCACGGCGGTCTACAGCGGCAGTAGCACGGACCTCACCAGCACCTCGGCAGCGATAACCGAAGTCGTAACCGCGACCACCACCACGACGAAGGTCACGTCCGACCTCAACCCGGCGCCGTTCGGCTCTAACATTCTGCTCAACGCCACAATCTCCGCCGCCACCGGCGCCACACCCTCCGGCAATATCACCTTCAAGGACGGCACCACGACCCTCGCCACTCTCACCGTGAACGCCGCCGGCGTAGCGACCTACACCACGGACAACCTCGCGGTGGGCTCTCATTCGATCACCGCCGTCTACGTAGGGGACACCGACGACCTGACCAGCACTTCGACCGTACTGACCCAGACCATCCAACCGGCCGATACCACGACGAAGGTCACCTCCTCGCTCAACCCCGCGCCTTTCGGCTCGACCGTCACCTTCAAGGCCTCCGTGACCGCCCCCTCCTCCGGGATCACCCCCACCGGTACAGGCACCTTCAAGAACGGCACCTCCGTTCTCGGCACCGCGACCCTCACCTCCGGCAGCGCCAGCCTCGCGGTGGACACGCTCACCGTGGGCACGCACTCCATCACCGCGGTCTACAGCGCGGACAAGGACTACGCCACCAGTACCTCGACGCCGCTGTCTGAATCCATTACCGCGGACAACTGACACTCTTTAGATGTTCAGTGGCACCGTGAACAAGAATCTTACAAGCACGCCTAATGCCGATGCGGTATGCAGAGGAGGTTCAGGCGGGGAGAGGGGGGATGGCGAGGGTGGCGAAGGCGCAGGGGAGGCCGAAATGATTATCCTTCCCCGATATGCTACCGCGAACCGGGCTGTGTGAACCCCACGTCTAGATCGAGACATAGGGCGATCTCACGCCGAGGCGCGCTCTGGACGTGCGGGTTGCCTTGCGGGTTCATTCCGCCCGATTGATGGTAAGGGGCTTAGTCTAACGCCCCCGCTGCTCCCTAGCTCGGCGCCGGCCGGAATCGTTTTACGGAATCAAGGTCGAGGAACTTGCTCCGGCGACAGATGGCCACTATGCAAGCCGGCGGGTGCCGACGGGATTTAAGATCTCTATACTTCGCTCGACCATGTCATCGCACTCTATCGATGGCAAGAAATGCTGGGCAAATTTTTACATAAGTTCTACAGGTTACGTTTTCCAGTGGAAAGCGCCTTATTTGACACCTAAGATAATCGAGGTGTCCATCTAGATAAAGAAGCATTCGGCGGATGCACGATCCATTATTTGGTGAGAATAAGGATAGTTCGGGTCATCAAGTACGGTCACGCGCCCACATGAATTCCCGTCAGGCGCACCGCGTAGACTCGTTAGTCGACACACTTTATTCGACCTTGCTCGATCCTGAACAATGGCCCGTGTTTTTGGGAGACCTCGCCGACGTGCTCGGTGGGACACTACCCACCTTGTTTCGACACGACTCTCGAAATCATTCAGGGTCCTTCGGCCACTCCGTCGGGTATGAACCTCAGGTGGTGCGCGACTACCGCGAGCGGTTCGCTGGGGAAAATGTCTGGCTACGCGGTGCGAGCCCTCATTTGATTCCGGGCCGTGTCCGCTTCAGCCACATGATGTGCTCCCGCCGCGAACTCTTGCAAAGCGAATTTTGGACCGATTTCTGCCGACCCTTGGGTATATCGAACGCCATCGGCGCGACCATATTGAAGCATGGCTCGGTCACTTATAATGTCACTGTCATGGCCGGCAACACCAAAGCCGAATTTGGACCGGAAGATGCAAGATTACTGCGTTGCTTGCTACCGCATCTGCAGCGGACCCTTCAGGTGCATCAGCGCATGGCTCACAGCGCGATACGCGTGGAGGGTCTGGTACAGTCGATGGAGCGCTTGCCGACTGGCGTAGTCCTCGTCAACGCCTCCGGGAAAGTGCTTTTCGTGAATCAAACCGCGCGCAGCTTGGTGGCATCCCGCGACGGCTTGATCGTGGATGCGGGGGGCTTGCGCGCGCTACGCGCCGATGAGACTCGGCAATTGCGTCTATTGATTGGCCGCGCCGCAAACAATTCGGCGGGACTGGGGATTTCGCCAGGTGGGACAATGCGTGTGACGCGAGCAAAGGGATCGCCTCTAGAGATCCTCGTATGCCCCTTGCGCACGGGAGACAGTTGGTACATCCCCGAACGGATCGTGGCGGCCGTCTACGTGACGGATCCAACTCAGGGGGTGTCCACAGCGGAGACGACGATTCGTCAACTCTATGGGCTGACGGAACGGGAGGCGGACGTGTTCGGCGCTATTACTCGTGGGCGGTCAGCGCGCGAGGCGGCGAGGGATCTCGCGATCAGCTACAACACGATAAAAACTCACCTGCGCCATATTTTCTTGAAGACCGAAACGGCAAGTCAGGCCGATTTGATCCGACTTGCCAGTCGCGATGTTGCCAATCTCCGCTCAATCCGCCTCGATTGACGGCAATTAAACGTACCGCGGCGGCCAGCCGCGAATTCCGGACGGAACTAGCGAGCCGTTCCACCGGTACATTGAAGCCACGCGATGCGCGCCCCGATTTCGCGAGGGGTTTTGATTGACCCGTCCACATTTGAAGCGATCGTCAACGCCCCAGTAATAAGCGCGCCGCGTCCAATTTCCCCTGATCATGACCCGAGAGTCCGCATATTGATCGGTAGTAATGACCCCTTTGCGGGCGACGGTGATGTCGAGTATTGGCGATTCCTCTGGCCGAATGGCCCAGTATAGGTTGTCGCGGATTCCACCGAAGAAGTCATATCACCCACGTGGGTGAAGTCAAAAGGCGTTGCTTCTGAAAAGCTCAAGGCTCATGAAAGTTGATAGCAACGAAACTGAAGACCAGGGATCTTTACAGAACATGATCGATTCTGCTGCGACTCCAAACATGTTTACGATGCATGTCATGGAAAACACATCCAATGCGCCGAGTAGAACTACACACAACAAGCTGGGCGGCAAGTCGCGGCGCGCATCATCCATGGCCTTTATAGGCCCCAAGGCGTCATGATGAAAACATCCTTTGCACAACGCCGCGGTTTTGGTTTGATGGATGGTTCTCCTCGCGTACAGACGGGATGGCACCGGATACTCGTGGGAGCAACGGCGGCTAGCCTCCTTCTGATATCAGCGACCTCCCACGCGCAGAAGTATACGGTCACTGATTTGGGTGCCAATACTACTGCCGTCGCCATCAACAACGCGGGTCAGGTGCTCGGAAGGATGGCGACTTCCACAGGAGCGGGATTTGTTTGGACAAACGGCACATCGCAGGTATTGCCCGCTAACTTCACGCCCACGGCGATCAACACCAGTGGAGAAATTACGGGCGGAATCATGAGTTCCGCCGGCACCGTTCACGTCGGCCTGTATGCCAACGGCGTTCTTACAGATCTGGGCGTGCTTGTGCCCCCCGGCGGCGATACCTCCGCGGCAAGCAGCGAGGGCTTCGGCATAAACGACAAGGGCCAAATTACCGGTGGGCTTTTTACTGGTCTCAATCTCAATGTGTCCGGTTCCTACGGAGCGTTCCTTTACGGCCCGGATGCGACTACATATCTAACCACGAATGGCGGTTGGGGTGTGTCTGTGAACACTAGTGGCCAAGTCGCGGTTACGAGTTACGACTGCGCGAATCAATGTTGGGCGGGTAGCGGCTTAATCTGGTCGAATGGGTCGAACACAATTATTGGCATTGGCAACCTAGCGGAGCCTGCCGCAATTAATAATGCTGGCGAAGTCACTGGTTGCATCGTCGCAGCGCACGAGGCGGTGACCTCTTGTATTTCGGCTTTTCTATATGTCCCGACTTCTGGCGCCGGTGCTGTGACAAGCATCGGTCCATCCGATGCGTTCGTGAGCTCGGGTGCGGCCATAAACAACCTCGGACAGGTGACGGGAACCTTTTCTGGACCCGGCACGGCGAGCGCGCTCACATCATCAAACACTAACCCGAATAGCTATCACGCATTTCTCTATACGCCGCAATCCGTCCAATTCGCCAATTGCATCACCCCGGGCGCCGCTGGGGCCAACGGCTATACGGCCGCCGTCGATCTCAATGCGTTGCTGCAGAACACCAGCAGCGTCACATTCACGGCGGGTGTGGGTATCAACGACAGCGGCCAGATCCTCGCCAATGGCTTGGATTCCGATAACGTGCCTCACGCCTACTTGCTTTCGCCGGTACCCGGAGTTGCTCCGCTCATCACCACCTACGCGGGTGGCGCAAATTGGCAGGGCTCACCGCCGCTCTCCATTGGGACGGACTCGCGCCACGTGACCAGGGGACCCGACGGCTCCATGTATGTTCTTGATCAAGGCTTCTACAATATCTCGGGGAGCTATGTGTACCGCATTGATCCCGCATCCCACACGCTGACGCGTGTGGCGGGATCCGGCGTACCAGGATACGCAGGGGACGGTTGCCCCGCCGCCAACGCGAGTTTCAACGCACCTGAAGGCCTCGCGTTCGATGCGCAAGGTAACCTCTATATTGCCGACACCTATAATGACACGGTCCGTCTGGTAACGGCCGATCCCGCCTTCCAACCAAACAACCCCGGTGCGCTGCCTGGGGGGCCCATTACCGAAAACTCGCTCGTCACGACATTGGCTATCACTTTTCCGGGCGCTGATGGGACCGCCCAGTCCATCACCAATCCCGTAGCGCTGAAGATGGATCCGTCGGGACGTTACCTGTACGTCACCGCCGCAACCGGCGTTCAGGTAAACGGAATCGTTAGGGTTGACACGACGACCATAGCAATTCCAACCAAGGGAAGCGCGGCCGCGAATCAAGTGCAGAGCAATTCGGTCTCGCCCGCGGTGACCGCGGCGACAGGAACGGCCATCTTGGGCAACTGCGTTCTTGCGGCCTGTGTTGGGGTCCCCGCAAACGGCGTCTCCGAACCTGCAGGCAACGCTAATCTCAACGTGGTTGCGCTGGCCCCGGATGGCGCCGGAAACCTTTATGCCGCAATCTCGGACGGCTTAATGTCGATCAACGCCTCAGGACAGCTCAACTGGGTCGCCCAAAACGCCGCGGGAAACACCGTCGGATGTCCTGTATCGGAGCCGTTTTCGAAAGCGAACCTGATAATCGGAGACATGGCCTTCGATGCGCAGGGTAACCTTATCATCGGCGATACGTATTCAGATCTCGTGTGTCGCGTCAATCTTGAAACATCGACGATCGCTCCCGTGGCTGGGCTTGGATCGTTGACGAACGTTTCCGAGGCCTCGATTGGGACGCCTTGCTGCGGCGACGGCGGTCCTGCCATCAATGCAGGATTTTCGGGGGCCGTATACGGCGTCGCACTGGATGCTGCCGGTGACATCTACGTTGCAAACAGTTTTCGCGTGCGGGAGATAGTCGTAGACCAGACAAGCGGTCTGATCGATGCCACCTCACTTATAGAGACGGCTGCCGGGGGCGGATCTTTTGGTAATCCATCCAGCGGCGACGGTAATCCTGCCACGAGCGCCACCTTGGACAACGTAAACGGCGTTGCCACCGACAGCGAGGGCAATCTGTATATTGCAGACGCTGGCCTGATCCGACGCGTTGATGTCTCGAGCAGAGTGATCTCGAGCGTCGCCGGCGCCTATGCACCCGGGTGTGCCGCCAATCCGCAAGCCGCTCTGTGCAACATCGGATACACCATCGCGGTGACCGTAGATGCCTCAGGCAATGTGGTCTTTGCGGACAGCGACAGCCGAATCTGGCGCATTGAAAACGGGAATCTCGTACCGTGGGTATCTTCTGGACTAAATAGCCCGTCGGCCCTTGCGGTGGACAGTGCAGGAAATTTGTATATTGCGGATAGCGGCGACGGGATGATCAAGATGGCATCGGCCGGAGGCGGCCTCACCACGATCGCCGGCAACGGCACCCAACCCAGTGTCCCTTGCAGCAATTCCGTCTGTCCCGGGGACGGGGGCCTAGCTCTTCAAGTCCCATTATCCAAACCGATGGGCATCGCAATCGATGGTTCCGGAAGTCTTTATTTCACCGATAGCAACGCGGTGCGCTTAATCCGCAATATAAGCTCTTGCGTGAGTAACTCATCGTGCAGCGTCTCGACCATCTATGTCTTTCCACCGGCGGATATCAACGGCGTCATGTTCCCGGCGTCCGGCTCATTCTGTGACGCACCCCCTGCGGCACCGTACGGCACCTACTGCGTTCACGAACCCATGGGAATCGCTCGAGACGCCGCGGGAAACCTCTTTGTCGCCGACGCGCGGTACTACAACGCCGTCATCGAACTGACTGCGGAGGCTGGCAATACGTCTTTCTCGGAGTCAGTGGTCACCTGGCCGGGGGCAGCTCACATTGTTCGCGGGTCGGCGCAGCCGGAACCTTTCTATTTCTGGTACGGCGGCGACGGAGGTGCGCCCATCAATGCTCGTATCGATGATCCGGTGGGTGTGGCAGTCGACACTCTCGGGAATCTCTACATAGCAGATTACGGAGACAATCGGGTGCGCCTAATCACGGGCGTGGCGACCCCGAAAGTCACCGCGGCAACGCAGACCATCAGTTTCGGCGCGATTGCGGCTCAGACGGTTGGCACCACCCTGGCGTTGCAGGCGACCGCGAGCTCTGGATTAACAGTAATTTTTGCGTCATCGACCTCCGGCGTGTGCAGCGTCTCGAACAGCACGGTAACTTTCGTCTCGACCGGACTCTGTACGATTACAGCCTCACAGCCTGGCGTGACCGGGCAGTACAGCGCGGCCATGCCAGTGTCGCAGAGCTTTACAGTCATGCCGATGGCGCAGACTATTACGTTTGACGCCCTCGCGTCTCAGTCGGCGGGCACCTCGCTCGCGCTGCATGCGAGCGCGAGTTCTGGGTTGCCGGTGACATTTACGTCTTCGACCACCGGCGTTTGCACTGTATCCGGAAGTAGTGCTTCGCTAGTCACCACGGGCACCTGCACGATCACTGCATCGCAGATTGGCAACGCGAGCTACTCGGCCGCATCCCCGGTGTCGCAGAGCTTCACCGTGACCGTCAAGCTGACGAGCGATACTGTGATGCTTGGAATTGCAAGCGGCACTCAGACCTATCCGGCCTACAATAGCTTCGCCATTGGACCTAGTTCCAGCGGATCGAACGTGCCGACGGGAAAAGTGACCCTGTATGACAATGGCAAGGCGCTGGTCACTCTGACCTTGGGATCCAACGGCGTTGCCTACTACACCGCCACCCCGTTGGGTGTGGGCATGAATGTAATGACCGCGAGCTACAGCGGCGATGCGCATTACGCTGCGGGAGTATCCGCGCCAGTTACCCTAAACGTGACCCCAGCTCCCGTCCATTTGACCGGCAGCTGCTGGGGTGGCACGCCCTACAAGGTGGCTTATCAATGCGTGGTGACCGCCAGTTCAGTCACCGCCACGCCGCCGACAGGCAACATCACTTACAGCCTTGATGGGGCGTCGGGAAGCTCTGTCGTGCTGAGTAACGGTAGTGCATCATTCACCGTCGGGAATCTCCCGGCGGCTGGTGCGCATAGGTTGACGATCGCCTACGCTGGACAGGGCAACTACGCGGCCGGCACGGCTCTCACCGAGTCCTTCAACACCGCTCCTGGACAGACATTACTGCTCATCAACCCATCGAGTTACTACGTCGCGGCAGGCTCCCCGATCACGCTCACCGTGGCGGCGAGCACGCCGCAATCCGGATTTCCAGCCGGTAGCGTCACCTTCTACGACAACGGGGCGGCGCTCGGCACGGCAACGATCGGCAGCAATGGCTTAGCAATCTACCCGGTGACGAGCATCCCGAAAGGCTCTAACACTTACACGGCCAAGTACGCAGCCACGGCCAATTACGCTGCTGCAACCTCGGTCGGCGCGACGGTCACGGCGCATTGACGCTGGAAGACCTTCAAGGGATCGCTTCAAGATTCGGGATTTTCGTACTCTAACCGCTCACAACTGATTGATTGCCATGATACGGTCGGCGACGAAACATATGGTGCGGCGAGTTCACCACCAACGAGGTAGATGACCAGGAACTCGGGGTGCTCGCACTGCATCTGCTGCAGATCTGTCTGGTCACGTCAACACGCTCTTCATCCAGGAAGTACTGGATGAGCCCGCGTGGCGAAGTCGGATGACGGCCGAGGACTGGCGCGGCCTCACGCCGTTGATCTATCAGCACGTCAATCCGTATGGGCGGATCGAGCTCGACATGGAGACCCGCTTGCCCTCGGCCGCGTGATCCCTCAAAAACCGCGCCGTCCCGGGCTACACAACAAGCTACATCAAATGATCTTTGTCCAAGATCGTGTGGGTGGCGCCATTGGGGGTTGGGCCCATGACTTCTATGTGTCCATTACTCGCGCGGAAATTGTCAGGGTACAACGCCAGGCAGTTGCCTCGACCTTGCCGAGATGGATACAGGATTCCCTCGAAGCCCGTGTCACGGACAAATTGTCCAAAAATCTGGCAAGCCGCGGGGATTCCGTAGGCTTGGGGTTCGAGGCGCCAGCGCTCCGGTTTATCGAGGAGTTGTGTCCATAATTGATGCGCCGAGCGGATGACGGATCGAGGTGGGAGACCTGCCTTTCGTATCGCGGATTTGGTAGCCGGCGAAATATCAAACTGATTGGTTATCTTTGCAAAAGCGCGCAACGCCTTGACGGACCGCAGGTCGAAGACCTGCTCAAGCGTACCGCGCAGAAGGAAGGTCGTGAACGACGATGCTCGGCGCAATGCGAACTCTCTCCCAACGTGAGGCGCGCAGACTTCGTCGCCAATGGGCCGCCAAAGTATTCGCTCAAGGCTGTGTCTACGCTATCCGCAACATACAGAGATGCAAATGCCTGATTACGAGCCCGATCCAGATCCACGCCAATATTGAAGCGGCCGCCGATACCATTCACGCTGCCGGCTGGCGAGAGCGGTGAAAGATTCCAGCGCCGGTCAGTCACTCTCGACCATCCATTGATGTCAAGAGCAATGCCGGGAACCTCTCGCAGGGGATTGCATAGCAAATCATAGTGGGCAACCCGTTGTTGCTCCAAGTCGAAATAGATGCGGTCTACCAGCCATTGCCAGGTTTCCCCATGATCCAACCACGATTGAAGTTCGGCGGCAGAAAATGAATCGAGTACTACGGCTTTCTTGATGCGCGGTGTTGGCCGACGCCGCTTCTTTTTCATAAACGAGTTCTTGACTCCGAATCATCTCGGAGTACCTTCATCTTGGCGTTGCCGCCTCCGCATCGCGGGCATCGATGACGAAGTTCAGCAGGCGCTTGTAGCGACCTATCCGGATCATGTCTCGCGGCGATACATTACCCAGCATGGGATTGGCGAGTTCGAACCAAAGCGCCACCTTCTGTAAGTCCCCTGCGAAGAATTGGGCGACTAGATTGGCGATGTTGGCAATCTCGCGCAGTCGCTCGGCGACCGGCTCCGGAATATTGGCGTCGAAGCGCACGGACGACTTCGCGACCTGCGAGATCTTGCTCAAGTCGGTCTTGCTGAGTTTTACGAGTTCTGCGATCCGTTTGTAATCCGGACGTCCATTACTGTACAGATGCAGCAAATCATCGGTCGCGATGTGCCTGACGATGGCGGGACGATGGGTAGATAGAGTCGTCGTAGGCGTGTTATACCGTTATGTTACCATGATGGAACCACGATTCGACCACAGATAGCGGCGATTAACATAATCTAAAGTTTACTTATAAGTATTAGATTTTAAAGAAATTTATTGCGAGAGCGATCACCACATAACCCCGGGCTTAAGAAAATTGCAGTCACCAACGGTCATTCCCCGTAGTACTGCATTATTTGGAAAGCGGACTGTGGGTATCGATGGCTCTAGGTTGAGACACGCGTAGGTGTGGCCGAACTGAGGAGCTACTGCATGGACGCCCATGGTGAGGCCTAGATGGCTGGATCGGTAGCGATCGCTCGGCCTTGGCCTGCGTGGTACGCGTGTGTCCGTCCCGATGCGGGGGCAATTGCGGTGGCTCGTCCTGCCTTAGTCCCGGGTTAAACGGCTGTCGTACCCAGATGCCGCCCCACAACGAAGGGTCAGGAGTGTCACGTTTAGCGGGAGCGGACAGCATACTTCAGAAGTCGTTGTGCTCCGACTGAGCGCAGCCCGTTGTCCCATCAGAACAGTTTGCGCAATGAGAGTCCGACGTTGCGGCCGTACGGATCGAGAAACGCTGGCTGATAAATCTCCGGTGTCACGCCGGCGCCGTTGTGAATGTCCTGGCGCTTATCGAAGACGTTACTCAACGCCAGCGTCACGCGCGCGTTTCGGGCCCATCGTTGTCCTAAGAAGCGCTGCTGCAGATTGACGAACAGCCGGGTGTTGAGGGTCAGCAGAGATGAGTAGTACAGCGCGCCCGCGCCGTTGCCACTGTCGAGCACCGTGGTGGAACTAGTCCAGACGCCAGACACTCTGAAACCGATTCCGTTATCGATCACCCCACCGTTGAATTGAAACTGATGCCGGGGCTGGCCGCCGGCGCCTATCGACCCTCCATTGAGCAGATCGATCTGAGGGCTGCCAGGTGTCAGGCGCACGGTGTCCATGAAATACCAGCTGTGATAGAGCGATACGTCGAG
>Ga0116226_10004560_pt1 | contig 12301 bp, 11 predicted proteins | sample S1TSphfallax_FD_89692 | JGI IMG/M metagenome (GOLD analysis project Ga0116226, IMG submission 89692) | Host-associated microbial communities from peat moss isolated from Minnesota, USA - S1T2_Fa - Sphagnum fallax MG | ecosystem: Host-associated > Plants > Peat moss > Unclassified | place: USA... | reverse complement strand
TCGCGCTGGCCGAACTCCACCCCCGGCACGATCAGCAGCACGCAGCCGATCACCGCGAACACCGGGATGCGGCGGGCGAACAATGGCGCGCGGCCGCGCAGCAGGCTGGCCGTCCACCACGCCGAGCCGAGCACGCTGAGCGCGAAGAACGGGGTGGCCACGCTGCGTGGCTCGGCCGCCAGCCACTCGGCCACCGCCGCCGGGATGGCGTAGATCCACACGATCAGCGGCGGATTGACCTCGACGAGGTCGGTATACAGATGCTGCCCCGCGAGCCATTTGCGCGCGACGTATAACAGCCAGGCGACGTCGTCCTTTTCCGGCGAGTGCAGCGCCGTCAGCATCACGAACGTCAGGGTGGCCGCCAGCGCCAGCAGTGCGATCGCCGTCGGCACATACGGCCAGAGTCTCGGGGCAAAGCCGGCCTGGGCCGGTTGGCGCGTCGGCGTCATTCTCGGTCGATCCGCATCCAGGGGAGGGCAGGGACAGTCGCGGCCAGGATAGGCTCACATTATGACGAAAATTTGAAGAGTATAATAGTTCGATGCGGCATTGATATTATCCCATCCGACCAAGCCTGCTTACATCAAACTCGCGCCAATATTGACGGATAGCGCCAGAATCACGGTGTTGAACAAAAATCCCAGCAGCCCGTGCAACGTCGCCAGCCGACGCAGCGTCCGCGCCGTGATCTGCACGTCCGACACCTGGAACGTCATCCCCAGCACCAGCGCGAAATAAAAGAAATCCCAATAATCCGGCGCCTGATCGCCCGGAAAATCCAGCCCGCCCGCGAACGACCCGCCGTCCGGACCCGGCTTGCTGCCGCCAGCGCCCGGCTTGGCGACATCGTAATATTCATGCGCATAGCGCAGCGCGAACACCACGTGCGTCATCAGCCACGACAGCAGCAGCGTCACGCCGACCAGGCCGATATGCAGCCCCTGCACCGCCGGGCCCGCGCCCTTGGCCGCCGAGAACTCGCCGATGATCGCGCCAAAACTCGCCGCCACCGCGCCGATGGTCAGCCCGAAGATGGTCCACTCGCCTTCCTGGTCGCGCTTGGCATCGCGCGCCATCCGTCCGTCCTGTTCGGCCGCGAACATCGCCGCACTCAACAGCAGGAACACCAGGCAGCCCAGATCCCACGCCAGGATGGCCCGGGTCAGCGCCAACGTGGTCGGCCAGAGGGGCACCGAAACCAGGCCGCACAGCACGCCGATCGCCAGCCGCGGCCGACCCCGGATCATCCGCCACAGCAACCCCATCACGCCGCCCTCACAGCCCGAGATACGCCGCACGCAGCCGCTGATCGCCCGCCAGTGCGGCCGCCGGCCCCGCCAGCGAAATCCGCCCATGCTCGATCACATAGGCCCGCCCCGCGATCGCCAGGGACTGCACCACGTTCTGTTCCACCAGCAGGATCGACAACCCCTGCGCGTGCAGCCGCCCGATCAGTGCGAACAGATCCTCCACCAGCAGCGGCGACAGGCCGAGCGACGGCTCGTCCAGGATCAGCAGTTTCGGGCACCCCATCAGGCCGCGCCCGATCGCCAGCATCTGCTGCTCGCCGCCGCTCATCGAGCCCGCCAGCTGCCCCAGCCGCTGACGCAGCTTGGGAAACACCTCCAGCACCTGCTCGAACGTGCGCGGACGCGCAGCCCGCCCGCGCCGATAGGCACCCAGCAGCAGATTGTCCCGCACCGACAGGTTGGGAAACACCTTGCGCCCCTCGGGCACATGGATCAGCCCGGCCGTCACGATCGCGTCGTACGGCGCGCCGGTGATGTCCGCGCCGTCGAACCGGATGCGGCCGGCGCGCGCTGGCAGCACGCCGGACAGCGCCCGGTTCAGCGTCGTCTTGCCGACCCCGTTGGCGCCGAGCACGGCGACGATCTCGCCATGCCCGACATCGAGGTCGATCCCATCCAGCACCTGGAACGGCCCGTAACCGGCATGCAGGCCGCGCACCTCCAGCAGCGCGGTCTCACCCAATCGCTCAGACCTTCGGCCGCGGATACACCGCCTTCGCGTCGGCGAACGCCGCGGGCCAGATCACCTTGATGTCGCCCTGCTGGATCTGCATCGCCACCGGATGGCTGCCGGAATTCTGCCCGTTGGTGAACTTGGTCGGCCCATACGGCATGAAATGGTCCGAGAAGGTCGAGGCGTTGAGGGCCGCGATGGTCTTCTCCTTGTCCGCCGTGCCCGCCCGCTCCCAGGCGTCGGCCAGCAGCTTCACCGCGAAATAGCCGAACGGATATTCCCAGCTATAGGTCTGCCCGGTCGCCTCCACCCGCTTGCGGAACGCCAGCGCCCGCGGGTCCTTCGGGTTGTACCAATGGTTGAAGTCGATCATGTCCTCGGCCACCGTCGGCGCCTCGTGCGCGAGCTTCAGCCCGAACCCGCCGCCGGCGATCGAATAGGTCGCCACCAGCGGCACCTTCTGCTGCACCAGCGTGCGGGCCAGCAGGATATATTCGTTCTCGTAATCCGAGATGATCACGATGTCCGGCGCCTCGGACTTGATGCGCAGCACGATGTTGGTGAAATCCCGCGTCGGCGTCGGGTGCGGGATCAGCGCCTTCACGGTGATGCCGATGCTCGGCAGCGCCGCCGACTGCAGCTTGGCCGAGCTGGTGCCGAAATCGCTGTCCTCGTGCACGATCACCGCGGTCTTCGCCGGTGACCCCGCCGCCTTGTTGATCTGATCGAGTGCCGCCAGCGCGTCGTTGGTTGTCGTCGTGTTGTTCGGGAAGAACCGGAACGTGTTGGCGAGCCCGCGCGTGGTCAGGGAATCGGTGATGCCGCTGTCGATCGAGAACGGAATATTGTACTTCGCCGCCTGCTGCGTCGCCGCGAGCCCCAGGGCGGAGGCGAAGCAGCCGGTGAAGCCCGAGGCGCCCGCCTCGGCGAACTGATCGACCAGGCTGGTCGCCACCTCAACCTTGCCCTGCGCGTCGCCCAGCAGCGCCTCCAGCTTGGCCCCGCCCATCGACTTGATGCCGCCCGCGCCATTCACGTCGGCGATCGCCATCTGCCCGCCGGTGCGGCAGCGCAGCCCGGCGCCGGCCAGCGCCCCGGTCACCGGATGGATCAGGCCGATCTTGATCGCGGCCGGCTCGGCGCGCGCCACCAGCGGCATCGCCAGCGAGGCGGCGCCCGCGGCCACCACGGCGCGGCGCGTCAGCAGGCCGGCGCGGCGGGGTGACAGAACGGGCAGGTCGGGCGTGTCGGACATGATGCGGGCTCCTCGATACGTGAACGTAGCCATATGCTTGTCCTATATTGCATACATGTCCATGCGTTTTATGCCGCCGCCGTTGTCCGGCCGCCACCGTCGTGCGACCCTGCCGGCATGGAATACTGGCAGCATTTCCTCCCCGCCGCAGCCGGCGAGGCGGACGCTGAAATCATCGATTTTTACGATGCGCCGATGCCCGACGGCAGCCGCCTGCGCCTGCCGCTGCGTGATTTCGGCGATATCGCGGTCGCCGGCATGATCGCCAACCAGGCCAGCTTCGACGTCGCCGGCAGCATCGCCACCTGGATGACGCAGAGTGCCGAGCCTCTCGCCCCCGACATCGTCGTGGGCCTGCCGACGCTCGGCCACGTCTATGCCAGCGCCGTCGCCTGGGCGCTCGGCCACCCCAACTGGGTGGCGCTGGGGACCACGCGAAAACTCTGGTACGACGACGCGCTCTCGGTCCCGCTCTCCAGCATCACCTCACCGCAACCCGGCCGCCGCCTGTGGCTCGATCCGCGGCTGCTGCCCCGCTTGCGCGATCGCCGCGCGCTGCTGGTGGACGACGTGATCAGCACCGGCGCCTCGGCCCGCGCCGGCCTCGCGTTGCTGGCGGAGGTCGGCATCACCCCCGTCGCCGTCTCCGTGGCGATGACACAGGGCAACCGCTGGCAGGCCGACTGGCCCGCCGACATCCCGGTGCTCGCCGCCTTCGCCACCCCGCTCTTCGGCCGCACCAACGCCGGCTGGGCGGCGCTGCCGGGCACGCTGGCCGCCGCGGATCGCAGGTGAGCGCCAACATCCCCTCGGCGATCGGCCCGGTCGCCCGGCATCGCCCGGCCGATGGCTGGCGCATCACACGCATCTGCCTGGCCGCCGCATGCGGCGCGACGCTGGCCGAGGGCGGCCTGATCCTCAATTTCTGGCCGCTGGGCGCCGGTGGCTCCGGCCCGCTGCCGGTTCGCTTTCTGGTCGAGATGGCGCTGTTGCTCGCCTGGCTGCCGCTCGCAGGCTTCGCGGTCGGCTTGCTGGTCGCAGCCGGGCTCGCCGCGTGGCGCCGCCAGTTTCGCCGACTGGCGAGCAGCCTGTTCGCGATCGCGGCCATCCCGCTGAGCTTCCAGGCGGTCGCCCGACTGCCCGTGTGCGACCCCTGGCTGTGGTACGCCATCGCCAACCACGCCCGCTTCCAGGCGCTCGCCACCGACGCGTCGCCGCCCAACGCCCAGCCCTACACGGTCGTCGCAACGCGCGACGTGTCGATCGGTTTCGCCGGCATCAACCCCAATCATTTCGTCGTGCTGATCTACGACGCGAGCGACGCCGTCGGCCTCGATCCGTCCGATCGACCAACTCTCTGGCAGCACGCAAACCCCATCCCCAAGGGGCGGCGCCTGTACGGACACGTGTTCAGGGTCGATGAGTTTGACTAGGCAAGCCGCTGCTTTCCCTGTCAGCGTCGAGGAGCTATATGCGTGGACTCAGGAAACGCGACGGAAGAATCTTCTTTTTCTGAAGAAAAAGAAGAAAAAAGACTTTTATCCATGAAGATTGGATGGTTGCGACTGTCGATTTTAAATGGAAAAAAGTTCTTTGGTTCTTTCTTTCAAGAAAGAACAAATCTTCTCTTGCGTGCGTTTCCTCACGATACCTCCCATGACCGTTGATACGAGCAAACCCATGAACGCCGCAGCCCCCGCCGCCAAGCCTGTCATCGCGGCACTCCCCCCGTCCGGCGCCGGAGGCTGGCCGGTGCTCGCCGCCGGCGTGGTCCTGTGCCTCGTCATCGCCGGCCTCGCCGAACTGATCGGCAGCAAGGTCCCGCTCATCGGCGCCCCGATCATCGCCATCCTGATCGGCGTCGTCATCGCCAACATCCCCGCCGGCCGCAGGCTGGCAGCCCGCACCCGCACCAAAGACGTCAGCGGCTACGCGCTGCGCCTCGGCATCATCCTGCTCGGCACCACCCTCAATCTGACGGACGTCGCCCACACCGGCCTCGCCTCGCTGCCATTGCTCGCCGTCACCCTCACGCTGGGACTCGCCTTCCCCCTGCTGATCGGCCGCTCGATGGGGATCGACTGGCGTATGCGCTGCCTGATCGGCATGGGCACCACCATCTGCGGCGCATCGGCCATCGCCGCGGTGGCCCCGGTGATGCGCGCCAAAAGTGCCGACATCGCCTATTCCATCTCGGTCATCTTCTTCTTCAACATGCTGGCGGTGATCCTGTTTCCGATCTTCGGCCATGCCATGGGCCTGTCCGACGACGGCTTCGGCCTGTGGGCCGGCACCGCGGTGAACGATACCTCGGCCGTGGTCGCCGCCGGCTTCGCCTTCAGCAAAGTCGCCGGCGCCTACGCCACCATCGTCAAACTCACCCGCACCACCCTGATCATCCCGATGGTCCTGGTGCTCGGCCTGCTGATGCCCTGGCTCGACCCGGCCCCCGGCGGCGAAGCCCCGCTCGGCAAACGACTGCTGAAAGCCATCCCGTGGTTCATCGGACTGTTCGTGGTCGCCTCCCTGGCCAACACCCTCGGCCTGATCGGCCCGGCCGCCCCCACCCTCCAGATACTCGCCCGCTTCGTGCTCGTGGTCGCCCTGGCCGCCGTCGGCCTGCAAGGCAACTGGCGCGCCTTCGCCGGCGCCGGCCCCATGCCCCTGCTGCTCGGCCTCGGCACCTGGATCGTCGTCGCCGCCTCCAGCCTGGCCGTCCAGTATATCACGTCCAGCCTGTGAGGTTTTGAGCCGCGGAAGCAAGTAAGCCGGGCGCTGCCCGGACCCGCCAGGGGCCAAGCCCCTGGACCTTAGATGTGAAGGGTAGGTGACGAAGGGGGCTTACTCGGAGGTTGCAACCTCGGTGTAAGCCCCCTTCGTCACCTACCCTTAAGTCTGGGGGTTCAAAGGGGCGTGTGCCCCTTTGCGGGTCTGGGCAGAGCCCAGCCTTGCTTGCTTTTCGCAACTCAAAACCCCCCAGGCAGGACGAGGATTTCCGGTTGGTCGGGCAGGGTGGCCTGCGAGATCGTGGTGTGGCTCGTGGGATTGCGGACGATGCGGTAGCGATCGCGCATCACGTCCAGGAAGTCGTCGAGGTTGCTGGCGCCGAAGTAGTGCATTGGCAGCACCAATCTTGGGTGCAGTTGGTCCAGCACTTTGGACATATCCTGATGGCTCAGGGTCCATTCACCATCGGCCGGTGCCATGACGACATCGATGCGCCCGAGGGTGGCCAGGTCGTCTTCGGTGAGCAGATGGTGCAGGTGGCTCAGATGGGCGATGCACAGGCCGGCGGTTTCGAACACGAAGATCGAGTTGCCATAATATTCGGTCCCGTTACCGCCCCATTCACGGATATTGGTGGGCAGGTTGGTGATGTGCAGATCGCCGACGGTGAGGTCGATCTGGGCGGGTTTGCCGTCGTCGCGCCAGCCGTGCAGCACGTGGGCGATGCGCGGGTCTGGATGGTCGGTGTAGTGGGTCGAGTGGGCGTGGTTCATCGTCGCGATATCGGGTGGCGCCTCGGGGATATTCACGCCGTTATAATCGGTCACCACCGTGACATGGCCCGGCGTTTCCAGCAGGAAGCTGGCATGGCCGATGAAGGTCACGCCGACGCCTTGATCGGTTTCGGCGATGCTGTAGCTCGCACGGGTCAGGGGCAGGGAGGCTGACACGCCGCAGGCGGCGAACGCGGCTTGTGGGATCAGCAGCAGGGCTGCGGCGGTGCGGAGCATGTGGCGCATGATCTCCTCGCGAAGCTGTTTGCGTCATCGTGGCATGCGTGGCCGATCCAGTGTGAGCGAAATGCGCGGGCCCAGGCGCGTCGGATTTACCAGCGCGTCGGATTTACCATTTGCTAGCAATCGCGTGGTCATCTTCGGCCCCGGCGCACAACACCGGCGCCGGGGATGAGGGTGCCGACATGGGCTTGGCGCGAAAGCGAATTCTCGTGACCGGCGGCGCGGGTTTCGTCGGCTCGCATCTCTGTGCCGCGTTGCTCGCGCGGGGCGATGACGTGCTGTGCGTGGATAATTATTTCACCGGCCGCAAGGACAATATCAGTCACTTGCTCGGCCTCCCGCAGTTCGAGGCGATGCGCCACGACGTGACGTTCCCGCTCTATGTCGAGGTCGACGAGATCTATAATCTCGCGTGTCCGGCCTCGCCGATCCATTATCAGTTCGACCCGGTGCAGACCACCAAAACCAGCATCATCGGCGCCATCAACATGCTGGGCCTGGCCAAGCGGGTGAAGGCCAAAGTGCTCCAGGCCAGCACCAGCGAAGTCTATGGCGACCCCACGGTGCACCCGCAAACCGAGGATTATCGCGGCAACGTCAATCCGCTGGGGCCCCGCGCCTGCTACGACGAAGGCAAGCGCGCCGCGGAGACCTTGTTCTTCGACTACCACCGCCAGCATCACGTGCGCATCAAGGTCGCGCGCATCTTCAACACCTACGGCCCGCACATGCATCCCGATGATGGACGCGTGGTCTCCAACTTCATCATGCAGGCGCTGCGCGGCGACCCCATCACCTTGTATGGGGACGGCAGCCAGACCCGCGCCTTCTGCTTCGTCAGTGACCTGGTCGAGGCGTTCATCCGGCTGATGGCCACCGGGGATGACGTCACCGGGCCGGTCAATCTCGGCAATCCCCACGAAATCCCAGTTCGCGAGCTGGCCGAACGGGTGATCCGTCTCACCGGCTCGCGGTCGCGGATCGTCGATCGCCCGCTGCCGCAGGACGACCCGCTGCAGCGCTGCCCGGACATCACGCTGGCCCGCGGGCTGCTGGGCTGGGCGCCGACCGTGCAGCTGGATGACGGCCTGCGCCAGACCATCGCCTATTTCGAGCGGCTGCTCACCGAGCGAGGGGAGGGGGCTCTCTCACGCGGCGAGGCCGATCACCGTCTCGGCCAGCACGCGCGTGCCGAGCGCGAGCTGCTCGGGGGATGAATATTCCGCGGGGTTATGGCTGATCCCGTCGCGCGAGGGCACGAAGATCATCCCCGTCGGCGCGATCGGCACCACGAACTGCGCGTCGTGAAACGCGCCTGACGGCATCAGGCGAGACCGCGCGCCCACCGCGGCCGCCGCCGTCTCCACCGCCGCGATCACGCCGGCGTCGAACGCCACCGGCAGCGCGTGAAAACTCTCCTGCAACGCGACGTCGCAGGCCTGCACAGCCGCTTTGAGAACCCCCGCGATCGCGTCGCCGCGCGCCAGCAGCACGGCGGCATCGGGATGCCGCAGATCGATGCTGAACGTCACCCGCCCGGCGACACTGTTCGAGCTGTTCGGCGCCACCGACAGTTTCCCCACGGTAAAGCGCAGCACGTCGTCGGGATCGTGCATCGCCGCGTTCAGCGCGGTCACCGCGCGCACCATGTCCTGCATCGCGTCCCGCCGCAGCCGCAGCGGCGCGGTGCCGGCATGCGCCGACGCCCCGGTCAAGGTCACCGTGAACCAGCGACTGCCCTGGATGCCCGTGACCACGCCGATATCCAGCCCCTCGGCCTCCAGCAGCGGCCCCTGCTCGATATGCGCCTCGACATAGGCATGCGGCCGCCCGCCCAACGCCCGGCGCGGCAGGTCGGCCTCGGCGGCCAGATGGGCGGCCAGCGCGTCGGCGAATCGGATCCCCTCCTGGTCGCGCACGTCAGACCATGTGGTCAGCTTCGCGTGGCCGGACCACGCCATGCTGCCCATGCAGCCCGGCGCGAACCGGCCGCCCTCCTCATTGGTCCAGGCCACGACCTCGATCGGTCGCCGCGTGACCATGCCGGCCTGGTGCAGCGCCGTCAGCACCTCCAGCCCCGCCATCACCCCGTACATCCCGTCGAACCGGCCGCCCGCCGGCTGCGTGTCCATATGGCTGCCGGTCAGCACCGGGGCCGCGTCGGCCTCAAGCCCGGCGCGCCGGAGCCACAGATTGGCGGCGTCATCCACGGACACCTCGGCGCCGATCTCCCGCGCCCAGCCGATCATCAACCGCCGCGCCTCACGATCGAGCGCGGTCAGACAGGCCCGATTGACCCCATCCTCTGGAATCGCGCCGAGCCGGGCCATCGTCATCAGCCGATCCCATTGCCGCGCCCCGTCGATCGCCACCATCTCAGCCACCCGTCATTGCCCGTCGATCTTCCTGATCACGATCCTGCCGTCAACGGCGCCCAGGCGCGCGCCTCGCGCGCGCGGGATTTTGACCAGGCGCGCGGCGCGCGCGCGCGGGATTTTGACCAGACGCGCGCCTCGCGCGCGCGGGATTTTGATCAGCGCGCGCCTCGCGTGCGCGGGATTTTGACAGGCGCCGCGCGGCCGGTCAGGATTCGATCCCGCAACATGACGATCGAGGGATATGGCATGCGTCTCCGGCTGGTTCTGGCGATCGCCGCGCTCCTCGCGCCAGCGGCCCACGCCGCCGACACGCCGATCGAGCGCGGCGCCTATCTCGCCAACACCATCATGGCCTGCAACAACTGCCACACCCCGCGCGGCCCCAACGCCGATCTGGCGTTCTCCGGCGGCCAGACCTTCGATACGCCGGACTACACGGTGGTCGCCTCCAACATCACGCCGGACGTCGCCACCGGCATCGGCGGCTGGAGCGACGCCGAGCTCGCGAGCACCATGCGCACGGGCATCCGTCCCAACGGCGTGCCCCTGGCCGCGATCATGCCGACCGGCTTCTACGGCATCCTCAGCGACACCGACATGGCGGCCATCGTCGCCTATCTGCGCAGCCTGCCGCCGGTGAACCGCGTGGTCGCCGCCCCGATCTACCGCAAGGCGGAACCCCATGAGGTGTTTCCCGCGGCCGCGCGCCCCATGCAGGATGCCGGCGGTGACGACCCGCTGCGGCGCGGCCTGTATCTCGCCACCATCGGCCATTGTCTGGAATGCCACACCGCGGTCGAGGCCGGTCGGCACGACTATGCCCGCCTCGGCGCCGGCGGCCAGCTGTTCCGCGGTCCCTGGGGCGTCGTCGCGTCGACCAACATCACCGCGGACCCCGAGCACGGCATCGGCGCCTGGAGCGACGCCGACATCCGCCGCGCCATCACCCAGGGCGTCGGCCGCGACGGCACCAGGCTCAAGCCCCCCATGGCCTACGCCAACTATGCCCGCATGACGCAAACCGACCTCGCCGACCTGGTCGCCTGGCTGCGCGCGGTGCCGCCGAAAACCTGACGCGGGCTTCCTTTCGCCCGGCGCCCCCGGATGCTATAGCCGCGCGCCCTTATCGACAGCGACCCGCATGACCGACGACCCGCCGCCCAATCCCGCGCTGCTGCCCGCCGGCCTGCGCGATCTCCTGCCGCCCGAGGCCGAAACCGAGGCCGCGGCGGTCGAGCTGTTGATGGATGCCTTCGCGCTGCATGGCTACCAGCGCGTCAAGCCGCCGCTGCTCGAATTCGAGGACTCGCTGCTCGCCGGCTCCGGCGCCGCCGTCGCCGAGCAGACCTTCCGCCTGATGGACGCCACCACCAGCCGCATGATGGGCGTGCGCGCGGACATGACGCCGCAGGTCGCCCGCATCGCCACCACCCGGCTCGCCCACGCGCCGCGCCCGCTGCGCCTGTCCTATGCCGGCCAATGCCTGCGCGTGCAGCCCACGGGCCTGGACCCCGACCGCCAGGTCGCCCAGGCCGGCATCGAGCTGATCGGCCATGACAGCCCTGAGGCGGACGCCGAGATCGTCCATGTCGGCGCCGAGGCCCTGCTCGCCGTCGGCCTCACCCGCCTCAGCTTCGACCTCACCATGCCGCCCTTCGTGCAATGCCTGCTCGACGAGGCCGGCCTCCCGCCCGAATCGCGCGGCCGCCTGGCCCGCGCGCTCGACCGCAAGGACGCCGCCGCCGTCACCCAGCACGGCGGCCCGCTCGCCGCCATCCTCACCACCCTGCTGCTCGCCGCCGGCCCCGCCGACCGCGCTTTGGCCGCCTTGCGCGCCGCCGCCTTGCCGCCCGCCGCCCGCGCGCTCGCCGATCGCCTGGCCGCCACCGCGGCCGCCATCCACGCCCACGCGCCCGCCTTGAAACTCACCGTCGACCCGATCGAGTTCCGCGGCTTCCGCTATCACACCGGCGTCTGCATGACCGTCTACGCCCCCGGCCGGCACGAGGAGCTGGGCCGCGGCGGCCGCTACATCTGTGGCGAGGCCGAACCCGCCACCGGTCTCACCCTCTACCCGGACGCCGTGCTCCGCGCCGCCCCCGGCCGCGCCGCCCGCTTGCGCTGCTACGTGCCCGTGGGCGCCGACGGCGTCCCCGCCCGCGCCGCCGGCTACGCCACCGTCGCCGCCCTCACACCGACCGCGGACGACTCCGCCGAGGCGCGTCGTCTGCATTGCTCACACGTCCTGATCGGGGGCGACATCGTCGCCCTGCAACCGGAGTAGCTGCCATGGCCAATGTCACCGTGATCGGCGCCCAGTGGGGCGACGAGGGCAAGGGCAAGGTCGTCGACTGGCTGGCCAGCCGTGCCGAGATCGTCGTGCGCTTCCAGGGCGGCCACAATGCCGGCCACACCCTCGTGGTCGGCAACCAGACCTACAAGCTCTCGCTGCTGCCCAGCGGCCTGGTGCGTGGCAAGCTCGGCATCATCGGCAACGGCGTGGTGATCGACCCCGAGGCGCTGCTCGCCGAAATCGCCCGCGTCCGCGAGCAGGGCCTGACCATCACGCCTGAAACCCTCCGCGTCGCCGAGAACGCCACCCTCATCCTGCCGCTGCATTCCGCGATCGACCGCGCCCGCGAGGCCGCGCGCGGCGACCGCAAGATCGGCACCACCGGCCGCGGCATCGGGCCGGCCTATGAGGACAAGGTCGGCCGCCGCGCCATCCGCGTCTGCGACCTCGCCGAGCCCGACACCCTGTCGGCCAAGCTCGACGAGCTGCTGCTCCACCACAACACCCTGCTCGCCGGCCTGGGCGCGCCCGTGTTCGAGAAACAGGCCTTGCTCGACCGCCTGCTGGAGCTGGCCCCGCAGATCCTCCCATACGCCGAACCCGTCTGGGAACGGCTGGACGCAGCCCGTCGCGCCGGCACCCGCAT
>Ga0116226_10004559_pt1 | contig 12302 bp, 13 predicted proteins | sample S1TSphfallax_FD_89692 | JGI IMG/M metagenome (GOLD analysis project Ga0116226, IMG submission 89692) | Host-associated microbial communities from peat moss isolated from Minnesota, USA - S1T2_Fa - Sphagnum fallax MG | ecosystem: Host-associated > Plants > Peat moss > Unclassified | place: USA... | reverse complement strand
GAGGTATTGCGTTATGATTATTGGGATTGCTGGACTTATAGGTCATGGTAAAGGGTCGGTAGCTAGTGTACTTGAACATCATCACAATTTTGTTAAATTGAGTTTTGCTGATAGTCTAAAAGATTCAGTTGCGGCAGTTTTTAACTGGAATAGATTGTGGTTAGAAGGAGACACTACTGAAAGCAGGATTTGGCGTGAAGAAGTTGATGAATGGTGGTCCCAAAGGTTGAACATCCCCAACCTAACTCCGCGTATCGTATTGCAGCAATGGGGAACAGAAGTATGTCGTCGCGGGTTTCATGATGACATCTGGATAGCCAGTTTAGAGAATAAGATTCATGGATACCAAAATCAAAACTACAATGTTGTGATACCAGATGTTAGGTTTCCAAATGAAATTGACATGATTCAAAACATGAATGGCGAAGTTTGGGTCGTAAAAAGAGGGCAAGACCCGCAGTGGCTTACAGATTATATCGAAAGAGGCATTCAACCGCCAAACATTCACCAAAGTGAATGGGCATGGGCTAAATCACAATTTAATCAAGTAATTTTAAATGATGGAACACTAGATGATCTAAAAGAAAAAATTACATCTTTGCTGTAAATTATCCAATTCTAATACCAAGCGGCATTGCATTATCTATATAGAGATCGAGGTCTTTTTCAAGTTTCTCCATAATGGCCAGTGCTTCGGTTTTTAGTGCTTCGCCTTTAAGGGTAACTCCTCCTTGAGGACCTGCTAAGCCATTTGTAAATTTGCTATAGGCTTCACCTAGCATCATTTTACACCAAGCCAATGTATAATCTCTTATCCATGGTCGACTAAATGGATCCTGCAAAATAGTTTCATCTGGACGATACATATAACACCAGATTAAAATAGCTTCACCACCAAGAGGTTTTCGAACTATGCTGAGTTTCTTACTTACTGTATCAAATGTGAAATTAATATCACGACCAAACATACGACCAGCTTGACTCAAATATTGATAGAACAATTCGTATGTCAATAAACCGGCGGTGTACCCACCGCCAGCGCCTGCTTGCAGTAGGTACAAATTCGTATAAGCTAAACTAAATGGATCTAAATTAGTACCACCTGTAGTTTCACCTGTGCCACGTCTAAATAATTGTCTAACACTAACGACGTTTTCAGGTAGATAATATTCAGTCTTCTCATATTCTAATTGTAAAAATAAGTAAGATTCTAAATCTGCGTTACCACTTCGTTGCCTATATCGATCAAATGCCAAATCTAATGCTGTAGTGTAATCATTAGGGCTGAGTTCCACGTCTATCATCGAGGAACCCAGCATAGTCTGTACTTGATTGATAATTTTTTGTCTGTATTCTACTGCCATTGCACGTACCTCGCGTGCAATTATTTAGTCCCAGTCTATTTGAAAACCTTAACAATAATCATATCTTTATTGATACGACCATTAACAGTGTGAGATTTACCATTTACGTGTTGATCCAACACCACCTTAACTCGCTTAATGGTAGTTGCATCACGCATCCCAGGCAGCACAGTTTTGGGTTTACGCAAAGTTTTTGCGTAACTTGCAGTTTCATCAAAACCAGTAATCTTACTGCCTTTGAGGCCCAATTTAGTATCAGCTTGTGCGGTATAAAGCATAACCTTACGGGTTTTAGTGTTATATACCAAAGCCAAGCTTGAACCAACAATCATCGCAGGTTTAATGCTAGCAATATTGGTTTCGGCATCAATAGTCTTTACCGCAACCGCATCTGCAGTCTTTTGCTCCTTAACAGTAAGTTTATTCTTCATACTAGCGATTTTAGCGTTACCAGTAAAACCTGCAAGAACATTAACTACTGTAACAATAGGTTCAATTGTAGCCGCAACTTCAACATTATCTATGCCTGCGGTAGCGTCTGCAAGAGACTCTTTGAAATGCAAATACAACGCTTTGAGCTGCTGTTTGTTGAGACCAGCAGCTCGCAATCTTTCGGTAACCAAAAGTTCAATTTGTTCGCAATTTGTTGCGTACCTCACTCTCACTGCATCTATGAAGCTATAAAAGCTCACATATTCCAAAATCTTTTTCTGTTTTGGTGAAAGTGAATTATCTTCATCTTCGATTAGATCATCTGCAGGAAGCAGAGTCTTAATCAATTCCAGCTTACGATTAAAAAATTCCCAAGTTTCTGTATTGGGAATAGCACCTTTGTTAATCAAAAGCGCAATACGTCCAACTGTTAGGAACTGCCACGAAGGTACTTTGGACAATTGATCAGCAGTGCAAAATTCGTTAGTTATAGCCCAGTCTACAAATGCAGCTTTGAGCTCATCTGTAGAAACTTCAAGTCGTGCCCAATCCATAGCATCACACCACGCTGCTGCATGATTAGCTGCTGTGGGTTCAATAACCGTAAAGTCGGGTTGCCACGTTTCAAAAGCCATGCTATTCTCCCGTCCACAGTTTTATAATAGCATCTTTTAGAAAAATGTCAACAATTATTACCCTCTAACTTGATGAATATTGATAACTCTTCCAGAGCCATATTGGGCTTCAAAAAGTTGTCGAGCTTGATTAGAATTTGCACATTGCACTCGTACTCGAATAAGTCCACCACCTGGCGCCTTAAAAATACCTTCCCACGTATTCATACTATATCTCCATAGGTTAAATTAACACCAAACGATATCACCACATTCCCAAAGGCGTTGGGCTTCCATTTTATCACCGTGCCTCAATGCCCAAGCACAAAACCAATAAAGAGGTACATCAGTTGATAATTCTCTTATTGGCTTGCCGTACTCTCGTTCGATGCTATCAGCAATATTAAACATCATGAAGCTCCCGTAGCATTGACTTATATTGATCATCCTCGTCAATTAGTGCATTGAGCTTTGAAAAAGCTGGCAGCATAAATGCCAATAGTTCAGGATCAGGAACTTCTTGTTCTGTGTTAGGAACATCTTCGAACTCTTCATAAACAGTTAGTGTCTTGAGTTTGTTTGACATCTCATCGCTCCATACTCAACGTTTTTATACATTAGCAGGTTTATATTAGATGTCAATGGATATTTTCAAAATTTTACCATAAATAATTACACAACAAAAGGATATAAAATGCCACCATTGAGGTTATGGAAAGGTGCAGGAGTTAGATCAAATGATTTCAAATTCATAGATCGAACTGTTGGAGAATATTTTGAAATCAGCTGTAGCGAAATGTGGATTCATAAATATTTAGGACCGGTGATAACACCAGCAACAGGTGATGCAAGTCAACCAGGTGATGGTGGTGTGGATGTTACAAGTACCAATGTTCCGGAGCTTGGTATTCAAGATGTGCTCAATGGCGAAGTTCGTGATCGTAGTTACGATACTAGCATCTATAGCCTAAAAGGCCATTATCAATTAACAGATACAGAATTCAACCTCAGTCAATTTGGATTGTTTCTTAGCAATGATACAATTTTTATAACTTTTCATCTATATAATATGGTAGCCGGCATAGGTAGAACACTTATGAGCGGAGATGTCATAGAAATTGTCCATCGCAGGGATGATCAAGTACTTGGAGTTGATTACAGCATCAGCAAGTATTATGTGGTGCAAGAAGGCACTAGACCTGCAGATGGTTGGAGCCCAACTTGGTGGAATCATCTCTGGCGTGTTAAATGTACACCAATAACAGACAGTCAAGAATACGCAGGCATTTTGGGTTTACCAGCAACAGATATAAATGGCGATCCTATCACAAGTACTGGCGGTTCGGGAGGCACTGGAGTAGGAGCAAGCGGTGGTTCAGGCCCCAACGGAGTATTAACATTAGGTGATTTATTAAGTACTTATAATTCAGAGATTGCAGGAAATGACGCAGTAGTGTCACAGGCACAATCACAAGTTCCGTTTAGAAATTTGCAAGCGGCCCAGTTTTATATTTCTCCCGATCATGTAGGTGATCAAGTTAGTATATTCATTAGTGATGGTATCCCACCCAATGGTAGTAAACCTGTACCCAGTGGTGTTACTTTTCCCAATGATCCACAAATTGGTGACTATTTCATTCGTACAGATTATATGCCTGCAATGCTATTTCTTAGAAAAAAAGGCAACATCGATCGTTGTGGTATTTGGGTAAGGGTAGAGGTAAATTGGAGAACCAGTTGGACACCTGCTCATGCGTTATTAACTACTTTTATAAATAATGGTAATACGATGAATACAATGACTGACGGAACCGTAGTTAATGAACAGCAGGATTTAAGACTAGTATTAGATCCTCGAAGTAATACAGGAATAGTTTAAGGAGAATACAATGAGTTTTGATTTTAATTTTACAGAAGAACAATTATCAGCATGTATTCCTGGACTTGCAGATTCAAGTGATTGGTTTACATCACTTTCAAATATCTTACCAGTATTCAATGTCACTAGTACAAAGCGGGTTGCGATGTTCCTAGCACAGACTAGATACGAAAGTGGTGGGTACACCGAATTAGAAGAAAATCTAAACTACAGTGCAGTTAGCCTACAAGAAGTATTTGGTAGTTATTTTAGACACTTAAATGTCAATGACTATGCACACCAACCAGAAAAAATAGCCAATCTAGTATACGGTGGGCGTATGGGAAATGGCGATGAAGCCAGTGGTGATGGATGGAAGTTTCGAGGCCGCGGTATTATACAAATTACCGGAAAAGACAATTACAGTACTTGTAGCCCAGCTATATACGGAGATGATAGATTATTAGATACCCCAGAACTATTACTTACAAAAGATGGTGCCGTTGCATCAGCTTGTTGGTTTTGGAATAGTCGTCAGCTAAACGCATGGAGTGACACTGAAAATATTCAGGAAGTTACTCGAAGAATCAATGGTGGTTATAATGGTCTTGCACAACGACAAATTGATTACACTCATGCACTTAACGTATTTGGAGTATAATAACATTGGATTTTTGGTATACAGAACAACTCCGACAGTATAGACTGCAATTTGCCCGAGCATTTTCAAATTTTTATGTGAAAACTGGTCCTGATGCTAATGGTAACACTACCTTAACACAAATTCCCTGTAGGTATGGTGACGAAACACGCCTTGCTGCTACAATAATAGCTGGTAATTCAGAAAACAAAGTACCACCTGTTCCATTTATGACGTTCCAAGTATCTAATCTAGCTATGAATGCAAACAGACGACAAGATCCAAATTTCATAGGAAAATTACATGTTACAGAAAGAGCCTACGATAGCGAAACAGACTCATACTTATCTACTCCTGGTAACAGGTATACTGTTGAACGCTATATGCCCATACCCTATGATTTAACTATAGAATTAAATATTTGGTCCAACAATACTCAAATTAAGGAGATGATTTTAGAGCAGTTACTTACTCTTTATAATCCCAGCATTGAAATTCAAACCAGTAATAATATGTTAGACTGGACTAGTATCAGTTTAATCGAACTAACAGATATTACTTGGAGCAGTCGATCTATACCAATAGGTACTGAAAATCCCATAGACATTGCTACACTGACATTCAAACTTCCAATTTGGATTAACCCTCCGGCTAAATTAAAGAAACAAGTTATAATTCAACGAATTATAACAAACGTAATACACGGAATAAAGGAAGACCCAGAACAATGGGGTTGGAGTGATCTTCACAAATATACTCGACGTATTACTACTCCTGGTAATTATCACATTGGATTGTGTCTTGATAGTCCTAACTATACAGTTAGTTTAGAAAAATACCAAGGTATACCCTATGCAGAAACAACGGTTCCTACTATTAATATTACTAAACCCGAACCAATATTTACAATAGGTGATAAGTTTTCATACAATAATATAAATGTCACTATTACAGATAATACTGTAGAAGGAGTAATAAGTAGTTGTCAAACTGCTTTTGCTGGATCGTTATATACTGCACAACAGGGTACAAACAATACCATTAGATTTATAAACAATTATGGCAACGTTAGTTGTTTTCAAAACGTAGTTGGAATTCCTGTAGAACATATGGGATTCAAACCAAAGCCTGCATTCGCACCAAACGGTACACTTAGTTGGCAAATATTATTTGATGAATTTGGCGGAATACTAAAACCGTATTCATTATACGGTGTTAATGGAAGTCAATTAAGATTAGTAAGAGACCCTGAAGATGCAGATAGTGATATCACCGGGTGGATTGATTTATGCCCGATGAATCAAAATCACTTGACTTGGACTATAGATCAAGAATCGATGCCCATGCCGACATTACCAAAAATTAATGCTGTTATAGACCCACAGTGCTCAGGACCAGGCGTAAATTTACCAGTTGCAGCAGTTGGTCAAAGATATTTATTATTATCAACTCCTAGTGAAGAAAGTATGTCCTGGGGTACCTTTGTTGATAACAATCATTGTTGCACAACTCAATTACCACAACCCGGAGATATAATCGAACTTACTCCACAGGGATGGAAGATTAGTTTTGATAATTGTATTAATAACACAACTCAATATGTGTTTAATATATATACTGGTAAATTATTGGTTTGGGAAAACGGTAGTTGGTCTGAATTCATAAAAAGTGCTTATCCTCAAGGTGGATGGCGATTAAGTTTATAATTTTTAATTTATTAGATTGAATCTTGTGATATTTTATATATACTTAATTATTATTATTGGGTATATATCATGAAAAAAGATTTAATCATAGGCTGCTACACTAATTATACTTGGGATAAAATTAAATTTTGGGCTAATAGCATAGGCCAATCAGGCTTTACTGGCGATAAAGCTGTTATTGTCTATAATAGTGACGCAAGCACTGTTAAAAAGTTAACTGATAACAACTTTAAAGTTTTTGGGTTTAATACAGACGCAGCTACAGGCAATTTATATTTCAAAGGACAATTTACCATTGTGGTACGTAGATTTTTAGATCTATGCGATAATTTATCTAAAATAGATTTAACACAGTATAGGTATATAATAACTTCTGATGTCAAAGACGTAATATTTCAAACTAATCCCAGTGATTGGTTAACTGAAAATATGGGCAATGAAAAAATTTTAGCTAGTTGTGAGAGCATACAATATCAAAATGAACCGTGGGGAAAAGATAATTTAGAAAAAAGTTTTCCCTTGGAATATAATACATTAAAGGATAAACCAATATGGAATTGCGGAGTACAAGCAGGTGATCCCAATACTATGTTGGGTCTGTGGTTAAGTATCTATACTAAGTGTATGGGAAATCCTATATATAATCCTGATCAAGCAGCATATAATATTCTATTAAATTCAGAAACATATTCAAACATTACAAAATTCGCAATGAGCGAAAGTGCTTGGGCCGCACAATTAGGCACTACAATGGATCCAACTAAGATCAAAAATTTTCTACCAAATTTATTAGAAGCCCCACCTATTTTTAAAGATGGGTATGTTTGCACTTCTACTGGAATTAAACATTCAATAGTACATCAATATGATCGTGTACCTATATGTTGTAAAGTCATACAGGATAGATATTCTTAATGCAAGTTAACCCTAGAGAGTTATACGCTAAAATAGATACAATGTTTTCTACAGAAGATCCTACTCCACCATTATACAAATTAGGAAATTCTATAGTAACCAGTGTGTATAACAAAGAATTTGCAACAGGATATGTTTTATTAAAAGAATTAACTCGCCTTGGCAATCAATTACCAATTGAAGTCTTTTTCAGAGATGATGAATTAACTACGCAACAAATTAAAATTTTAACAGAAGTTGCACCAGATAAAATTTCTGTTAAACAAATACAAGGCAATGCTAAAAATTTTACTACTCAGTATGGCACAACTGCAGGATGGAGTACAAAAATATACGCATTGTATGAAAGCATTTATTCTGAAAATTTATGGATAGACAGTGATAATTTCCCAATTGAAAATCCTGAATTTTTATTTAAAGATGATGAATATCAAGCAAAAAATAGTTTATTTTGGCGAGATGTTATTAGTATTGATAGAGCTAATCGCTATCATGATAGCGCGGCAATTTGGCCAGTATTTAATGTATCACCAAACGATGCTGAGCCATTTGAAACTGGCCAATTTTTAATTAATAAACCCCATTGTTGGCAACAATTTAGATTAGTAAAGCATTACGCTGATAACTGTGAAATTTATTACAATTTTGGAGGAGATGCAGAAACATTTCGTATGGCCTGGCAGCACTGGCATTTAAGAAAGGGCAACCAACTTTGGCATATAAATGCACAAAGTGATCCATTAACTCCCTATGGATTTATGCCATTTGGGCCATTTCACAAAGGCGTTGCAAATCAATTTAATAAATGGGGTGGTGGTACAGTTATGGTTCAACGCAATAGAGTTGGTGCCGAACTATTTAATCATCGAAATATCAATAAAATGACATTAGATAAAAATGTTTGGAACTGGGATATACAAAATGAAGAGCATTATCATAGACATATAGATGCATTAAAGGAAATAATAAAATATGGTTGATCAATGCAGTACAGTACAATATCCTACTACCTGGGGATTTAAACGAGAACCATCAAGGCCAGTTCATCTGAGAATAGATTACTGCAACGGAATGAAATTTAATGATAATTTTGATTGGAATAATTTATGGTATGATGCAGTACAAGTAAATGCGACTACAGTTCTACTAATTGGCCCGCCATTATATTCAACAAAAGATTGGTTAACGATCAATGCCAAATTTACAGATCAAACTGGTAATTTTTTGCCATTCAATTCAATTGAGATAGACAGAGCCTGCTATACCACAGTAACTGTTAACCAATATGTTAATTTTATTACTATGCATACAAATAATTCTAAAACACATATTCAAGTAAATCATCAGAATGGATTATTTAGTAATGAAAAAGTGATGGTCACATTACAGAAAAATAATCCAATTGCATGGATTCAACAATGGATAACATATCATAAAAAAGTATTGGGTGTTGATGCATTTTTAATTTACGATAATGCAAGTACACTCTATACTAGTAAAGAATTAGAACATAGCTTACTTGATTTGGGTGCCATTGTTACTATAGTAGATTGGCCGTACCCATATGGTCCACAGGGCAGTGATTTTGCCCCCTGGGACAGCGATTATGGCCAATATGGAATGCTAGAACATGCTAAAATTAGATATTTAAATAAATCTAAACTAGTCTTAAACAATGATATAGATGAGCTAGTAATAACAAATGGTATTACATTAGAAAATGTAGCTACTTATTTAAATGCAAATAATGTTAAATGTATTAGATATCGTGGAATTTGGATCGAACCCTGGGATATAGTTAAAAATCAATCAGCTAATAAAATACCATTAGAACAAAGGCAATTTAAAGACTATTTTTGCACTGATCCCAATAATAAAATAGGAATTGGGCATAAATGGATGTTAACTCCCACTACATCTATATTAAAACAGCAATGGTTAGTACATAATATAAATGGGTTAACTATAGAGACAGATCAATTAAGATATGCCCATTATCTGGCAATGAATACGGGATGGTCTTGGAGCCGAGATCAATTTAATGGGAATGTAAATAATCTTGTAACGAATCAATTATTATTAAACCATCTTAAGAGTTTGGGGTAAATCATGCGTTTTTTATTTGTCGTCCATAGAAGTGCTCCGTTTTCTGGTGGATCCGAAGTTTATGTTCATGCAATGGCTAAAGAAGCACATAGGAGAGGTCACGAAGTAGCAGTATTAGCAGGTGAACATTATGGTGAATTTGAGGGAATTAGGATTACCAATGATGCTAATATATTAATGTTAAAATGGGATCTGATAGTGGTACACGGGTTTGGACCATCCGTACAAAATTTTGTGTTACAAATTGCAAAAGATATACCATCTCCAATATTATACATGTTGATTTTACCTAGTGATGATCCTGCATCAATAAAAGCAATGTTGGATTGTAAATATTTAGGTTGGAGTACTCTATCTGATATAAATCATTTACAAAAATATAACGTAGCCAATAAAGCGGTTCATATTCGACATGGGATCAATCCACAGGAATGCTTGGGAAGTCTTGGGTTTAAAAACAAATATAATATTACACAACGTATGTTTCTATCATGTGGTGGTTATTGGCACAATAAGCTAATGAAAGAACTTGTTGATGTATTCATTAAAGCTGATATAAAAGATGCAGTACTAGTTACAACTGGGTATGATAATAGATCAAATCTAATGCCTGATCCAGTTCCAGGCAAAATTATACCACTTATGATTGATGACCGAAAAGAAGTATTGAGTGCAATTTTGGAGGCCGACTGTTATTTGATGCATTCAAGTCAAGAAGGTTTTGGATTGGTAATTTTAGAAAGTATGTTAAATTTAACACCATGGATAGCCAGAGATATTGCAGGACCCACATTATTGAAACAATTTGGTAAAACATATACATCTGATGATGAACTAATTACATTATTACAAAATTTTAATCCAAAGGATTTTGACTTATATCTTGCCGAACAGCATGTTATCAGTAATCATTTAATTGCAAATACTATAGACGACATCGAGGCCGTAGTTAACAATAAATAAGGGTATGAGATTACATATCATCGAACCACTAAATGAAGGTGGTAACATTTTTAAAAATACTAGTGGCGAAAGCGTAACTGGTAGAATTAACCGAGCTGATATAGCACCTACCATTAAATGGTTAGAAACCATAACTAAACTTCCTCTAGTCGATAACACACTGGGATCTGTTGGTAAAAAAGAATCCAGCGGAGATCTTGACATAGCAGTGGACCAAAATGCAGTTAGTAAAGACGAATTAGTTGCAAGATTAACACAATGGGTTAAAGCTCAGAAAGAAGATCCAAAAAATTGGATCAAAAAATCCGGCATCAGCGTTCATTTCTTAACTCCCATACGAGGTAATAAAACTCTAGGTTATGTCCAAAGTGATTTTATGTTTGGAGATGATATAGAGCACATGAAGTTTGGCCTATATTCTGCAGGCGATGCTAGTAAATTTTCAGGTGCTGATCGTAACTTACTAATGAGTAGTGTTGCAAAGAGCTTACCTGGTGACTACAAATACAGTTGGCAAAAAGGTCTTATAGAAAGATCCACAGGAAATACAATTACTCGAGATCCAGATCAGATTGCGAAAATTTTACTGGGTAGTATGAAATATACCCGCAAAGACCTAGATAGTGTAGAGTCTATAATATCTGCTATTAAAAATCCACCAGATAAGATAGCAGGTCCCAATAGGTATGAATTACTTACAGCATTAGCTAATCGTCTAACATCAACAGAAGGTAAAAAGCCTGCTGAAATACGTGCAGATAGCGAAGAAGCCACACGATTGTATAAAATTTTAGGTGCTAAAATTGAAGAATCATCTGAGATTGACTACTTAAAAAGAACTAGACATACACGTACTAAATCAAATGATTTTGACAGCATGAAGAGAAATAATTTTATCAATGCCAAATCTGAACAAGAACAGTTGAAAATTGTTAATAATGATTGGTATGATTTTCAATTTTTACCAGAACCCAGAAGCGAAGCTGTTCAATTGGCCACTGTAAAACAAAACGGATCAATGATAAGATTTATAAAAAATCCCAGCGAAGCTGTTCAATCTGCGGCTATTGCTAACAATCCAATGTCAACAGGGTTTATACATGCAGATGACAAAATAATTCAAAATGTTTCAAACACTAGTTGGCCTGAACTAGCTATTATTAACAAAAGTCTTGAGCATGAAAAAAATAGAACTAATGAAGGAATAGTTGAAACAGATAATTCAAATTTAGATATCGCAGATGAACAAACACAACTTGCTGCCGTAAAACAAAATGGGAAGGTAATTCAATATATTAACAATCCTAATGAACAAGTACAATTAGCTGCTGTTAAACAAAATGGGTGGGTAATTCAATATATTAACAATCCTAGTGAACAAGTACAATTAGCTGCTGTTAAACAATATGGATCAGCAATTCAATTGATTGCTAATCCATCAATAAATGTGTTAAATAAATGTAAACATGAAATAATTAAATCAATTTTAAATATTATTAAGGCCGATGATTACGATTTAGCATATAGAATAACGCAAAAAGCAGCCAAAACAAATTGGCCTGAACTAGCTATTATTAAGAAAAGTCTTGCGCACGAAAAATCTAGATTAAGCGAAGGAATATTTGATAAAGTTAGAGATTGGTATGCGGGTCCACTAACTGGCATAGATGGTATAGATATGTCATCACCAGAAAAAATTAAATT
>Ga0116226_10004558_pt1 | contig 12303 bp, 12 predicted proteins | sample S1TSphfallax_FD_89692 | JGI IMG/M metagenome (GOLD analysis project Ga0116226, IMG submission 89692) | Host-associated microbial communities from peat moss isolated from Minnesota, USA - S1T2_Fa - Sphagnum fallax MG | ecosystem: Host-associated > Plants > Peat moss > Unclassified | place: USA... | reverse complement strand
TGCAACTTCTTACTTTCCATGGTAGTTCTTTTTGAGGCCAAGCTGGAATAACCATGCTATTGTCCCCATCCATCCCCCAGTCTACACAAATATTTTAAAACTGAAGAGGAAAACAAAAGGCTATGAGCCACAGTGGACATCACCAGCTTATAAAAACACTAGTATTGATTCTACATGAAGAAAGTTCACCATCTGTGCACAACCTTGCGGAGATAAATGATTTACTTAGGGATATTGAGTACCCGCATAATATATTGGGGTTCTTATGTATAAACACTGCACAAAACAGGTTGAGATTTGACAATCGACTTATTAAGACTAAGATTTGGTTTTCCATGTGATGATTGAAGCAGTTCTTTGCAGGACCATGAAGAACAAATAGATATGACTCCATTCTTGGAAAATGGTGATACTGTGAATCAGAGACTCAAGAAATAGACACAACATTGCCCAGGAAGGACTCTCTGGGTCTAACTGGCATCACCTGGAGTAGAAGCAGCCAGATATGAATGTCAAGGTGCCCATATGGCAATCAATTTCTTCTGGTAGAAAGACACGTTACACAGCATGCAACGTTGTGTGAGTAAGAAAAAATAATTCCTCCAGCATTCTGCACTGCCTCATCAGCCCTCAAAATATCATAAAGCTATGAGAAAAGGTCACTCAACTACACAGACAAGCTTACAAAAAGAGATTTCCCCAAGCCTTTGCACCTCAATTCTACAAAGTTTCCCACCATCAGAGTGATCAGGTTTCATCTCATGGCAAGCGGGCACCTGGCTGCTTCTCTGGGACACCAGGACCCAAAGAAAGCCCCAAGTCAATTGAAACTTCCTGGTCCACCACAGGAGCACTTACAAATGTTGGCAATGCCTCACCGGAATGTTGGTGCTGATAATTATACAACTGCTGTTTAGGGAAGGACACTGATGATGATGGCCAAAAATCTGGAGGCAATTCCACATTCTGAGACCCTGATGAATAGAGGTGCTGCTGCCCTATCTTCGGGCTTGTACTGAATGGAAACTGAGGAGCGGCCGGTGCAAAAGAAAATGGATGCTGGGTCAAATTACCTCCTCCACGAGAAATACTTGCAGAGGGAAATCCTGCTGAAAAAAGTGATTGTGCCTGCATTTGTGGGACGGACCTCGAGGCCAGGTTACCCAAGCTTTGAAGATGTTGTTCATTCACAACCATCTCCAAATCTGGAAGCTCCTGAATCTGGTTGTCAAGAGTAGATTTCCTCAACTGTATCATTGGTGCTCCAATATCTGCAACCCTGGAGCCTATCACAACACTTGGAGAAATGCTTCCTAAAGCTACAGCTGGCTCACACCGAAGCTGAAATGATGACACACCCCCAGAGGTCCGTTTCCCTTCATGACGAATGAAGCCAGCCCCATTACTGGGAGATCTCTTGGCCACATTGTCAGACAGCTTCCTCAGATTTTGAACAGGGGATTCAAGATCCACCAATGTAGGATTAGGCCACACCCCTAGTGGAGGAGGATCATGCTGCAGCTGTGATGGTTCCATGGGAAGAAAATCAGGTAAAGAACTGAAAGGCTCCCATCCAGATGATGCAGAAACTGGCAGCCAATCACTTCTTTTTGTAGAAAGAGATACATTACCAAAAGCAGAGGCTAGTGAAGAGGAACTTTCTGTATGGCCTACTGTTCCAGGTGCCATCAAGCTTCCTCTAAGGGTTAATGGGAGGCCAATCTGCAGGTCACTGCCAATTCCCCCTAGTGATTGAGGATGCTTTTTCAATAGGCTTGTTCCCACAGCTCCATCTCTCAGACAACTGTATCTTATGTCATCTGACAGGAAAGGAGACTGAAACTCATCCCTCAGTGCCCTGATGCCAGGTGACGCTGTCCCTGCTACCTGCCTGGGCATTGCAGTCTTTGGTTGTAAGCCTTCCAATGCTGATGATGCCAACTGCAACTGAGATTGAGGAGCATTTGAAGCTTCAGATCTACCTGCAGCACCTCCTGGTATAACACCAGTTATGGTCACATCATCATCACTAGAGCTGAGGTCATTGAGGTCAATTCTTCTTTCCATAGAAGAACCTAAATACTCACTGTCCCCACCAGTACCTATTCCAGAGCTGGCTGCTGAATCCAAATCCCTATTCTGAGAGGCACAAGCCAATTTCTTTGGGGTTGTAGGACTTTTCTCCTTTGTGGGAGGAGGTTTTTCTCCACCCTCAGTGCCTGGTCTTGCCACACTGATCTTTGATTTCTTTGATTTTGAAACTGTCATGTCATTCTGGTTCCCTTCTGGTGGATTGGAAGGCAATTCCACAAACCCTGGAGCCTGGACACCTTCCAAATCCTTGGGTGATCCAGGAGTTTCTCTTCCTAAAAGACCAGTATCCACTGAGGCATCCAGAACAGTTTTCCTGATAGTGGAAGGTAATTTTCTGGGGACAGCTGGATGTTGTCCAGGAATGGCAGAGGATGTGGATAAAGAGCCAGTAGCTGCCCCATTATGCGCTGAAAGATCCTTCTTTCGCATCACAGACATGGTTTTTGGCGGGTGAGAGGCCATGTCGCTTGACTTGCTTTTTCCAGGTGCTTCTTTCTTTTTACCAGGCTTTGGTATGTGAGGTTGTTTGGGTTTGGGAGGTTTATTGGGATCTGAGGCTGGGCGCTTCTTCCCTGCGTTCTTGCTTTTAGTGGGAACTTGGACACCAACAACACCTGTTAAAGATCCTGCTGCTGCTGCCCACTCATTACCAGATCCTTCCAGTCCCATCTTTGTGGCCAGCCTGCATTGACGTTGTGCACCAATCAGTAATCTAGTCACAGTTGGAAGCAAACAACCAAATTTGCCTGGAAAACCCCTATATATTTCCTCAAAGCTCAGGTGAAAGGGAACACAAAAAGGCACCAGATTTGAGGTGGACAATACACAGCATACCTGTAGCGCTGGTCAACCAATAATTCAGCTACATGCCGGACAGCCTTCGTTGGAATAGGGTACACTGGAAACATTATAGGAATTCCAAGCAGGTCTTCAATAGAAACAGGTGGACGTTCACTTTGCACAATGGCTGGCTCTGAGCCTCCACTTACAGATGGCTGAGCAGTACCATCAGTAAACCCCACCAAAAAGTCCTTTATAGAAAAGGACTCATCCTCAATGCTGCTTGCCAGATCTTTGGGAGGTGGCATCAGCTGCCTGAGGTTAGCATGAGCTGAAGCCACCTTTGTTTCTGATTTTTCTGACTCAATTAAAGCAGCTAAGACTTGGCCTGGATTTGGTCTTCCTGAATGAAGCCTATCAAATAGAACCTCATCCCGATATGACCTATGAAGCTTAGTCAAAGGAACAGAAGGCTGTTGGCGTGGAGAGTTCAGAAGGACTGGAACAGTTAGCTTCACAGGCCCTTGCTGACCAGTGACATTTTTCTGGGCTTGCACAACAGACAATAATGCTACAAAGTGCCGTGGTAGGAGTAGCTCATCATCTGGAAGTGTCTGCACCACATCCAAAAGTCGTTTTGTGTGTTCCTGCAAGTGAATACAATTCAATCAGCTCACTGAAAATAATTCATCAATTACTCACAAGTATGTCATTTTACCCATAAAGCAACTGTTTATGGGTGGGGGAAAAAAAATTGAAATTCAAAAGACAGAAATTCAAAATTATGCAAAGGAAACATGCACACCTCTGTCACTTTTAGCTGCACATTGCTGGCAGCATGGAGGGCACTCTTTTCACTACTTGGGTCCCCAGTAGCAGCTGCAATATTTTGAGCTAGCAGTTGACGAAATCTTTCACGGCAATGGACTGGATGGCGGTGTCGTCCTCGATAAATGCCCCCCTCAGGTATGGCTGCCAATGTTTCACTTGCCAGAAGCCAGTTACCACCATATTCATGTACCACAGCACAAAGCACTGCGTCTTCAGCATTAACCCAGGGTGCAGCCTGTGGTACATGCTCCAATGACTTCACTACATCTTTCTTCTTCTCCTTTTCAAGCATGACAACAGGCCCCTTCTTAGGGTGCATTCCCATTATGGATACTGTGCCTTCTGCTTTCTTCTTTCCACCTATAGCTGTACCTCGTGTTCCAGGAATGGTCAATTCTCCAGCCACCGCACTGGCCTCCAGATCAGTGGAAGATGGCCAACAAAATTCACTTGCATCATCTGAAGACCTTCTGAGATCACTGTCCGATAGATTCTTCTTCCCTTTTCCCTACAAGGCAGTAACAGCCCAGATGGTAAAGTGAGTCTTATTTGTGCCTTTGCTGCATATCTTAGAAAAGGAAACACAATCACGATTTCTGATAATTACTTAATGTACCTTTTCCATGCTGACTTCTCTCTCCTTGGATTGCTCCCTCCTCAACTTCTTCAAGTGCCTCTCAGACAATAACTCCTCCTCCAGAAGCTTTGGTGCCATGCGTTTTCGTTGTGAGGGATCTCGGTGTGGCAGATGTGATTGGTCAGAATGCAAATCTCTGTACGATGGATCACTTGAATATTCTTCAATTGCCTCCTCTGTCTCAGCAGCAGTCAAAAGAGAACCCTCTGCCAAAGATTTGAACTTGGCTTTCTTTGCCTTCTTTCCTTTAGACTTGAGACTGAAATTCTCTGCTCCCAAAACTGTAGCAGCAGCTTCAGCTATTGACCTGTTGCATGGACAAGAGTCAGTGATAAGCACTACTCAAGGGATACAGCAAGCTACCTAATGCTAATTGATGAGAGATACAAGTATTGAAATCCAAACCAATATCACACCAAATCACAGGATCCAAAACTGACAAACAGCAAAACAAGGATACACCATAGTGTACACTTCCAAAGGGTTTGTTCACAGAAAAAATCAGCAGATTCACCTGTCAGCATCACGCAATTCTTCCTCCATTGCCTCCCATTCCAGCTGCCTTTGGTTCTCCTGATTGGACAAAGGCAACACAACATCATTTTGATATCATCAGAAAAATTGCACCAGTCTGAAAAAAATTTAGACCTGAGATCCTACACTACCTGCAGAAATGCTGTACATAGTTGTGCACAGTCCATACACTGCAAATGACATACCTTCCTCACTTGAAAGAAGTGGGGAAAACACACACACACAAGCAGATCACTTACCTGCTGCTGAGCTAGGACCTCAACTTGTTGTCGATATGCTTGATTTGCAAATGCTGTGTCCCAATCTGCAGAAGATATAACAGACCCCTTAAACCAGTATCTTGATAAGTAATGCAAACTTCTCCATACTTAGAATTTAAATTAACCTGAAACAGAATTGAGAGATAACTCAATAATAAGGTTATAGAGATTTCAGATACAACAAAATATCTGCCAGCAGGAAAAAGAGAAGACCCCAACTCTAAAATCCACAGAACTAACCCTCATGAGAATCAAGAAATCTCAACACTCAGACAACACAGAAACCTGAGAAGAGTGTGAACTACAGGCCCATTAAAGCAACATACTAAAGACACCACCCTTGCTCTGGACTATAAGAGCTGCAGAAATGTGTACCAAACCAGATGAAGATTAATAGTGCAAAGCAGTTAGTTCCTGGAGTTTTCTGCTGTGCCATGTGTCACCTCATTCCTGACAAGAATGTTCCACTTACTTTCATAAGAGAGAGGTTCGTTTTCCTCATCCATCTCCGCCTCCTGTTCTTCTTTCAGTTTTTCCAGCTGATCCAGTTCCCACTCCTTCTCCTCAAATGCCACCTGTACCCAAAATGTGAGATTATGTCCCATGTGCACTCTGTCTACAAGCAATACACAAAACATTCTGGACAAAGATGGCAAGAAGCAGACTGGCTTTTTGCAACTTCCAGAGACATTTCTGAGATATGCCTTGTTGGGGTAAAGAACTCCATCCTATCAGCAACCAATGACCAGACCTGTGCTACAACAGCCAGATTCTCGGCCCGTGGATCCCAAAGCTCAAGAAAACGCATGGCAAAACGCTCCACTGGTCGAAGTTGATCCTCAAAAGAGGTCTTTTCACGACCTTCTGCTGCTGCAGCTGCCGCCATTTGCCGGACATCAGCCAGCATATCCATATCCTCTTCAACATCAGCAGGAAGAAGAGATGTTCCTGCAAAAGTGCTCTCCTCAGCAACAGTAGTTCGAAGACCCTCTACTGATCCTTGTTCTACTCTCAAGGCTCCAGCTACCTCCATGCTTTCAAACTGCACCATCCCAGGATTGACCCCTCCTCTTCCTGCTTCCTCGGTGTCATCTGCTAAATCTTCTTCATCTATGTTTGCAGCAAAACCTTCCTCAGTGAATTCTTGGTTTTCTGCAGCTTCCTCCTGCTCAACTTGCTTCATGGCCATATAATCTGCCTCGTCCTCTGCATTCTTTAGTGCAGCTTCCACATCTGCAACTGAAAGCTCTCTTTGTTCAGAGACTCCAATTGCAGAAGTATTGTTAGCAAAAGCAGTGGCCAATGCTGCTGTGCCGATAGCTTTACCATCAGATCCATCCACTTTAACTCCCTTTAGTCCAGAAAACAGCTCCATTGGGTCAAGCTTCTTGAAGAACTCTGTGTTGTAACTACCACTCTGAATTACCAAGTCATCCAGTATACGCTTTTGGTTTGCCTTCTTCAGTATGTTTTCCTCAATGGTGCTCTCACTCACCAGGCGATAGATGTGGACCTCACGTGTCTGGCCAATCCGGTGACACCTGTCCTGTGCCTGTTGGTCCATTGCCGGGTTCCAATCACTGTCATAGAAAATAACTGTGTCTGCACCTACAAGGTTGATGCCCACACCACCACTGCGTGTTGACAGTATGAAGAGGAAGATTTTTGGATTCGTATTAAATCGTTGCATCAGAATTTGGCGCTGCTCTGGCTTTGTTGAGCCATCAAGCCGCATATATGTGTATCCATACAGACTAATGAAACCCTCCAGCACATCAAGCATTTTTGTCATCTGTGTGAAAATTAGTGCCCGATGACCTTCTGACTTGAGCCGCCGCAGCAAGACTGCCAACTCCTGAAGCTTTCCACAGTCAAATTGCAGAAGCCTTCGATCTGGGAAGAAGAGTTGCCTACGAACAACAACAGGTCTCAGAGGTACCAGTTTTATACTGGCCTCCTGTGAGCATTGCTCAGTCAACTGCAATCTAAGCAGTGAGTTGCATGAGGACGGGTGGCTGCACCAGGCAGAAGGCCAGGGGGCACGAGCAGCTGGAATAGCGAACACAAACGCTGTAATTAGATCCATCATCCATTTACACCGTGTAAAGGGCAACTTCACTATATCTGCAACTATGGATGAGAATTCCAAGTATCGGCTATGGTTAGCCTTGATCTTGTGAACATCATGAACAGGATGCTCCACTTCAACTAGTTTCCGAAGGTCTGAGCCATACACAGGACGACAGCTACATCGCATATCATTCAGAATAGAGAAAGCAAGCATCCTATCCTTCCGTTGCTTTTCTCTCTTGGCCCTCAGTACGGCTTGAATCTCTTCAATGACACCTCGGACCTCCTTGCTTGGCTTATTCTTTGTATAACATTGTTTCCATGTGTCTTCACCAGAGCTTGCCAGTTCAACAATAATGGGAGCAGGAGTCTTCATTGTAATGACCTCCTCTGCCTCCCACAACGCCATGTCATGTTCAATGTGGCTGAGATACCCATTGACTAATTCCATACCAACTGCCTTTAATGGGTCAAGTGTCAGTGCTGAACAAGCAGCTGAGCTGAGATGCAACTCAATACCTGGCATGTCAAAGGAAGAAATGATGGGGCGGCCTTCAAACAGATCAGGATGATTACAGACCTTGCGCAGCTGCATCAGAACATTGATCAAACCCAGAAAGTTGCCACTTGCCAAAGTTTCTTGTGTATCAGAACTGGCCATGAAATCCTCATACAAATTGCGCTGACGCTTTGAAAGGCGACAATGTATGACATGCTCAAATTTTCCTGGAAGTTGCTTCTCTACATCCTTCTTCAAGCGGCGTAGCAGGAAAGGCCGAAGAACATTGTGCAACCGATCCACCAGCTCCTTGTTCACCTGCAACAGCAAAACAGAGATAGTCAGGATATGGCACCAAACTTGCCTATCTTCATTTTACCAGCCAACCCCCAAATGCAACTCAATTTTTCACTGCATCAGTGGTGCATGCTTGAGTGCTTCAATACCACTACTGTTAAGAAACTGAAGATCTATGCTTCATAAGAACACAGATACCTGCTCTTGGCCCTCCACCATCCCTGTGATAGGGTTGCTGAACCAGTCACGGAACTCCTGATGTGACTGGAAGACATGTGGCATGAGAAAATGCATCAATGACCACAATTCCATCAGATCATTCTGCAGTGGGGTTCCAGTGAGAAGGATTCGACGTTTCGAATTGAAATTGAGCAGTGTTTGCCACCTCTGTGACTTCCAATTCTTGATCAGATGAGCTTCATCTAATATCAAATATTTCCACTTCTTTCGCTTGAATGCCTTTGCATCCTGGATAACCAAACGATAAGTGGTGATACACACATGAAATGAATTAGTCCGTGACCATCCCTGCCGCTTCAGCTTCCGTTCCTTCGCACTCCCAAAGTATGTCAGAATTTTGAATGCTGGACACCACTTCATGAATTCAGTCTCCCAGTTGAGCATCACACTTGTGGGCACAACAATGAGGTGAGGACCCCATATGCCCTTCTCACAGGCTAAATGAGCTAGCAATGCAATTGTCATGATGGTCTTTCCAAGACCCATCTCATCTGCCAGAATCCCATTTAACCGCTTCTCATACATCGTGACCAGCCAGTCAAGCCCTATGTGCTGGTACTCTCGAAGAGAGTGCTTCAAAAGGAATGGGAGATTGGTTCGTACTTTGGTGGTGGAATATGTGTAGCCAGTAGGTTGGGCAGACTGTGCAGCTGCAGCAGCATCAGCCAGGCATTCCCTACTACCCTGATCTTCCCCTGGTTTTTGCTTCTCAAGTATAGCAGTACAATCCTTCTTGAACTGTGGACTTCCATCATTCATCAGACCTGCAGCATCCATGACTCCATCCAGAATAGCCACATTTCCGCATGTTGGATTACTCTCATCTAGGGAAGGTTGAACAGAATCTGATGTCAATGCCAATTCCCCAATCAAACCAGTCTTCACATTGTTGCTATTCAAACTCACTCTACCATCTGGCAAATCATCTGATGAAGCTGTAGGTGACAATGACTCCAAATCATTGCTCCTGAGAATTCCAGAGGCTGATGCCTTCACCTGATCAGTTCCTATTACGCTTCCACTGTCTTTCTTCTCTACCATGTCAGGATTGCTACACAGGTGGATGGCAGTAGCCTCCTTCAATGCAAATGAGGTTCTGAGAACCATCCGTTCACCTCTTCTTTTGGCAGCCTCCGTGACCTTAGCCACTGCTGCAGATGTCTCCTCATCTACTTCTCCATCCACTTGCAGAAGTAAAGATGTCCCTAACATACCAACTTCAGGAGTTATCTCCCCTAGCACAACATTCTTTTCTCTCCCTCCCACATCTAGGGATTTCTGTTTACCTTCATGCATATCAACCTGTAAGAATTCACAACAAAGTTTAGTAAGAGTGCATGCTCAAATCCAATGCCCTTGCACAAAATCATACCTTTCCAGAAAACCTCTAGACTCCTCTTTGGAGATGAATATTACCATCCCCCTGATACTTCTCAATTTGACAAGACTAGCATGAACTCTGAAGCTGCTCACCATTTGAGAGCCTTCCAGAGACTCTTCCTTCAACTCCAAAGTCTCAACAAGGTGCTGATTATTCACACTCCTCATGCTTCTAAGAGGAACTTCAGGTGGGTGGTCTCTCCCACTTGTGCTCGGCTCCCCCATCCTTGCGTTGGCTTGAGCAATATAGTGTGCATTATCAAGGTGATCCTCCTCCTCTTCATCACTGGATCCACTTGTACCAGCTTCACTTGTACGATCCTGACGATCCTCAAGAAAGTCATCCAGATCATCATTTGCATCCTCTTTGTCTTGATCATGCTCACCAGTGAACTGGCCATACAAGCAAATTAAGAACACAGGAGACTGAGAATATAACCTCAGCACCAGCATGCAGGACAACATTAACAGTTTCAGGATACTCTATTCAAACCTGTCCAGATACAACTCACCACAGAATCTACTCACTCTCACCTGATCCACTTTGGAGCACCCACAAAATTAGTTTCTGTTCATCTATATGTGCAATGGCCCACCAACTGAAGGCTTAGTTTGGAGGAATGCTTACAGATTTATACTTCGCTAAAAGCTCCTCCAATGTCATCTCACTTTCATGCCTCAGCTGATCAACCTATATCCCACAGGAAAGGTTAAACTTCAAACTTCAGAGTGCTTAGAAAGAAAGATGGCACAAATTCCTGCAGTCCTGTCACTCATCCCAAGCTGCAACCATGTACTGTGCTCCAAAACATCCTTGGTCAAGATCAGTCAGAAAATGGAAACAAACAAATCTGACCTCATTTTCATGACTGGGGTCCTCCTCTTTAGCCTGTCGTTCCTCTTCCTCAAGAGTGCTTTCATCGTCATCCTGGCAAAGAGACTGTCTATGTGAATCCTACTTCCCATGTAGCCCTACATAACTACTTCAGTGACCACTTAGACAAGCAAATTGAACATCCAGCAGCAAAACAGTTGACCGTTACTGGTAAAAGGGATAATACCACAGTGACTTGAACTAGATAGAAAGAATCACAGAAAAAATAACAAAGGTTATGCATTGTTTAGATGCTGGCTACAAGCCCAAGGTCTGTAAGTGGCAAATGACAAGAGCCACTGAACCATAATACCGGATGCAAGTTGCTTGCTTTGTGACTCAGGAGAAAGAAGCTGGCTGTTGTTGAAGCTTCAGAGTTTACCTCTTCTTGCCCATCTGCTGTAGCTGCAGGGATGTAGTCCTCATCATCCTGCAGAAGACATGCCTGACCTCAATCAAACTGCATGCAAGGAGGCGATATCTGTGTGATGGGTGACACCACGCTTGTAAAGAGGCTTCATCTCAATCAGACTGCCTGCAAGAGACAAGTTGACTACTTACTAAGACAGACTTCATCTCTAACACACTGACCACCTGCATTGGTCCTTTGCAGCCTTCACAACTGAGTGCCCTACATTGTTATCCTTGAGGAAGAAAGGGATGGAAAGTAGATTGACACTTTCTTTATCCAGAAACTTTATTTGCAGCCAGCACAATATATGCCAAGAAACATAAATCCTGTGCATCTCCACTCCAACTATCACCGAAAGAAATTTTGAGCAGAAAACTAATGAAGTGATCCAGAATTTACATGTAGTGCTCACAAAACCCCATGCAGAGACATGTGCTACCACATTACTGTTGCATCTCACTAACATACATCCTGCCCAAAAGAAACACAGAGCACAATTCGTACCTGCATGTCTCTCATAATGCCGAGATGTACAAAACTGGAAGTCAAAACACGCCTTTGCCTCTGTGGTCTCCTTGCCTTCAAGGATATATTAATATCTTCTCGCATATCAACCCCGAGTTCAACAACAAGAGTTGGTAGCTCACCACCCACCTGCAATTGATCCATCTCTGCAAGATGACCAGGTACTACCCAATCTGCATGAGGCAATTTGAGATTGTTCTGTTGCAGAGATTGAGAGTCTGTCTTCATTCCAGGCACTGTTGTAATCATGCCCTTCTCCTTGTACACTTTTGCAGGTTCATCAGCAATGCTATCATTTGCAGCCTTGACAAGGCCAAACCTGAGGCTTTTCACATCCTCCATCTCTGACTTCACATTGGTTGTGTCCTTGATGTTCAGGGATGATCCAGTCAGCTCTTGAGCCTCATTTCCTACAGTCCAAGCATGCTCTGTATTACACTGTGATTCCTCAGCAACATCAGCTCTGACTATTGTCATCAAATCCTTGTCATCAACATCCACCTCTTCGTCTTCATTGTCATTCTCACCATCATCTTCCTGCTCTTTGTCCGTTTCCCCCTCAGTTGTTTCCTCTTCATCTTGCTCCATGCTTTCTGGTTTTTTCAATTTGCATACATTTATGTATTAGCATACAGCTCCACCACAGAAAAAGGACTCTGAACATCATGAAACAATAAACAAATTTCCTCTGAAAAAACCACTCTCAAGACCACCAGAACTTTGTGACCATGGATTCAATTACTGCAGGCAGAAAAAGTAGAATTTTCAAATACCTCTTTTTGTCTTGTATATCTTCAGGAGCTCTTCCATTGGCAGTTCACTCTCTCTTTGTAGAGCACCAAGCTCCTCTGTCCTCTCAGCTTCAGTTAT
>Ga0116226_10004557_pt1 | contig 12303 bp, 6 predicted proteins | sample S1TSphfallax_FD_89692 | JGI IMG/M metagenome (GOLD analysis project Ga0116226, IMG submission 89692) | Host-associated microbial communities from peat moss isolated from Minnesota, USA - S1T2_Fa - Sphagnum fallax MG | ecosystem: Host-associated > Plants > Peat moss > Unclassified | place: USA... | reverse complement strand
TCTGATAAAGCACTTTCCTCGGGTGAGAAAACCCCTCGCGCCAGTTGACACGAGGGGGTCATATCAGAACTTGTAACCGAAGCCCAGCGTCAAGACGCGCGGCCGCAGCGGCACTTCCGACTTGATGAACTGTGCCGAGCTCGTGAAGGTGCTCGCATCGGAGTTCGTCAGGTTGCTGCCCGAGATCTGCACGTTCCAGTTGTCCTTCGCGACGGCGATCGCCGCATCGTAGGTCGTGTAGCCCGGCATGTCGTAGCGCAGCAGCGTCGTCGTCGGGATGGCTTCCCCCGGTGCATTGCCCGACTGATAAGTCGCCGGCTCGTTGTACATGTGCGCCGTGTGGCTCGCGCCGACCCAGGCAAAGGACTTGTAGTCCAGCCAGGTCCAGTCGTAGCGCGCGCGCAGGTTGAACTGCAGCGGCGGCGAATAAGCGGGCCGGGTGTCGAGCGCTCCGAACGGGTTCTCGAACGGCGCGCCCTTGACTGAGCTGATGCACTGGCCGAAGGTCGGACTGCTCGCGATATTGCTGATCAAGCACGGCGAGGTCGTTTGGTTGGCGCTGTTCCAGGAGCTCGATCCCTGCACCGAGAGGCCGTCCGTGATCCGCGCGACCGCTTGCAGCTCCACGCCCTTGATCTTGTAGTCCGGGCCATTGACACCGAAAGTGGTGTTGCCCAGCGCGACCGGATTGAAGAACGACAACTGCACGCTCTTCCAGTCCATGATGTAACCCGAAATGTTCACTTGCAGCCGGTGGTCGAGCCATTCGCTCTTCAAGCCGATCTCGTTGTTGATCAGGGTGTCGGGGGAATAGCCCGAGGGCTTCTCGAACTGCGGTTCCTTGCTGCCCGCGGCGTTCGCCACGGCGAGGTAGTCGGCCACACCGCCTTCGGTTCGATTGAACGCGCCCGGACGGAAGCCCTGGGACCAGGTGTAGTAGGCGAGGATGTCGGGTGTGACGTGCCACGTCAGGCTCGCACGGCTGCGCCAGCCGCTATAGCTGATGTGTTTATTGATCCCCGTACCCGTGCAGCCGCCGTTCGGCACGTCGACGCAACCGGACGAGGTGTAGAACTCCGAACCGGTTTCGAACTCGCTGTAGTCATAGTGACGGGTGCCCGCCGTGATCGTCAGCACTTTCGGGATGATGTCGTAGTCGGCCGATCCGAAGAATGCGATCTGCGAGTAGCCGCGCTGCGCGTCCTCGCCGAAGGCCGTGTTCGAGGAGCGAAGGCCGGGATCGACCGCCGGCGTGCCCGGGACGGGGCCGACCGCCGAGACGCAGTCCGGACCGCCGGCGAGCGCCGTCGACAGATTCGCGGTCGTGCACTGGGGGTCATCGAGATAGTTGAAATTCATCTGATCGTCGATCACGAACTTTTCGTAGTAGGCGCCCAGAATACCGCGCACGTCCTTGTCGTCCGGCGTGCTCACGCGGATCTCGTGGCTCTGATGGGTGTTCTCGACCGTATCGTTCCAGGAGCCGTTCGGCGTATAGCAGCTCAGCGGTTTCGCCGCGCTGCCGATGCCGATGCCCCCGCCCGTACACGCGTAATAGAGACCGCCGCCGGTCTTCAAGTAGTTCGTGTAATCCTGTTGTTGTTGGATGTGTCGATCGAGATAGCTGCCGGTGTAGACCAGCTTGAAGTCGTCGATCTTACCGTTGACGGTCCAGGCCGTGTTCTCGTAGCGATCCTTGTCGTAGGCCGGCTGGAACGCGGTGATCTGGTCGGAACCCAGGGTCTGACCGTTCGAGGAGATCGGATAGTCGGCAAAATAGCCGTCCGCTTGCATGTTCTGGTAGCTCTGTGTGACGAGCAGGTTCCAGTCATCGGTGATCTGCCACAGAGCGCCCAGACGGAAGCCTGTATAGGTCACGGGATTCGTCGCGTTCGCGACCAGGCTGTTGTTGTTGATGCTGGGGCCGTTCGGCACGGGCAGCGTGAACGTGCCCGGCACGTTGTTGATGTAGCCGCCTCGGCGATCGTCGAAGATCGTCGCGCGCACGGCGAGTACGCCGTCGATGACCGGCAGGTTCAAGGTCGCGACGGCCGAGGAGTTCGGGTCTCCGCCCGCGGTCGTGCCGTAGGTGACGTTGACGTTGCCTTCGGTGACGTTGAGCTTCGGCTTATTCGTGATGTAACGAATCGCGCCCGCTTCCGCGCCGCCGCCGAACAAAGTGCCCTGCGGACCTTCGAGGACTTCGACGCGCTCCATGTCGGCCATGTAGACGTCGACGTTGCGACCGGGGAACTGCATCGATTGATCGTCGAGGTAGACGGCGACGTTCGGGAACGGTGCGGTCGTCGCGGCAGACTGGTTGCCGGCGTTGGTGGCGGCAAGTCCGCGCATGTAAATCTGTCCCGCGCCCGGGCCGTTGGACGCGTACGTGACGTTCGGGGTGTACTTGAGCAAGTCGCCGAACGTCGACACGTTGAGCTGCGTCAGCTGTTCCGTCGTTAAAGCTTGGATCGTGATCGGCACGTCCTGGATCGATTCATTGCGGCGCTGAGCGGTGACGACGATTTCCTGGATGCCGGAGGAATCGGCATCGGTCGCGTCGGCAGCGAAGACGATGGGGCTGCCAGCCGCCGAGGCGCCGAGCACGGCGGCAATGGCGAGCCCAAGCTTTCGGTTGGTATTCAAGTAACTCTCCCTGAGAAATCGGTGGTGAAAAAGAAACAAGTCGTCGTGAATCTATAATTTATGGTCGCATCACGCGGTTTGTAATCCTCGGAACTCCTGAAAGAAGCAACGCTAATTAGCGCGCTGCGATCGGTTTTCGCTCTGGATTATTGCGTTGCTTTTTACTCACATGAAGTGTCAAGTTCACTATAGGAGCGTTACAAACTGATGACAAGGCGAAACGGGAGAGGCGCACCGCAATAGTCGATGTGCGCTTGCGCGCGCGTGCGGCGCAGCGGCAACCCGGTTGCATGCGCAGGAGAAACCCGGCTAATGTGCGCGCGAATAATCCAATCAGTTGCGACGCAACAGTAAAGGCACATGCAAATTTCCCGTCTCACCCCCGCTCTCGGCGCGATCGTGGCTGGGGTCAACCTGGCCGAGGACTTGTCGCAGCCGACCATAGACCGGCTCGGCGAACTTCTCCTCCAGCACCAGGTGCTCTTCTTTCGCGAGTCGCCATTGACCCCGCAGCAGCAATGTCGATTCGCCGCCCGGTTCGGCGCTCTGCACATCCATCCCATTTATCCGCTGTTGCCGGACCTGCCCGAGATCATGGTCATCGACACCCACGAGAACTTTCGGCCGGACAACGACAACTGGCACACCGACGTGACCTTCGCCGAAACTCCGCCGCTCGCCGGCATCCTCGCCGCCAAACAGCTGCCGAGCGTCGGCGGCGACACGCTCTGGTCCAGCAATCGCGCGGCTTACGAGGCCTTGTCCGCGCCGATCAAACGCTTGCTCGAAGGCCTCACGGCGGAACACTCGGTCGTGAAATCCTTTCCCGCGGACCGCTGGGGAACCGATGCCGCATACAAGGCCCGTTACGAGCGGGCGGTCGCGAAGCATCCGCCCGTGACCCATCCGGTGGTGCGCACCCATCCGGTCACGGGCGCGAAGGGTTTGTTCGTGAACGAGGGGTTCACGACGCATATTCACGAACTCGAGCGGCGGGAAAGCGATGCCTTGTTGGCGTTCTTGTTCGCGCACGCCGCGCGCCCTGAATTCACCATTCGCTGGCAATGGCGCGTCGACGACGTTGCGTTCTGGGACAACCGCGTCACCCACCACTACGCTGTCGCGGATTACCTGCCCGAGCGGCGCATCATGCACCGGGCGACCGTGATCGGCGACCGGCCCCGGTGACGCGACCGGCCCCGGTGACGCGACCGACCGATGCGACGCTGCCGGCATGAGACCCGCCGATTTGGGTTTCGCGATGCCCGCCGAATCCGCACCGCATGCGGGTTGCTGGCTCGCCTGGCCCAAGCGCTACGCATTCTGGGGCGCGCATTACGCCGCCGCCTGCGCCGATTTCGCGCGGGTGGCCAATACGATCGTGCGTTTCGAGCCGGTCACGATGGTCGTCGATCCGCCCGCGGCGGTTGCGGCGCGCGCGCTCTGCGACCCGTCGGTGCGGATACTCGAACTGCCCCTCGATGATTCCTGGTTGCGGGATACCGGGCCCACCTATGTCGTCGATGCCCAGGGTCGGCGCGCTGCCGCGGTATTCACGTTCAATTCCTGGGGCGGCAAGTACCATCCCTACGATCTGGATGCCCTGCTCGGCGCGCGCATCGCGGCGGCCACCGGCGACCGCGTGTTCGCCTCGGATCTCGTGATCGAGGGCGGGGGCTTCTACTCGGATGGCGAGGGCACGCTGATCATCGCCGAGACCTGCGTGCTCAACGCCAATCGCAACCCGGGTCTCTCGAAGGCGCGTGCCGAGGCGGAGCTTTGCGCCATGCTCGGCAGCGCCAAGATCGTCTGGGTCCCGGGCGACGTCACGGACACCGTCACGGACGGACACGTCGACGGTTATCTCGCCGTGATCCGGCCCGGCGCCTTGCTGCTCGAAGAGGTCGTCGACCCGGACGATCCCCGCTACCGCATCATGGCCGAGAACCGCCGGGCTTTGGAACTCGCGACCGATGCCTGCGGCCGCTCATTCGAGTTCGTGGCGATCGCCGAGGCACCGCGCAGCGCCGCGCCCTCGGACGCACCCGGGTATTGCCGTTCCTACGTGAACTTTTATCTCGCCAACGGCGCGGTGATCGTGCCTAGCTACGGGATCGCGGAGGATGCGGCCGTCGTCGCGACGCTGGCGCGCTGTTATCCGCAGCGCCAGATCGTGCCGGTCGCGCTCTCGGCCTTGTTTCGCGGCGGTGGCGGCATCCACTGCATCACCCAGCAGGAACCGCCGCGGCGCGGCGCCGCCTGACCCAGGCTCACAGCTCCTCCAAGCTCTCGCGGATGCGCAGCGCGAGCGTCTCCATCGCGAAGGGCTTCGTGATCATCGACATGCCGGGTTCGAGAAAGCCGGAGGCGAGCGCCGCATTCTCGGCGTATCCCGTCATGAACAAGACCTTGAAATCCGGCCGCAAGCGGCGGGCGGCGTCGGCAACCTGTCGCCCGTTCAAACCCGGCAGGCCGATGTCGGTGATCAGCAGATCGATCCGCCGCTTGGATTCCAGGATCGCGAGTCCCGAAGGACCGTCGACGGCTTCGAGCGCCCGATAGCCGAGTTCGCGCAAGACGTCGACGATCAAGGCCCGCACGACCTCCTCGTCCTCGATCACGAGCACGGTCTCGTTCCTGCCTGTCACCGCGGCTTCCTCCGTCTGCGGCTCCAGCGTCTCCTCTTCCAGATCCGCGCCGCGATGCACGGGCAGGTAGATTTGCACTTTCGTGCCGATGCCGAGACCGCTGTCGATCGTGACGAAGCCGCCGGACTGACGCACGAAGCCGTAGATCATCGACAGACCGAGCCCGGTGCCTTGACCGATTGGCTTGGTCGTGAAGAAGGGCTCGAATGCGCGGTCGATCGTGTCGGTGCTCATGCCGGCGCCGGTGTCGGTGACGCCGATGACGACGTATTGGCCGGCCCTGCCGTCCCGTAAACCGCTGGCCGCCGCACCGTCCAACTCGACGCATCCGGTCTCGATCGTCAGCCGGCCGCCGTCGGGCATGGCGTCGCGCGCGTTGATGGCGAGATTCAAGATCGCGCTCTCGAGTTGGTTCGGGTCGCACATCGTGGACCAGGCATCGCCGCCCAGCGCGAGTTGCAGATCGATGCGCTCCCCGAGCGTGCGCCGGAGCAAGTCCTCCATCGACTGCACGAGGGGATTCGCGCGCACCGCCCGCGGGTCCAGAGGCTGGCGCCGCGAAAAGGCGAGCAGACGATGCGTGAGCGCAGCGGCCCGGTTCGCCGAGGTCATCGCGCCGGCGATGAAACGATCGAGTTCGCCGAGGCGGCCGTGCGCGATCCGCTTCTGGATGACGCTGAGGCTGCCGGTAATGCCTTGCAGAAGGTTGTTGAAGTCGTGCGCGATGCCTCCGGTGAGCTGGCCCACGGCTTCCATCTTCTGCGACTGGCGCAGCGCTTCCTCGGCGGCCCGTTGCTCCGTCACGTTGCGTCCGACGATATAGGACACGGCGCCGACCGGCTCGGCCGACCAGGCGATCAGCGAGTGGCTGCCGTCCTTGTGACGCAGGCTGTGCTCGAGATCGTGAACGGGTTCGCCGCGCGCGAGGCGGGCAATCGCAGCCCCGAGTTGCGGGCGGTCCTCGGGAGCGACGAGCGCGGCGAACGGCCGCGCGACGATCTCATCCTCCGCATACCCGAGCAGCCGGTTCCAGGCGGGATTGACCGAGCGCAGCAAGCCGTCGCGTCCGACCGTGCCCATCAGATCGTTCGTCGAACTCCAGATGCGGGTGCGCTCCTCGGCCGTTTCACGCTCCCGCGTGATGTCACGCGCCACCGCGTGGATCCGGCCACCGTCCGGTACCGCGGTCCAGTCGAGCAGGCGGAATTTACCCTCTTTCGTGCGATAGCGATTCTCGAAGCCCTGAGCCATCATGCCGCGCGCCAGTTTGGCCATCTCCTCGGCGGTGCGCCGCAGATCCTCGGGGTGCAGGAATTCAGCGATGGTGCGGCCGATCATTTCGTCCTCCGACCAGCCCAGCAGGCGCGTCGCGGACGGATTGACCGCGTCGATCACGCCCGCGAAGTCGCAGATCAACATGATCTCCTGCGACAAGGCCCAGATGCGGTCGCGATCCCGCGTGGTTTGCGCCTCCGCCAATTTGCGCAGGTGAATGTCGGTGTTGGTGCCTATCCAGCGGACGATCCGCTGCTCGTCGTCGCGGACGGCCAAGGCGCGCGCGAGATGCCAGCGATACGCGCCATCGTGCCGATGCAGGCGAATTTCAGCCTCGAAGATCTCGCCCGAAGCGAGCGAACGCTGCCAGCGCTCGCCCAAGCCGCAGAGGTCTTCCGGGTGCACGCTCGCGGCCCAACCACGGCCGTCGAACGAACCCGGCTCCGCGCCCGTGTATTCATACGTGCGTTCGTTGAACCAGTCGAGTCGGCCATCGGGCTGGGCGGTCCAGACGTGGTTGGGCAGACTCTGGGCGAGAGTCAGAAACTGCGCCGCGTTCTCCTCCGCCTCACGCCGGGCCAGACGCTGCTCCGTGACGTCCTGGACGACGCCGACGAGGCGCAGTGGTCTGCCCTCGGCATCGCGCTCGTACTCGGCCTGCCGTGCAATCCAGCGCAGGGCGCCGTCGTTCGCGCGCTGAATACGATATTCGACCTTGAGGGCCGCCGCTTCCTGGTTGAAGTTCCGCTGCCGAGCGATGTCCCGCCAGTCCTCGGGCAGCACGAGCGCCGCGATCTCCGCCTCGTTGGCTTGGCTCCGCGCCGAGAGCCCGTACAGGGCGAAAAACTTCACGCTCCCGCTCACGATGCGGGTCGTCAGATCCATCGAGAACACCCCGACGCCGCCGGCATCCTGGGCGCGCCGCAGGCGCTCTTCGGATTGTCGCAGCGCCTCGCCGGCGCGATGCTGCTCGGTCCGATCGCGCAGTACTTTCACGAAGCCCACGGGCGCACGCCCCTGGTCGAACAGCGGCGTCAGTTCGCCGCTCGCCCAGAACCGCTCGCCCGAACGGCGCACATGCCAGCGTTCGTCGCTCGCGCCGCCGGTCTCGAGAGCGCGCTGCATTTCGCCGGCCGGGCGTCCCTCTGACCGGTCTTCAGGGGTGAAGATCCGCGCGAGATCCTCGCCCTGCATCTCCGCCTCGCTCCAACCCATGATACGCCTCGCCCCTTCGTTCCAGCGCGTGACCCGGCCGGAGCGATCCATCGCGATGATTGCGTAGTCGACGGCTGAGTCGAGAATCTGGCGACCGACGTTGTCGCTCGCGCGTATCGCCTGCTCGGCGGTGACGCGTTCGGTGACGTCGGAGCCGTCGACGAAGATGCCGACGACCGTGCCGTCCGTGTCGCGCACCGGCTGATAGACGAAGTCCAGATACTTCGGTCCGCCGTCGGCTTCGCCCATGCCAGCTTCCATGGAGATCGGGACCGCGGTGCCGGTGTAGGCCTCACCCGTGGCATAGACGCGATCGAGCAATTCGTAAAATCCCTGACCGGCAATGTCGGGAAAGACTTCGCGCACGCTGCGTCCCATCAAATCGCGGCGGCCAACGAGCTTTTCGTAGGCGGGGTTGGCGAGCATAAACACGTGATCCGGGCCGCTGACCATCGCCATGAAGGACGGCGCCTGATGGAACAATCGGTTCAGCCGTTCCCGCTCATCGGCCCGCCATCGTTCCGCGCTCACGCGCGCGGTCGTCTCGGCGACGACCGCGATCACGCCGGCCGGCCGCTCCGCGTCGTCGAAGACGGGAGAATAATCCAGGTTCAGCCAAACCTCTTCCGGCCGGCCGTCACGGTGCAGCGTCAATTTCTGGTCTTTGTAGCTCAGCCTGCCGCCGGCGAGACCCGTCCGCAGGACGTGGTCGTTGAAGGCGGCAATTTCCGGCCAACTCTCCCGACAGCGGGATCCGAGCGCGGCCGGGTGGCGGCCGCCCGCAATCACGGCATAGGCATCGTTGTAGAGCATGACGCCATCGATACCCCAGAGCAGGACCATCGCCACGGGTGAGTGCACGATCAGGCCAACGGTCGACCGCAGGCTGCGCGACCAGTCGTCGATGGGCCCTAGGGGGGTACGCGACCAGTCGTAGGCCGCGATGAGTCGGGCCGTCTCTCCCCCATTGTCGAGGAAGCTCGGCGCGTCACGGGCGTCTTCATGGTGGGTCTGCTCGGAACTCAGCGGCATGCCGTTCAAGGATCCTCGACGTGTCGAGCCCTAGGCTCGCGCGACCTGCAAATTATCCCGATCGTCGGCGCAAAGTAATGCTGCGTAGCGACTCGAAGCGCCGCACAACACGCGGGCCGCCGACAGTTAGCTCTCCATGTCGTGCTGAATCGAGACCAGAGTCTGCGGCGACCTGAACTTCAGCATTCCGAACCAAGCGGCGCCGACCAGCAGATAGGCGAGAAACACGTAAGGCAGCAGATTAAAGGGATACTCCGGCTCCGGATAGACGCTGCCGAAAATCACGAAGCTCATCAACAAGGCCCCGAGGATCCCGAGCAGCACCTGCCGGGCGCGCAATTCGCCGCTCTTGCGCAGGTCGATCGGCGCCGCCAGACACAGCGCAAGGTAGACGACGACGAATCCGAAGCTCGCCAGAGTGCCCGCATAGCCGAACGCGTTCAGGAATCCCAACGGCGCCAACCCTGAGGCCACGGCCGCGACCAGCGCGCCGCAGACGAGAATCGCCCGGTGCGGCGTGCGGTGCGTCTCGTGCACGTAACCCATGGAGCGATGCAAAAACTGGTATTTCCCCATGGAATACAGTAGCCGCGAGGCAGCATTGATGCAGGCGAGCGCGCAGGCGACGACGCTGATCATCGCGGCGAAATAGACGATCGCGGCGGTCCAGCCGAGGCCGGCCTTGACCGCGACGTCGCCGAAAGGGCCGGCGCTGCGGCCGAGCGCGGCGGTGTCGTCGTCGTTGCCGAACACCATGAAATACGCCATCGCGGTGAAGAAAATGCCGGCGAACGCGGCGCAACTTATGACCGCCACGGCCACGTTGCGGCGCGGATTCGTGGATTCCTTGGCGAGCGTCGCCGCGCTCTCGAAGCCGACGAAGCAGAAGATCACGAAAGGCAGGGACGAGAAGATCGGCCCGAAGTGAAAGCGCGAAAAGTCCAGCTGCGCCGGGTCGACGGCCGTGCCGCGTGCGCGCACGATCATCACCGTGATCGCGATGATGATGCAGATCGAGACACCCTCGAGCAGCAGCCCGACGCGCGAGGATAGCTTGACGTCGCGATAGGCTCCATAGGTCGCGACGCCGACGAACGAGAGCATCGCGACGTAGCTCGACAAGGCGGTGATCGAGACTCCGAATTCCCCGAGGAAGTCGCCGAGGAAAATCGTGAACGAGAGCGACACCGAGATCGCCGTGAACAGGTAGGCACTGATCATCGCCCAGCCGGCGAGGGCGCCGGCGAACGGACCGAAGCTGCGGCCGATGTAGACGAAGTAGGAGCCGGCTTCCGGGTGACGCGCCGAGAGCGTGCCGACGCTCGCCGCGACGATCACGACGCCGAGCGTACCGATCAGAAACGCGAGCCAGCTGCCGATCCCGGCGAGCCCCGCCACGACGCTGATGTTGAGCGCCGGTGTCAGGGTCGGCGCAATCACGGCGAGGGACTGGCCGATCATCTCCATCAGGCTGATCGAACCCGAGTCGAGTTTTTGAGAGGTCTGCTCCTCGAGGCCGATCCTGGTTGCGCTCATCGACACCTCCCGTCCGCAGTAAACCTCATTCCTATCACGGCTGACCGGCCTGCGCCGAAAATTTTCGTGCAACCGGGCTATCGGGCCCCGGTTCCGGGTACGGCTGCGACGGTCCCGTACAGCGCCTGTTCGCGCAGGATCCACCGGACCAGCCCAAAGGCGGCCAGGGCGCAGGCGGCGATGCCGCCGACCATCGGCAAGGGCCGGCCGTTCGCAAAGATGCCGGCCGCGGCCATGACCAAGGTCGCGCCGGTCAATTGCACCGCGCCGAGCAGCGCCGAGGCGGTGCCGGCGATCGCGCCATGGCGCTCCAGCGCCAGCACGCTGGCATTGGGCAGCAGGATACCGAGAAAGCAATAACCGACGAACAGGAGGATCGCCATGACGGAAAGGCGGTCCGCTCCTAAGGCCTCGAGCACGAACAAGGCGAGCATCGCCGCCATGAAGCCCCAGGCGGCACCCGCCATCACCCGCAGCAGCCCGTAGCGCCGGGTCAGCGGCCCGTTGAACTGTGCCGCGCCGATGAAGGCGGCCGCGTTGGCTGCGAAGCACAGGCTGTAGAGCGTCGGCGACAAGCCGTAATGATCGATGATCACGAACGAAGAGTTCGCGAGATAGACGAGGAAAGCCGACATCCCGAAGGCGCCGATCAGGCTCAGGCCGAGGAAGGCCCGGTCCCGCAGCAGCAGTCGGTAACTTGCGAGCACGACGGCGAGCCCCCCCGCGCTGCGCTCGGTCGCCGGGCGCGTCTCCGGGAGTCGCGTCGCCACGAGCGCGATGCCGAGTGCGGCGGCGGCCGCGACGACCCAGAAGATTCCGCGCCAGCCCGCCAGTGCGATCACGAAGCTGCCCGTCAGGGGCGCGAGGATCGGCGAGACGCTGAAGACGAGCATCAGCAGCGACATCAGCCGCACGGCCTCAGGACCGGTATGCAGGTCGCGCACGATCGCGCGCGGAATGACCGCGCCGGCGCCGGCGCCGATGCCCTGGAGCGCGCGAAACAAGATCAACAGGCCGATGCTCGGCGCGAGCGCGCAGCCGACACTCGCGAATCCGAACAGCAGGATGCCGATGTACAGCGGCGCTTTGCGGCCGATCCGGTCGGAGAGCGGCCCGTAGAACAACTGCGTCACGCTCATCGTCAAGATGAAAGCCACCAGACTGCCCTGCACGGCGTGCAGATCGGCGCCCAGACTCGCCCCGATCGAGGGCAGCGCGGGCAGATACATGTCGATCGCGAAGGGGCCGATCGCTGAGACCAGGCCGAGCACGAGCGCCATCCCGAAGACCGTCGTCTTCACCGACGCTGACCCAAGGCGACGCCGCCGAGTATGAGCGCGCCCGCCACGGCGACGTCCAGACTCAGGGCTTCGCCGAGCAAAGCCCAAGCCCAGAGCACGCCGAACAGCGGGATCAAATACGTCACCGTGGTCACGCCGGCCGCTCCGATGCGTCCCATGATCCGGTAGTAAAGCAGGTAGGCCATGCCGGTGCAGGCCCAACCGAGACAAATGGCGCTGATCCAGGAAGTCGCCGGGATCCGTTCGGTGGGCCAGGTCCACGCGGCGACCGGTGCGAGCAGCAGCGCCGAAGCAAGCAGCGTCGCGGCGGCGATTGCCGCCGGCGGGAGACGCGGAATCAGATGTCGACCGCTCAAGTTCGCTCCCGCGCCGTAGAGCAATCCGCCGGCGGTGCCGGCGCATACCGCGGGCCAGGTGCTCGCGCCGCCGGTCTTGGCGCTGGCCAGCACGACCACGCCGACGAAGCCCGAAACCAACCCGAGGATGCGCCAGCCGCGGATGCGTTCACCGTACAGAAGCCAGCCGAAGACCGCCGTGAAGAGCACGGTCGTGGAGTTCGTGATCGCGACGACGCCGGCCGGCGCGCGTTGCGACGCCCACGCGAACAGCAGAAAGGGCACGGCGGTGTTGACGATCGCGATTCCGGTCAG
>Ga0116226_10004554_pt1 | contig 12304 bp, 13 predicted proteins | sample S1TSphfallax_FD_89692 | JGI IMG/M metagenome (GOLD analysis project Ga0116226, IMG submission 89692) | Host-associated microbial communities from peat moss isolated from Minnesota, USA - S1T2_Fa - Sphagnum fallax MG | ecosystem: Host-associated > Plants > Peat moss > Unclassified | place: USA... | reverse complement strand
GCCGCAGGGGCAGAAGCCACTGGTACCGCTGGCGTCGATGCAGCTGGTGCAGCCGTCGCCGTTGCAGATGCCTTGGGCGCAACGTCATCCGCCATGCTATCGGCAGACCACAGCAGACCCAGTGACAGCACGCTCGCCGTCAATATTGTCATGAATTGTTTTTTCATTTCCCTCCTCCTATAAGGCTTCTTTGCCGGTTTCACCGGTTCTGATGCGGATCACTTGATCCAGGTCATAGACGAAAATCTTGCCGTCGCCGATCTTGCCCGTGCGTCCTGCGGTGGTGATGGCGTCGATCACACGTTCGACGATGGCATCATCCACTGCGACTTCGATTTTGGTCTTCGGCAGGAAATCGACCACATATTCCGCGCCGCGATAAAGTTCGGTATGCCCCTTTTGCCGACCGAAACCTTTGACTTCGGTGACGGTGACACCCATCGCCCCAATCTGCGACAAGGCTTCGCGCACTTCTTCCATCTTGAACGGTTTGACGATTGCAGTAACCATTTTCATGGCAGCCTCCCTGTTAGAAAGTCTTGCTGATCGATAGCACCAAGGCTGTCTTGCCGAGGTTGTTGCCATTGGCGGCGACATAGTTGCTGGTGTTGGTGCCGATCACAGCCAGCGCGCCGGTGACGACACCGAAGTCCTTGGTCACACCGATCTTCCAGTCGCTATAGCTGGCAACCGACAGGTTCTTGACGGTTTGATGTCCGGCATGCACATTGATCGAGTAGCCATCGGTGATATCGAAGGTGCCGCCGAGGTCGATGTAATCACTCCCCTTGGTGTCGTCGAAACCGAACAGGTTGGTGACGGAGTAGGAATATTTTGCATAGACCGGGCCGTACGATAATTGGCCATAGAGTTCGGTCGTATTGGCGGTCGGCGTAATGCCATTGTTGACATAGACGTAGGACAACACGCCGACGTCATACGATACGTCCTTGACGATGTCGCCGCGCTTACCGGCATACAAGTCCCATTCGACGTGCGCATCACCGCCGATGTCGGTGATCCAGCGGATTGTTGACAGCCACGTGCCAGCATAAAAGCCGGTTGGATTGTTGACGTAGTCAGCCCCGCCTTGCAATGCCGGATCAAGTGCCGACTGCGAAATGCCGCGATAGCGATAATCGGATACGACCGATGCATTGAAGCTCACTTCATTGTCTGGCTTCGGATCGTCCGCGTATGCATTATTCCCCGCAAATGTCGCCGCGATTGCCGTGACTAGAATCAGTTTTTTCATGTCTTCGCCCTTATTCTGTTTTTTGAAAAGCTAGGAAATTGCTGGCAGGGTACGCCCGGAAAATGCGCAAGTCATCGCCTCCTGAGATTAAACCCGGACACTCCATACCAGTAAAAAATATTGATAAAACCAGTTAGATACCAACCATAAAGCGTGTGACTTTTATGTCAGCATCAACCGATTCCAGCGAGGCGGGGTATTGCTCGGAGAAATCGAATGAAACATTGAAATCTGATGTTTTCACGAATGCTTTAGCACATCCCGTGCCAAGTATTTTTTGCCGACCAGTTGGCATTGCCGATCAGACCACCGTAGTTTTCGCACCACTGCTGTGCGAACCAAATCCGACTGGTCTTAAATGGTGCGCGGCACAATGCATTCTGCATAAAAAGACGAAGCCGGGTCACGCATATTTGTTACACTGGCAGAGAGTCACTTGCCGTATCGATACATTTACCCCACACGGGTATTCCCATGAACGAGAGTTCTGGCCCTACCGGGCACACACAGGAACAACCTGACCCCGAGCAATCCAAGCACGAGGAACTCGCTTTTTCGACGCTGCTCTATCGCTTCCTGTTCTTCGACTGGCTGTTTGCCGACATGAACAAGGCAAAGAACCTGTTCGAGCGTCACGCTGCATGGCAACACAACCGCAAGATGCGTCGCTATCTGCCGCTGTACCTGCAACGCTGGTCGGTGATTACGGTACTGGATGTCGGCATCGGCAGCGTGTTCGAGAACGTAGTCGGCAGCAAGGTGTTGGCAGCCTGTTTCTTTACCGGCTCCTGCGTCACCGTGACCGGGCTGATGGTGATTACCGTATTGTGGTTGTTTCTGGCCAGGCCGGATATGCCTTAGAGATGGCTTGATATCTTACTGCGCAGGGCCGATCTTTCAGCAGATAGCAAGCATAGTTCAATACTCGTGTATCGTATTTTTGCAGATGGCAGGCATAGTCAGCGAAAACACCTCAATTGACGTTCATGGTCGGGCGCGCTATATTACTGACTGATGAGTTAGTTATTTTCGGCGTTAGCAGACCGACCACATAATGAATTGTCCGATCAATAAAATCAAGGGCCGCTGGGAGCGGCGCAAGGATGCACGTCCGCAGGAATTGCTGGCGGCAGCGCTCGATTTATTTGTCGGGCGTGGTTATGCCGCAACCCGGCTGGATGATGTGGCGGCACGTGCCGGAGTATCCAAAGGCACGCTGTATTTATATTTCAACAATAAAGAAGACTTGTTCAAAGCCGTGGTGCGAGAGCACCTCGTCCCCGTTCTCGGCGATGCCGAGCAGACTCTCGAAAATTACGAAGGCACCAGCAAGGATTTGCTGCACGCGATCCTGATGTCATGGTGGGATCGCGTCGGGGCGACGCAATTGTCAGGCCTGATGAAGCTGATGATGGCAGAATCTGGCAATTTCCCCGAAGTTGCGCAGTTTTACCACGATGAAGTGATCGAACGCGGCGAAGCCCTGGTTGAGCGTACGCTCGAATATGGGATGAAACGCGGCGAATTCCGGCAGCTGGATTTGCGCGATGCGGCCCAGGTTGTCATCGCGCCAGTGATGATGCTTATGCTTTGGCAACACTCATTCGAGCTTTGCGAAGCCAAGGTGACGTCGCCGGAAGCTTATCTAAGCATGTTTCTCGACCTTCTTTTCAATGGCTTGCTGGCGAAGCAGGCTTGAATAGATTGTTTATTAAATTGTTTTCCAGCGCGTTTTTCGCTCGTTTATACCGTGAAATCGACAGACTGTCGCATTTGCCGAGCACAAATGATTCCAGATGATTAAGATGACAGCCAATCAGAAACCCATCTGGAAAAATTCAAATGATGCCAAAGCCCCGAAACTGGCGAAACCGTCAGCAACAGGGCCTCAATCAGCGATAAAATGCCATCTTTAATTTTTCTCAGCTGAGCACGCAAAATGAATATTGAAAAAGCCCGTTTCAACATGATCGAACAGCAGATCCGTCCATGGGACGTGCTCGATCAAGACATCCTGGACGTGCTGTTCGTCGTCAAGCGCGAGGACTTCGTTCCCGTCGCCTACAAGAATCAGGCATTTTTCGATGTCGAGATTCCGCTACCTTGTGGCGAAAACATGCTGACGCCGAAATACGAAGCGCGCATTTTGCAGGAAGCGAAGATCAAGAAACATGAAAACGTGCTGGAAATCGGCGCGGGTTCAGGCTATATGGCAGCCCTGTTGGCAGCACGCGCGCGTCACGTAACGACACTGGAAATCGAACCAGAATTGAAAGAGCTCGCACAAAAGAATCTGGCAGCTTACGGCATCAACAATGTCGATGTAGTGCAAGCCGATGGCGCGCAAGGCTGGAGCGGCAATGGCACAGCGTTCGACGTGATCGTCGTCTCCGGTTCGCTGCCGGTACTACCGGAAGGCTTGTTGAAGCAAGTCAAGGTCGGTGGCCGCATCCTGGCAACAGTCGGTGACGAGCCTGTGATGACAACGCAAATCGTGACCCGTGTATCGGAAACGACTTTCGAGACCGTCAGCCTGTTTGAAACCAATATCAAGCCGCTGCGTCACGCTGTGGCTCCTTCCAACTTCAAGTTCTGACACGCCTATGCAACAGATCACTGCCCCGGAATTGGCACAATGGATCGCCGACACCTCACGTACGCCGCCTGTGTTGCTGGATGTACGCGAAACGGCAGAATACCAGATTTGCCACATCGCCAATGCGATGCTGATTCCGATGAATACCATTCCGGGGCGTCTGGCGGAACTCGATCCTGATACAGAAATTGTCTGCGTCTGCCATCACGGTGGGCGCAGCATGCAGGTTGCAGCTTTTCTCGAACGTAACGGCTATTCCAAGGTCATCAACCTGACGGGCGGCGTCCACGCCTGGGCGCAGCAGGTTGACCCGAACATGCCGACGTATTGAAGTGCTGCGGCCATCGCCGCTTTTATTCCAAATCGATCGACTCCACCGGAGAACGCAATGCGTATGCCCCGTATGTCCCTTCTTGCCTCGCTAGTTGCTGGCACGATGTTTTCGTTGAATGCTCATGCTGCCGATTTGCTGCAAATCTACAAATTGGCATTGACCAATGACCCGATCTTCGCCAGCGCCCGCGCGTCGATGGTTGCAGGAGAAGAAAAGATTACACAAGGGCGCGCCGGCCTCTTGCCCAGCGCAGGCATCTCAGGGAGTTACGCCAACACCGGTTTGATTTATACGCCATCGCAACCCAATCCTGCGCAAGGCGTTGTCGATTACAGCACCCACTACCCGGTCGAGCAGTACACGGCGCAATTGACCCAACCTTTGTTTCGCCTAGCCAATTGGGAGCAATATCAGATCGGCATCTTGAGTGCAGCGACCACCGAGGCACAATTTGCTCAGGCACAGGAAGACCTGCTACTACGTGTATCGCAAGCTTACTTCGATGTACTGGCTTCGCAGGATTCACTGGCTGCGATCCAGGCCAACAAAGTAGCGATCACCGAACAGCTGGCATCTGCCAAGCGTAATTTCGAAGTCGGTACAACGACAATCACCGATACCAACGAAGCGCAGTCGCGCTATGACCTAGCCGTTGCCCAAGAGTTGGCTGCACAAAATGACCTGGAGGTCAAACGCACGGCGCTTGAGCAAATCATCGGCAAACCACCAGGCGATCTGTCGGCTCTGCGCGCAGGCGTGAAGTTGACCATGCCAGAACCGGCACAGATGGATAAGTGGGTTGACAGCTCAGAGCATGAAAACTTTAACGTTGTCGGTCAGCAGATCGGCGTTGAAATAGCGCAACGGACCATCAAGATGAATCGCGCAGGCCATTATCCGACGGTCGATTTGTTACTCCAGCGTCAACACCAGAATCAAGGTGGCGACAACGTCGTGTTACAACCGGGTGTACAAAACCAGAACTCGGTTGGCGTGCAATGGTCAATCCCGATTTTCTCCGGGTTTGCTGTTGACAGCAAAGTACGCGAAGCCGTCGCATTGAAGGAGAAAGCGGAGCAGGACCTGGAAAACGCCAAGCGCACTGCCGCGCAAGGCGCACGACAAGCCTATCTGGGCGTAGCAAGCGGCTTGGCACAGGTAACGGCGTATGAAGCAGCGGAAGTATCGAGCCAGACTTCGCTGGACTCCAACCTGCTCGGTTACCAGGTCGGCATCCGCATCAATATCGACGTCCTGAATGCGCAGCAACAGTTGTACACCACGCGGCAAACACTGGCGAAGGCGCGTTACGACACCATCGTCAATGGCTTGCGCTTGAAGGCCGCAGCAGGTTCATTGAAGGAAGACGATATGGTTGCCGTCAATGGCCTGCTGGTGCATTGATACTGGCATTGGCATCAATCAGCGGACGTAGCAAGGTCATCGTCCGCAGTGCCGCACCGCGATGTTGAGCTGCAAAGGCTTGCGCCTTGCTACCACGCGTGCAGCGCTCCTCATAAGCATGTAGCAGACGCAAACCATCGTTAAGCATTGCCGTTGCATCGGCTACACGCAGTGCTGCGCCCACTTCTACCGCATCGTCACTGATCACACTGAAGTTGAAGGTATGCGGGCCTAGCAGTACTGGTTTGCCCAGTGCAAATGCTTCGATCAGATTCTGTCCTCCCAAGGGCAGCAAACTGCCGCCGATGAAGGCCACGTCGCAAGCTGCGTAGTAAGAGAACATCTCCCCCATCGAGTCACCAAGTAACACCTGCACATCGGCAGGTGGTGCCGCATGCGTCAGCGCCGAACGTCGGGCAAACGAAAACCCGCGTGCGGTGATCATGCGCGCCACTTCATCGAAGCGTTGTGGATGACGCGGCACGATTACAATCAGGGCATCACCCAGATCACGCTTGGTCATGGCATCAAGGATCAGAGCTTCCTCACCATAACGTGTACTGGCGCACAACAGCACAGGGCGCGTACCGAAATGCTTGCGTATCTCGGCACCACCGAGCATCGCCGCTGCAGGTGGTGTCACATCGAACTTGATACTACCTGTGATTTGTACATTCGGCGCGCCCAGGGTTTTCAAGCGCTCGGCATCGGCTGCAGTTTGTGCAGCGACACAATCGATGGCTTTGGCAGCCTCCTGCATCAGTGCCGCCATCTGCTGCCCTTTCTTCAGTGAGCGCGCGGATAAACGCGCATTCACCAGGGCCATCGGCACATGATGGCGCGCGCATTGCGCGACCGTGTTCGGCCACACTTCCGTTTCCATCAGGATGCAGATACGCGGCTGGAAATGACGCAGGAAACGCGACACCATCGGGCCGATGTCATAAGGCAGATAGGACTGCTTGACCCGCGGCGCGAAGCTGGCAAACAAGGCTTGCCCGGTCGCACGCCCTGTTGGTGTCATATGGGTCAACAGGATTGTGTAATCAGGATAGGCTTGCAGCAATGCATCGACCAAAGGCTCGGCGGCACGCGTCTCGCCCACCGATACCGCATGTATCCAGATGACCGGCGTAGCCGGCACCGGGATGTGTCCATAGTTGCCCAGTCGCTCGCCAATGTGTTGACGATAACCGGGCTCGCGCCGGCCGCGCCACCACAGACGCATCAGCACCAGCGGCAGCGCCAGCACCCACGCCAGCGTGTAGAGGAAGCGGATCAAATCAGCGCACGCCCGGTCAGGCGTGTCAGTATCGCCAGCGGACTAGCCTTGGGATCATATTGCTTATCCACCGGCAAATGCAACGTCTGTTCCATCATGTATTGACCGGACATCACGGCATGCGAAGTCTGGTCGGAAAAGCATATCCACACCGAACCGGGCGGGAATGGCATCGTCACCTGTTCTGCGCGCCTCTGATACTCCATATCGGACTTCATGCCGTCATGCAGTTGCAACATCAGGTGATCATATTCGCTGCGCAAGCTTTTGGTCACGTGCAGGGCCTTCAATGCCTTGGCTTGCCAGCGCACATAGGGTTTCACACGCGGCAAGAACTGGCTGGCGACTTTCTCGAACGGTTCGCCGACACGCCAGATGCGTGGCGTACCTTGTGGATTGACGTTGGTGAATACGCGCAAAATACGCTCGCCGTAATTCGGACGCGATGGGAATGCATCAACGTGCATGCGCTTGTCATCAGCACGCCATGACTGCGCGCGGCTTTCCACCTGCATTGGTCGGTAACTGGTTGGTGCGAGGCGCAAGGCATCGCCATAACGCGGCAGGATAGCATCGATCAGCGATTTTGCCTGCGCGCGAAAACGCCCCACCATCGCTGCCATGTCGCGCTGCGCGGCTTCATCTCCGGCAGCACCTTTCAACCGGCCTTTTGCATCAAGGCTGATATTGCGCGACTTCGGGTCGCGCGCTTCTGGCGTCAGAAAACGCTTTTCCGAGTCCTTTAGCTCAAACGCCAGACGCGGAAAATACAGGACTTTGCCTGCTTCCAGCGCGGCAATCCAAGCAGGATCAGCAGCTTGTGGCTGCCAACTGCGGATATCGATTTCGACAATTTGTTGTTCCATACGGCTAGAACTCATTTCATAAATAGGACCTGTGCAAGCGGCACAGTTCTATTATCCACCATCTGGCGCGGTTCCATCGAGCAACAATGTAACAGCCGCTTCGACTTCGGCCACTTTCGGCGGTGCACCTTCATCGCCGAGATTGATGATATTGGGCGACCAGTTTCCTTCGGTCTTCCAGCGCGGCGAGTCACCATACAATTCGACAGTTGGGCGGCAATAAGCAGCAGCGATATGCGTCAAGCCGGTATCGACCCCGACCACCAACGCTGCGCGCTGCGCAAGTATCACCGCTTCCATCAATGGCAATTTCGGCAATACCGTAGCATTAGACATTTGCGACTGCAATTGTTCCGCAGCTTGTTTTTCTGCTTCGGTTCCCCAAGGTAGCAACACCTGCAAACCACGGGCATGCAGACTGCGCGCCAGCGCGATCCAATTGGCGGCGGGCCATTGCTTTTCTGCACGGGCCGTGCCGTGGAAGAAGACCGCATACTGCTTTGCAGGTAGCCATGCAGGCGAGCTTACGGGGTCTGGTGCGCGCAGCCGAAAATCCGGTGGGCCATCGATGGAATAGCCCAACACATGCGCAGCAACAGCACGCGCACGTTGCACCGCGTGCAGACGCAATGCAACCGGCACACTGACATCATGGAAGATGCGCGAGATGCCTTCGTAGCCCGACCCTTCAGTCGCATTGGCCAAGCCGACGCGCTTACCGCCGTCAGCCAACCGCGCCATGCGCATGATGGATGAGGTCTTGAACAGCCCTTGCGTATCGAACACAAAGTCATACGCCAGTTCGCGCATCTGACGACGGAAGGCGGAAATCTCCGCCTTCGTCTCTTTCGAGAACAAGCTCTTGCGCCAGCGTCGTAGCGCCACGGGGATCACATTGCGCACGCCGCTGTTGAGCTTGATCAGGCTGACATAGGCTTCCTCGACCACCCAATCGATCTTGGCATCGGGGTGATGTTGCAAAATGTCAGCCACCATCGGCATGTTGTGCACCACGTCGCCCAGAGACGAGACGCGGACGATCAGAATATTCACACGCGCAACTTAGAAAGGCAGCTTGGCATCTGCCTTCGCGGCCAGAATCACACGTTTGAATTCACTCTGGATGCGTTGCAGCGCCTGATCCGACTCGGCCTCGAAACGCATCACGACAACCGGAGTGGTATTGGATGAACGTGCCAGACCGAAGCCGTCAGGATATTCAACACGCAAGCCGTCGATGGTGATGACTTGATCAGAGCCAGGGAATTTGGCTTCTGCTTGCAGCTTGGCGATCAGTGCAAAATTTTCGCCATCCTGCAAGGCCAGTTGCAATTCTGGTGTGCTGGACGATTGTGGCAATGCGTTCAGCACGCCAGATGGATCGTCCAGGCGGCTCAGTAATTCCAGCATGCGCGCACCGGCATACAGGCCGTCGTCGAAGCCGTACCAGCGATCCTTGAAGAAGATGTGGCCGCTCATTTCGCCACCCAACGGTGCGCCGGTTTCGCGCATCTTGGCCTTGACCAGCGAATGGCCGGTCTTCCACATCAGTGGCTTGCCGCCGCGCGCGTTGATCCATGGTGCCAGGTGACGTGTGCATTTGACGTCGTACAAAATCTCGCGACCGGCGTGACGCGTCAAGACGTCTTCAGCGAACAACATCAGTTGGCGATCCGGGTAGATGATTTTGCCGTCCTTGGTCACCAAGCCCAGGCGGTCGCCGTCGCCGTCGAAGGCCAGACCGATTTCGCTATCAGTCTCTGCCAGATGACGGATCAGGTCTTGCAGGTTTTCAGGGTGTGCAGGATCGGGGTGGTGATTCGGGAAGGTGCCATCGACTTCGCAGAACAGTTCAGCCACTTCACAACCCATCGCGCGATACAGGTCACCAGCAAATGCGCCAGCTACGCCGTTGCCGCAATCAACCGCGATCTTCATCGGACATGCGACCTTTACGTCACCAACAATGCGTTGCAGGTAATCCTGACGGATGTCGTGCGTGCGATAGCTGCCTTCGCCATGTTCCAGATCGTTGGCAACGATGGCTTGATACAGTGCCTGGATCGTCTCGCCATAAATCGCCTCACCTGCCAGCACCATCTTGAAACCATTGTAATCCGGTGGGTTGTGGCTACCGGTGACCATTACGCCGGACTTCGCATCCAGCACGTGTGTGCCGTAATACACCATCGGTGTAACGACGACGCCGAGGTCGATCACATCCACGCCTGCTGCGCGCAAGCCATCAGCCAATGCGGAAGTCAGTTCCGGGCCGGACAAGCGGCCATCCTTGCCGATGACGACGGTGCGTTCGCCCTTGCGTCGCACGGCGCTGCCGAATGCATGGCCGATCTTGCGGGCGATGCTTGTATCCAGGGTTTTGCCGACGACACCGCGGATGTCGTAGGCTTTGAATATGCTTTGGGAGAGAGTCAACATAAATGGCTCGTTAGGTTCAATGTTTATGGGACACTTTGCGTTCACGCCGCATTTTCATCCAGCGTGGTGACTTGAAGCGCACGATGCTTGCATACAACCAGACATAGGTGCCGATAAACAGCAGGCAAAATACAATCAGGTAGAAACTGTGACGCCACAGCATGGTGGCAGGGCCGACCGCCAGCAAAGACAACAACCACAGGTAAGGTGAAGTCATCGAATTGCGGCGCGTCAACGAACGTGCATCACGACTACCCACAGCCCACGACACGATACGACGGAAAATCAGGCTATGCAAATGGATGCCATCCGGCAAACCGGGATGACGTCCACGCAGGAAAATTCGACGGTAAATCGAGAAAAGAGTTTCAAATACAGGATAAATCAGCAGCAAAACCGCATACCAGGTGGATATCTGCGGATTACGCATCACCAACAATATCGACAGTTCACCGAGCATGAAGCCGATGAAATAGGCGCCGCCATCACCCATGAAGATCAGGCCCGCCGGATAATTCCAGACCAAAAAACCCGCCGTAGCACCCGCAACCATCAACGCAGACACCAGCACGAACTGATCGTTGACCTGGAATGCAACGTAAGCCAGTGACATCAACATGCAGATGCTGACCACACTCGCCAGACCATTGAAACCATCGATGATGTTGACGGCGTTGGCAATTCCGGCGACGCATAGCACGGTCAGCGGTAAGGACAGCCAGATGAAATTCAAGGGCAACATCCAGTGCAGCACCCCATCGATATGGTCGATACGCGCATCGAGCAGCCAATATGCCAATACCGCAGCCGCCATCGTCAATGCCAGGCGGCGCGATGGGCTGACCTTGCCGGTAAAGTCTTCGACGATGCCGCCAATAAACGCGACCGACGAACAGACCAATAAATACATCAATGCATGCTCAATCGCCGGCGCACGCCACATGGTGGCCAGACCAGTCAACACGACCGACAGGAAGATGCCGATACCACCAATACGTGGCACCACGTGCGCATGCACTTTTTGTACACCGGACAAATCCGAATCCAGCGCGGCTTCATGATGCTTGGCTTGCCGGATCGCAAACAACGTGAAGATGACGGAAATAATAAAACTGACGAGAAAGGAATTCATTTTCTATCTGTTACAGGCACGCCCTGTTCTTGCCCACTTGAAGCGGCATGCATCTTTTGCAGCGCCATTTCATTGATCTTTTCTTTTTCGGCGTCGTAGAACCAGCCCCACTTATTGAAATACTGGATCGCCGAGCGCGCATGATAATACAGCAGCTTCAGGCTCTTATACGAACCTTTGCCATATTCATGCACCACTGAGACATAAGGAAAATAGACGGTACGCGACAGCCGCCCAATGCGGCGCGACAAATCGACGTCTTCCAGGTACATGAAAAAACGTTCGTCAAAGCCACCGGTTTGTTGCAATACCGACGCACGCATCAGCATAAAACAGCCGGACAGCGCCGGTACATCCATGATTTTGTCGTAACCACTGGAATGCATTTCATACCAGGCCAAGCGACCGCTGGATCGGTATAAGCCGGGAAAGAAACGTCGTATCAACAAATCAACCGGATTCGGCAACAGTTTGCACAGATACTGCTGCTGCCCGTCGGGATAAAACACGTTCGGCATCAACAGGCCAATTTCGGGATGACGATCCATGTAATCGAGCAGTGTCGGAATCACATTCTTCGTAAAATGAATGTCAGGATTCAACACCAGATGGAACTCCGATTGTCGCGCAATGGCTTGTTGAATAGCGATATTATGGGCAGTGCCAAAGCCGGGATTGTCCGGCAGATGGATATACGTGGCCCCGTGCTGCATGGCGACTTCGGACAAGCGATTGGTCGGCGAATTGTCAACCACATACAACTCCGCGCCCACTCCTGTAGCGACGACGCTGCCCAACACCTGCGCAATTTGCTCAGGAGCATTGTGGTAGCAGACGATGGAACAACTAATTCGCATGACGCAGTCTTCCAATTCCGTTCCGGTCTTCCCGATTCAGCAAGCCCAACCACGCTGTCAGCAGGGAAACCGTCCCACCTATCGCCGCCAATCCGACACGCATGCGCCAATCGCGATTCGGGTCTGCGAGATAGCCTGC
>Ga0116226_10004553_pt1 | contig 12304 bp, 11 predicted proteins | sample S1TSphfallax_FD_89692 | JGI IMG/M metagenome (GOLD analysis project Ga0116226, IMG submission 89692) | Host-associated microbial communities from peat moss isolated from Minnesota, USA - S1T2_Fa - Sphagnum fallax MG | ecosystem: Host-associated > Plants > Peat moss > Unclassified | place: USA... | reverse complement strand
TGGGCAAGAGAGACTTGGCATCAATTCTCTAGGTTTTGGAGAAAACTGTTGGCTCATACAGTGAGTGTTAAAGTGAACTTAAGCATGGGCAATGAGCCCTTGCAGTTTGAGCAAATTATAAAGGAATACTTTTAACTGAGGTCTTTGAAAAACTCGCACATCGCGTTTATTATAGTAGCCTGTTTCAAGACTCCTAACCTTTAAAACAGGAGCAGCACTTTCTCTGGCCTGAAGGCTAGGGTCTCTATGCTGTCAATTTTATGAATATCTCTCAAGAGCTGATACCCATTGAAAAACAAACCTCGCTCTTAAATCGCCAAAATACAGAGCAAAATAAGAGCCCTCCTTGTCCCCAAGAGGAGGAGGAATCTTGCAAAAGAGTCTGTCTTCCTAACTTATCTACTTCTCTTAGTGCTTCACCATCGAGCGAAGATCTCATACGGACAATAGGCGAGGTGCGATTTCCAAAGTCCCTTCAGAATCAAATACCCCGTCCACATCTAAATTTCCAAACATCGCCTACGAAGAAAACAGCAACGACGCTGCTGCCCAATAAATCACAATATATGAAAGTTTTCGTTGGCACAAAAGAAATTAAAATAGGAGTTGTTTTTAATTACAACAACTGCGAGGCAAGAAGAGAAAGATATTTTTTTGAAGAAGATGCCCATAGCAACCTCCGATGTCATAGGAAACCACGAAGTCTTTAGTTTCGCGGAGGCTTCACCGTCTAACTAAAGACAAATTTTTCTTGAAGATTAACGGAAGGAGAGTAGAGTTCAGTTTCGCTGAGACAATTTTGAAGGCAAAATTTGCCACTGCGCGTCCGTTTTAGATTGGCAAGATGTGCCCCACACGCAAGCCTTAAGCCTAAATCATGGGCGATACTGCGTATATAAGTTCCTTTGCTGCAGACAATGCGAAGCTCAAGGATAGGAGGCTGATAGCGGATGAAGTGTGTTTCCAAATTGATCCTTACAGGTTTTCTTGCCACTTCTCGTCCTTCTCTTGCTAATTCATAGAGTTTTTTGCCCCCAATTTTCTTTGCAGAGTACATGGGTGGAATCTGTTCTACCTCCCCTTGGAATCCATTCAAAGCTTCCCTTATCTCTTCAAGAGAGGGAATCCTCATGGATTCCAAGGTGATTTTTCCTTCGGAATCATAAGTGTCGGTTGTGATCCCCAAGAAAACTTCTGCAATATATTCTTTATCGCAACCAAGAAAACGGTCCGACAAGCGCGTATAATTGCGTCCGATGAGCATGACCATTACACCGCTTGCAAAGGGATCAAGCGTTCCGGCATGGCCGATTTTTTTGACCTCTAAGCGTCTGCGAAGGGTTTGAACAAGACTAAAAGAAGAGGAGCCTTTGGTCTTATTAACCAGTAAAATCCCCTCAATAAGTTCTGGGGAAGGGAAGCGAGGAAGAGCGATCTGCATTATCAAGGGCGCGACTCTCGCTCTTTGCTGATTTTGTTCAATAACTCTTCAATCCGCATATGTTGGTCCACGCTATCGTCGAGTCTAAAATTGAGTTCGGGAAAATAGCGCATGACAACTTTTTGAGAAGATTGCACGGCGATAAAACCAGCAGCGGAAGTCAATGCCTTGAGCGTTTCCATTTTATCTTGTTCTGAGCCAATCACGCTGATAAAGACTTTGGCGTGGCGCAAATCTTTGTAGATGTGCACGCGCGTAACGGTGACAAGTTCCGGGACACGAGGATCGCGAACCTCTTTTCTAATGACCTCTGAAATAACTTCTTTCAGAAGCGAATTGAGTCGATCTGTCCGTTTCACAGCCATTATAATTCTTGAGTAATATAAGTAACATCATACGCTTCTAAGATATCGTTTTCACGGATCTCTGAGAAGTGGCTTAGAAGGATTCCACACTCTAACCCCTTTTGAACTTCACGCACATCTTCTTTAATGCGTCTAAGAGAAGCAATTTTTCCCTTCCAAATTACCTCATCTCCTCGTCGGAGTCGAATCTCATTGTTCCTGTGAATCATCCCTTCGATCACTTGACAACCCGCAATCATGCCTGTTTGAGAAGACTTAAAGGTGGCTTTGACAAGCGCCTTCCCTTTCTCGCTTTCCTGAGCCAGCCTCTCTAGGAGGCCAGCCATCAGAACTTTCACATCATCGACTGCGTGATAGATAATACTATGAAGACGCACATGAATTCCCAACTGTTTGACAAGAGGTTCCGCATGACTTTCAATTTGCGTATGAAAACCAATAATCACTGCTTTTGAAGCAGCTGCTAATTGCACATCCGATTCGGACACTTCGCCCACTCCTGCAAAAATGATATTGACATCGACTTTGTTTGATTCAATTTTTTGTAGCGCGACTTTAAGCGCTTCGAGCGAGCCTTGAACATCTGCTCGCAAAACAAGATTGAGAATTTTCTTGCCCGTCGTTGCTGATTGCTGAAAAAGGTTTTCCATAGAGGTCTTCTTTTTCTGCTGCATGAGGAGGTTGCTTTGACGAAGACCTTCTGAACGGGCCTGGGCAATTTCACGGGCCTCTTTTTCGTTTTTCACGACAATGAACTCTTGTCCGGCCTCCGGGAGACCTGATAAACCTGTGATTTCCACCGGAGTAGAAGGGCCTGCTTCAACCAACTCTTTGCGATGCTCATCGTGCATTGTCTTAATGCGACCAAATAACTGCCCGAAGACAAGTGCATCTCCTCGACGCAAGGTTCCATTTTGAATGAGGACGGTCGCCACGGATCCCATGCCTTTATGCATCTCCGATTCTAAAACAGTTCCGCGTGCCCGGGTATGGGGATTTGCCCGTAATTCAAGAATTTCTGCCTGCAAGGCGAGCATTTCGAGCAATTCCGGAATGCCTTGCCCTGTGACGGCTGAACAATTGACGGTAATCGTCTGTCCTCCCCAAGCCTCCGGCAGAAGGTCCTGCTCAGCTAACTGACGATACACATGTTCCACATTGAAATGAGGTTTGTCGGCCTTATTGATCGCTACGACGATAATGACATGTGCTGCTCGCGCATGCTGGATCGCCTCTAATGTCTGTTGTCTAAGCCCCTCATCTCCTGCAACAACCAAGACAACAATATCTGTGACATCTGCCCCTCGGGCTCGCATGGCAGAAAAAGCTTCGTGGCCAGGAGTATCTAAGATGGCAATATCGCCGACGGCGGTTTGACACCGAAAGGCTCCAATATGCTGAGTAATCGCCCCTGCTTCCCCTGCTACGCGATTACTTGAGCGAATCGCATCAATCAGACTAGTTTTGCCATGATCGACATGGCCCATAAATGCGACCACAGGAGGACGAAGCTCGAGTTGGTCTTTCGCTGTTTGTTGGAGCTCTTCCTTAATCGACTTGTCGGTGATTTGAATGCGCTTTTCCTCTGCGGTATCGATGATGATATGACATCCAAATTCTTGCCCCAATAATTGAATCAAGGTTTCGTCTTCCAGCAAATCGTTTAGCGTCACGACGACTCCCTGAAGAAAAAGCTTGCTAATCAATGGCGATGCCTTCAATTTCATTTCAGAGGCAAGGTCTTTAATTGATATGGGTAGACGGACTTTTAAAGCAGTCGGACGAATGGTAAAATCTTCCTGAGCTTGCGTCTTCGATTGTTTTCCTCGTCGTTTGCGCCATTGTTGGTCGTCGTCCGATGCACGTAACCCTTGTCTGTCTCGCGCATCAAACTGTCGTGTCTCTTGACGTTTCGCTGGTTTGATATCGCGAAATTCTTTGAATTTTGCTGCTTTGATCCGTTTGCTAGCTTCTTCTTCAGCTGCTTTAATTTCTTCTGGAGTTTTTGCTCGTGGCGGTTTGACCTTTTGTTTATCTTTGCTTTCTAATGGTGAATCTTTTGCAGCTCCCTGTGGAAGGGATGTTGCAGGACGAGCGGGTGGAGGAGGCGGCGGTTTAGGTCTTAAGTAATCCCTCATGTGCCTGCCGGTTGGCCCCAACCGGTCAACAGGTGTTTTGCGAGGTTCCTGACGAGATAGGGGAGTGGGCTGAGGTTTAATTTCCTCCTTGATGGCTAGTTTTTCTTTCGGTTGGGAGGAAACAGGCAGTTCTTCAGATTCAGCATCTTTTATGTGCTCTTTAGCATGTGGAATCCCAGCCCCTGTGTGGGATGAATCGCCGAATATTTCCTGGCGCAATTCCGCGCTGGTTTTCACACGGGTGGGTTCCACTTGCTGAGTCGCGGAAGAGGCTTCTTGAATAACTGATTCTTCTGCTTCGTTGGTTTCTTCAAAAACTCCGGAAGATTCTTTAGAGATAGGCTCAGAATAAGGTTCGGCAAAAGCAGATTTGGAACGGGCTCGAATGCGAGGCATTTCTTCTTTTGGTAATTCTTCCCCTTCTGTTTTACCCCCTTTAGGGGATACCGATGGAGAGGCTTTTGCGATATCTTCTTCTTTTTTCTTTGCCAATTTGCCTTTTAACCCGCTAAGATTAATCGCTTCTGCAATTTGGGTGTTTTTAATATTTAACTTAAGATTCTTGGCCAAGGCTCTATATCCTTTGTTTTCTTATTTGTTCTAAAATCTTATCCGCCAACTCCAAACTAATGCCAGGAATCTGGGCAAGTTGCTCGCGTGTTGCTTGAAGCAATGAACGGAGGGTGTTATAGCCCTCCGCTGCGAGATGATTAAAGACAAGGCTGTTAACCCCTTCAACCCCTTCCGGCGGTTGATCGAGAGTAGGGTCGTCTTTTGCGGCTAATTCTTGACGGTGAATGGCCATCGTCCGATTGTAGTCGGTCATGCCTTGGGCAACAACATCATAATCAATGAGGCGACCATTAAGACGTGCATTCATCCCTTTTTTGCCTATAACTGCCGCAAAATCATCGTCATCGACGACAATGGAAATGAGACGTTCTTCTTCACTCAAGCTGATCTTTCGAATCTCAATGGGGGCTAACGCATTTTGCAACAGTTCAACGGGATCATCCGAAAAAGGAATAATATCAATTTTTTCATTCACCTCCCGCACGACGTTTCTGATGCGATTCCCCCGCATCCCAACACAAGCCCCTACGGGATCGACATTAGCAATGGTTGAACGGACGGTCAGTTTAGTTCGATACCCTGGGTCTCTCACAATTTTATCGATAATAATAATTCCATCATTCACTTCTGGAACTTCCTGAATTAAGAGTTGGCGAACAAATTCAGGGCTTGAGCGAGATAAAACAACCTCTGCTCCCCCGTTCTCTGTGTCTTTTACCTCTAATAAAAGAGCAAGCACTTTTTCTCCGACCTGATATTTTTCCGTCTTTGGATACTCTCGCATCGGCATGATCGCTTCGACTTTGCCCAAATCGATGATGATATTGGATCCGCTCACAAAGCGCTTCACTGTTCCTGAAATCAATTCGTTTCGTCGATGACGATATTCCTCATAAATGACGTCTCGTTCAGCGCTTCTGAGTTTTTGTGTAATGACCTGTTTAGCTTTTTGCGCGGCAATGCGACCAAACTCTTTAGGCGTAGCTACGACGTCGATAAACTGTCCTATTTGCGCCTCTGGATCAATTTCACGGGCTGCTTCAAGCGAAATTTCCTGAGAGGAGACTTCGACCTCATCCACGATTTCTTTTTCGCAATACACGTCAATCTTGCCTGTTTTTGGATTAATGGTGACGGTGACGTTGGATGCGCCTGACACACTTTTACGAGCGGCGACCTGCAAGGATTCTTCAATCGCGCTCACAACAAATTCACGTTTAATCCCTTTTTCTCTCTCTAAATATTCAAAGATAGCAATGAGATCTTTGCTCATAAATTTGACGGCATGGAAGCCTGCGAGTCGATGCGCAGGAAGAAATGCCGTTCCTATATTAGGATGTTTGTGATCTATTATACCGCTATAAACTTTGTCATGAAGTCAAAGAGAGGTTAGTATTGCTGTTGTTCCCCATGCGCATGGGGATCTTGAGAGTCTTTAGACTCTTTCTGTTGCTCTTGATGTCTATGCTCTTGATGCATCTCTTGATCTTGAGAGTCTTTAACCTCTTTTTTCTTACGAGGCTTACTAGGAGTGACAACAATATCATCGCGATTATATTGGTTTTGATCTATTAGGTACTCTTTGATGGATAAGGCGATCTTCTTGTGTTCAGGATCTAGTTTGATGACTTTTGCAGTCACGTCGCTTCCTTTGGAAACAACATCCTCTACCTTTCCAAATGCCTGATCAGATAATTCAGTGACGTGAATAAGCCCTTCAATTCCACTGTCGAGTTCGACAAAAGCGCCGAAGGCTGTGATCTTTGTCACTTTGCCTTGGACTAGACTCCCGACAGGCATGGTTTCTTCGATAGAATCCCATGGGTTCGTGCTCAACTGCTTGATGCCGAGGGTAATTTTCTTGCTCTCTTTATCGACTGAAAGAACAACGACATCGGCAGTGTCTCCCTTATGCAAGACTTCAGAGGGGTGCGAGACTTTTTTAATCCAGCTTAAATCGGAAATGTGAATCAGTCCCTCAACACCTGGTTCCAATTCAACGAAAGCGCCGTAATTGGTCAAGGTCCGAATTTCAGCTTTCACGCTGTGTCCAACAGGGTATTTTTTTTCTACGTCATCCCAGGGGTTATGCTCTGTCTGTTTAATTCCAAGGGAAATTTTCCCCTCCTCTTTTTGAACAGAAAGAACAATGGCTTCCACTTCTTCTCCCTTTTTAACAATTTCGCTCGGATCTGTGATATTTTTCACCCAAGACATTTCGGAAACATGAATCAGACCTTCGATTCCTGGCTCGATTTCAATAAAGGCGCCATAGGGGAGGAGATTGACAATCTTCCCTAGGATCCGCGTTCCTGGTGGATACTTTTGCTCAATTTGATCCCACGGGTTGGGCCCTTTCTGTTTCAGTCCTAAGGCAACTCTTCCTTTGTCCTTATCCACACTTAAAATCACCACCTCGAGTCTTTGGCCAAGCTGAACCATTTCAGAAGGATGTTTAATGCGCTTCCAGGTCATATCTGTAATATGCAGTAACCCATCAATTCCATCGAGATCTAGAAAAACACCAAAGTCGGTAATGTTCTTAACAATTCCTTCGCGAACATCGCCTGATTTGATATGCTCAAGGACTTCTGCTTTTTTAGAAATGCGCTCAGCTTCAAGCAATTCACGCCGTGAAACAACGACGTTTTTGCGATCGATATTGATTTTCAGAATTTTAAATTCGTAAGTCTTGCTAATATAATCGTCGAGATTTTTAATGCGTTTGTTATCAATTTGAGATCCAGGCAAGAAGGCTTCCATCCCAATATCAACCATCAGGCCTCCTTTAACCTTATGGAGAACGCGTCCTTTGACAATTGAGCCTTCTTCGCAGTGCTGAAGAATGTATTCCCATTGACGGAGCCTTTCGGCTTTCTCCCGAGACAAGACGATCTGACCGTTATCATCTTCTGCTTGATCTAAGAGAACTTCTATTTCAGCGTCCAGGTACACTTGTTCGGGATCTGAAAATTCTTCAATGGGAACCAGACCTTCAGACTTTAACCCAACATCTATGACAACATGGTCTTTTGTAATTTCAACAATTCTTCCTTTGAGAATGCTACCGGGGCTCATCAAAGAATTTTCTTCAATGGGGCTGGCCTCTTTTTTTTCTAAAAGATTTTTAAAAAGTTCAGCGTCTGTCTCTTGGAATTGGATATCATCTACAATATTGCCTTCATTCCAAGTATGTTGTGACTGTTTAGACATTTAAAGGTTTCTCCTATTTTCATACAATGTTAGCATGCTAGCAGATGCTAGTGAAAAAATGCAATCAAGACGTGATTTATTTTTTTCCCTTGATTTATGATGGCAATGTGGGGTGTGGATGGCTTTTGTCCCATTCCCATCCGATAGGTTTCAGTAAGGGATCCTAAAAGTGAGATGGATCCTCTCTCGCTAATGAGTACAGATGAAGGGCTCAAGGACGCGCTCAAGGATTTCCTAGTGGAAATGCTCACGTAAGCAGCATAATATAAATTGCTTGTTGACTAAAAGCCAATAAAAGGATCTCCTTGATGTTCCTATGTGAGCCAAAAAATCTTCAGAGGCCTTATTTTGAACGGCATAAGCACATTTCATTTAACTTAAATGTAAGGTGAGCGTTACAAAAAATCAATCGCAAGTTAACTTGACTTTCATTGAGCATCAAGATATGGTTACGGACATGGAAAAACATGGATTCATCAAAATCGCCCCCTCCATTTTAGCTGGAGATTTCGGGCATTTAGCCCAGGAGGCGAAGCGCGCCGAAGATGCTGGCGCCGACTCGCTTCACCTCGATGTTATGGATGGCCACTTCGTTCCCAATCTTACTATCGGCCCACAGATTGTTGCAGCAATCAACCGGGCAACAGACTTGTTTTTGGACGTCCATCTGATGATTTATCGTCCATTCGATTATATTGAGCGTTTTGTTGAAGCAGGGGCAGACAACATTACCTTCCATTTGGAGGCAACTGAAGATGTCGAAGAAACGCTAAGCTACATTCGCAAATGCAACATTCGAGCAGGGCTTGCCTTCAACCCGAAAACGTCTCTTTCGATGATTCCTCGCTATCTGAACAAATGCGACGTCATCCTCTTAATGACAGTCGATCCAGGTTTTGGAGGACAATCTTTGATTAAATCGGTATTGGATAAAGTCAAATTTGTCCGTGATGTCTGCGATCAGCTGAATATTCGAGCAGGAGGAATCACGATGAAGAGCAATCCCTCTTTGCATAGCGCACTTCCTCCTATTGAGCCTTTTGATATTCAGGTGGATGGAGGAATTAACCAGAAAAACGTCAGATTCTGTGTCGAGGCTGGAGCAAATATCATTGTGGCAGGAACCAGTCTTTATCGTGCTCCGGACATGAGAATAGCGATTCAAGAGCTACGCGAGGCAGCCGAAAAAAGTCACGATAATTAGATAAGAGAGGAATCAATGGCGACAAGCAATCAACTCGCTCCAGGAATGACCATTTCGATCAATAATAAGCTCTACCGCGTGGAGTCCAGCATCAAAGTCACTGTTCCTAAGGGAGTCCCTTTTATTAAGACAAAGCTAAAAGATTTGAACACAAATGAGACGATTGAAAAAAATTTCAAACTCAATCAACCCATCAAAGACGTTTCATTAGTTGAAAGAAAGCTTGAGTTTCTATACCCAGAAGAAGGGGCATTTTTATTCCTTGATATCGTAAATTTAGACCAAGTTTTGGCTTCTACTTCGATTGTGGGCAATAAAGTCAATTTTCTAAAAGAGGGAATCGAGCTCAAAGCTTTTTTCTACGGGGATACCATTTTTGCTCTAGAGCTTCCCCAATTTTTGGAATTAATGGTTGCCAAAACTGAAACAGAAGAAGAAAAAGATGCGTTGGGAGGAACAAAAATCGCCATTCTAGAAACAGGCGCAAGAATAGAAGTTCCTCCGTTCATTGAGACAGGAGATATCATCAAAGTGGATACAAAAACGGATGAATACATTCAGCGTGTTTAATGAAGCCTATTCAAGGGTGCATGATCTTTTCATAGGCTTACTTCTTTCGTTACTTTTACAAACAAAGGTTTATGCAGTCCAACCTGATCCTTCTTTTTTTCTTGAAGAAGAGGGGAAGGAAAAAACATCTCTTGTTTCACCCTCTTCCACTTCCCCCACAATGGGAAATGAATCGCCAAATCCTCCCTTTGGAGCGGAAAGAATTCCAGCAATTTTAGATTTTTGGTTCGGTTCTCTGCACAACTCGAGTTTTTTCCCGCAAAAGAAGCTGTTTGTTTGGTTTGTCGGGAGTCCAGAAATTGATCGCCAGATCCGAGATAACTTTTCGCAAGACGTGATATATGCTGCTAGGGGGGCATATAATCGTTGGCGTGAGACACCCCACGGGCGATTAGCGCTTATCTTACTGCTTGATCAATTCCCTCGAGATATTTATCGCGACACCCCTCGAGCATTGATGCTAGATCGAATGGCAAGAGGCCTAGTATTGGAAGGGTTACACCAAAGAGAGGATAGACGTCTTTATCCCATTGAACGAGCCTTTTTTTATCTTCCCTTGGAGCACTCTGAAGATCCGGTCATGCAAGCTCTTGCCGTGGCCTGTTATCAACAATTGTTTGCTGAATCTCCTCCGATGATCCGCCCTCAAATGCAGAGTTTTCTTCAGTCTGCCATCATGCATCAACGACAAATTGCCCGTTTCGGCCGCTTTCCCCATCGCAATGCCATATTGGGAAGAAAGTCAACTCCAGAAGAAGTGATATTTTTAAGACAACAGAGAAGCTTGATTTTTCAATGACAAAGGATATCGAAGTGGAATTAAAACAAATCAAAGAGCTCATGGCTGCAATGGGCCGCACTGGAACTAAGCGCATGATCTTAAAAAAAGATAACTTTGAGCTTACCCTTGAACGCGAAGAAGATAAAGGAGGCCGTTTTGCCGACTCAGCCCTCGCATGTTCAGAGGAGAATTTCAAGCAGCCGACTCTATGGAGTCGAGCCGATCAAGCGTTATTGCGTGCATCGGAAGCGCCCATAGAACGCACATTATCTTCCGTTGCCACTAAAACGCCTAAAGAAGATATTCATTCTGTTTATATCACTTCGCCAATGGTAGGGACATTTTACATTGCTCCATCGCCTGAGGATCCTCCTTTCGCAAAGGAGGGGGATAAAGTCGATAAGAATACCGTTGTTTGCATTATTGAAGCGATGAAGGTGATGAATGAGATCAAAGCAAATATGAGAGGAGCAATTGCAGAAGTTTTGGTCGAAACAGGTCAACCTGTAGAGTTTGGAACGAAACTTTTCCGAATTATTGAGTAAACTTTTTATGCAAAAAATCCTGATTGCTAACCGCGGGGAAATCGCCGTTCGCATTATTCGTGCCTGTCATGACTTGGGTCTTCAAACTGTTGCTGTTTACTCTCAAGCTGATGCAGAGGCCCTTCATGTCCTACATGCCGATGAGGCGATTTGCATTGGTGAAGCCCCTGCACATAAGTCTTATCTCAAGATTCCAAATATTCTTTCAGCCTGCGAAATTACAGGCGCCGATGCGATTCATCCAGGGTATGGCTTTTTAAGCGAGAATGCCAATTTCGCCTCTATTTGTGAAAGCTGTGGTTTGAATTTTATTGGCCCCCCTCCTCAAGCCATTGCTCTTTTAGGCGATAAGGCTAAAGCTAAAGCAACTGCGAAAGCAGCAGGATGTCCTGTCATTCCAGGATCGAATGGCATTGTTATTGATATTAAGCAAGCGCTTGAGAATGCAAAAGTCTTAGGCTTCCCTATTTTCATCAAGGCGGTGGCCGGAGGGGGCGGCAAAGGAATTCGGATTGCTTATCATGAGGAGGAGTTCCCCAGGCAGTTTGCTGCTGCACGCGCAGAAGCGGAAGTCAGTTTTGGCAATCCAGATGTGTATCTTGAAAAAATGATGGTTGAGCCTCGACATATCGAAATTCAGATCCTTGGAGACAAACATGGCAATTATATTCACTTAGGTGAACGGGATTGCACAATTCAAAGACGACGCCAAAAGCTCATTGAAGAATCCCCTAGTCCTGTTTTGACTTCCAAAGTGCGACATAAAATGGGACAAGCTGCTCTCAATATCGTGAAAGCGGCTCACTATTTTTCGGCAGGAACGGTCGAATTCTTATTAGATAAAAATCAGAATTTTTATTTCATGGAAGTCAATACACGCATCCAGGTTGAACACACTGTCACAGAGGAACTGACTGGGTATGATCTCGTTATTGAACAATTGCGGATTGCTAGAGGAGAAAAGCTTCAATATAAACAAAAGAACATCATATTCAATGGGCATGTCATGCAATTTCGCATCAATGCCGAAAATCCTGAACAGCATTTTTCACCCTCTCCAGGGAAATTAGAGTACTATTTGCCTCCTGGGGGGCGAAATATTCGTGTGGACAGTGCGTGCTATTCAGGTTACTCGATTCCCCCTAATTACGATTCTATGATTGCTAAACTTATTGTGAAAGGAAGAGATCGTTTAGAAGCCATTGCAATCGGAAAACGGGCCTTACGTGAATTCCACATTGGGGGGGTCAGTTCGACAATAGGCTTTCATCTGTACATGCTTGAAGATCCAGCATTCATTAAAGGGGATTTTAGCTTAAATTACATCGATGACTTGATTTCACAGGGTTGTCATTTTAAACAAGAGGAGTGATTCATGATTCAGTTGCCCACCTGGTTGAGTTTACCCTCCCTATTTAGGGAATACAGACACAAGAATGGGCCACTTTATCTATCGACCTTTGGCGAAACCATT
>Ga0116226_10004552_pt1 | contig 12305 bp, 11 predicted proteins | sample S1TSphfallax_FD_89692 | JGI IMG/M metagenome (GOLD analysis project Ga0116226, IMG submission 89692) | Host-associated microbial communities from peat moss isolated from Minnesota, USA - S1T2_Fa - Sphagnum fallax MG | ecosystem: Host-associated > Plants > Peat moss > Unclassified | place: USA... | reverse complement strand
GGCGGCGGCGTTGCGCATGCGGGTTTCGAGAATGCCGATGCTGGCGTGGAGGTCTTTGCCGACGAATTCATCGACCGAGGAGTCCTTGATCGGCGAGATCGTCACGTAGTCCTGCTCGAAGACCGAGTGGATCACCTCGCCGATATTCTTACGGATGGATTGCGGGGTGATGCCGTGGGCTTCGTTCCAGGCGGTTTGCTTGGTGCGCCGGCGCGCGGTCTCGTCCAGCGCCTGTTTGAGGCTGCGGGTCATGACATCGGCATAGAGGATGACGCGCCCATCGACATTGCGCGCGGCGCGGCCGATGGTTTGCACCAGCGAGGTGACGGAGCGCAGAAAACCCTCCTTATCGGCATCCAGGATGGCGACCAGCATGCATTCGGGGATGTCCAACCCCTCGCGCAGCAGATTGATGCCGACCAGCACGTCATAGGCGCCCAGACGCAAATCGCGGATGATTTCGATGCGCTCCAGCGTGTCCACATCCGAATGCAGGTAGCGGACTTTGAGGCCTTGTTCGGTGAGATATTCGGTGAGGTCCTCGGCCATACGCTTGGTCAGCGTGGTGACGAGCACGCGGCCGCCAAGGGCGGCGACCTTGCGGCATTCGCCCAGCAAATCGTCCACCTGATGTTCGACGGGGCGGATTTCCGTGACCGGATCAACCAGGCCGGTGGGACGGATGACCTGCTCGGCAAAGGCGCCGCCGGTGCGCTCCAGCTCCCAGGGGCCGGGCGTGGCGGAGACGAAGACCGATTGCGGGCGGAATTTCTCCCATTCCTCGAATTTCAGCGGCCGGTTGTCGATACAGCTCGGCAGACGGAAGCCGAATTCGGCAAGGATGGATTTGCGGGAATAGTCGCCTTTGAACATGCCGCCGATTTGCGGGACAGTGACATGGGATTCGTCGACCACGAGGAGCGCGTTGGCGGGGAGATACTCGAACAGCGTCGGCGGCGGCTCGCCGGGGTTGCGGCCGGACAAATAGCGCGAATAGTTCTCGATGCCTTTGCAGGCGCCGGTCGTTTCCATCATCTCCAGATCAAACGTGGTGCGCTGCTGCAGGCGCTCGGCCTCCAGCAGCTTGCCCTCGGCGACGAGCTCGTCCAGCCGGGCCTTGAGTTCGGATTTGATGCGCGTGATCGCCTGGTTGAGGGTCGGCCGCGGCGTGACGTAATGGGAGTTGGCGTAGATGGAAATGCTGTCCAGCACGGCGGTCTGCTCGCCGGTGAGCGGGTCGAACTCCGAAATCTTCTCGATCTCGTCGCCAAACAAAGTGACGCGCCAGGCCCGGTCCTCGTACTGGCTGGGGAAAATATCCACGACCTCACCACGCAGGCGGAAGGAGCCGCGGGCAAAGGCGACATCGTTGCGGCGGTATTGCAAGTCCACCAGGGCCTTGGCGAGCGTGTCCCGGTCCGTAGCGCCGCCTGTTTCGAGACGCACCACCATTTTCGAATAGGTTTCGACCGAGCCGATGCCGTAAATACAGGAAACCGAGGCGACAATGATGACGTCCGAGCGCTCCAGCAGCGCCTGGGTGGCGGCGTGACGCATGCGGTCGATCGTCTCGTTAATGGCGGAGTCTTTTTCGATATAGGTGTCCGAGCGGGGGACATAGGCCTCGGGCTGGTAGTAGTCGTAATAGCTCACGAAATATTCGACCGCGTTGTCCGGGAAGAACGCCTTCATCTCGGCGTAGAGTTGCGCGGCGAGCGTTTTGTTGGGGGCGAGCACGAGGGTGGGGCGCTGAATGCTCTCGATAACCTTGGCCATGGTGAAAGTTTTGCCGGAGCCGGTGACGCCGAGCAGCACCTGATCGCGCTCGCCGGCGGCAATGCCGGCGAGGAGCTGGCGGATGGCGGCCGGCTGGTCGCCGCTCGGCTCGAACTCGGAAACCACGCGCAAGGGCTTGAGCGGCGCGCGCGGGGATGGCTTTTCCGGGATGAAAGTGACGGGACCGTTATAGGAAATGGCGGTGGACATGGTTCATATTATGTTCTGAAGGGAAAGAAAGTAAGAGGTCGCTTTTTTGAAAAAAAGCTCCGCAAAAAACTTTTGGGAATCTGGGCCATGGGGGCTGAAAAAGACACGGTCTAAATTTACAAAAATTTTTTGCAGAGCTTTTTTTTAAAAAAGCGCGTACTTCTTACCCTAAACTTGGGAGGTCCGATGGCGGAAGAAACGCACCCCGTGCGCGAGGCGGTGTTCAAGCTCTATGACCGCGTGGTCGAACTGATCATCCTCGGCGTCATCCCGCTGATGCTGGTCGCACTCGGCTTCGCGTTCATCGAGGCGCTGATCAGCACGGTCTATATGTTTCCGGTGATCCACACCGCGACGCCCGACGCCAACAGCCTGCGCGAGCTGGTGGAGCGCGTGCTGGACGTCGTGATTCTGATTGAGCTGTTCAACACCTTCATGGAATATGCGCGCACGCGGCGCATCCGGCTCTCCAACCTGCTGGATGTGACCATTGTGTTCGCGCTGCGGGAGACGCTGATCCAACTCTATGCGCAGGTGTTCTCCCCGCAGGATTTACTGACGCTGTGCGTGCTGGTGATCGTGCTGGTGATCGCGCGCAGTATTGCCGCGGAGCGGAAAAGCGCTAAGCCCAACGAATGAAGGTTTTGCTTTTGGCGGCGGCGGCGGTGCTGGCCGCCGGGTTCTGGCTGTACACGCCAGATAAGCCGGCCGGCCGGCTGGCGGCGATGTATGTGACGCCGGAGGACCGGTTTATCGAAGTGATGGGTGTGCGGCTGCGGGTGCGGACAAGCGGGTCCGCGAGCGCGCCGGTGGTGATCCTGCTGCACGGCTTCGGCGCCAGCCTGGAAACCTGGGAGCCCTGGGCGCGAGCGCTGAGCGGGCAGTACCGGGTGGTGCGTTACGACCTACCGGGTTTCGGCCTGACCGGGCCGGACCCGAGCGGAGATTATACCGATGCGCGCAGCGTGCTGATCCTGGCCGGGCTGATGGACCGGCTGGGCGTGGAAAAAGCCGACATCATTGGTAATTCGCTGGGCGGGAAAATCGCCTGGATGTTCGCCGCGCAATATCCGGGCCGGGTGAACAAACTCGTGCTGATCTCGCCGGATGGGTTTGCCAGCCCGGGATTTGAGTATGGGGTGAAGCCGAAACTGCCGGCGATGCTGTTGCTGCTGCCCTATGTGATGCCGCGGTTTCTACTGCGGATGAACTTGGGCGTCGCCTACGCGGACCCGAGAAGGCTGGATGATGCCACGCTGACGCGCTACCGGGACATGATGCTCGCACCGGGTGACCGGAAGGCGATGCTGGCGCGCATGCAACAGGTATTGCTGGAGCCGCCGGGGCCGGTGCTCGCGACCATCAAATCCCCGACGCTGCTGCTATGGGGTGAAAAAGACGGCATGATCCCGTTCAGCAATGCCGCGGATTATGTGCGGGACATGCCCAATGCGCGGCTGGTGGCGCTCCCCGGTCTGGGGCATGTGCCGTTTGAGGAAGACCCGGCGGGATCAATCGGGCCGGTTGAGGCGTTTTTGGCGCCGTAGGTTATTTCTTGAAGAGCGCCTTCATCTCAGTCATGGCCTCCGAAAAACGATGGTTGAGCTTGCCCATTGCCTCGGTGTTCGAGCGCTGGATGAGATCGCCCAGCTCACGCGTGTTGGACACCGCATTCTCGTAAGCCTGCTTCAACAAATCCGTCTGCTTGGCGGCGCGGGCGGAGGGCGTGTCGGTCTCGGCCATATCCTTCACCGTCTCCGACAACGTGGTCATCGTGTTCTGCATGATCTCCATATGCCGGCGAGCGACGGCCTGCGCACCTTCCAACGCAACCCGGTTCGCCTCGGATAACGCCTCCAGGTTGCGCTTATGGGCCGCCAGCACGGCCTCCATATCCGGCAGCGCCGGAAGCTTCATTTCACCAAACATTTTTGAAAAGTCGAAGGGCTTGCCGAAAGGCGAAATCGCTGCGGTGCCGGACGCTTTTCCGGTTGGTTTGTCAGCCATGATCCATCCCCCTGTTGCCGGCCGAAGATCGGCCACGCATTACGCTACCGCAGATGGGTCCTCGGGGAAAGGCGGCAAATCCGGATCCAGGATAGGCGCCTCGAACGGCGCATCCACCGGCGTGGCGGCGGTGAAACGTGACGCTATCGAATCGGCGCGGTTGAGGGCGGTGTCCACCGCGGCCATCGTCGCGGTGAGGTCCGTGCTCTCATCGCGCAGCCAGGCCTGCACGCCATACGCCCAAACCAAACCCAGCCCGCGCCGGCGCAGCTCGCCCCGGAAGCCCTTGGACTCGACCCCGGCTGCCTCCAGCAGCCAGCCCATTGACGCCAGCGTGCCGCGCGCCAGGGACAAAGCCAAAGCCGGCTCGGCCGGCAAAACCTTTAACAACGCCACCACGCCGGCGCGATGCGCCTGCAAAAAATCGAACCGGCGCATCAAAATATCGAATAGCCGGTCGCGCACCAAACCTTCGGTCATCGCGCCCCGGACCGCCGCAATGTCCGCCAGCTCGCCAAACTTTCGCAAAATCGCACCTGGCATGGCAAACCGCTCGCGCGCCCGCGCCAAATCCAGCCCCGCGCGCCGCGCCGCGGCGGCCGCGGAGACCTTGCACCAACCCTCTTCGGCCCCCAAGGCAAAGGCCGCACCCACCAGGCTGAGATCAAAATCCGCATCCGTCATGACAGGGAATGTAGGAGGGCTTCGGGTGGTTGCCAATGGTTTTAAGTAAGGCCAGGGGGCGCCGCCCCCTGGACCCCCGCTAAGGGCTAGCCCTTAGAACCCATTAGATAAGGGTCTGAAGAGGCGCTCCCTCCTTGCAGTTTCAACAACCGCGGTGGGAGCGCCTCTTCAGACCCTTTTTAGCGGATTCCAAAGGCGAGCCTTTGGCGGGGGGTCGAGGGGGCAGAGCCCCCTCGCCTTACTTACTGAACCATTTGACACCCACCCCGATAGCGTTCCGACAATTCCATGTAATGTGGTACGGTTTGGTCCCAGCTGGCGCGTTCGGCGTCGGTCATGGTGCGGACCAGGCGGGCGGGGGCGCCGGTCCAGAGTTCCTGGGGGCCGATGCGTTTACGGGGGCCGAGCAGGCCACGGGCGCCGAGCAGCCCGGCTTCCTCGACCACCGCGCCGTCCAGCACGGTGGCGCCCATGCCGATAAAGGCGCGGTTGCGGAGTTTGCAGGCATGGATGATCGCAGCGTGGCCGATGGTGACGTCATCCCCGATCTCGGTGAAGTTTTCGGCGTGGTCGACATGGATGATCGTGCCGTCCTGGATATTGGTGCGGGCGCCGACGATGATGGGGTTGGTATCGGCGCGGAGCACGCAGTTGAACCAGATATTGGCGTGCGGGCCGAGGCGCACATCACCGATGAGAACGGCGGTAGGGGCGACCCAGGCGGTGGGGTGAATGGTGGGGGCGACGCCGTTCAGCGCGTAGAGCAATCCGGTGGGCCGGGAGAGGTGGTTGTGGTCTGGCATTAGACTTGGCCTCCGAGCATGAGGGCGATGTTCTGGGCGGCGGCGCCGGCGGCACCTTTGCCGAGATTGTCCAGCCGCGCGATGAGGATGGCGTGGCCGTAATTGGTATTGCCGCTGACGAAAATTTCAAGCTGGTTGGTGCCGTTCCGGCTCTCCGGCTCGATGGGGCCGGAATAGATGCCGGGGCGGACGGTGATGCAAGCCGCGTTGTTGTAGTATTCCCGATAGGCCTCGGAGAGTTCGTGGCCCGTGGGTTCATCGGGTAGGTCTTCCAGGAAGAGCGGGATGCAGACCAGCATGCCCTGCGCGAAATGCCCGACCGCGGGTGCGAAGATCGGCCGGCGGGCGAGGCCGGAATAGGCGATGATTTCCGGCACGTGTTTGTGCGAGAGGCCGAGCGCGTAGAGCTCAAAGGGCGGGCCGCCTTGGGATTCGTGATCCGCGATCATGGCCTTGCCGCCGCCGGAATAGCCGGAGATGGCGTTGATGGTGATGCGGTACTCGGCGGGGAGGATGCCGGTGGCGATGAGCGGGCGCAGCAGGGCGATGGCGGCAGTGGCATAGCAGCCGGGATTGGCGACGGTCCGGGCGGCGGCGATCTTCGCGGCCTGGTCCGCGGCCAGCTCGGGAAAGCCGTAAACCCAGCCAGGCGAGGTGCGGTGCGCGGTGCTGGCATCGAGGATACGGGTGCCTGGCGGGGCGAGGGCCACGGCATCGCGCGCGGCATCATCTGGCAGGCAGAGCACGGTGAGGTCGGCGCGCGCCATCGCCTCCGCCCTGGCGGCGGGGTTTTTGCGGTGCGCGTCATCCAGGCTGACCAGGCTGTAGCCAGGCTGCGCGCGCAGGCGCTGGGCAATGCCAAGGCCGGTGGTGCCGGCCTCCCCGTCGATGAAAATCCGTGCGCTCATGCACCTCTCTTATCATGGCGTGGCCGCCGTGCTAGGCGGGCCGGGAAAACATCGCAGGGATTATGCATAAATGTCCGAGACCGCCGCTCCGGCCCCGCCGCCGCTTGTTCTGAACATCCAGTACACCAAGGATTTGTCGTTTGAAGTGCCGAATGCGCCGGCGATCTATACCGTGCTGCGCTCCCCGCCGACGGTGAATATTAATCTGGATGTGCAGGTGCGCCGGATCCAGGAGGACCAGACGGTGTATGAGGTGACGCTGGCGGCGCGCGCCGAGGCGACGCTGCCGACGCCAGCAAATGGGGCGGCGCCGGAGAAGCCGATGGTGGTGTTTATCGCCGACCTTGCCTATGCCGGGATTTTCACGCTGACGGGCATTCCGGAGAACCAGCAGGAGGCGATTTTGCTGGTGGAATGCCCGCGGCTGTTGTTCCCGTTTGCCCGCAATATTCTGGCGGATGTGACGCGCGATGGCGGTTTTCCGCCGGTGATGCTGGGGCCGATTGATTTTGTGGGGCTTTGGCAAAGCCGCCGGGCGCAGGCGGCGGCTGTAGCGGGGAAGGCTTGACGGCAAGCAAGACGTTACTTTTTTGAAAAAAAGTAACCAAAAAACTTTTGTGAGTCTTCCGTCCGGGGACGCTGAAACATCCCGTGTAAAAACGTCCAAAAGTTTTTTGCGGAGCTTTTTTTCAAAAAAGCGACCTCTTTCTAAAGCGGGATGAAGCCCACTGGTTTTGAGTCGCGCGGCTGACCCCCGAGGCTTTGCAGATAATCCAGCATCCCCGGCGTGTCCCAGTTCGCCGCGCCGTCGAGCCGGGCGACCATCTGGCCGGCGGCGTTGATGACGATGGTGACCGGAATCCCATCCGTATCCAGGACTTGCATATTATCCCCGTTCGGGTCGAGCAGGATGGGCAGCGAGGCAATGCCCTGGGACTTGAAGAACGGCCGGACGGCGGCGGCGCCGGTGAGGTCGATCGAGATCGGCAGCACGAGCGCGCCGAAGGGGCGCAGTTTGGGCGCCAGCGTTGCGAAGGTTGGGAGCTCATCGACGCAGGGGCCGCACCAGGTCGCCCAAAGATTGACCAGCAGCGCGTGGCCGGCATAGTCGGCGAGACCCAGATGACGGCCTTGGCCATTGGTAAAGCGCATATCCGGCGCGGCTTGCGGCATGATTTTGGTGATGCCGTCCAGCGCGTCCGGCAGGTCGCTCCCGGCCGCCTGCGCCGGCGCGGAATTGCCCGCGAACCCAGCGGCGGCTAGACCTGCGCTGGCGGCGATGATGGATCGCCTTGTTGGATGAAGGCGGCGAGATTTGACGGACAAGCAAAAAACTCCGGGCACGCGGCAACTGCAATGGGGCGGCCGGTTTGGTGCCGGACCCAGTGCCGTGATGCAAGCGATAAATGTCTCGATTGGGTTCGATGGCAAGCTCTGGGCGGAAGATATCGCCGGCAGCCGGGCGCATGCCGCCATGCTGGCGGCGCAAGGGATTATCACGGCCGAGGACGCCGCCGTGATTGATACCGGGCTGGCACAGGTGGCTGGGGAGATCGAGGTTGGTACGTTCGTGTTCTCAGAGGCGCTGGAGGATATCCACACCAATATCGAGGCGCGGCTGACAGAAATCATCGGCGAGCCGGCGCGGCGGCTGCACACCGCGCGCAGCCGCAACGACCAGGTGGCGACGGATTTCAGGCTCTGGGTGCGCGGCGCAATCGACGACCTGAGCGCGCAAATCAAGGATTTAATGTCCGCGCTAGCGGCGCGCGCCGCCGAGCATGCCGCCAGCGTGATGCCGGGCTTCACCCATTTGCAGACGGCGCAGCCGGTGACGCTGGGGCACCATTTGCTGGCCTATGTGGAAATGCTGGGCCGGGATGCCGGCAGGCTTGCGGATGCGCGGGCGCGCTTGAACGAATGTCCGCTGGGGGCGGCGGCGCTGGCGGGAACCTCCTTCCCGATCGACCGGCAGGCGACCGCCGCGGCGCTGGGTTTTGACCGCCCGAGCGCGAATTCGCTGGATTCTGTCTCCGACCGGGATTTCGCGCTGGAATATCTCTCGGCACTGTCGATCCTGGCGATGCATCTCTCGCGCTTCGCGGAGGAGATCATCATCTGGTGCTCGGCACCCTACCGGCTGATCAGCCTGAGCGATGCCTTCACCACCGGCTCCTCGATCATGCCGCAAAAGCGCAACCCGGACGCGGCGGAGCTGACGCGCGCCAAAACCGGACGCATTTTCGGCAGCCTGATGGGGCTGCTGACGGTGATGAAGGGCCTGCCGATGGCCTATGCCAAGGACATGCAGGAGGATAAGGAACCGGTGTTTGATGCCACTGAGGCAATCTCGCTCTGCCTGGCCGCGACCGCGGGCATGGTGCGCGATTTCACCGCCGATACGGCGCGGATGGCCGCACTGGCGGGGTCCGGCTTCGCCACCGCCACGGATTTGGCGGATTGGCTGGTGCGGACTCTGAAAATGCCGTTCCGCGATGCGCATCACGTGACCGGGCGGATTGTCGCGCTGGCAGAGCGGCAAAATCTCGACCTTGCGGCCGTGAGCCTGGCGGATATGCAGGGTATCGAGCCTGGAATCACGGCGGCGGTGTTTGATGTGCTGAGCGTCGCCGCCTCGGTCGCGTCACGCACAAGTTACGGCGGGACAGCACCGGCAAATGTTGCTAAAGCGGCGGCGGAATGGCTGGATAGGCTGGCATGAGGTTTATGATTTTGAGCGTGATGATCTGTTTGGCGTTGACGGCGTGTGGGCGCCGCGGCGCCCCGCTGCCGCCAGGGCCAGCGGCCGATGTGACCTACCCCCATACCTATCCGGCGGAGTAGAAGATGAAGGAAGAAAGCACTTCTTTTTTTGAAAAAAAAGAAGCAAAAAAACTTTTGACCTGGGGTCCGGGGGACGTGGCCACATCCCGTGTAAAGACTCGCAAAAGTTTTTTGCGGAGCTTTTTTTCAAAAAAGCGACCTCTTGCCTTCACTTTACTTCATAGCGGTCCAGCCCGATGAGCGACGTCACCAACAACACACCCGCGATGGACGAGCTGCTCGCGGCGCGGCCCGCCCTCTCGATGCATGGGCGCGACGGGCTGTGCTTTGAATATGTGCCGCTGAACGCCATCGCCGACGCGTTCGGCACACCGGTCTGGGTCTATGGCGCGGCCAGCATCCGCGCGCGCTATAACTCGATGAAGGCGGCATTCACCGCGCTCGGCCTCAACGTGCAAATCCGTTACGCCGTGAAGGCGAATGACCATCTGGCAATTCTCAACCTGTTCCGCCATGCGGGGGCTGGGGCGGATGTGGTCAGCCTGGGTGAGTTCATGCGCACGCAGCGCGCCGGAATTCCCGCCGGCGAGGTGGTATTTTCCGGCGTCGGTAAGACCCCGGTGGAGATTGCTTCCACAATTGCCGCCGGGATCGGGCAGATCAATATCGAAAGCCTGGACGAGCTGAACATGGTGGGCGCCATCTCGGCACAGATGGGGCGGCCGGTGAAGATCGTGCTACGCGTGAACCCAGATGTGGATGCCGACACGCATGAGAAGATCACGACCGGGCTGGCGGGCAACAAGTTCGGCATTCCGGCCGAGGATATCGCCTTCATGTATGGCTATGCCGCGAAACTGCCCGGTGTCCAGCCGGTGGGGATTGCCATGCATATCGGCAGCCAGATCCTCTCACCGCGGCCCTATGCGCAGGCCTTCCGCAAGGCCGCCGGCATGGTGCGGCGCTTGCGCGAGCTTGGTCATGCGCTCTCCGTGGTGGATCTCGGCGGTGGGTTGGGCATTGGCTACCATGCCGAGCCGGGGCTGTCGCTGGATGCCTATGCGGGGTTGTTGAACCGGGAGTTCAGCGGGCTGGACGTGTCGCTGATCATCGAGCCGGGGCGCTATCTGGTCGGGGCGGCAGGGGTTCTGCTGGCCTCGGTGATCCTGGAAAAATGGAACGGCGATAAGCGCTTCACCGTGGTGGATGCGGGCATGAATGACCTGCTGCGGCCGGCGTTTTACGGCGCGTATCATGGCATTCTGCCAGTCAGCGCGGTGGATTTTCAACGCAACACCTCGCCGACGGATGTGGTGGGGCCGGTATGCGAGAGTGCCGATTGTTTTGCGCCTGGCCGGATGCTGCCGGAGCTGGGTGCAGGGGCGCGCATCGCGATTCTGGATACCGGCGCCTATGGCGCGGTGATGAGCAGCAATTACAACGCCAGGCCACGCGCAGCGGCGGTGATGATCGAGGGCGGTAATTACCATTTGATCACCCCGCGCCAGAAGGTTGAGGACCTTTGGCTCGACGAGAGCCTGCCGCGCCTGCCGGAATAATCCGCCGCCTGCGGCGGCGCGCCGCGGCCGTGCTCTGGGCCGAGCGGCTGATGGGCGCGCTGGCGCCGGCTTGGATGGTGGCGCTGGCCTATTTAGTGCTGGCGGTTTTTGGGCTTGCCAATGGCTGGGTTTTTCTGGCGGCGTTGGCGCTATTGGGCATGGTTTTGGTGTGGGAAGCGGCAAGGCTGCGCCCGCCTGAGGCCGCGGAGATCGACCAGCGGATCGAAACCACGTCCGGCCTGCAACACCGGCCCTTGGCGGCGCTGGAAGATATTCCCGCGACGCAAGGCGAATGGGGTGCGCAAATTTGGCGGGCGCATCAAGCCCGCATGGCGCTTGTACTTGGCGGCGCGCGAGCCGGCTGGCCAGCACCGTTTGCCGCCAGGCGGGACCCGCTGGCACTGCGCGGATTGCTGCTGCTGTTGCTGGTTTGCGGGGTTTTGGTGGCGGGGCCAACCGCCGGCGGGCGGATCGCGGCGGCTTTTGTGTTGCCGGCATGGCCATTCGCGACGCCTGAAATCGACGCCTGGATCAGCCCGCCGGCCTATACCGGCCAGTCGCCAGAGCTGCTGGGAAAAGGGCCTGTGACAGTGCTGCTGGGGAGCGGGCTCAGCGTGATTGAGAGCGGCGCGGACGGCGCGATCCGGTACGCGGGGCGGGATTTAGCCGCAAGCCCGCTCGGCCAGGACAGCCGCCGCGCCGATGGCGTGATCACCGCATCCGGCGTGTTGACGGTCGGACCCTGGTGGCACCGCCTGGCGCGCTGGCAGGTGACCGCCGCGCCGGCTGTGGCGCCGGAACTGGTGTTGGACGGGGTCGGGCCGGGGCGTGCTCCGGGCACGCTCGAATTGCTCTGGGAGGCGCGCGACCCATACGGGCTGAGTTCGCTCACAGCTTCGCTCCGCCCCAAGGGCTATGAAGATGCAATGCCACAGACGGCCGCGCTGCCGCCGAGCCTGGGTGCCAGTAAATCTGACCTGGACGTCGCGGACTCGCCGTTTGCGGGCATGCAGGTGACGGTGTGCCTGAAGGCGGAAAATCTCGCCGGCCTCACGGTAAGCTCAGCCCCGCTTGCGGTGATGCTGCCGGCGCCGGACCTGCACGACCCAACGGCGATGGCGCTGGCGGTGCTGCGGCGGAATCTGGCGCTGGTCCCTGCGCGCGCGAGCGCGATCTCGGGCCAAATGTTTAAGCTGGCCAAGGCGCCACCAAGCGCGATCGGCTATGGCGCGGATGCGCAACTGGCGATGCTGGCGTCCGCGCTGGCGCTGCGGAGCACGTCTCCGGCAAATGCGGTCGCGCGGATGCTGGTGCTGATCCAGCAGATCGAGGCTGGACCTGATTACGCGCCGGGGCGGCAATTGGCGCAGGCGAGCCAGGCTTTGTTGCGGGCGCTGGCGCAGGGGCCACCGGATGCGGCGGCGCTGAACCGGCTGCTGGCGGCGATGCAGCAGGCGCTGGCGGCGCATCTGCAAGCCGTGGGCGCGGCGCCACCGGCCGGGCCACAGCGCAGCCTCGACAGCTCGGCGCTCAGCCGGCTGGCGGAACAGATCGCGGCGGATGAGCAGGCCGGC
>Ga0116226_10004551_pt1 | contig 12305 bp, 9 predicted proteins | sample S1TSphfallax_FD_89692 | JGI IMG/M metagenome (GOLD analysis project Ga0116226, IMG submission 89692) | Host-associated microbial communities from peat moss isolated from Minnesota, USA - S1T2_Fa - Sphagnum fallax MG | ecosystem: Host-associated > Plants > Peat moss > Unclassified | place: USA... | reverse complement strand
CGGGGACGCGCAGTCGATGGCGATGCATGGCCAGCCATTTTTCTTGTTTCGGGCTGCCGAAGGCGACGAGCAGAATATCGGGGCTGGCGGCCTCGATCCGAAGCAGCATATCGTCATGGTCCATTTCGTCGAGCTCCGCGCATGGCGGGCAATAGCGGCCGACCAACTTGGCTTGGGGATAGGTCCGTTCGATCCAATTCGCCGCCGCGCGCGAGGAGGATTCTTTGGCGCCGAGCAGAAATATGCGGTAGCCCTTCTGGGCGGAAAGTTCGACCAGTTTGGGGACCAGCTCCGATCCGGTGACGCGCTCCTGCAGGGAGGCGCCCATCAGGCGCGACGCCCAGACGAGCGGCATTCCGTCGGGTAGCACGAGGCGGCAATCGCTCAGGATCTCTTTAAGTTCGCTGTCGTGGATCGAATTGATCAGGAAATCCACATTGGCGGTTGCGATCTGATGAAAGCCCCCTTCGCGGATCATGGCTTCGATCTCGCGCAACGCCTGTTGCATCGTCACGTTGTCTACGGGCACGCCTAAAATTGCCACGGTGCCGCCTCGCAAAGCCTTCATTTCAGTCACCAAGCTTCGGAACGACGACCGATCAACCGCCACGCGCAGCCGGGAATCTCGAACGCAGCTTGAAGCGCAAAGCTGCGTCCCGTTCTGGGGGAGTCGCGAGGCGGAAAATCGGTGCAATCGTTCGATGAATAAGATTTCGTTGAAGTGATAGTAGGCGCAGAAGTCTATCCCGCGCCATTGTTTTTGCGGTTATTTCTTCGCGGAAGAAAAATATTGGACCAAAACGGGAACGAAATGGATCGTCTATGATCGTGCCATGAAGCGAAAGTTAAGAGAGGCGTCTATGAAGCGGCGCGCATTGGCGTTTTCGTTCCTTCTACCACTCTCGAGCTTGGCGGGACACGCGCAGCAGGACGCGGCGCCGCCCGGGCCGCCGAAAGCCGATAGCAGCTTTATTGATTCGAGCGGCACGGCGCATGTGGCGCGGCTGGTGCCGGTGCCGAAGACGGTCAGTCCGCAGGCCCAGGCGACGCTGGCGCGCCGGGTTTCGGATGCCGACGCGCCGCAAACCCTTGCCCAGCGGCGAAGCGGAACGGACGCCTGGCAGATCCGGGCCGGCGAGGCGTCGAGGGCGGTCTATCCGGCGACGATCCGAGAGGAGACCATCGCCGGAGTGCCTGTCCGCATTGTCGAACCGCCCGCTAACGCGCATGAAGACCGGGTTCTGATGAACCTGCACGGCGGTGGCTTCAACTCGGATTCGGGTTCGCTGACGGAGTCGATTCCGATCGCGAACCTCACCCGAACACGGGTCGTGGCTGTGCTGTATCGGCTGGCGCCGGAGCATCCGTTTCCGGCTGGCCTGGACGATGTGGTCGCCGTTTACAGGGAACTTCTAAAGAGCTACAAGTCTGCGCGCATCGCGATTTATGGCACCTCGGCCGGGGCGATCCTCACCGCCGAAGTCGCGGTGCGACTCAAGCAACTCGGCTTGCCGCTTCCAGGCGCGTTGGGCATTTTCTCCGGCATGGGCGACTTCTCGCTGCAGGGGGATTCTTTCGCGATCTATGCGTTGAACGGGTTTTCTGGCCACCTTGATGTCCCCGGACCTCCGCGGGACAGCGAATATGTCGGCGCCACCGATCCCCGCGACCCCGTTTTGTCGCCTATCTACGCGGATCTACACGGTTTACCTCCAACTCTGTTCCTGACCAGCGGACGGGATCTGCTGCAGAGCGGCACGACCACGCTCCATCGCGCTTTTCTGCGGGAGGGAGTCGATGCGCGGCTGATCGAGTTCGAAGCGCTGCCGCACGCCTTCTGGAATGATGTGAATCTGCCCGAATCGAGGGAGGCGTACGGATATATGGCAGGATTCTTCACCGAGCAACTTGGCCGGTGAGCGCGGGCAATCTGCGAAGATTAGGGGAATGACGTCACCACAATTTTCGCGGCGGACTGGCTGGGACCTGGCGGAGACGGAATGGGCGCGCCGTTTGCGGGAACGCCGCACGGCAGGGTTGCCTATCCTCGATCTGACGGCTTCGAATCCAACGCGGTGCGGCTTCGATTATGACGCTGAAGGCATATTAGCGGCGCTGCGCGAGTCGGCGGCGTTGGACTACGACCCCGATCCTCGGGGAATTCTCCGCGCTCGGCGGGCGGTTGCGGACTACTACGCCGGGCACGGCGCGATGATCGATCCGGAGGCGATTTTCCTCACCACCAGCACCAGCGAAGCCTATAGCTATCTGTTCCGGTTGCTCTGCGACCCGGGCGACGAGGTGCTGATCGCGCAACCGAGCTATCCGCTGTTCGACTTTCTCGCGGACATCAACGATGTGCGTTTAGCGCCTTATCCGCTCTTCTACGACTACGGCTGGCATCTTGATCCAGAGGCGCTGCGCCAGAGGATTACCTATCGGACGCGGGCGATTGTGGTGGTCCATCCAAACAATCCCACAGGGCATTTCACCAAGGCGGTCGAGCGCGCCGTTATCGAGGAACTTTGCGCCGAGCACGGGCTTGCCTTGATCGTCGATGAAGTGTTTCTTGACTACCCGATCGGGGACGGCTGGGGCGAGGCAGCTCGAAGCTTCGCTGATGGCGATCATCCCGCGCTGACCTTTGTTTTGAGCGGGTTGAGCAAAGTTGCCGCTCTTCCACAGATGAAAGCGGCTTGGATTGCTTGCTTCGGGCCGCACCAGCAACTGCTGACGGCGTTGGATCGGCTGGAGGTGATCGCCGACACCTACCTCTCGATGAATGCTCCGGTTCAATGGGCTTTTCCTAGCTGGATGGCGGGGCGGGGAAGGATTCAGCGGCAGATCGCGGAGCGGGTTCAGGCGAATTTTGAAGCGCTTGACGCGGTTCTGGCTAGCCAGAGTGTGACCACCAGGTTGCAGATCGAGGCGGGTTGGTACGGAGTGCTGCGGATTCCGGCTGCGGAGAGTGACACGAAGACGGCCATCGACCTGCTGGAGGAGTTTGGAGTCGCTATCCATTCGGGCGGATTTTTCGGTTTTCCGGATACGGGCTGGCTGGTTGCGAGTTTGCTGTCGAGACCAGAAGATTTCCTGCGTGGAATGATGAACTTGACCGCGTATCTGAAAGCGCTGCATGAGGGTTGAAGGCGAGGAGGCGTTACGTTCTTGGTTCTCATGAAGTTGCTTTAAGGAAAACCCGTAAAGCCTTGTTGGTAATGGAGTTGAGTTGGAGCCTACTGGAGGAATGGGTTGTTTGCGCGTTCCTGTCCGATGGTCGTCAGCGGTCCATGGCCGGGAATCACCGCGACCTCGTCCGGCAGAGTTAACAATCGATTGTGAATGGAGCGGATAATCTTTCGGGAGTCCCCGCCGGGCAGATCGGTGCGACCGATCGATCCGGCGAAGAGGGTGTCGCCGGCGATGAGGAGTCGCTGCGGCGCGAAATAGAGACAGATGCTGCCTTGGGTGTGGCCGGGTGTGTGAAGGACCTCGCCGGGTAGATTCATCAACCCGACGCGCAGGCCATCGTCGGCGCTGGCGTCGGGGGGAGCGACCTCTGGGGTTTCGGTGCCAATCCAGCCAGCCTGTTCGTCCATCATCGCGAGCAGCGGCAGGTCGTTTTGATTCAGTAGGATAGGAGCGCCAGTGACGCGCTTCAAGGCCACAGCGCCGCCGACATGGTCGATGTGGGCGTGGGTCACGATGATCTGTTTGACGGTGAGATGGCGGACGGCGAGACGGCGCAGGATCTCGGCAATGTTGTCGCCCGGATCGACGATGATGGCTTCGCCGGTCGCCTCGTCCCCGAGGATCGTGCAATTGCAGCGCAGGACACCGACGGGGAAGGTTTCTCGAATCATCAGCAGCCTGTGCGGGCCAGCTTAGTAGCCGCGACGGGGACTATTTCCCGGTCTTTGCGGGGGTGGTCGAGACCGTCTTTGCGCCTTCGAGAACCGAATGTGGGCCGCTGTTGCGGGCGATGAGTACGAAGAGGCTGATCGAGGTCAGCATGAAGACGACCGCGCACCAGGTCGTGAGCTTAGTGAGCAAGTTGGCGGCGCCGCGCGGGCCGAAGGCGGTCTGGGATCCCTGGCCGCCGAAGGCTCCCGCCAAGTCTGCGCTCTTGCCTTGCTGCAGGAGGATCACGCCGATCAGGAAAAGGCAAACGACGACGTGGATGATGGTGAGAAGAATGATCATTCGGGTCTTTTCTCAGAGAAACTGGTGCTAAATAAACTTGTATCAGGGAGATTATCCCGGATATGAGGGAATCCAGTCGGTGACCAGAGGACACTTTAGGGTGTTGGTGCGGAAGAGGGGACTTGAACCCCTATGCCTTGCGGCGCCGCCCCCTCAAGACGGTGTGTCTGCCATTTCACCACTTCCGCAAACTTGTAAAGCAATTTGTTTGAACACTTGTGCGACTTCATATACGGGTCACCCGGCTCGCCTTGAAGGTCGCTTTGGCGGGTCGCGTTCGAACTTACTAGTGCACAAAAAACTATCGCAGGTTTATCGCGCGCAGGAGCGCCGCTCACTACATGTTTATAGTATCGCGCCCGGCTTCATCCTGCAACGTGAGGGGGCGGCCCGGGGTGGGAGGTGTCTTTCTTCTGCATCACGGCTGACGGCGCGTTGGTTTGAGTGACCTTGTAGAGGTAGAAGTTCTCATCGGCAACCTCGGCGCCGGTGAAGTTGGCGAGGCTGGTGGCGGCGAGCCCCTTGGTCGCCATTTCGGCTTGCTCCTGGTTGGTGAGCGGATAGACGGCTATATAGAGATAGCTGGGGACGGCGAGGAATTTTTGGGCGTCGGCCATTCGGGATGGAATCTCGGCGACGTCGAAGTTGTTGCGGCGCTTGGAATAGAGGAGGAACGTGTCCTGGCATTGGCAGTCGAGCATGTAGATGGGGCGATGGAGGACCTCGGCGATGCCGACGACGGAGGTGTCGGGGGTGCCGACGAGGGGGAGGGGTTCGAGGCGGTTGGCCGCGATCTGGGAAGCGATCCAGGCGGCGGCTGGCTGGGCGTTGGAGAACGGTCGCAGCCAGGTCTCCACGCCGGCGATCAGGCCGCCGAAGACGGTGAGGCCGAGCAGAATGTGGGCGCCGATGGGCAGGCGGGGCTGCTGGGCCTTGAGCAGCCAGAGCGCGGAGAGGAAGGCCAGAAAGGTCGTGCCGTAGTGGCGCATAGCGCCAAGGTAGATGAGGTGCCCAAAGGAGACGCACGCGAGCAACGTAAGAGCGAGGAGGAGGAGTAGATTGCGGTTGCGGCGGAAGATGGACCAGTAAATTCCCAGAACGACCGGTAGGCAGACGACGTAGAACAATCTGTGCCGATATGGGTCTGGGATCCAAAAATTGTGGGCGAAAGGATTGCGAACGGGGAAGTAGGGCATTACGATGTAACAGATGGCCGTATCGAGAAGATGGAGCGGGTCGGTGGCGACTTTGAAGAAAGTGCCCGTCAACCGCCAGCCGATGTCGGAGGTGAGCTTGAGGCTGAACGCGGAAAAGGCCAGCAGAGACAGGCCGACGATGCCACCCGCGATGTAGGTCCATTGATTGATTCGGGTGTTGCGCGCGGCGGACTGGTTCCTGGGCAGTGTGTATTTGGTGTAGATTCGCTCGCAGACGAGGGCCGTGGCCAGAAAGATCCCCATCACGTCGGTGCAGGCCATGAGTCCGAGCAGCGCGGCGGCGGTCAGCAGGCGGTCGGGACGCTGGACGCGTTCGCGCAGATAGAGCAGGAGCAGCAAGAACATGAGGCCGTACATGCGGGTCATGACGGTGTATTCGAAGCTGACGAAGTAGCAGCAGAAGAGCAGGAGTTTTTCGACCCGCGAGAACGGCGACGAGAGACCGATGACCAGGTAGATGCCAATCCCGACGACGGCTTGCAGGATCTTGATGCGCGTGGGGTCGGCGGTGAACTGGGATATGCACCACATCAGCACGTACCAGAGCCACGGATGGCCCTCGTAGTGGATGTAGTGGAAGAGCGTGGAGAGGTTGGGGCTGGCGGCGGCGATGCCGAAGGCGTTCAGTTCGTCGCGCCACATGCGGTGGTGGGCAAGTTGCACCAGGAAGATGGCGATGAACGGCAGAGTGAGCAGCAGATTGCCGACTTGGATCCGCCCCGGCTTGCCACCGGTGGATGGTAGATTCGTGTTCTCGGATCCCTGTTTTTGCGCTTGCTCCATTTCAGGGATTGTATTGGAGATGTTGTTTTCTCATCAAAGAAGCTTGCGTAGCCGGGAGGCTATGGTCGCGCTGGCGACCTTTTGGGTCGGAAGGATTCGTACGCGTAGCCAGCGATGTTTGCCAGCTGCGAGACGAGAAAGAGAGCGGCGATGCGCGTTGCCTGAAAAAAACCTCGCGACCGAAACGGGTAGGCGAAGAGATTGGCATAAAATTTGAGGCCTTCGACATTGGAGCTGTTGCCGCGTTCGGAGCGCTTGCGATGCAGGGTGCGGGCCCCTCGGCCGTAACGGAAGTGCTGCCGGGCGTAGCCGCGGAACGACATGCGGTGGTAGTGGTGGACGACGGCTTCCGGCACGCGCAGGAGCGGACCGTTGGCCTGCCATCTGTCGCATAAGTCTCTGTCTTCGGCGGCAGGCAGGGGGAAGGTCTCGTCGAAGCCGTCGATCGCGAGGAAACCGGATCTGGCGCCCCCGCAGTTGCTGGTGGTGAGGAAGATATTGACCGACGAGAGTTGATCCAGCGATTCGCAGAGATAGTCGATTAACGCCTGGCTGGCGGTGGCGTAGATGTTATCGGCGAGAGCGTTGACGGTGCTTCCTCCGAGCAGGGCGCGGGGATTGGAGCGGTAGGCCCGGGCCAGCGTGGCGATCCAGTCGGGGCGGGGTCGGCAATCGTCGTCGGTGATGGCGACGAGCTCGCCGGTGGCGGCGCGGATGCCGGCGTTGCGGGCGGCGGCCGGCCCTTGCTGCTGCTGGCGGAGGAGCCGGAAACGAGGGTCTTGGCAAGCAAGCCGGGCGGGCGGATTGGATCCGTCGTCGACCACGACGACCTCGATCGAATCGGGCGGATAGTCGAGCCGCAGCAACGCGTCGATCAAACCGTCAAGCAACGCCTGGCGGTTGTGGGTGCCCACCACAATGGAGACGGCGGGGGGCGCGGCGAGCGGCGGCGATTGTGTTTGTATTGACGGCGACGAAAGGCCCATCGGCGGCAAGTCCCTCCCGTGAGTTATGCGGAGCGTAGCGAAATGATATAGATCGAAGATATGCAGATAGCGGGACAGCGGGAATGCCGAGCCTTGAATCAAGGCTACGGCTCAGTGGGAGGATATGCGGGAGCTTTTTGGACTTTTCTAGCTGTCCAATAGTATCGGGTTGTGCCGATGAGAAAGGAGATCCCGTTGTAGAAGTGGTAGAGGAGATGAAAGGGCACGGCGGCGAGCATAAAGAGCATGCCGCGTTTGCCCGCCAGGAAGATATAGAACTGGCTGTTGAGGAGTCCGAGAATAGCGAGCACGGCGACGAAGGCGAAAATCAGTGGTTGCGCGGCCAGGTGATACGCCGCGGCTCCAACTGCCGCAATAATAAAGGCGATGCCGAGGAACCGCGGTATCTGGCCGCCGACGGCGACGCGCCGATGATACCGATGCCGAAGCAAGAGCAGCACGGGACTTATCGCCAGCGGCGGGATGAGGCCGTACATCTTTCGCGAATACGCGAGCGCCGAGATCAGGACCATGGTCCCGAGAACCAGGATCCATGAGCTGTTCAGCGGCCTCGTCGCGCCTACCTCGCCCCACCAACCGGATAACATCAGAAAGAGCAGGGCGAAAGCCGGCAGCAGCAGGTAAATGCCGTCGAAATAAGCGATCGCCGCGGACAGAAAGACCAGCAGGAAGACGAGGGCGACGCTGACCCGCTGGCTAAGTTGAAGATTGAGGTCGTTCGGCATGAACCGGTCGCGAAGGATCAGTTCTGTCCAGGGAATGCCGCGGTCAAGAACGTCGGTTTTGACCAAACCCATGAAGGTCCAGCGTTTCAGGTGAGTTACCTGAAGATCGGCATCGAGCACGATTTTGCATCCGGCGCGGATAAGCCGGTATCCGAGTTCGATATCTTCGATGGCGGGGCGGCCGTAAGCGGCGTCAAAGCCGCTATGTTCGAGAAAGAGTTCGCGGCGTATGGCTCCGCAGCCGCTCCAAAAGGTGGAGGCTTCGCGGGAGCCTTTTTGGTGGACATAGGAATGCATCAAGTTGCGATATTGCGAGATGAAGTCCTGGGAATCGGGCCACGGATCGTAGGAGCCGATCAGGGCGTCGAGCCGCGGGTCATTGAAATGGGCTGCGATTCGCTGGAGGGTGTCGGCGCGGACGCAGACGTCGGAGTCGAGGAAGAACAAGATGCTTCCGCTGGCGGCTCGCGCGCCGAGATTGCGGGCATAAGCTGGGCCGCTGCGCGTTTGGGTGCCGAGGACGGTGGTTTGAAAGGCTTCGGCCACAAAAGCCGTTTGGTCTTTGGACGAGTCGTCGATGACGATGACTTCGTGGGGCCGCCAGGCGCTTCGTTCCAAAGCCTCAAGGCAGCGCGCCAGCAGGCAAGCCGAATTGCAGGCCGGAATGATTACTGAGATCGACTCCGCTACCGCCATAAACGCATTCTACGAGCAGCGGCGCGGAACCGGAAGAAATCATTTCACAGGGTCGCAAGGCGACTTATTCCGGATGCTCGCCTGAAAGCGATTTTCATGCTTCGCACGCGAGAGCGGATGATACTCTGACTTTAATGTTTCGGTCAGCCTCCATCAACGGAAAGACGCTCGAATACGCGAATGATTGCGCCAACGATCTCTGGATACGCGAGATCGTTTTTCCTGGGAAGACGAACGGCTATTTTGTGGAGGCGGGCGCAGCGGACGGCATGGGCGGCAGCTCGTGCTACTTCCTCGAAAAGGACTTAGGCTGGAAGGGAATCTGCATCGAGCCGCACGATGATTTTTTCAACCGGCTTCGCGAGAATCGACCTAACAGCGTTTCTATCAATGCTTGCCTGAGCCGGCAGCCCGGCACCGTCGAGTTTGTCGAGCCGTCGGTGGAAGGAGAGGTCAGCCCGTATCTCAGCGGGGTTCGCGATGTTATGCTGCGCTGCAAGGACGGGGCGGAAGCGGTGATCGCCGCCGGACAAATTGTTTCCAAGCCGGCGGTGCGACTCAGCGATCTGCTCGATTCGCATCGAGCGCCGCAAGTCATAGAATACGGAGCGTTCGATATCGAAGGGAGCGAGTTGGAGGCGTTGAGCGAATTTCCATTCCATCGCTACAGATTTCTTGCTTTGAGCCTCGAGGTCGACAGCAGGATCGAGCGGCAACTGGGCGAATTGCTGGTGCGCAATCGATATGTGCGCACGAGCAATCCCTATAACATCGAGTTTCCGGCGGAGCAATATTGGCTGCACAAAAGCATGGTCGGCAAACGCTATGCTTTGATGAAGTGGATGAAGGGGAGCAGTTTGTTTTCATGGCTCTATCGGGATTAGGACCGACCGCGGTTCGTCAATAACAAGCTGGTTCGCGACAGAATAGACACTCGCTAAGAGAGTTGTTATCCTTTGAATTAATCCACAACTCTGCTCCTCTTCAATCTACATGCAGTAGGTTCATGGCACGGGTCGCAATAGTCTCCTACGATGTGCAAACGATTCGCGGCGAGGCTGGCGAGGCCGGGCTGTTCACGACTCGTCTTGCGAATGTGTTCCGCCGGGCCGGCGAAGACGTGACGATCGTGGCGATCCATGCGGGTTGGGCGCCAGGCTCGGTCGACGCGCATTGGCGGGCGCGCTACCAGGCGGACGGAATATCGCTGATCGAACTGCAGTCGCCGCCCGCGTCGGCGAACCGGTGGCCGGATGTGGCTTCGATGCGAGCGGCCGAGATAGCGGCGCCGATCCTGGGCGGCTTCGACATTGTCTATTGCCAGGACCGCGGCAACCCTGCGTTTCATCTTTTGCGAACGAGACGCTACACGACGAGACGCAATACCGCAAAGCGGGGGCCTGTTTGCGTGACTGTTCTCAACGGCCCGTCTGAATGGCAACTTAGCTCGAACGAGCATTATCCCGAGCTGCCGACCGACCTTCATCTTGCGTATGTGGAGAGATACGCCGCCCGGCACAGCGACTTAGTCGTCTCTCCCAGCAGTTACATGGTGGACTACCTCAAGGGGATTGGTTGGGAGCTTCCAGGCAATGTCGAGGTCCTCGGCCTGCCTATGCCTCCGCCGGCCAAGGCTACGGAAAGCGCCGCAACGGCGCAAATTCGCACGGTCGTCTATCTTGGAGCTATCGAGGAGCGGAAAGGCATCCGCAACTTCGTGCTGGCGTTGCAGCATCTCGCCAGGATCGCTCCGGAACGGCCGGATGTGGTGCTGCTGGGCCGCATGATCGATCCAAACCTGCTGGACTTCGCGCTGTTGGGTCTGAAATCCTCTGGCTTCTCGGTAACGCAGGTTTCGTCGCTCGACAACGAGGCGACTTCGGCATATCTGAAGAAGAACGCGGCGGAGACTCTCTGCGTGGTGTCGGCGCGCTCGGACAATCATCCCTACTCGGTTGTGGAGGCTTCGCTGGTTCCCGGCCTGAACCTTGTGGCTTGCCGAGGCGGCGGGGTCGCCGAACTGCTTGATGGCGGCGACGCGCAACTGTGCGATCCCTATCCGATGGACTTGGCGAAGCTGATAGTGGAGCGGCTTCGCCAGCCGCTTGGGCCCTCGGAGCTGGCGCGATACGATTGCCTGGCCGCGAACGAGCGATGGCTTGCGTTCCACCGGAAAGCTTTGCAAGTGACTGCGCCCGAGCCTGTTCGGAAGCTGTCTGCGGCAAAGCCCAGCGTCGATGTTTGCGTCGCCTATTATCAGAAGCCAGTGCAATTCGGGCAGCTACTCGACGCTCTGGAGCGGCAGACTGAGACGGATTTCCACGTTATCGCGGTGAATGACGGCTCGCCCGACGAGGAGTCGAACCAAGTCTTTGCCAGGCACGCCGAGCGGCTCGCTTCGCGCGGGTGGGATTTTTTTACCCAGGAGAATGCCTTCGTCGACGCGGCCCGCAACAACGCGGCGCGCCGCGGCAGCTCCGAGTTCATCTTGTTCATCGACGCCGACGATGTGCCGGCGTACAACGCGGTCGCGAGAATGCGCGAGGCGATCACGCTTTCGGGCGATGACGCGCTGATCTGCGCCAGCTATCTTTTCGCCAGCGACAAGCCTCCTTTAGACCCGGCCACGGGCAATCCCGTGGTCCCGCCCTACGCCACCAGCGTTCCGCTGGGCATGGACCTGGTGGGCGGGCTGATCGACCCGGCCGTCTTCGGAGGATCGATGTGCATAGTTCGCCGCGAAGTCTTCGAGGCGATCGGTGGTTTTCGCGAAGTTCGCGGCGCCGGCCACGAGGACTGGGAGCTGTATGTGCGTCTCGCCCTGGCGGGGTACAAGATTGACATCCTGCCCGAGCTTTTGCAGTTTTATCGCCAGGTCGAGGGAAGCTTGGCGCGTTCGCTCTCGCCCGACGCGGCGCGGCGCAGGCTGATCGGCGCGTACGAGGAGCGATTGATCGCGGCCGGACTGCCCGGCGGCGCGCTGGCGCTCAGCGGCCTGTTTTTCAGCGCCAAACGTATGGAGAGCAAGATCAAGACGCTCTCGTCCAAGCTCGACGCGCCTACTGGGAATTATTCATTCTTCTCCCGCGAGACCCAGAGCTTCGACACGAAGGTGGTCAGTGTCGATCGGCTTCGCGCCTGGTATCGCCATACCTTCAGCCTGGAAGCGCGTTTGAATTTTCATCGCATCTTCCTCGCTCCGTTCATCGGCCCGTATAAGCCGCCTTCCGCATGAGAATCGCGCTCATCGTCGGCGAAGCCACCGGCCTCGGCGCTCTGCCGGTTGCGCGCGCCTTGAGAGGCCGCGGCCACGAAGCGACCCTGGTCGCGCCGACAGCGGAAGTCGAGCGGCCGCCCGCCGCTTTTGTGCTGGAATGGCAAGCGGCCGGTTTCGCGTATGTTCACGTCACGGCGGCACACCTTTGTTGGACGGAGCACCATTTCCCCTGGGACCCGCGGCTGGCCGCCGCGCGATCGCTTCCGAATATCCTGAAGACGTTTGATTTGGCGTGGTTCTTCGAGCCCGACTGGGCGATGCCTACTTTGCGCGAGCGTCGCTTCTCGACGACTCCTGCTCCGTGCGTGGTGGTGAACAACCCTTCGTTGCCGGAGCCGCCCCCATCGTCGCTGGACGACATGAACCGCACGGCCGCCGGGGAGTATTCGCTGAAGTG
>Ga0116226_10004549_pt1 | contig 12306 bp, 6 predicted proteins | sample S1TSphfallax_FD_89692 | JGI IMG/M metagenome (GOLD analysis project Ga0116226, IMG submission 89692) | Host-associated microbial communities from peat moss isolated from Minnesota, USA - S1T2_Fa - Sphagnum fallax MG | ecosystem: Host-associated > Plants > Peat moss > Unclassified | place: USA... | reverse complement strand
CACGACCTGATCGTGATTCCTATGTAACCGTACATAATGAAAATATTATTCCCAGTGAAGTAAACGATTATATTTGCTTTGTTAGGGTTCATTTTGTTTTATTCCTTAGGCACATAATTTTGAGAAATATGCATGGGGAGTCGATGCAGAAAATCAAGGATTCGGTTATGATTATAGTAGTTTGATGCATTATACAGGAGATTCGTTTAGCAAGAATGGTAAACCAACAATTACACCAAATCAAAATGTAATCATTGGTCAACGAGACAAACTCAGTGAAACGGATATTTTAGAAATTCGTCATTATTATGGATGTTAAGAGATTTGATTTCATAAAATAAATTTGTTGTTTTTTCGGAAGATATAAAACGACATTAGAGTCAATAATCTTTTATTATCCCTTCTAAAAAGTATATCTTATCTCAATATAAGAAGTTGTCATAAACATTCAAACTACCTCTGACTAGCAATGATTAATTTTTCATTGTTATAAATAGTTTGTCATTGATAGTTGCACTCTCATTTGTTGTAATAAAATGTTTTATTCATCTATAATCGTTTTCAGTTTATTATTCTTAGCAACGATTAACCAAATTGACGGTCTTCAATGTTATAAATGTAGTTGTGCTGTTAATCCTGCCGCTAATACATGTATAGATGACAACGACTTACAATGTATAGTCGAATACGTAGAAAATAGTTATTGTATTATTGTACAAACATCAAACAATCTGATATTTGATCGTAATCCAAATTCGGACTTAATATTTTTGGAATCTCTACATTATTTACGAGCTAAAGAAGAAATTATCTATTTAGAAAGTAGTTCAAGTTGGCAAGTACCTGCTGTTAGAGAATTTTCTTATGGATGTGATTCGAATTTATGTAATACACCTCGTATTCTTAGTCTTCTTCCAAAAGGTCTTACCTTTGTTGTTGATTCGAATCTTTTGACAAATTTGTTATTTCCTCAACCATCTGAATCATTTACAACTTGTTTATCATGTACAAGATGTGTAAATTCAACTGGAGGAATTACTTGTCCAACATTAAATTGTAATGGTACATGTTTTATTGATGATCATTTAGACGATCCAGTAGTAAATGCTGGTTCATGTTTATTTGCATTTGAAAGTGTATGTTTAAATGCAATACTGAATACATCAGTGCAAATAACAGGAACATATTATATTGATGATGAGAGATTTCAAGTAAGTGAAATAGATATTTGGTGTAAAAGAACAAATTGCAATGAACCAACTTATGCACAAATAATACAAAGAAATATAACTTTTAGTACGGAAATAAATGATCAACTATATTTTCGCCCCGATACTGTTAGTACAACACTACCAACACCAAATGATGGTCTTCTTGGTTGTTATACATGTTATTGTGAACGTCAAATTGGTAGTAATGATTGTAACACATTAGCATGTACAATAGAATATAAAAATGCAAGTTATTGTGAAATTGTACGCGATTTAAAAAGTTTTGACGGTATGGAGTTAATTTTTCTTGGTCATGTAGCAAGACAGAATGTACGTTATAAACATTTTATTCGTGCAGAAGAAGAAATTATACTCTATAGAAATTTATCATACCACCCACCAGCAATTAGTCTAATTAGTTATGTATGTGATTGGGAATTATGTAATGATGGTCGTCTTGTGGATAAATTAACAACAAGTTTTCAATTTAATGCTGAACCATCGGAAATAGCTGCATATCTTCAAAGTTCTGAACCACTTAGTAGTTGTGCTGATTGTGCACTCTGTACTAATTCAAGTCTTGATTTTGATCAATGTACGAATGTTTCATGTTCATCTACTGGACGCTGTTACATTGATCAATATATCGATAATCCTGATTATAATGATTGTGAATATGCATTTCGAGCTGAATGTGAAGATTTTGCATCCGAATCAAGTATTATAATTACAGCGACTTATAGTATTGATGATGATATATTAGATTTTGAAGAAGTCAATGTCTATTGTTCAAAGAATGGTTGTAATAGACCTGAAACAGTGTATAGTTTACTTAATCTTTTAGATGAAGATATTCAACTCGATTCATTATTTTTCATTCGACCAGTTGTAAATACTACATCACCACCTATTATTACAGAACCAACACCAACATCTAGTATTGCATCACAAACAACTACGGTATCATCTAGCCCTATCACGGCTATACCGAGTTCTGCAATTATTTTTATTTTTCTTCTTATTATTATTAGTATTTTTATTATTAATTAAAAAGATTTTTTTTTCCAACAAAATAAAAGATTTTTGAGAATCATTTACGATGAGACGACATGATCAGTTCTACAGGACTCTTTTTAATAGAAGAGATTACTATCTTTCCGATAAATAGACATTAATTATTGTTTTATGAATGTCATCAAGTAAAAATACGCTTGACATTTTCTAAGATATTTATTTGTCCGAGCCATCATAAAATTGATGTATTGTATTGTCAGAGATTTCAATAAAGTCGTCAAAAACTGTCATTATACTTCTATACCACTGTGTGTATCAATTTACACAAAGTAATATCAGTATTTAAGGAATGATACGACAGTCTTTCTTAGCTTAAATTATAGGAAAAAAGTATACTGATGATATTAAGCAACTGCTAATGAATATGATATAAGTTACATCTTTCTGTGAATAGAGCCAGTTTGAGTGATCTCATCACACTATGTTATGTCATATTCTCGTTTATAAAGCAAAATTCGATGTTCCGAACGTATTTCAGCGACGGCGCACTAGCACTACAAGGGGAAACAATTGCTTCCTCTAAAAATTTTACCTTGCCCCGCCCATGCAGGTCACAGTTAAATTAATACATTATGTGTATAATATAACTGTGAAAATACCAAGAAAGCAATAGATCTTTAACAGTTTTCAAAATAATTTCATGCGATAATAGCTGTCATCTTTAAATGAATCGTCGTGATAATGTTTAACATACTGCTTGATTTCAAAGCGGTACACATGGAAAAATCTATTACTACATTTCAGTAATTATTATTCTTTTACATTCTGATAACGATAATTAAAAGCTGCATCATTTTAACAGCTATACCTCAACAACAAAAAACAATGAAAGTTACCGGCATAGGTCCATTTTTCGTGACCCGATCTAACCCAACTCTGAAAATTGAAATGAACGAAATCTTTATCGCATCTACAGTTGCATTTTGTCTTATGTGAGGCGGGACATCGATCAGTTTCTTAAGACTTCCTCCAAGTCGGACACCGATCATCATCTCCCGGTTGACATAAATTTATTATTCAATTTCAAATACAATTACTTATTTTAATAGTTATATCAGCTCTTTTAAAGTGTTGACAATTATTAAGAGATGCTATATTTTAAATAGCTTTTTTTCTGGGGATAATAATCATACTCGCCATCTCAAGTTAGAAATAAATCTATTATTATATTTGAGAGCTGAATGTTATTGCATCGACATCGAATAATTAAAAATATTTTTGTGATTAGTGCTAGCAATCCTTGAATTTTAATTTCTTTTTTTGCAAGTCGAATTAGTTCTAAGACCTCGAAAAACAAGAGCGTGTCCCATGTAAATAGAGAAAACCCTGATTTTAATCGGTTTGCTTCTGATTGTTTATTTGTACAGATATGAACACGTATCTTCGAGGAAAGGCATTCAATGCTCGATGTTAACATTATCATTTGAAAATAATCAATAAAAATGACGTTCATATAACCAATAGTAACAAAAAAAGGGAAAAAAGCATACAACATGCGAAGCAACGACAGAAGAAGTGAGAAAAAAAAACAAATGAGTAGGTAAAAGTAAACATAAGTGATATTGTTCACAATGAAGTATTAAAGTGGTTTAAACATTCCATAAATGTTATCATGCTGATGTAAGTTATCGTAGAGTCTTCACCAAAAGAGATAATTTACCAGCTAATTGATTTTTTTGGTTTGTCAAGACTATTTGTCTCTACAATAGAAAGGAAAGAAAAATTAAAATAATGTTAAATTACAAAAATCTGTGATTCAAAACTTATTACATAGTGACCTTGTCGTGTGCACAACAGTTCGGTCATTTCAATTCACGACATTCAATTCGAAGGACATATATTCTACTCAGCTTGACTAGACCGACTACCTAATGTAAAATTAAATGAAGACCTATACTCTTAACTTGTATTGTTAGCTATAATTTAGTTGAAAAGTCAGGTGAATCAAGATGCGAAGTTCAAATCAGTGTGATTCAGAAAGAAAGAGACCTCAGAATCAGGGGTGGTTCCACGGAGGCGGTGTAGCCGTACCCCTTCTTCGAAAAAGATGCCCACTTTTTACTATTACAAATCAATAGTTTCGCATTCCACACCTGACCTAAAAAATTTTTCTAACTTTACCGCACCCCCTCAGAAAATTTTCTGGATCCGTCACTGCTCAGATTAGCTTTTCTGCCTCTTTTCAGTTACATAATGTAATTTTCAGCTAAAGGAAAAGACATTCTTCTCAGTTGTCCATTAGTTGAACTGGATTTGTTTAAATTCTATAGTTGTCAGTCAGTGAAAGAAAATCAAGAGGCATTCTCTTGTATTTCTCAAAAGTGATACTGCTGGGTATTAGCGTTCGGCAACGAAATCGACTCGATTCTTATTTCTTCTGTAGCTAGAGAAGATATTTTCTTCTACCTATTTATATGAAATATCCATGCTGACACAGAGTAGAAATAATAGGGTATAAGGAACAGTCGCAATCGCTTTAGAATGATTTTATACTAATATATGGATATATCTGAATATACGAGAGTTTTGAAATTTAAAAATATTCTCTAAGGTTCATGTAAAACTCTCATAGACTTTGGTGTTATGCCTATAACTTTTAAATGAAACGAGACAGAAATTTCGGATTTACGTTGATATGCAGATTGTGATGATGCGCATCGAAAGTAATTGTTGAGAATATAAATATATATATTTTCGTAGACATCTAAGCACTTTTTCAACGATGGATGGTTATCCAAACTGATCATCCAATGACCAGATTAAACGTTATAGAAAATGATATCATTTGGTTAGAGATTGCCATGAACACTCATTTTTGGTCACGGTAACGATCGTAACCGTTGTGACTTTGACTATGAGTAACAAAAATTCTATTGCTTTTATTAGTGCGATCTATCACAAAGCCGTTACTGATACTGGTCTTATACAAAATAAATCGATTCAGATCATTAAAGTTCTTCGTTACTTCTATAGGACTGAAATTTTCAGAATTAGTAAAGCAAACAAAGATATATCTGTGGTATAAATATGAGAGCAAACGATAATGTTGTTAGGAAATAATCGGAAAAATTAGATCTCGTTGATTTTGGAAAGGAGGATCTATAGAAACATCGTCAAAGAAAGATAAAGATATACGGGAATAGAACTCTAAGAGAAAGAAAAGGGGTACAGAATGAACAACGGTATACAGGAAGATATTGTTAGAAGACTCATAAAGGAAAAAGTTTTTCATAGGGTGTTCATTACTTTTTAACCAATATTTTCTGAAGGAAACAAAAAAAAAAAGGTTCATTTTTCACTAAAAACTGACTGTTTGACGGTATTATCGAAGGTAAAAACTCCAATGGCTTCTAGATTATTTTATTTTTGCTATGAAAGAGAAACTTTGAGCAGAGAGTAAATTCCATCTTTCTTATCAATCTTTTATCTTTTGGTCTTTACATTAATAGTATGATTGATAAAACTAATCAGTTCTTTGCCAATATACACTCATATAAAATGTGTCACATACGTCATGATTTACGACACAATATACAACATAGTTCTTCATGAGAACCTGTGATACGTTTTGAATGTGTGTTTCCATATAGCCTTCGTTACGCCTGCCAATTTCTTTACGGTAGTGAGTAATTACTAGTTTTTCAATTCAATTCGACATAGTAATATTTGTTCTTGAAGTCCAAGACATTGAGATCTTAAGATCTACCCGTCTTAAGTTAGTTTGATCTTGATCAGACAGCTTCAAAGCAATCTATTTTAGTTTTCTCAAGATGTTCTCAAACTACGACTAATCGAAAAATGATCTAGAAAAAGTACATCCGAAAATTCATGGTAAAGCCTGCGATAGTATGCATGGTGAGCGGCATATTTTATGTATTGTGTAATCTATTTGCTTTCAAATATTTCGAAATTAATTACTCACCAAGAAATTTAAGAATATATTTGTTAAAAAACCATTTGCACCAGCCACATAGATTATTCTTCTTATCACCTACAGAAGGAAAAAAAAATATATTTTTCATTCTCTCTTTGATCTGTAGATAAGACTACATTTTATAAATATGAAGATCAAAATTAACGATTTGTTTGATAACATTTCACAAAATTAATCGCAGCTGCTCAAAAGAAATATTTTGAAAATTTCATTTTCCTATTTAAACTGTTCTTTAGCTGTTCTAAGTTTTTGAATATAGTATCATGGATTTCTCGTGTAGTTGTTGCATACCTTGAGCTGTTTAAAAGTTGTTCACGCTATTTAATCATCTTCTGTAACTATCTGAAGAGCAGATCGCTATCTAAGATCATCAAAAGACAGCGCTACCCTACCCTGTTTGCCCTCCATGGTACAGCACAGCTTTTTCTCACGTGAAAATTTTTTTACCGAATTTAATTTTTAAGCTAAACACGTTTTAGAAGAAATATTTCATTTGAAGTACAAACATAAACAGATAAATATTGCTTTATTTGTTTCCATTGTTCCAGACCAGAGCTCCGAATGAGGTCGGCTTGGGCCAGTCCATCAGCCGATTTCCGAATCAAAATCGACTGATTTCTTGCTGGAACATTGTGTGAAATTTGTCTTTTCACAGTCTTAATTTTCTCTTTCATCTGCTTAAGTTCCTTGAAAATGATGATCAATATAAGGAAAGATGAGGCGACAGTCAGCTGGACAGGTTACCTTAGAGAAGTACGTAGCTATATGTAGTATCAAGTAGAGAAAAACTATTTTGGGTGTAACTTTTTATCGAAGCAGCTTCGACCGTTAATTGTTTCATAATTCACATAAGAGCATTTGACTTAACAAACTTATGTAGTTTTGTTGGAATTCCTGGAGCACACCAGGGATCTGTCCTTCTGAGATCGAATAAAACCACTGAGACACTAGCTCTAAGTCTATTGAAGAAGAAAAAAAATAATTTCTCTATTAAGTTCTACTGAAACTATCTTTCAATGAACAGAATGTGGAAAGTTATTTTTTATATAAGAGCTACAAACAAAATGAATGGTGAGTATCTTTAACTGACCGATAACGAAAAAGTGGTTTTCTTTTTGTTGATGATGTGAAGAACGGTGAGTGCTGGGTGTCAAAAGTAATTGCGACAGAAATAATTAGTATGAATGGTTAAGTGCACCATTCGAAAACAAGAATGCATGGAATATTCGATGAATTGTGTTGACAATTCAAAATAATAAAATCTCAGAAGATCTAACACAAATGTTCGTTGTCATCGGATAAGTTTATTCGAATTAGTGATAGGGATTGGTATTACAATGAAAGAACAAAGCTATGATCGACTAGTATTAAAGGACAAATTACTCCATACTGTTTTCTCAGCTGGAAGCAACAAACAGCAGATTTAAAAAGAATAAAAATCATCTGTGCAACAACACCAAAGTTTCCATTAGGCCCGTTTGAACACATCTTTCAATTTTTATTCATCTAAGACTTGCTGACGAAACTTGACATAACTTTTATGCATTCTTAAAATATCAACGATTAGAAAAGAGTTTCATCGAAGAAGGATAAGTATTAACATAGCAGAAAACGAAAAACCACGTGATGGGTCCAACCAGATTCAAAAAAGCGTTCGACAGTTAATAATATATTTTTCAACAATAATTTAATCTATTTTATTGTAACACATACGCATAATGAGTATAGAAATATCTCAATATCGTTTCATGCTAATATTTAAACTTCTCAGATAAGCATACTTTCTAGTTATTCTTGTACAAATTAACTTATTCTTTGCTTTTATAACATTACAATAGAAGTAGAATAAACAATTCAATATTGATTTATTATTCAGTTTTAAAGAAGATTTTCTTTTTATTATCAAGATTTATTTCTGCATATATTCATTGAAGTCTCTCTTATGGTTATTCATGAATAATTCGAATCACTGCTAGTGGAAAGCTAAACTATAAAATAGGCTTATCAGTAACATAGGAGAAATCTCAGGTCATAGTTAAATTAATACATTATATGTATAATATAACTGTGAAAATGCTAAGAAAGCAATAGATTGTTATGTCTTGCACTTTCTTCAAATGCAGGTCATAGGTCTTTTCCTCTTTGCCTTTGTGTGTACTTGTGTCTTTTTTCTTTCTATTGTTGTTTTCTTCTCTTCTCTTCTGTTCTGTTCTCTTAGTTATGCGTCATGGATCTTTCCTTTCCTGTCATATGGATTTGTCCGTTCTGTCATATATATGACATAAGGATTTGTCCATCCTGTCATATATATGACATATGGATTTGTCCTTCCCTTCTGCTCTCTTTTTCTTCCATATTCATCTATGGATTTTACCTTTCTGTCTTATCATCTATGAGATTTTCCATCTTATGGATTCTTCCCTTTTGTTATCAGAATATAGATACAGTCGTCTAGTTGTGTAGAGGATGGAAGAATAAACTACGAGTGGGATTGAGATCTCACATAGATCTTTACCAGTTTTCAAAATAATTTCATCTATAAATATATATGCTTATTTCATGCGATAATAGTTGTCATCTTTAAATGTCTCATACATCTATTGATATTTATTATTGAATCACTATATAATCCGGTTTCTTTCAACATGTATCCTAATTTTAAAAAATGTCGTGACAATCTTTAACATACTGCTTCATTTCAAATCGATGTATATGAATAAAAACAACAATCAAGCCTACCACCGAACGTAGGAAAAAGAAATCTATTACTATATTTCAGTAATTATTACTCTTTTACAATCTGATAACGATTATTAAAACCTGCATCATTTTAACAGCTATAACTCAACCACAACAAAAATAATAAAAGTCACTGGCATAGGTCCATTTTTCGTCACCCGACCTGACCCAATTTCAGCATAACTGAATCGAACCCAACTCTCAAAATTGAAAAGAACGAAATCTTTATCGCACCTATAGTTGCACTTTGTCTTATGTGAGGTGCGACATCGATCAATTGATTATGACTTCATCCGAGTCAGACATCGATCACCCTCACTCTCACCCCTCATCCCTCACCCACACCCACACACCCTCATCCCTCACCCACAACCACACACCCTCACACCCACACCCACCCCACCCTTTACCTGATGCGTTAACATGATAAGTTGGAACTTCATTATTTTGTAATTCAAATAATGTTGATGTGCTCATAGGCACGATAAATCGATTATTCAATGGATTGAATAATGTGACCGGTGTTTCATTTTCTATATTAAATATTGATTTGACATGGTATATGAAAGTTTCGAGATTTATCATTGGATCGATGTCCAATGTTTTTTCGATACCATCGTATTGAAGATGGATGGTTTTCATTAAAGTTTTGTTGGTCGACATAGGTTTTTTTTTTGTTTCTATATTAAAAAAAAAGAAAACTATAGTGAAAAAACAATCAAATCGCAATGAATGAAAATAAAGAAATGTTAGAGGGAAAAACACTCAAAGCAGAATTCGAATGGGAAATATTATTGAAAACTTACTAAGATGATGAAGAAGAAGGTTTTGTTGAGAATTGTGTTTTTTCTTTCGGAGAAGGTTTTTGTAATGAAATTTGCGAACGTGAGTCAGTGGAAAAAAACTACTGTCAAAAAAAAGATTAAGGATTGGCTTAGAAAATCGATAAATTATAAGATGTTCCATAAAGATGGCGCCATTAACTAATCTTAACATGTTCGCTAAGTCAAATATGTGTCTGTGAGTGCTTTGAAAACACATTTGCATATACAAGAAATTCAGAAAACTTGTCTCTAGATGCAAAATATTAACATCAATCTTGTTTCGTTATCATTTCAGTATAAGAGCATCGGAGAGTATTTGTTATTTTGAAAGATAATGTGAGGTGGGAGCCATTTTATTTGCTAAATGTTTCTGATGGACACACTAGAGTAGGTTGTAAATGAAAAACAATTCTAAAGACTAAAAAACTCTTCGAAAATGTTTTAAAGAACGCAATTTGCTATTCTTTTTAATAAGAAGGAATTTTAAATTCAAACACATGAGTAGATGGCTAATTCAAAACTTTGTCGATCGTATCTTCTTTAAAAAGAACTCTAACTTCACTTATTTTGGAACAAGAGAATATTTTTGGCCATACAAATTATCATTTTTTAAGTGCCAGTTTTTGTCATCTCGAACAATTATTAGAATTTCACTATCGCATATTTCATCAAGAACATTTTAACACGGTTTTATAAAAAATTGTTCTAAGAGCAAATAAAACACATGTATATTAGATGAACACAACGAAAACTAACTAGACAAAAAATGAATAAAAAAGCACAATAAACGGAACGAAGATCTATTGTTCGATTAAAGATATTTATTTTTATAAAAAAAGAGACACCCTCATCCTGAGTTCTTATAAAAAGAAGCAATAAGCAGTTTTTTGTTGCTCGATTCCCCATATCTAAGAACTGACCATTGTCACACCCATAGAGAAACGGAAAAAAATCTGACATTCAACGCAACTATTGAATTTTTCTTCCCATATTCATATAATTTGTGAAGCTCTCCAGCAGGAGCCGATCGAAAATCATTCACCAAGCTTTAGTTATGGAAGGAATATATTTGAAGAAAATTTATCGTAAGGGAAATATCTGACAGAAATTTGAAAAATAAAATTATAACTTCATGTATTTATTAATAGAATTGACTAATTGTGATTAAAAATTTCTATAAAATTCAATTGATATGAATATAAAAATTAAATTCTAGATAACTTATTCTCTCATCAGATTTTTGTAATTTTATGTGTATGCTTTCTTAGCCTCTTTATTTCACATAAAGATGGGATAAACGACAAGATAGTGAGAAAGGATAAAAAAGCCCGTGAACATTTCTTTGTGTTCGTCTGAGATGACCTCTTGCATTATATTGGTTCATTTTGAGAGAAATATTAATAAACATATATTTTGAATCATACGCAATTGACGGAAAAACTAACAGACGTTTTTATTTGAAATATTGAGCATTCTATGATGCAGTCGACGTCTACGCTCTTCCTTTTTATAATAGAGGGAACGGTAAACATGATAATCTTTTCTTTCTTGAGATAAAAATGGGTTTTATTAAAATGTTTCTTCTTTAAAAATTCTTTTTTTTATCATTCAAATTTCATTTAATTAAGAATGATTGAATTCTGTGTAAGTTATAATTAATTTAAATTGTTAAGATTCGTTTTCTAATTTCTTTTTTAAAATAATTATAATGCTGTATTTTCTTCTAGAATATATTTTTGGCGTAATTTTAGTTTCGTTTAATATCGTCATGTTTATTGAGAGTTATATACAGTGGCGGATTCAGGGGGAGATCGCCCCTCCCTTCAAGAAAGTTTTTTCGATTCTTCCTAACAAAGCCGAAAGGGAAAACGAGTTTACGCTATCTCGGATGGCGTCAAAAAATGATTTTTACCTAAAATCACCGCCTCCTTCCGAGAATCGCTGATCCCTTAAAAAATCATAGATCTACTACTAGTTAGATACGATAGTCTTCCTTTTTAGAATTTTTCTAAGGCAAAATAAAGCAACACTATCTAGTGTAAAGATCCAAAATAAAAGGTTATTTCTGAATGATTTTGTTATTACTAATGTTCTAGAAGCGTCGTTAACTCATTAGACCGTAGACCCGGACCCGATCGGGTCCAAAACTTTTGGATAGGATGAACTTCAATTAGAAGTAAAATTCAATTATAACCTGATTATCAAGAAAATTATTGCCAAGATTGCCTGAGAGATTATCAGGCACGCTAGTACCGATACAGACCAGCGGAAAAGAAGAAATTCGTATTTCCAGATACAGAAATAAAAAAATATTTCTTGAAAATATTAAGATTAATCAAGATGCGGGTCCGGGTCCGAAAAATGTTGGATCCGACAGGCTGTAGTAGACACTGAAAATGTAAGAGTTTAATTGCTTTTCATCATATAAGGAAATATTCTTCGAAGTGGAGCTTTATTCAAATGGTTCGTCACTGAAATGGGATCTATTCGTGTTTTTATTGTAACCGGATCAAATCGAAACGAT
>Ga0116226_10004548_pt1 | contig 12308 bp, 5 predicted proteins | sample S1TSphfallax_FD_89692 | JGI IMG/M metagenome (GOLD analysis project Ga0116226, IMG submission 89692) | Host-associated microbial communities from peat moss isolated from Minnesota, USA - S1T2_Fa - Sphagnum fallax MG | ecosystem: Host-associated > Plants > Peat moss > Unclassified | place: USA... | reverse complement strand
GCGATTGAAGATAAATTGAATCATCGACCCAGAAAAGTGTTACACTACAAAACTCCCTTTGAGGTATTCTTTGCGCGACAAAAATCTAAACCCTCTGTTGCACTTCACTGTTGAATCGGCGGCCTATAAAAGCTTTGGCAGATTTGTGTTTTGTGAGTCGCCGTTAGGGAATAAAGGAATAGCGGCTGCATTTTTAACTAAAATAATCCGAGAAGAGCTTACTTGGCATGGATATCAATTATTTATGCAGTATGTGCAGAAAGAATTAGCTAAAGAACCTTTTGCAAAAAATGTTGCTAAACAAAGAGAATTTAAGGACTTTCTAATTACTACATTACCACTTATTGCTAAAAAATTATCTAATCATAAGGAGCGTACTGAATTTATTGAGCTTGTGGAAAATATGGCAGAGAAAGCAAAAGCAGAGGATCCACAAGACAGTGTTAAATTGTATGAATTCGCTAAAGAAGTAGGGCGAATTGAAATAGATGCTAATTTGGCAGAAACCAGAGCGCTGGGCGAAAAAGTAAAAGCGCTACAATTTCCAGCGAGTATTGATAGAGATGTAGCACGTCTTAATGGCTACGACGATAATAAATTATATAAAGAATTTTCAGAAAAGGCAGAATTGTCCAAAGAAGGCCTAAAGTCGTATCAAGAGGGATATTATAATCGTGCACGGGATCTAGAAACTAAGTTAGAGCAAGTTACATCTATAGCTGCTGATGAGTTTTATTACCTGGTGAATGAAAGCGATGCCATAAGAGAAACTGTTGAAATGAATGTGAAAACATTTGATAAAGCTTTGGGTGATATGGCCAAGGAAGTAGCGGCTCAAGTGAATCAATTTGAAATGAGTCATCGCACAAAAAATAACGGACTAAATCAAAGATACCAGAAGCTTTTATTACAGCAACAACAGCTAGCAACAAATCTACCAATAATTAGTCAACAGTTAGCACAAAGAAAACAAGCTCAAGTAAATGAGTTGACAGCGCTTGCCGGGCGTGATCCTGAAAATATTAAAAAAACCATCGAGGTTTTGGAAAGTCATATTAAGTTTTTCCAACAAGCCATAGAGGCGGAAGATGATTATTTAAAGAAAACACAGGTCAGCATAGAGAAACTATATGCTCAAGCGAATCAATTGTTGGCAGAAAACTCTTCAGCATTACTTAAAGATCAATTGTCTAAGTTAAATGAATTTGAGCAGAACTTACAGTTTGTCGAAAGTTCGATGTCTCCACATGAACAAAAATTAACTGTACTGCAAACAAAGGTTAATGAAACGTTTCTTATAAGCGATAAAGTTATACAAGGAATAAAAGCACGAGAAGCAGAAAATCTTGCAACCTATCAAGCTATTCAAGCTAATTATCAATCAGTATTATCACAAGAGCAAGAAATTACCGTAACGTTAAGTGAGCCAATAGAAAAATTAAGAAGGGAAAAAGATCAATTGTTTGCGGCAATTAAGCTTGAACAATTGGCAATTGAACAGAAGGATCAAGCTGTCTTTTTGCAGTCTCGTCAAATAGCTGAAGACGCGTTTAAGGAACTTGATCAATTATTTAGTCAGCGAGAAAAATTGATCAAAGAAAATGAAGCTAAATTTACTATAGAAAGTGAAAAAGCAGGACAAGTATTTACTGATACTAAAATACCATTAGCTGAGCAGGAAGAGAAAATAACTGAATTTTCTCGCACAGTGAAAAATATGGAGCAGGAAATAAAGATAAACTCTCAACAGGAACAGATTAAAGTAGCTTTAGAGCAAACGAGACTAGTTTTAGATCAGCAAGTTGCAGAAATAGAACAAGCATTTAATCATCAAATTACTCTTAGAGAAGAGCAAGAAGAAAAATTAGCTCTAAGTATTGCTGACAAAATTAAAGCAGGGCAAGCGCTAGCAGAACAAATTGATAATGATAAAGAACAGCATGAATGGTTAGTTAAAGAGCTTAAATTATTTAAAGAACATATTGAGCTGATCCCTAAAGACAAGCAGGTAGCAGAAGTTTCGCTAGGAGATTTAGCAATAAGGGCAACGGCAATTTCGCAGATGTTGGATGCAGTAGAACAGGAACGTGATTTATCCAAGCAAAGATTGCCAGTTGAAATAAGAGATCTTAAGCACCTAGCAAAAGAAATGTTACCACGAGTTAGTGAGTATGGTGCTCGACTACAAAAAATATTGGTAGATCAGCAAGGGGCTCGTAGTCGAGCAGAGTTTGCCTTAGGTCTATTTGATAATTGGTTTTTTTCAAAATTGCCATTTGTTGTGGAATTGAAGAAGTTTATCGAAGAACAGAAGGGCTTAGAAAAGCAGATTACACAAATAACTGCAATGGAAGAGCGCATATCAGCCCTTAGTAATAAGGAGCTGGAAATCACTGGTGATAATTTAACCAAACTCAGTGAAGATTTAATAGATGATATAGTGTACCTAGAACGGGAAGGTCGCTCTTTTGCTAAAGGCGCTAGTGCAGAACTACTAAATGATGAAATACAAAAAGCCAGATTAGCAACCAAGGTAGTGAAAGAAGGCAAAAAAGTACCGGCAGAAACAGCCAGTGAAAATTGGTTGTTAGCTGAAATTGATGACCTAGCTGAAAATGGCGATCAGTTGATCAAACGTTTAGGCCAGGTTAGAGAAAGCTATGTCATCTGTCATGAAGATCAAAAAACGATCGGAACGGCTAAAGCTGAGCAAGCTCGATTAGCAAGATTGTCGCAGCAAATTAAATTGGTGGCTGATGAAGGGCAGTTGCTGCAAGCTCAGGTAGACAAAACAAAAAGTGAACTAACAAATTTGCGTACTGCCAAGAATATATTTTCAGGTCAAAAAGCTGACCAGCGTTATCAAGCACAACTAGAACAATATCGAGAAAAATTGGTAGTTGCGGGTAAAAAATCTGAGCCATCAACATCACCACTAATACAAGTTTTAGAAGCAGATATGCCATTCGAGGATAAAAAGAGATTTTTAACAGATTTAATTACAGATAAACCAGATAAGCCAGGTTCGGCTTGCGATATTAACGAAGTGATCAATGGGCAAACGTTGTTATGTCGCGCAGTGGAACAGGGTAGCTTGAATTTGGTGAAGTTTTTAGTTGAGGAATTAAAGGCAGATGTAAACAAGCGCGATGGAGAATATGGAGTAGCGCCGTTACATAAAGCAGTTGAAAAAGCTGATTTGGGGTTAGTGAAATTTTTAGGTGAGCATGGTGCAGATGTAAATGCACTACATGTTATAGATAGCGAGAATAAAAAAGCAATTACACCATTATCAAAAGCGCTAATAGATACTCAACCGCAAATAGTCAGTTATTTACGTACGAAAGACGCGACGGTTAATCGCATTGAATTGAATTCTTTATTAATTTTGCGCGTACAAGAAGAAGACATAGTGGCAGTTAAGCTTTTATTGCAGGAGAAAGTCAACGTTAGATTGTTAGATGTTAACGCTAAAGATCAAGCACCCGAAGCGTTATCGCGTACTGCTTTGCATTATGCAGTAGAAACAGGTAATAAAGAGATAGTTAAATTATTATTGGCAAATGGCGCGCGTATCAGTGTACAAGATGAAACTGAGAGTACGCCGCTACATTATGCAGTAAGAGCAAATAACGTCGAGTTGGTGAAAGTATTATTAACAGAGTCGCAACATATTTTGCGATTACGTATTAAAAATCAGCAAGGGAAAGCTGCATTAGATTTGGCAGTGGATGAAGAAAACGTGGGGTCAGTGAAGCTGTTAGTAGAGAAAGGAGCGGATTTAGACGCAATCAGTCAAGCTAGTAAAAATAAATTTTTACAACGTGGTGTGAAAGAAGGAGATAGCCAATGGGTCATGCAGTTGTTGCGAGCAGGTGCAGAGATTAGTGGTGAATTATGGTTATTAGCGCTGCAAGGTTATGTAGCAGCAAAAGAGCCAGATAAAAAAGAACAATTTAATCAAATTATATCAGTATTCATAGCAAAGAAAGCACCAGTCAATATTGAAGCTAAAGATAAAGATGGAAATAATATTTTACATTTAGCAGCAAAATCAGGTCATGTAGAAGCCTTAACAGCATTACGCAGTCGCGCTGGGGTGTTTGGCGATATAGCGTTTAATAGCTTTAATGAAAAAAATCTTCTAGGGGATACTCCTTTACAAGTAGCAATAGGCCATGGTCAATTAGCGGCGGTTGAAATGCTGTTATCTGTAGGTGTGCAAGTTAATGTAACAGATGCAAAAGGTGAAACGCCATTGCATTTAGTAGTGGAGAAGAATCATCCAAAAGTCATAGAGCAATTACTAAAATTAGGTGCTAACGTGAATGCCACCAATTCTCGTGGGGAAACAGCATTGCATCTGGCGATAGCTAAGGGAGAAATCGGTTTAGTGAAGTTGTTATTGGATGGAGGAGCAAGGATTGGCATAAGGAGAAATAAAGGAGAAGAAAAAGAGCAGGGAGAAACAGCGCTGTCGACAGAAGAAGGAAAGAAGTTTTTGTTGAGATTGGTGGAGCAAGCGGCAGATAAGCAAGGGAATACTGAATCACAACAAGTATTAAAAGTGTTGTTAGCGCGAGAAAAGGAAGAGAAAATTCACAATGCTGGGAATCCGACAGTATTATTTTTGGTACATGAGTTGTTGAGTGGAGCAGAAGAAGAAAAGAAGAGCCAAGTGATAAAGCACTTGGTAGCGGCAGGAGCAAAAATAGAAGTAGTTGGTCAGGATGCAGAAGGAAATCATGTATTACATAGAATGTGTCGCCAAGGAGAACTAAAGTTAGTTAAGGAATTGATTGGAAGTTGGTGGAGACCAGGGTATTTGTTGAATGCACAAAATGAGTTAGGAGAAACTGTGCTTCATGCAGCAATGGGAGATCAAGACAATATAGCAGATATTCGTTTGGTAGAATATTTGCTGAATAGGGATGAGAGCTTGTTAGAACAAGTCAATAAAGAAGGGAAGAAAGCATTTGAAACAGAGCGAGGGCAGAGGGTATTTGAGCGGGTGCGCGATACCCGTAGTGAGACAAGTGGTGAGCGGGTTTATGAAAATCTTTATCAGTTATTGGTAAAGAAAGGAGTGGAATCAGCTTATGAGAAAGCATTAGAACATCAATTAGAATCCTTGCGTCGAGTAAAAACTGGGGTTGTGGAAAAAGAAAGCGATAGGAAATATGCGGAAATGGATGAGAAAGAGAAAAAGAAATTAACAGAATCAGATGCTATAGGCTCGCCTAGCAGCGTGCAAAAGATATTTGAGAATTATGAGGCGGGAACTCGTGCAGAGTTATTGATGGTGAAGGCAAAATTGGCACAGAAAAATCGAAATTACTTAATAGGACAAAATGAAAAGGGAGAAACGTTGTTACATCGAGCTGTGCTGAACAGCGATCTAGAAATATTAAAGTTTATGAAGGAACAATCCAAGGAGCAAAAACGGGATTGGTTGAAGTTATTGAATACACGAAATCATGCGGGAGAAACACCCTTGCATGTAGCGGTGCGAAACAAGAAATTGGAGATGGCAAAGTGGTTGCTGGAGGAGGGAATAGATAAGTGGCAAGTGGATAATAAAGGCCAGACCGCATGGTCGCTAACATTAGAAAACCGACATGTAGGTTTAATCGGAGCATTGATTGGATCAGGAGAAATGCCAGTAGCAGAAGTGATAGGAGTGGTTGAGTTTAGTAGTCAAGATTCAAGTACGAAACAACTGTGGATGGAAGTATTAAGATCAGGGCTGTTTAAGCATAAAGAAACCGTAGTGAATGGTCGAGATCGAAATGGGGAAACTTTGTTACACGCTGCGATTAAAAGAAATGATGTGGAAGATGTGGATTATTTACTCAGTTGTGGAGCGGATGTGACGATTAGAGGTAAAGGAGATAAAGAAAAAGGGGTACCAGGAGAAACAGCGTTCGAGTTGGCGCAGAAACGTTGGCAAGAAAAGCAAGAAACGGCAAGCCACATTGTGCAAACCACGGTGTCGGAAGTTAAGGGGGATGTGAAGAGTTTGTTTGGTATGAGCCATGAAGTAGAAAGGGAAAAGGAGCAGAAGATTTATGAGTTGTTAAGGGATTATAGAAGAAATGGGTATGGACATAAGAGACAAAAATTATTGTTTACGCATACGGATAGCGGTTTAAGTGATTTGCGTAAAAATTATTTATTGCAGCTCGGAAGGCAAACAAGTTCTATGGAAGGATTAGATGAATTAAGTCGAGAAGGGATAGCTAAGAGAGCAGGAGCGAATAAGGAACTAGCCGATCAAGTAAGAGATCGCCAAGATGCAAGTCAGAATTTGATGAAGATGCAAGATAGGGTGCGCAAGGTGGTAAGTGATGAATTGATACTACAAGATCCCGTGAGTTTATTGAAAAGTTATGCTGGTGTATTAAGTAAATATGTGGTGTTGCTGAATAAACAGGTGCTGACGGATCAAGAACGTGGTGTAGAAAGTAAAGAGTATAAAGAAGGAATGGATTTATTATTTGATAAATATGAGTTGGTACGAAAAGAGTTGGAGCGAGTGAATGGAGGTACAGAAAAAGTAACTGTGGAATTTGACAAGTTACTATTAGGTGGTCAGGAGTTAGAGGCAATTATTAAAGTGGTATATAAGGATATAACGCTGCTGAAGAATCGATTGTTGGAGATGCAGCATGAGGAGAAGCGAGCACCGTGGTATCGAAGTAAGCTTGGAGATTTGATGTTGCATAGGTTGGTGAAAACTGGGGAGTTAACCAGGGAGCATTGGGAAGAAAAGAATAAAGAAAATAATTTATTGGGCAATGTAATTAATACACCAACATTGGGTAATGGTTATACCGCATTACAGTTAGCAATAGCGTATGGAGCAAGTGGTTTAGCGGAAGATAAAAGCAAGAGTTTAGAGATGGTTCAGTTATTGTTGGAGAAGGGAGCAGATGTAAATGCACATCAAAGTAAAGAATTAGATAGTAATTTTAAGGAGACAGGAAAGTTACGAGTCATGGAACCAGCATTAAATATAGCAGTGCAAGTGGATAATCCATGGGTGTTTTCTTGCTTGTTGGAGCGTAAGGAATTGGATGTAAATGCTGTGGATGAAAAAGGAGAGACGGCGCTACATCTGTTGGCAAGTAGGAAGGATGCAGTTGGATTAGAGCTAACGAAGTTATTGTTACAGGCTAATCCAAATCTTGGCTTGAAAAATAAAGCGGGTAAGACAGCGTTAGATCTTGGAAAATTGAGTGGAAATGAAGAGTTTGTGAAATTGGTGCAGAGTGCTGATAAAAAGCGACAGAGACCAGGCTTTGGACTTTTGTGGCAAAAAGAAGTAGAGCGTGAGCGAATTGTGGAGCCTGGATTGATTAGTGCAATTAAGAGTGATGCATTGTTGTTAGCAAAGTTATTATTAGAGCGAAAAGAGTTGGATGTAAATGTGTCCGATAAGAGTGGAGAAACGGCATTACATTTATTGGCAAGTCGGAAAGATCAAGAAGATCAGGAAGTTCGGGAAGATCGGAAAGATATAGCGGCGATAGAGTTGTTGAAGTTGTTATTGGAGCGAGATGCAAATTTTAGATTGCCGAACAAGCAGGGTAAAACAGCGTTGCAGGTGGCAACGGAATCTAACAATCGCGATTTTGTGCTCTGTTGTAAGGAGAAGGATCAGGGTGTAGTAAAGGATACACGGGAAATAACTGGTGTGACGGATTTCTTTAGTCAGGATACAGGGGTAAAAAGTTCATTTTCTGGAAGCTTTAAAGAATTACGTTCGCGCCTCAACAAACAGAAGAGAGAGGAACAGGAAGGTAAGGAACCTCGTCAACCTTCGAACGATGACAAAAGCCAAAAATTGCAGTAAGTTACTCATGATATCAAAATAAAAATTTAATTTATGAGCACACAAACCAGCATATACTCCGATACTCTTCAATTAGCCATTTCGCTGATGGAGAAACCTTCAATTACTCCTGGTGATGCAGGGTGTATACCACTAATTATAGAGCGGTTGAATCAGGTAGGGTTTCAATCTGAATTATTGCGTTTTGGTGAAGTGGATAATTTATGGGCTAAATATCAAACGCAAGGACCTTTACTCGTTTTTTTAGGGCATACTGATGTTGTGCCGCCTGGTGAACACACTCACTGGGTTTCTCCGCCTTTTGAGCCCACTATTCGCGATGGTTATCTTTACGGTCGTGGTGCGGTGGATATGAAAGGAAATATTGCTGCCATGATAGTTGCAGTAGAACGTTTTGTGACAGCGTATCCTTCGTTTCAAGGCTCAATTGCGTTTTTGTTAACCAGTGATGAAGAAGGCCCGGCAATCAATGGAACACAAAAAGTCGTAGAAGAATTGGTGCGTCGCAACGAACAAATAACTTGGTGTATTGTTGGTGAGCCGAGTAGTTTAAATCATGTAGGAGATATCATTCGCAATGGACGCCGCGGATCTTTGTCTGCAGATTTGATTATCCATGGTGTCCAAGGCCATGTTGCTTATCCTCATTTAGCAAAAAATCCTATTCATTTATTTACGCCCTTTCTTAATGAATTAGTCAATACAACATGGGATAACGGTAATGAATTTTTTCCACCTACCCAATTACAAGTAGTGCATATAGAAGCGGGTACAGGAACCTATAATGTAATTCCGGAAAAACTCATCGCTAAATTTAATTTTCGTTATAGTCCTGAAGTAACTGTCGAACTATTACAGCAACGAGTGATTGAAATGCTAAGTAGGCATCAACTTGATTTTGAAATTCATTGGCAATATTCTGCTGCCCCCTTTTTGACTACTCCTAATCAACTATTAAAACAAGTTACCGCGAGTATTTTTGAGGTAACCCAAACGACGCCTGAGCTGTCAACTGGCGGTGGAACTTCAGATGGTCGATTTATTGCACCCCTAGGGGCAGAGGTCATTGAATTAGGCTTGTGTAATCGAACAATTCATCAAACCAACGAATGCGTAGCGGTTGCCGATTTAGCAAAATTAACCGCTATTTATGGTATAATATTGGAAAAGCTATTTTTGTAATAATACTAAGGCCTGTTGACAATTGGCCTAAAGCCCCCGACGTGCCGCGGCTCGTCCGCGGCATCCATGGATCCCGCGGACGAGCCGCGGCACGTCGGATTTGAGATGAATTGTCAACACACGCTAGTGTACTTGTTGTTTAGGAGAGTTGTATGTCATTTATAAGTGCACTAGCTTCTTGTTGGAATGTATGTAGACGCCGTTGTTCATTACAGCCTGATCCTACCTTATCTGGGTTTTATGAGACTTATCAGTTACCTCGTCGATATACACTGAGGAATTTACCACCAGGTATTTATCGAAATAAACATTCTGTTGAAACCGTATATTTTGATGCGCAAGAAAATCGTTCTTACGGTGTACGCGTTGGCTTAACCAGTGTAGAAGATAAACTGGTCAATTCTTTTTTTGGTTTACCCTTTGCTATTTTAGAGTCATTGTGGTGTTTACTACAGGTAATTGGTATTTTAGTTTTGATGGGATTAGCGGGTCTGTGTTTCGCTTTTGTATTAGCTTTGTCTCCTCTTGCATTATTTGTTGTGGAGGATCCAATCATAGTGGGGAAAGCGTTGCTTGTAACACTGTTTGGAGTAGTTGCAGCACTAGCACTCGCAATTTATGCTTTATTCCAAGCAGTTTATCGGCCATTACAAGCGTTAATTAAAATCCCAGTCGGCATAGTGATAGGAATTTATGTGTTAATAAATCTGGCATTAGGTAGAGAAATTGATCCACCTACTATTTCAGAGATTGACAGTTTGGAGAGTCGAGACGCTATGAGGCAGCAGGGAGTAACGGTAAGAGCGGTGGATAATGAACTTGAAATTGCTTTAAAAAATATAGGCTTTAATCTTGCAACATTCCCGGATCGTTATTTGTGTCCTATTGGTGCTGGGGTTATAGAGCCTGTATTACTGAATGATGGCCATATTTATGCTAAGAGCACAGCTGAAGGTTTTTTTGACAAGGAATCTCCAGTTGGACCTTATGATCGTACACCACTGCAAAGAAATCTATTGCCTGTAGCGGCCTATTATACTGAAGCAAAAGCATTGGTTGATGTATTAGTTGCAGAACATGGAAAAGCTGGCGCAGAGAAACGTGCTCCCAACTATGATTTAATTTTACAGTGCGCACAGAAGCATTCAGCAATTGCAGAGGAGTTACATAAGCAATTAACTTCATTTTTTGAAGCGGGAAAATCTGTCAATGGTTCAGTCATCACCTCTATTGCTATAACTGCGCAAAATCAACCACATCAATTTAAAGTTTCTGCATCAACCATTCAAGCAGCGAATTTCTGATCAACAAGCAGCACAAATTTTTATCAATAAATTACATGAATTAGAGCCAAGGCATTCAAATTATAGAAGATTATTTGTGACTGCTTTAACAGAAAGCATCTTAGCAGAGCAGAATTTTGCCCAAGAGTTTCGACAAGCAGCAGCTAATACGGTTCGTTCTGAGCCTTCAGTTGTAGAAGACGCTGTCTCAACGGTACAGCAGTTTAATTTTTGGGGTAATCCTTTAGCTCCATCAACTTCCGCTCCCGTTCATCAAAATCGAAACGGACTTGGGTTTGATACTCAATGATAACGTAAAAGCTCAGCCCCTCCTGTGAGGCCGTCATTGCGAGGCTTGCGTTGTTTGCAAGCCGCGGCAATCTAGCAAAAAAATTTAAGCATTTTTACTGGATTGCCACGTCGCGCTTCGCGCTCCTCGCAATGACGGCCTCACAGGAGGGGCTGAGCTTTTACATGATAACTAACTAGAAAATTCATCCTAAGTATTATTAAGCTCAGTTAAATTTCTATCTGTGAGTTGTTGAGAATTAGCAGCAGGATTTTCTGCGATTGGAGGATTGCTCCAAAAATCAAACTGTTGTATTGCCAAAACAAATCGGTCGATAGCAGAAGGTGCAGATTGAGTTGCATTTGTTGTAGCAGCCACCTGTGTAAACGCTTGGGCAAAATTCTGCTCTGCTAAGATGCTTTCTGTTAAACCAGTCACAAATAATCTCGTATGTTGTCTATTCTCCCCTAATTTTCCAAGAAAAATCTGCGCAGCCTTTTCAAAGGAATCGTCTTTGTTGACTAATGCTTGTCCGATAATAGGGTTGATAGTATCTAGCGCGGCTTGAATAGTTTTTGCGGAAACAGAAAGGGAGTATGATTGATCTGCCACCATAATCGTAATAGGTTTAGTTAAATCAATATCTTTTTGGTTTCTTAAAATAGCATTAATTTTTTCACTTATGTTTTCATGAAGCGCTGAAGCAATCTTTGAATGCTGTTCTGCGCATTGCAAAATGGGTGCATAATTAGGTGCGCGATTTTCTGTAGTAGCTTTTTCATGCTCTGCAACTAACGCATCCACCAACGCCTTTATCTCAGCATGATAAGTATTTATAGAAAGTTTAGATTGCAGAAGCGGTGTGCGATCATAAGATCCAACTGGATTTTGCTTTTGTAAAATTCTTGTAGCCGCATATTCAGTATAGAAATACCCATCATTTAATAGCACAGGTTTTATAATGCTACCGCTAATTTCACATATATAGCGTTTCGGAATAGTATTAATGTCAAAGTTTATTTGTTCTAACGCAATTTCAAATTCATAATCTATTTTAACTGTGGGTCCTAAACGTTGCTCTATTGCATTTTGATTATCCAAACTATCAAGGTCTGAAATAGTAGGCGGGTTAATGTCTTTGCCCTGTGCTAATTTTATTAATGCATCAATTCCTATCCCAATTCCTACTGGGATTTTAATGATTGCCAATAATGGTCGCGCAATAATTCCCGCTAAGCTGGATACTGTTTCCAGAATAAGAAATTTGAACATGGGAATAAGTGCCGGTAATATTTCTTGTAGTTCCCGTTTTAATTCAGCAAGTTCATTATCAGAAGCAAAAAGCATTACAAAAGGAGAACCGAGCGCCCCTATAGTGCAAACAATAGTGATTAAAACTAGCCCACCTCCCCAAACCAGTAGGTTTAATAAATAAAATAGTGATTCTAAAATAGCAAATGGCAGCCCTAAAAAAGAATTGATTAATTTGTCTTCTAAACTGGTTAACCCTACTCGTACCGAATAAGAACGATTTTGCTGTCTATCAAAATAAACCGTTTCAATAGTATGTTTGTGTTGCGCCGATTCAACAGTGAAGTGCAACAGAGGGTTTAGATTTTTGTCGCGCAAAGAATACCTCAAAGGGAGTTTTGTAGTGTAACACTTTTCTGGGTCGATGATTCAATTTATCTTCAATCGC
>Ga0116226_10004547_pt1 | contig 12308 bp, 12 predicted proteins | sample S1TSphfallax_FD_89692 | JGI IMG/M metagenome (GOLD analysis project Ga0116226, IMG submission 89692) | Host-associated microbial communities from peat moss isolated from Minnesota, USA - S1T2_Fa - Sphagnum fallax MG | ecosystem: Host-associated > Plants > Peat moss > Unclassified | place: USA... | reverse complement strand
CGATTCGAGATCCAGAATGCCGCCGGACGCGATGGTGGTCAGCGTCGATTGCAGAGCGGCATATTTCCCGGTGGTCGGGTCAAAAGACTCGATGCTGCCGCAACTGAAGCCGCTGATGATGATATCGGCCGCATCGGTGGCGATCACGCCCGGCGTGTGCAAGTCCAGCCTGCCGCCATTGGTCTCGTACGCCCCGCCGCTCAGCGCGCCCGAACAGAAATTGGTGAAGTCGCTGACAGCGACGATGAAGGTCGTGCCCGCATTGGCCTCGAGCAGACCGGCATTGACCAGCTCGCCGCCGGTGATCGTCAGCGTCGAGCCGTTGGTCTGCGAAGGGCCGCATGGGCTCCGGCAGCTGTTGGCGGTGCCGCCCGAACTGATGATCGAGCTCTGGATGTAGAGATAGTCGCTGGCGGCGATGGTGCCGGTGCCGATCAGGCCCTGTACCGACGGCGTTCCCGCCAGATGCAGATAGCCGGCATTGAGCGTGCCACCCGCCAGATCGACCTCGGCGCTGTTCGATATGACATTGACGCCGGTTCCCAGGGTAAGGGTTCCCGCCAATCGCAGCGTGCTTCCCGCCATGTCGAGCGTGCAGACGTCGAAGCTTTCGCCACACTTGATCTCGATGGTGTAGGACTTGGCGTTACCGCTGGAGTCGGTCAGGCCCTGGAACACGACCAGCGCGGTCGGATCGTTGGGCACGCTGCCGAGTGCCCACAGCGATTTGTCGCTCCAATCCATCACGGTGCCGTTCGCAAGGCTGCCGGACAGATCGTACTCTGTCAGAGTCGTCATGACTGTTTTTCCCTCTTCGCGTGTCTCTCTCTCCCCCCATCAGAAGTCCAGTTGCGACGAAAGGTGACGGTTTCCCAAGATGGTCACATCTGTGATCGCCGTCACTGAGCTGTCAGCACCCGGTTGACAAGGCGGTGGCAACAGGTCGTGCTGGACAGGAGTGGATCGCGAGGTCGGAATGGATGTGGATTATGTGGTGATCGGGGCTGGCTCTGCCGGCTGTGTGTTGGCCAACCGCCTGTCGCAGGAGGCGCGCAATCGCGTGCTGCTGCTGGAAGCCGGCGGCCGTGACGACTGGATCTGGTTTCATATTCCGGTCGGCTATCTGTTCGCGATCGGCAATCCGCGCGCCGACTGGATGTTCGTCACCGAAGCCGAGGACGGTCTGGCCGGGCGGGCGCTCAATTATCCGCGCGGCAAGGTGATCGGTGGCTGCTCGGCGATCAATGCGATGATCTATATGCGCGGCCAGGCTCAGGATTACGATCAGTGGCGCCAGATCGGGTTGACCGGCTGGGGCTGGGACGAGGTGCTGCCCTATTTCCTCAAACATGAGAACCATGTCGCCCCGCCCAATGCGCTGCATCGCAAGGGTGGCGAATGGAGCGTCGATTATCCCCGCATGCGCTGGGAGATTCTCGACGCGGTGCAGGAGGCGGCGGCCGAGATGGGCATACCCAAGGTCGACGACTTCAATACCGGCGACAATTTCGGTTCCTCCTATTTTCAGGTCAACCAGCGCCGTGGCCGGCGCTGGAGCGCGGCGCGCGGCTTTTTGCGGCCGGCCCTCAAACGACCCAATCTGACGCTCGAAACCGGAGCCCGGGTAAGCCGCATTCTGGTCGAAGGCGGCCGGGCGGTCGGTGTCGAATATGATCTCGGCGACGGCCCGCGCACGGTGCGCGCCGGCCAGGTGATCCTGTCCTCCGGCGCCGTCGGCACGCCCGCCTTGCTGCAGCATTCGGGCATCGGACCGGGCGCGTTGCTGCAGGAACTGGGCATCGGCGTGACGGTCGATCTGCCCGGGGTCGGCGCCAATCTGCAGGACCATCTGCAATTGCGGCCGATCTTCAAGGTGGCGGGTACCCGGACCCTCAATATGGATTATCGGAGCCTGGTCAAGCGCGGGCTGATGGCGGCGCACTATGCGCTGGCCCGGCGCGGACCGATGACCATGGCGCCCTCGCAGCTCGGCATCTTCGCCCGCTCCTCCGATCGGTTCGACCGGGCCAATCTGCAGTTCCACATCCAGCCTTTGTCCCTGCCGAAATTCGGCGAGGGGATGCATGACTTTCCGGCCATCACCGTCAGCGTCTGCAATCTGCGTCCGACCAGCCGCGGCTCGGTGCGGATCGCCAGCCCCGACAGGGCCGCGGCTCCGAAGATCGCGCCGCATTATCTTTCGACCGAGGAGGACAAGCAGGTCGCGGTGGAGAGCCTGCGCCTGGCTCGGCGCCTGATGGCGCAGAAGGCCTTGCGGCGCTTTCAGCCTGAAGAGTTCCTGCCGGGCGCCTCCCTCGAGGACGACGCGGCATTGCGCGACGCGGCGGCCCGGATCGGCACCACCATCTTTCATCCGGTCGGCACGGCCAAGATGGGCATCGCCAGCGACCCGATGGCGGTGGTCGACGAAAGATTGCGGGTGCGGGGGGTCGAGGGCTTACGCATCGCCGACGCTTCGGTGATGCCCAACATCGTGTCGGGCAACACCAATTCGCCGACCATCATGATCGCCGAAAAGGCATCAGAGATGATCCTCAGCGACGCGCGCTGACCGCCTTGTGCCACAAAGCGCGATAGGCTTGTTCGAGGGTGCGGGTGAAGCCCGGCCCGTCGCACAGAGGCGAGGCCGCCAGGGCCGGCCGCAGGCCTTGGCGCAGTTCGGCAAGTCGGTCGCGGTCCGCAGCCAGGTCGCCGGCGATCCGCCGATACGCGCCGGGCGAGTCTGCTATCCACTCCTCATGCCCGATGGCGCGCAGGAAGCCCGCCGTTTGGCGCGAGGCTGGATTGGCGCCTGGCATCGTCACCACCGGCACGCCCATCCACAAGGCCTCGCAGCTGGTCAGCCCGCCGCCGAAGGGGAACGGGTCGAGCGCGATATCGATATCGCCATACTCGGCCAGCATGTCGCGATGCGCCGAGGCGCCGCGCAGCTCGATGCGGCCGGGATCGATGCCCGCTTCGGCAAATTCCGCCGTCAGCGCGGCGCGCAAGGCGGGATCGGCAAGCGTGCTCCATTTCAGCACGAGGCGGGAGGCCGGGATCCGAAGCAGAATCGCGGCCCATAAGCGCCGCACCGCCGGCCCGATCTTGGAAAGATTGTTGAAGCTGCCGAAGGTGATCGGTCCGTCAGGCGCGACCGGCTCAGGCGCGTAATCGGGCGGGGCATAGCAAAAGCGTCCTTGCGGCAGGCGGATCACCGTTTCGCTATAGAAATGATCCTCGCCGTCGGGGATGGAGGTCTCGTCCGACAGGATGCTGCCGATCGCTGATAATCCTGTCGTTCCCCAGAAACCGAGCCAACTCGCCTGGACAGGCGCGGGCCGGCGGGCGAAGACGGGCAGGCGATTGAAGGCGGTATGGCCAGATAGATCGACCAGGATGTCGATCTGGTCGGCGGCGATCTGGCGGGCCGCCGCTTCGTCGGGCAGTCCTGCCAGGCTGCGCCAATGGTCGCACAGGCCATGCAGATGGCGGGTCATGTCGTCGACGATGGGATTTGCGCTGTAGCAAACGATCTCGAACCCGGACCGGTCATGGTTGGCCAAAACCGGCGCGAGGAAATAGCCGACCGGATGGCGCCGCAGATCGCCTGAGACATAGCCGATCCGCAGGCGGCGGAAGGGGTCGGCCGGGCGGGCGAACAAAGGGGGGGCGGGCGGCGGTTCGAAGCGTCTGGCATAGCTCAGCGCCTCCTCCAGGATCGCCGACTGGGAGACGCCGTCAGCATAATGCAATCCGAGAATGAGGTTCGAGCCGGCGGCGGCGTGCCAGGGGGCGGCATGGCGGGCCAGCCGATAGGCGCTCAGCGCCTGATCATGACGGCCCTGTTCCTTCCAGAGATTGCCAAGACTGGTCGCCGCTTCGGCCTGGGATGGATCGAGGGCGAGGGCGGTCTGGTATGCGCGCGCCGCCGAATCGAGCCGACCCAGCGCGAAAAGGGCGTTGCCGCGATTGCCATGAGCGCCGGACGCGTCGCGGCGCAGGCGCAGCGCGCTGTCCTGCGCCGCCAGGGCTTCCTCGAAGCGGTTGAGCTGATAGAGCGGAATACCGAGATTGGTCCAGGCTTCGAAGAAGGCCGGATTGAGCCGGATCGCCTCGCGATAGGCGGCGACGGCCTCGTCCAGTTTGCCGCTGCCGGCCAGGGCGACGCCGAGATTGTAATGCGCTTCGGGGTTGGTCGGCGCGCGCTTGACCAGATCGGCGAAGGCCATCGAGGCCGGCCGCGCCAGACCGAGGCACAGATAGGCCTCGCCGATCCCGGCATAGGCTTGCAGCAGCGAGGGATTCTGGCGCAGGGCGCGCGTCCAGGCCCGGATGGCATCCTCGAAGCGGCCCAGGCCGAACAGCACGGCGCCCGTTTGGGCTTCTGCGTCGCTCATGGCGAGGCCGGTCCCTCCAGCGAGCGGGCAGCGCGTTTGGCGCGATACATCGCGCTATCCGCCCGGTCCAGCAGGTCCGCTTCGGTTGTGCCATCGCCGGGAAAATGGGCGATGCCGATCGAGACTCCGACCGAGATCTCCATACCGCCGATATCGATCGGACGGCGGATCGCCGTGCGGCATTTATCGGCCACGATCTCGGCCTGGTTTTCGGCATCCTCGGGATCGGCCAGGATGACGGCGAACTCGTCGCCGCCGATCCGCGCAAACGTGTCGTTGCGGCGCAGCAGGGCTGAAACCCGGCGGGCGACTTCCCGCAGCACCGCGTCGCCGGCCGAATGGCCATGGCGATCATTGATCGGTTTGAATCCGTCGAGGTCCAGATAGAGCAGCGCCAGCGAGCCGTTGCTGCGCTGGGCGTAGCCGAGGCTCTGGGTCAGGCGGTCGCGAAACAGCGCGACATTCGGCAGGCCGGTCAGCGCGTCGTGATAGGCCATATGTTTCATCGCGGCCTCGTTTTCGCGCAGCTGTTCCTCCTTATCGCGCAAGGTCGCCAACAGCGAATTGAAGCCGGTCACGATCTCGCCGATCTCGTCATGGCGGCGTACCGGCAGGAAATCGACCGATTCCTCCTTGCGCGCCATGGCATGCAGGTGCTGGGCGGCCTCGATCAGCGGGCCGAACAGATAGCCGAGGGTGACATAGATGACGCCGGCCGCGATCACGACATAGAAGGCGGCGATGATCAGCATGTTCTTCTTGACGCGCTCGGCGGGACGATAGGCCTGGTCGAGCGGCTGATGGGCGACCAGGAACCAGTCCGAGCCCGGTATCGAGACGATGGCCGACAATACTCGGCGCCCGCTCGCGGCCGTCGTTTCGTCGATTCCGCGCCAACCGGCCCGGGCCTTGTCGTGCAGCGCGTTGATCCCGGGTGCGGCAGCGGGTGCTAAGATCTGCGGGTGGTTGGACGAGACGATGATCTGGTTGGCGACAGGATCGATCACCAGCACGCCGCCGGTTTCGCCGATCGTCTGCTCATAAACCGGTTTGAGAAAATTCTGTTCGAGCAGCGCGGTGGCGCCACCGATGACGGCGACCGCGCGTCCGGCCTCGTCGCGGATGGCCATGGCCATCAGCAGGGACGGCGTCGCCTCGGCGCCTGACCGGTAGAATTGTGCGACGATCGGGCCGGGACTGTCGATCACCCGTTGCAGCCAGGTCTGGCCGATGGCGTCGGGCAGCTGACCGCTGGTCGCCGCGATGGTCTGGCCGGCCGCGGCATAGAGGGCGAGGCCGGCGGGAAACAGCAGGCGGTAGGAGACATTACCCTCGAGCCAGCGTTTCGACTGTTCCGGGGAGTCCTGGACCCCGATGGGAAAATGTCGGGCCGCGAGGCGCAGGAATTCCCGTCTCGTTTCCAGGCCGGCACCGACATCCTTGGCGATATAGGTGGCGGTGGACAGCTGATTGGTGCGCCCCATTTCGCTGACGTCGTGGCTCAGCACGGTGATCACGAACAGCAGCCGCACCCCGGTCGAGACGGCCATGACCACGAGCGCGCCCAGCGTCAGCCGAACATAGATGCTGCGGCCGCCGAACTGGCGGACCATTTTCCAGAAAGGGAATTGCATGGCGCGAAGGGCCCCCGCGATAGCCGTCGCTACCAGAAGAAACGGCTAGCCGGGCCGCGTCAATGCCCGAAAAGCTCAAAGCCCGGCGCCGATGGCGCCGGGCCCTGCTGACCCCTGCCCTTGACAGGCGGATTCTTTGCAATAACTCCCATTTGCCAGCGCCGCATAGCGGGCTGGCAGGGTGCCTGAAACACCCGTTTCGTTGTCCAATCAGGAGACGGAGAGACATCATGGATGTTCGTAGCCTTATTCCTTGGAATCGAAGCAAATCCGTACCGGTTTCGCGGTTCGAAGACGAGGGGAGGCCATTTCTCGCCTTGCATCGCGAGATGAATCGGCTGTTTGACGATTTCTTCCGGGGGTTCGATCTTCCCGTTGGTTCAAGCGCATGGTCCAGTGCTTGGCCGCAGGTGGATGTGTCTGACTCGGGCAAGGAGTTCAAGATAACGGCTGAATTGCCAGGCCTGGACGAGAAGGACGTCGAGCTGACTCTTCAAGACGGTGTCCTTACCATCCGTGGCGAAAAGCACGTGGACTCCGAGGGGCCGCATTATAGCGAGCGCTGGCATGGCTCGTTCCAGCGCTCTTTGCACCTTGGCGACGCCATCGATCCCGACAAAGTCTCGGCGTCGTTCAAGAAGGGATTATTGACGGTGTCGATCGCCAAGAAGCCGGAAGCGCATTCTGAAGGGATTCGGATTCCGATCAACGCGTGAACCGAGGAAAGTTGAGAGGTGTACTATGAAAAGCATGAAGCTCTTGGGCGTTGTGTTGGTCATAGTGGTGGCCAGTGCGGCGTCGGCCGGCCTTTATTTTCCGCGGCCGGATCTCATCAATCGACAGACTGTCGCGTGCCGGCCGGATTTCGAACATCCGCCGCGCTGCCTGTCGCCTCTTATCGACCCTGCGAGTGAGACTCTCCTGGCGGAACAGGTCCTTGCCGGACCAAGCCCGGATGCCGGACTCCTGTGGGATGATTGGGTGCAGACGATCGCTGTAGGGTCCGCGCTGCAACAGGCCAGGAACGTGCAGGAAGCGTCAGCCCGATAGTCTCGCCCGCATTCGCCCACGGCCGATAAGGTCGCCACGCCTCGAAAAGAACGGGGCGTGGCGGTTTCATTCGGGATCCTTGTCGCGAACGAGCCAATAGACCCCGCCCAACGCGACGGCTGCCACCGCCAGACCAATGATCGTCATCGGATCGACCTTGGTCGCATCCAGGACGATGAACTTCCTCACCAACGCCAGCAAAGCGATCAGAATGACGGTGCGCACCTGGACCACATTGTGATGGCGCTTCAGGACAGCCAGCACCGAATGTTTGAACTCAAGCGCGATCAGCACAGTCATGATCATGGCGAAGACCGAATGGAAAATTTCCTGGTGCTCGGGATCAAAGCCGTCGGACATCAGCAGTTCGAAGACGCGGACGGCGAGATGGATTACCGCCGCCCCGATGATCAGGGCAATCAGCAGCGTCAGCACCAGACAGATGATCTGCTCAAAGCGCTCGTAAAGCGGCAGGGCCTTGATGATGGACACATTTCGCTGGAGGGTATTCTCACGCGGCATGGTCGGAGTCTCTCTCGGATCCATGATGGTGGCCTGATCGAGCCGTCTCGAAAAAGGGCGGGCGCGAACGCCCGCCCTCTGGCATCAGTAATCCAGGCCAGCCGGTGCGGCTGCCGGACTTTCCTTCTTGGGAAGCTCTGCGATCATCGCTTCCGTGGTGATCAGCAGGCCGGCGACCGAGGACGCATCCTGCAGCGCCGTGCGCACGACCTTGGTGGGGTCGATGATGCCCGCCTGGATCATGTCGACATACTTGCCGCTCTGTGCATCGAAGCCCCAATTACGGTCCGTCGATTCCAGCAGCTTGCCGGCGACGACCGCGCCGTCATGACCGGCATTTTCGGCGATCTGGCGGACGGGCGCCTGCAAGGCCCGGCGCACGATGTCGATGCCGACCTTCTGGTCTTCGTTCGCCGGCACCAGGCCGTCGAGCGCATGCACCGCGTAGATCAGGGCAGAGCCGCCGCCGGCGACGATACCCTCTTCCACTGCGGCGCGGGTGGCGTGCAAGGCATCGTCCACGCGGTCCTTGCGCTCCTTCACCTCGACCTCGGTGGCGCCGCCGACGCGGATGACAGCCACGCCGCCAGACAGTTTCGCCAGGCGCTCCTGCAGCTTTTCGCGATCATAGTCGGAGGTGGTTTCCGCGATCTGGGCCTTGATCTGGGCACAGCGGGCCGCGATGTCGGCCTTGTTGCCCGAACCGTCGACGATGGTTGTGTCGTCCTTGGTGATGGTGACCTTCTTGGCCGATCCCAGCGTCGCCAGGGTGACGGTCTCGAGCTTGACGCCGAGATCCTCGGACACGACCTGGGCGCCGGTCAGGATGGCGATATCCTCGAGCATGGCCTTGCGGCGATCGCCAAAGCCGGGTGCCTTGACCGACGCCAGCTTCAGGCCGCCCCGCAGCTTGTTGACCACCAGGGTCGCCAGCGCCTCGCCCTCGACCTCTTCGGCGACGATCAGCAACGGACGGCCCGACTGCACCACCTGCTCAAGCACGGGCAGCAGGGGCTGCAGGCCCGAGAGCTTCTTCTCATGCAGAAGAATGTAGGGGTTTTCCAGCTCGCAGGTCATCTTTTCGGCATTGGTGACGAAATAGGGGCTGGCATAGCCGCGGTCGAACTGCATGCCTTCGACGACGTCGAGTTCGGTGTCGAGACCCTTGGCCTCTTCGACCGTGATCACGCCCTCATTGCCGACCTTTTCCATGGCTCGGGCGATCATCTCGCCGATATCGCGCTCGCCATTGGCCGAGATGGTGCCGACCTGGGCGATCTCGGCGTTGTTGGTCAGTGTCTTGCTGCGCGATTTGAGATCGGAAACCACCGCCTCGACGGCCAGGTCGATGCCGCGCTTGAGATCCATCGGATTGAGACCGGCGGCCACCGCCTTGGCGCCCTCGCGCACGATCGCCTGGGCGAGCACGGTCGAGGTGGTCGTGCCGTCGCCGGCCTGGTCGGCGGTCTTGGAGGCCACTTCGCGCACCATCTGGGCGCCCATATTCTCGAACTTGTCGGCCAGCTCGATCTCCTTGGCGACCGAGACGCCGTCCTTGGTGATGCGCGGCGATCCGAACGATTTCTCGATCACCACATTGCGGCCCTTGGGACCCAGCGTCACCTTGACGGCGTCGGCCAGGATGTCGACGCCGCGCAGCATGCGCGCCCGGGCGTCAGCGGAAAATTTGACTTCTTTCGCTGCCATTTCTCAGCCCTCCTTCAAGCAGCCTTGCGAGAGATCTCGGCGTCATCCAGCACGCCGAGGATGTCGGATTCCTTCATGATCAGCAGCTCTTCGCCGTTGATCTTCACTTCGGTCCCCGACCATTTGCCGAACAGGATACGGTCACCCGGCTTGAGATCGAGCGAGACACGGGTCCCATCCTCATATCGGGTGCCCGGGCCCACGGCGATCACCTCGCCCTGCTGGGGCTTTTCCTTGGCGGTGTCGGGAATGATGATGCCGCCGGCGCTCTTCTCTTCGGCGTCGACGCGCTTGACCAGGACGCGGTCATGCAACGGTCTGAACTTCATATTTTCCTCCGTCATTTCTCAATCAGGCAAATGACAAGCCCTCGCTTCAAGCGACAGGCGCCAGCGATTTAGGTCGCGATTTTTGGCTGTCAAGTCGGGGGAGCGCATCGATCTGCGGAGCGGCTGTATCCTCGGACATCTACCGGACCGCAAGCTTCTTCAGAGAATGTAGAGAATCGGGTATCTTCGTGTCATGAAACGAGATCAAGCTCTCACGATCCTCCGACAACTGCGGGCACCGCTTGAGGCGAGAGGAATCGTTCATGCCGCGATTTTTGGATCGGTTGCACGCGGCGACGAATCCGAAGTGAGCGACGTCGATGTGATCGTTACCCCGGCAATCGGAGTTCGGCTCGACCTTATCGATTTAGGAGGGGTTCAGACTCTGCTTGATGAACAGTTCGGTATTGATGTCGACGTGGTCGTCGAACCCGTCAAGAAGCCTGAATTGCGTCAAGCTATCCAGAGAGACCGGGCAGATGCCTTCTGACCGCATTGCCCAATGCTTCAGCGATGTGGTGGCTGCCGCCGATCTTATAAGGAAATGGGTCGATCAAGCCGGTGGGGTTAACGCTGCAATCTATCACGATCTTTTGATTCGCAGTGCTATCGAGCGTCAGCTCCTTGTCATCAGCGAGGCGGCGATACGCATGCATAAAATCGATTCTGCCACCGGCCCCAAGCTGGCGCCGGATATCGATTGGCCGGGCATTCGTGGCATCGGAAATTTTATCCGCCATAAGTACGATGATCTCGATGCTTCGGTTCTCGCCGATGTCCTCTCCAATCGCTTGGACAATCTGCGGATAGCGGCGGAAAATGCCCTGATGCGGCTTGCCAACAGTTCCCCAGACTGAGCAGTCATTTTCCAACCGGCGTCGAAAAGCATAGATTCAGGTTCCAATTCACTGCTGTCCGGTTAACTGAATGCGAGAAGCTCTGAAAGCCACGGATTACGCGGGTTTCCGAGCGAAAAAGAGTGGCGTCGATTTGAATTTGCTGGAGCACCTTTCGGAGAGATTCCGACGAGGTGACCATGAACACCGGCAAGACCCTGTTTTCGCAATTGATGGATTTTCTTCCGTGGAGCACCTTCATCCGAATAGTGGCGCGATATCACGGGGACGACCGGGTTCGAACGCTGTCCTGCGCCGAGCAATACCGGGCGATGGCCTTCGCCCAACTGACCTACCGGGAGAGCCTGCGCGACATCGAGACGTGTCTGTCGGTCCAGGCGTCGAAGTTGTACCACATGGGCTTTCGCGATCCGGTTCGGCGCTCGACACTGGCCGATGCCAACGAATCGCGCGATTGGCGGATTTATGCGGATCTGGCCCAGCGATTGATTGTCCAAGCTCGGAAGCTGTACGCCAACGAGGATCTTGGCGTGTCACCGTCTGACATCAAAAGCTTGCAGGAGCGCAAGCAGCGTTCAGCTTGTTCAAATTCGCCAGACGCGTCGTTCACAAGAGGATGCCTTCGCGGCGAACAGTTTCGGCGAGGCGGCTCCGAAAAGCTGTCGACGGCTGCCCCGCATCATCAGCCGCCAAAGCCCACGCCTGGATGTGAACACCATGATCGATCTCAATGGGGTAGGTTACATCCAACAGTGCGTTGTCAACGTGCGCAAGCGACGAGGGAGCATTCCGTAAAATAACGGCGAGGTCGAGGTCACTGTCAGGTCCGTGGTCCCCACGGGCGCGGCTGCCGAAAACATATAGCGCGGCCAAGCGGTCGCCATAGGTACGTGCCAGGGCGGTTTTGACTTTCAGCGCTACAGCTTCACTCTGCGCATCCATTTGGCGATCTTCCAATCATTGCCATCATAATAGGGGAGGATCATCGCTGCCGCCAAGGCGTGAACCGATACCGACCGCGTCAACCGGTCCCGTCTAGTCGATTATTCGCGGTAAATTCGTAATCCTGCGCGAAAGATGACAATTCCGATAGCTACCGGAATTGCGTCGATAATCAATGCAATGGCCAACACGAACACGAACCCGCCAGCATTGCCGCCTCCCCCTTTTATGACACCCCAAAGCGATGCCCCCAAGAACTTGGCCGTACAGAGTGATGAATTTAGGCGAAACGCTCGGTGTCGAAAGTGCCCGGAAACCTAAGGGTTTGGAACGGATTTCCGCCGTTTGCGGGAGCCGTCGAGAAATCTGCAGCACTGTCTTCGGGAGGCTGGGGTCGGATATAACGAATATGGTACCGCGAGTGACCGGAGCTTCTCGCTATGGGGCCGGTTACGACTCGACAATGCTGCTTGCAACATCACTGGCTTCGCTATCCCAGCAGCTTGTTGAGCCTCGAAAGAACCGCCATTGGGATGTCATGTCGCCGCGAGTTGGTCCTGATCGAACCGTCGAAGGCAGGATGGACCCAGCGCTCCTCGCCGGTGCGGCGTACATGGACGACGGACCCGCCGCATCCTTCCCAAGCCTTGCGCGCCCGGCGAGGATTCATGTCGTTGAAGTTGCCCATGATCAATTCCCTTTCTCATGAGGGGGCGCATCAGAATTAGACGGTGCGGGAGGGGCAGGGAACGCGCCGAGCAAATCCGCCAGCAATTCGGCCGATAGACGCTGGGCTTCGGCGATGCGCTCTCGGACCCATACCGCACGCTGCTGGCTGCTTGGTGCGCCTTTCTGACGCAGCTCCTT
>Ga0116226_10004546_pt1 | contig 12308 bp, 8 predicted proteins | sample S1TSphfallax_FD_89692 | JGI IMG/M metagenome (GOLD analysis project Ga0116226, IMG submission 89692) | Host-associated microbial communities from peat moss isolated from Minnesota, USA - S1T2_Fa - Sphagnum fallax MG | ecosystem: Host-associated > Plants > Peat moss > Unclassified | place: USA... | reverse complement strand
TTACTATGTACAAGAATATTTTGTTTTTACATGAAATCTTCAAAATCACATAATTATTGGACATTGAGATGTTGAATTTGCCATGATACTTAGTGTTTTTGTTTTTCAAGTTTTGTTGGAATGCTAGTTTTAGGTTGTGAACTTCCCAAAGAAAAAAAAAACAAAATATGGTGACTTATTATCAAAACCTTTCAAAAATAAAATAAATAGTCTATCTATCAACAATAACCAAAAATAAACAATAGGTGAACATTACCCAAAATATCTCTTTTTTAATGATTTTTAAATAAAATATATATATAATTTTTCAAGAAAAAAATCACAATAGTACAAAATTTCATAGGTAGAAAAATTATTGAAGGTACTTATGTATACAAGTCCCTTCCCACTCCAAGTTGATTTTCAGTACATATGCTTCAAGTTTGCCATTTCATTCTTATAATGAAAGTGAATAACTATAAAAAATTTCGAGGATGAATTGCATTACAAATTGGCCTAGTTCCAAATGTGGATACTTAAATCAACTTGGGAGCAATAACCTAGCACAACACAAGGTACATCATTTTTCAATTTCCAAATATTAATATCATAGATGTGGTGGAAAAAGGCAACATATAAAAAGGCAACATATATGAGGACCAAAAGCAGATGCCATATGTAGGGATCTCACAAAATTATGATTTGTGTTAACAATTGTCATACTGATTACTTTAAATAATCACATTCCAAGGTTCTTAAGGTTTTGGTCTACAAATTAACATGTTTATGTTTTTCTAAGTAATTTAATTTATTTTTATGTTATACTGCAAATATCATAATCTCTTAAATCACCATCCAAGAAGAGGTTTTTTCTTTTGTATTAACAATATATCACAATGAATTATTATGATAATTAAAACCCTTTCACTAGGGGAAAAAAACTTTGGATTGATCCAAGGTTATGTAATTTAATTGCACTTGCGATCATAATATCAATATGTTTAAACGATTAATGTATTGTGTGGTTAATAATATTTTTGTTTCCATTTCCACTAGTTTCAATAATTTAGTTTAAATTTGTAATTATTATGGAATATCATATAAATTTACATATTAGAATGTCAAAGATGCGAAAATGCAATAATGATTCAAATAAAATAAATATAAAAATGACATCCATGTACAATAAATTATGGAAGAAACAAGATCAAGTTTTATTATTATTCTAGTAGGTGGTAAATCATATATGCATGAAGGACACAAATTATCAAATTTAAAAGACATAAAAACCATTTGAATTTTTCAATTAATTGTGTTTGTTCTATAACAATATCTTCATTTTCTATCCTTGTATACAATGTCAATAATAATTTTTGAAAAATTCATAAGTTACAAATATATTTAAATTCATACATATCCTTTGCAAAACAATGGTCATATGTTAAGTTCACTTTGTTTTGTAATGCATTCACACTCAAGACAACATATGCTCCACAAGATATTGAATTTAAACAATTTTTTTCACTAAAATTGAACAACAACCCAAAATATGAAAAAATATATAGTTTTTCAAAGTTTGTCACATTAGGATATCTCAAAATTGTAAGGTTTCCAATTACACACTTGGTATTCTTGGAAAGCCCTCAATGCATAGGGGTGCACACATTGGCTTTGTATTTCAATGGATGAAAAATTGTCATTTGCAATAAAAAATAAACATTTGCAACTATACTAACAATTTTTAGTTGCAAAAATTGGTTACATTTACAACAATCTTTCTTCTAGTCTTAGGAACCATGTTATACAAGTTATTGAATATTGAACATATTTTCAATGACAATTGAATTAAATAAAATTGAAAAAAATAGAGGAATCTAGGTGCATTCTTGGTACTATGGAAAAATCTTGAATGAATAGGATTTAATGGAATTTATTTCATAATTTTTAGACTAGGGTGCATGAGGTATTGAATTTTGAATTATTTTTGTCATGAAATTTTGAATAAATTAGAAAATTTACGTTTTGGGAAAAAAAAAGAAGAAAAAGTTCAATAATGTGTTCACATTTAGTGAAAACATGTTTACCATGCAATGCAAGTAAGATTTCCTTTCATATTTGGATCTTCAAAAATTGAATATATACTTTGCATAATAATGTTCATATGTTGAATGCACCTTATATTTATGTAATGGGTTCACATTTGGACCAATTGTGCATGCCACACTATTTACCTTGCAAAACAACATTTATATGTTGAGTTCACACCATGTCGGGCAAATATCACATTAAAAAGAATCCATTGAAACTAGTTTTCAAAATAGGTTTTTGAGAATTGAACTAGTTTTAAATTTTTTTAAAGAAAACCCATTTCAAATATCCAAAAAGGATATCAAATGCATTTTAGAAATATTTTACAATTTTTTGAAAATGTTGAATATATAATCAAACAATATCTATCGAATATCCAACTTAGTTTTTGTAATCCACATTAACTTTTCTCCAAACCCAATTGAAAGCTTTCAAAACTTAGGATATTTAACCTAGGTAGCTTTAACATTCATTTTCCAGCCCTATCAACCACCATACACCTTATACCTTATACAATACTCAAAACCTTTTCCCTTACCCCCATACCTCCTTGATATCCAGATCTAGGTAAGATTATGATATTCATGATATTCATGATATCTTAACTAGATTTCAAAATTTGAAATCTAGATTCTATTATGAATATCACAAGACCATAACCTTGAGATATTTCATCAAATATGATATCTCTCAACTATCACCTTGTCCTAGGTCCATTAATTTGAAAATGTCCCCACCCTAGGGCTTTACCCTACACATATTGACTTCTAAATCAATTGAGCTGACAAATAATTGTATTTAGTTGACCAAAACTACTCTTATTTCCCAAAAGGATCAATCCTCAAATAGCTCTTTTTTTTTCTTTTGTAAATTCAAATTAGCCAATCATATATTTACTCCATGTAAAATGAATCCCAAAAGAACAAACCCCCCCCTAATAGCCTTATTTCCAAAAAATGTCAACCCAAAATTCCTGTTATTCCCCAAAAGGATTTACCTTCGAAGTAATCTTATTTCTCAGAAAGAGTTAACCCCAGATCAATCTTATTTTCCAGAAGGATTAACCCTCAAAGTAATCTTATTTCTCAAGATGAATTCACCCCAGATTGATCTTATTTCCTAAAAGGCTTAACCCTCAAATTAGTTCCCACTAGTCAAAATATAATTTATGAACACAAAATATATCTTATTTATAAATTCACTTAGTGCATGCGTCTGTCTGTCTGACGTGACAGTTCCGCGTTTTAATTCGCCGGCAGAACAGGCCCGGACAGTCGGATTCGGAAAATGGGATTCGGCCCAAACAGTCGGATTCGAAAAACGGGATTTGGAAAAACGGGATTCGGAAAATGAGATTCAGAAAATTCACGTAATCCGAGCTCCGTCAACATTTTCTATGGCAGAACCGGTTCTGCCGGTGAATTAAAATGAAAGGAGAGAAACGTTCCCCAAAAAGGAGATCTCTTTTCTTTAACGCGGCAGACATGCAACTGGCCTCTCAACTATGCTTGCTGACGAGGCTTTCGCTCTCCAAGTGGCAACAGCCCAACACTCCGCATTTTAAGGATTACACAGCGGATGATGTGGCCAACTCACGCACCAACAGTTCTGTCTGTCTTGCAGGGCAGGGGCAGGGCAGGGCGGCCAGACAGGGGGCAGGGCAGGGTCCGTCTGTCCTTCTGTCTTGCAGGGCAGGGCGGGCAGGGCAGGGGCCAAATAAAGAGTAAAAGATAAGAAAAAATAAAACTTATAAAACTTCACACTGGCCGAAGGTCACGGGCACCCACGGGGGACTTCACAGTGGCCTTCGGCCACGGGCACCCACTATTTGTATGATTTATAACATGATCTTGGATGGGAAGAACCTTGACATGGAAGCTTTGATGGTTCACTTAGATATGGAATTTTTTTTAGTTATGTGCATCAAATTTATTTGGGGCAAGGACAAAGGCCTACTACAGATGATTTGGGTGAAAGAAAAAGGACTTTTACAAAAGACAATGGCATTGAAGCTGAATTAGAAGATAAAACAATTTCAAGAACAAATCTAATGTTGATTCTAGAGCAATACTTGGGAAATAGGCCTCGTCGAATGCATTGACATTTCAAAATGATTTTTTATAAATGTAACATGAGACTAGTCAATAAATTGGAAACTAAACTTGTGAACTTGTGAATTCAACAATGGTGATTTCGGACAATCAAATGTTATTTTATATTTTGATATGGAATCAAACTTGCTAAACATGATTTGTTATTATTGTAGGAATTCAATTGGTTTTTGGAATCACCTCTTCTATAGGTGCACCTCTTTTGCTAGTTGAATGTTCATTTTTTCTAACGAATCTGAAACTAATTGTAGAGGTGCAAGTAAGAGTAACTTGTCCTAGATGAAGGCATGACACATTGTTGTGTTAAACTAAAATAGGACACTCACCATGTTCTTGTTGGCTTTGTATAATTTTTTGTCTCTTTGTTTGAAGTATTTCAACCAATCTTTCATGGTACATGTTTAGGTAATGGTGTGACGTTCTTTAATCTCTAACTACACATTGGTGTGATGGTGTTCAATCTCCAATTTCGTTTGGTTGATGCAATCCATTGCTTCCACAAGTTATTTATTATTTTTTACTATGACATCAATTACAGGCGAAAAAACATTTAATTGCTTTTGTTTGATTCTTGTGTTTCCAGGGGTAATTAGAGTTGTTGAAGGACCTTGTGGTGGTATAGCATGTGTTTGGAGCATCAGAGAGCTTGAAAACAAATGCATGACTAAGTCCCATGGACTATCGGCATAGTCATCTGACAAATTGATGATATTCACCCAAGGTTGTTCAATTGGAACTATTTCTTTTGGAACATCATCCTCATCGAAAAGCTCTTGTATGAATGAACATTGGGGCATATAGGCTTGCTCCTCTTATGTATTGGTTTCATGTACAAATATTGTTAAAATGTAGTTTTTGTCACCTTCAATTCATAAATCTCTCACATACAACGATGTGTTGATGGTGCACTCTCCTTGAAATGTTTTAATTACATAGTAATACTCTCTATTGAAGGATCGAAGTAAATTCTACTTGTCATGATTATTTGTAGTCAATTTCCAATATGATGTGTGGTGTTTGGTGCCCTTGTGGAAGTTAGAATGTTTTTTGAAATCTGAATTGATTCCGTTCCATTTGTCTTTACACGTCTTCCCATTCCTTGGCATTTTGTTTTTTATCATCTTTTGAAGTTCTTTAGATATTTTGTTCCATCACACTGCAACTATAATAGGTATTATGTGTGCTTTCAAATCCATTAATTCCTTTTGAATTGCATGCTTAATGTGTTTGCATTTTATCAATGCCATCACTTATGCTTACTCCTAATTGCCACGATTTTGTCATGTTGCCTTTCATCCTGCTTTTGCCAATCCTTTGTTTTTGTTACTTGCACCTCTCCCTCCTATGCCTCCACTATCTACACCTCTCCCTCCTATCGGTGACATTGTTGCATTGTTTATAGGCATTGACAAAAAGTTGTGCATCTCCATTCTAGAGGAAGATTTACAACACTTGGAGAAGCTCTTAAAAACATAATTGAAGAATGCAAAGCTTGTTATAATTAGAGGTGTGTCGATGCCGAAGTTTGAAGATAGGTTCCATGGTGATAATTTATTTCCTTAAAGCTTGTGGTGATCTTACCCTTAATGATAAGGATCCAAATATTTAAGTTTGGAAGATTTATCAATTTGTAGGAGTAGATTACTGATAAGTCATCATTAACTAATGGTTAGGTTGATAACTTGTCATGTAGGCATGCCACATAAGCTACTTACCATTCAAACATGATGTAGTTTGAATAGATGTAGTTATTTTCATTGTTATTGACGATGTTATCTACATGTGTGAACAACCTTTTACTATGGTGGTGGGTGGTTATTTGATTTTGTTAATAACCTTGGGTTTTGAATTTTTTTTAATTTCAAAAATCAAAGAACCAACTGGTTTCATGAAAGAATAGACAAAGAACCAATAATATTATAAGAGGGTTATTTGATCAGTTCTTTAATTTTTTTGAAAATCACAAGTATATGTCTGAAAGTTTGGTTCTTTGATTTTTTTAATGCAAGCTGTGGGTATGAAATTGAAAGACCACCAAGGAAGTTTTGTACCATTTCTAATACCCACCTCATACAAGTTAATCAGGTCATACTAGTTAGTACTAAAAGACAACTCCAATGTTGCATGTCTTTTGCAAGTGGCCTCTACAAAATGCATGCAAAGTGCAAGGAGCTTCTTATAGGAATTTGGAGTTTTAAACACATGTTGCTTCTCTGATTTTACTAATGGATGTACAAACCCTAAGATTTATATGGATACATTATCAACCTTGCAATGTCCTCATATTAACATGCAAGCTTTCTACACATGACTTGTGTTGTTTTAACACCTTACAAGATCACACAAACGTATAAGCTCAATGAAACTACTTCTTGGCTTCATTTTAGTTTGTGGAACAATGGGATTAGCCTAGGTAAGTGTTAGTCAACAGCCATTGGCCAAATGGTGGGTGATTGCAAGTCTGACCAATGGCAATTAAGCTAACATAATTAAGAGATATTGTTCTGCATCATTAGTAACTTTGTAGACTAAATTGGCTAAACCTCATGGTGTTGTATGTGGGCGGAGTCTCCACTAAGTGACAGATTATGGTTGCAATCAAAGACCTCATGGATGAATGTGAATCCCCGCAGAATGTGAGAGCGAAACTGTGACCTTTTGCAAGGTGGCCATGAGCCCTTGATGCTCAAGCTAGCTAAATTGTCTTGGAAATACGTACATTAGTTCTTCTTTTATCTCTCTTGCAATTCAGACATGGGGACTTCCAATTTCTTCAGAGACATATCACTCTGAAGTCTTGATTAAGTATTGGACCTGAGTCTACTTTGAGATCTAGCTCCATAGTCCTCAGAATATGCGAGCTCTTGTCTTGTGGACAAGACCCATGTTCTTATTCCAAAGGAGTTTTGAAGAACTTAAATGTATTGGACTTCACAGTGAACAAATTAGTTCATTGTGCTCATGATGCTTGGAAGTTTAGGGTTTAGGGTTACAAGTTTGATTTTTTCTTTTGTTGAGCATTGGAGGTTGTTGTGAGTATTATAATTTCTTGAACAAAAGAGTTATCTGTAAAGTTAGTTTGTGTTCAACTTGGCTTTGGGCTTGCTTTCACTCCTATCCCCTCCTTAAGTGATATTTGCAAAGTAAGGATATTTTATTAAATCTCAGTATGAAATGCTGAAACTTGACATTTAATGCACAAGGTTCGAAAATAACTATATAGATAGTAGTAGTGAAAATATATGTAGGAAGAGTTAGGAAAAAAGAAAGACAAGATGAAACTCAGTTCAAAAACTAGTTTGGGTCCCAGTTATTTCGCTTTGTAAAAATTTCATTCTCAGTTACGTGTTTGATGGCCTATTATGCTAAAACTGATTGTTCTCACCCCCTAGTTGTGGGACTTTATGCATAACTCTAATGTAACAAACTCAATAATTAATATAATCAAGAGCTAAACATCACACTTAGTAAATCCCACCATTTCTAGATCAGTGATTAAAAAAACTACTACTTGAGCAAATTTCTCATAACCCAATATCAAGAACCCTAGTTCCGGTTCTACAAAATAAATTATAATTATTTTGGTTCCAGTTATGATTATACATGTAAACATAATTGGAAATCTGGATTGGCATCCAATTTGTGAAAGAAAAAATGATTCAATTTTTGGTCCAGTTCTAATATTAAAAAAATCAATTTGGTTGATCAAATTAGACTCATTTCTAATTCAATTCATCGTAATTGGAACCAACGGTTCTCACCAGCCAAAGTGAGCACCTGCCCAACATTGGTTTTCAACCCTCATGCTTTACCATGCATAAAGCCCACAAGGTAGGGGACATTCCAAAAATGTGGGGCTAGACTTGGCTCTTACTTTGTCATAGGCCCCATATTATGAGAATGTTGCCCACCTTGGAACTTTACACCAAACAAAATCACCTAATTTGTTTACTGTAGTACCTTGATGGTTTTTATAAATGTCCATTTAGTAATGAACTAATTTTGAAATTTTCATTTCGGAAAATAATATATGCTTGAATATTCAATAATTTCCTTTAAAAAATTTTGCCAATTGAAAAATAATAATAATGAAAGTTTCATCATTTCATAGGGTAGTACATAGCTTCTTGTGAGAAATCCTTACTTTTGATTGGTTTTGGGTTGTGATTTCAGAACAATTATTCAACTTCTATCAAAAGGTTCTGCAATACACAATAGGTACCCTTGGTGGCGAAAAATTAAAAATGTTAAAATAAATTAAAATTAATCAAGATTACTAAAAAAAAAAAAAAAAGAAAATCCCAATGTTTTCCCATAAGGGGGGAGGGTCAAAAACGACAAAAATTGTTGGAACGGAGATAAATTTTAAATCTTAAACATTACATCCAACATTAATAAAAACAACCATCAAATGTTTTGCCTAAAGTTGGGAAAGTTGGGGAAAAAATCATTGTATGTTTTTGAATCTCTAGGGTTTACATGTCATTAGAGATAATAGCAAGGGAAATTAAAGGATCAAGATGCACTTGATGATAATGCAACTTATGCAAATGAAGATGTTGAAAAATGCATCATCATTGAGTGTATCCTTATGTTAGGATAGTTTCTTTCATTGCATTCTACATTTGTATTCCACTTTTTATATTATTGTCTAGCTTGTAACTTCTCTTCACAATGTGCCTTGGGGAACTAAGTGACAAAGAAAAATATGGCCTCCACAATGTATTCAATGCCTCAACCAACATGGTGAGAGAAAATTCAAATGATTTATTTATGCATTTTTTAGGTTGTAACTTTACCTTTGCTAGGTAGTTTTGTAGTGGCCACCTTATTATAAATATTTAGTGATGTACAACAACATGTTATGTAATGAAATGTTTTGAAAAAATATTGCAATTTTTTTTGTTAAATAACATTCCAAATTTTCCCTTATGAAAACAATGGAAGATAGGTAAACAACAATTCTTTCTATGCTTTATGATACAACTAAAATGTATTGTGGCCAAAAAAGAAGAGGTTGTAAAAATAACCTAATTATCCTTGATCAAAGCATAATTCCAGTAGAACATGAATATCATTCTTGGAAAAAGATCTAAGAAATCAAAATCTAACTACCACATTGTATATGTTAAAACTCAAGTGAATTAAAACCTTTCAAATTTTCTTTCATTGAGCATCCACATATTTTTAATGGCATTGATCATCCCATACCTAGGTGCATTCTAGAAGCTTTGACAAGAAAAGATATTCAGCCCAAACCCACCCAGATTGAAAGGTCAATTCTTAAGATTCACATTTCAAGTTAAAATGAACTATTGACCCCATATTCAAAATGCCCAAGCTTGGGTATTCAGTTCATCCCACAACAATGCCTATTCCCATACTCAAGCCCTAACTTTTGAGATAATGACATTAGGAATTGCTCATAAGCCCCCTTCTTTTTTGCATCATTTTCACCATGAGCCCATTTAACAAAATAAACACAAATTCTACATTTCCAACACAACGAAAATTGGGAGAGTAAAGTCATGCATGAAAAGCATTTCCCTTTCTATGCATTTCAAACAACATCAATTCTATCATCCTTTACAAACATAACCCAACATTGGAATATTTAGCTTTTTTTTTTGTTTTCCCCAAAAACCAACAAAAGACCCTTAATTGCAAAACTACCATCCTTCATATGTCCACAACTCTTCATCCTTATGTAATCCAATGCACCAATTGGAGCCATACTCCCGCGGGTCTTCATGAATAGCAAAAACCAACACAAACAAGCTTGCAAGTTCATATTCTATTCAAGAGAAATAGAACACCTGCATTTTCCCTTTTCCATGAATGCACAACTTGCGAACATAAAACACAAAAAACAAACAACATACTATTCCCAACACCATATGGTTATTGTATTTTATCAATTGTCAATTTAGAGTAGTACTTTGGCAACTTTTTTATTTTTAAGGCTCCTTTTAGGTCACAACACAACCATAAGTTGAGGTTTGTTGTGTGTTGCATATATGAGAAAACTAATTGCAAAATAAATAAATAATCAACAAAGTTCCAAGCCATTAAGTAATATTTAGACAATCAACCCGATGGCAAAGAGATATCCATAATCATGATTAATAAATGGATTCATTTGCATAAGTTGCATTATCATCAAGTGCATCATTCAATGGGAAGTGTTCATTAATGAAAAAATGTTGATGATTGGGGTGATTGATTGCTATCTTGCTTAAAAGAATGCATACAAAGAATGTAAAGACAAAAATAAAGGGAACAATAACAAAAGTAAGGAATTGATGGAAATTTGTGCATAAATTGTGCAAGTTTATTTGATCCAAGAATTGGGATTTGCACATATATTGATGTAGAATAGAATGAACTTATTAGAATTTAGTACTAGCTTTTAATTTGTTTTGCTAGTAAGTTTGTATTTGATCCATCATTTTGTATGCAACTTGCACCTTGTGTATTCAAAACTTGTTTATCTATTCTTGGTTCTATTTACATGAATTTGAGTATGTCAATGAAGTTTCAAAACATTGTATCCATGGCATTTGTGGAATGATTAGTTGAGATTTGGAAACCATTGTCTAAACTACAATGGGGACACATAAGTTTAATTGAACTACAATGTTCTACATATCAATTTTATTTTGGTTCAACAAACATATATGACATTCATTATGCAATGACCATAACTCACACACATATGAACTAACAAGTCATAATTAGGAAAATCTGATTTGTTCTCCTTTTATTTATATAATTCAAGACATTATGTTTTATCACACATTGCATGGTAAACACACCTTGAGTAAAGCCATTGCTTTGTTTCATGTACACGCACAAATATTTGTTGTTGTTGTTGTGGCCTATGTTATTTTTTTATTGTCCACTTAACACATTTTCTTGGTTTCATTGCGAATTTGCATGCATTGACATACAATTGAATATCTTTGCCAACTTACATTTGTTCAAACACATCTACTACCATACAATTTCATTTACCTCCTTTTATCAATTCATGTATATTCAAGAAATTAAATGTGCATGATTCAAATGCATGTTAAGACACAAGGCCTTATCCTAATTATTACGACATGTATTGCAAAAGTTGGAACCACGTCCAACTCATTTTGACATCTTCTCAATGTTCTACCATAGTTATATGTGATGTAGCCATTTTTGTAACGATCAAGCCTTGTTTTTGTGACCACAACATCACCTCTTGTGTCGAATTCCATGTCAATCATTAAAGCAAACTATTAGGCTTACCTCTACATTCACATTTGACACTTTTAATTCAATATTTATTGTGAGTTGGATTTTCATGAATTCTATGAGCAAACTAGCACATGGATAGATACAAAACATGTGATTTGATTACAACCAAAAGCCACAATTACAAAAAAATTAAAATGATTAATATTTGAAGCTATTAATGTTCAATGTTTTTTGAACATACATGAGTATTAGCATGTTGTGTCATTTAGGTTTTCATGAATGAAAATATATAAAAAAGAGTTGTTAAAATATTGGCTTGTATGATCTAATTGCATATGTTTCCTAATCAATATGTTAATGAAAAAGTTTTGAAACCACTAATGTCTTATGAAGCTTCAATGTGATGTGGAAGCATGATCACATGGGTATCATTTACATTTTGCCAAAAATGATATTAGTTCAAAATTTGGAGGTAACATTGAAAAGAAAATTATGCCTTCAAGTGTCTAAAACTATTTGTTAAAGAAATAAGGTATTTGAAAATATATTTAACATGTTGTTTCATTTTTAAATTGATTTTTGACAACTTGCCAATTTTTACCAAACATTTTTTTAGAAAAGACACATATTGAAATTCATCCTATTTATAATTAGGTGAAATACGTTACCCAACTTCAAATGGGTAGGTAATGTGATCTAGGACAATGATTGTGTCTAAGTGGGGGTTAAATAGTTTGGGATTCAACCAACTATAAACTATTATCATATCAATTTTCTAATGCCATGATAAAATTGTATATGGGAAGAATGCATGTAATTATTTGTTTTGATGTGCTAAGTGGAGTGATTACAAAACATGAAATGGAAGAATTCAAAACTAATGCATGATTACAAAACATG
>Ga0116226_10004545_pt1 | contig 12309 bp, 8 predicted proteins | sample S1TSphfallax_FD_89692 | JGI IMG/M metagenome (GOLD analysis project Ga0116226, IMG submission 89692) | Host-associated microbial communities from peat moss isolated from Minnesota, USA - S1T2_Fa - Sphagnum fallax MG | ecosystem: Host-associated > Plants > Peat moss > Unclassified | place: USA... | reverse complement strand
GGTCAGGCTCTCAGGTTAGTTCGAAGCGATCCGCATCCATGACCTTGGCCCAAGCGGCCGCAAAGTCCTTGACGAACTTTTCCTTCGCACCGGTCGAAGCATAAACTTCTGCTATGGCGCGAAGTTGAGCATGAGACCCGAAGATCAAATCGACGCGTGTGGCTGTCCATTTGAGCGTCTTGGTCTTACGATCATGGCCTTGGTAAGTTTCTTCGGAACCAGTAACCGGCTTCCATTCCGTTCCCATGTCAAGCAGGTTCACGAAGAAATCGTTGCTCAGCGTTTCAGGTTGCGTGGTAAAAACGCCATGTTTCGAGCCATGGGCATTGGCGCCGAGGACACGCAGGCCGCCGATGAGAACGGTCATTTCCGGGACCGTCAGAGTCAGCAACTGCGCCCGATCGACCAGAGCTTCCTCTGGTTTCATGAACTGCGCACCAGAACGACGATAGTTACGAAAGCCGTCTGACAAGGGTTCAAGCGCAGCAAAGGAAGCAACATCAGTCTGTTCTTGTCTGGCGTCCATGCGTCCCGGTGTGAAGGGAACCTTTACGGCGCTATCAGCGTCCTTCGCCGCCTTTTCAATGGCGGCGCAACCGGCGAGAATGATCAGATCTGCCAGCGAAACCTTCTTATTACCAGCCGCTGAAGAATTGAACGCCTTCTGGAGGGTTTCCAGCTTACCAAGGACCTTCGCCAGTTCTGGCGGATTATTGACTTCCCACAGTTTCTGAGGTGCTAAGCGAATACGGGCACCATTGGCGCCGCCCCGTTTATCCGAGCCGCGAAAAGTTGAAGCCGAGGCCCATGCCGTCGAGACCAACTGCGACACCGAGAGTCCGGCGGCGAGAATTTCGCTTTTCAGAGCCTCAATGTCTTTATCGTCAATAAGTGTGTGATCGATGGCCGGAATCGGGTCTTGCCAAATCAGCGTTTCTTTCGGCACGAGCGGGCCGAGATAGAGCACTGTCGGCCCCATATCCCGGTGGGTGAGCTTGAACCACGCTCGAGCAAAAGCGTCGGCGAACTGGTCGGGATGCTCAAGGAACCGGCGCGAGATTTTCTCATAGTCCGGGTCAAAGCGCAGCGCCAGATCGGAAGTCAGCATGGTCGGCAGCTGCTTCTTCGACGTGTCGAAAGCATCAGGAATAATCGCGTCAGCGTTCTTGGCTTTCCACTGCTGCGCACCAGCAGGGCTCTTAGTCAGTTCCCAATCATATTTGAACAGGTTTTCGAAATAGTGGTTGCTCCATTGAGTTGGCGTTTGCGACCAGGTAACTTCCGGGCCGCCCGTAATAGTGTCGGGACCAAAACCAACGCCATGCTGACTCTTCCAGCCGAGACCTTGATCCTCAAGGGCAGCGCCCTCCGGTTCCGGGCCGATCAATGATGGATCGCCCGCGCCGTGGGTTTTGCCGAATGTGTGGCCACCGGCGATGAGCGCCACGGTTTCTTCGTCATTCATTGCCATACGACTGAATGTTTCGCGAATATCCTTTGCCGATCCGACAGGATCAGGCCTGCCGTCCGGGCCTTCGGGATTGACATAAATCAGGCCCATTTGCACGGCACCAAGGGGATCGCTCAGTTCGCGCTCGCCGCTGTAGCGTTCATCGCCCAGCCATGTGCCTTCTGGCCCCCAATAAAGTTCTTCTGGTTCCCAAGTATCGACTCGTCCACCGGCGAAACCAAAGGTTTTAAAGCCCATCGACTCAAGGGCGACATTGCCGGTCAAAATGATAAGGTCGGCCCATGAGATTTTAGAGCCATATTTCTGTTTGACTGGCCAAAGCAAACGGCGCGCTTTATCGAGGTTTGCATTATCGGGCCAGCTATTAAGCGGTGCAAAACGCTGTTGGCCCATGCCAGCCCCGCCACGACCATCGGCGACGCGATAAGTTCCCGCGCTGTGCCAGGCCATACGAATGAATAAGCCACCATAATGGCCGAAATCGGCTGGCCACCAATCTTGTGACTCTGTCATTAACGCGGTCAAATCTTTGATGATGGCATCAAGATCAAGAGTCTTAAATTCATTGGCGTAGTCGAATGCCGCGCCCATCGGATTCGATAGCGTATTATGATTGTGGAGCACCTGAAGGTCTAGCAACTCTGGCCACCAATCACGATTTCTATGTCCGCGATTGCCAACACTTCCCGGCATTACCGGACATTTGCCGGTTTGCAGGCTGTCGTTCTTAGTATCCACGATTGTCTCCATTTCGTGCTCGGATTCGCGTCAATCTATTGTCATCGCGCTCTAGAAGCGGCGCACCTTATACAGAAAGCCTTCGACTTCGCGATTCAGGCGGTCGCCGTTCCGGGTCAATTCGTCGGTGGCTGAAAGGACCTCGGTCGAGCCACCGCTGGTTTTCTGCGACGAATGCGCGACACCCAAAATGTTCGAAGAGACTTCGGCCATACCCGCGGCGGCCTGCTGCACATTGCGAGAAATCTCCTGCGTCGCCGCGCCTTGTTCCTCTACCGCTGAGGCGATCGAGGTGGAGATCTCGTTCACCCGCGCGATGGTCTTGGTCATGGCGTTGATCTCCTGGGCGGACTGACTTGTCGCCTCCTGGATGGACCGCACTTGGGCGACGATTTCGTCGGTTGCCCTGGCGGTCTGGGTGGCGAGCGCCTTCACTTCGGCGGCCACCACGGCGAAGCCCTTGCCGGCCTCTCCCGCCCGCGCCGCTTCGATGGTGGCGTTGAGCGCCAGCAGGTTGGTCTGGCCGGCAATGTCGTTAATAAGTCGGACCACGTCGTCAATTTTCTGCGCCGCTTGCGCCAGACCCTGGACCATGGCGTTGGCATGGTTGGCCTGGGCCACCGCCTCTCGAACGGTCTTGCTGGATTCCATCGCTTGGCCGCTGATCTCCTGGATAGACGCTGTCAGTTCCTCTGCCGCCGACGCCACGGTCTGCACATTTTGCGTGGCCTCTGACGATGCCCCCTCGGCAGCGTTCGCCTGACTCGTCGTTTCGCTGGCGTTCGTTGACAGGGCTTGTGCTGTAGTCTTCAGCCTTGCCGACGCCGCACCTTCCGTAGCCACGATTTCGGTGATCATCTTGTCGAAGTCGTGGATCGCCTCTTCCATCTTGTGGCTACGGTCAAGCTGGCCCTTCTGCACCGCTTTGGCCTCCACATCTAGCTTGCGGCCAGCGACCATGCTATCCTTGAAAACCTCGACACTCTTTGCCATGTCGCCGATCTCGTTGTTGCGATCCGCACCGGGGATATCGACGGTCATCTCACCATTCGCGAGCTGTCGCATGATCACCCCAAGCTGGCGCAATGGAAGTACCGTTCGAATGGTCCAGGCTGCCACGCCGATACTGATCAACAGAGCAGAGCCCCAGAGCGCGATCATCAAGGTTTGGAACCCGAGAGAAATCCGCCGGATGGAGATCGCCACCGCCTGGTTTTTCTCCTCCTCAAGATCGATCAACTGATTAATGCGCGCCAGCCATTCGACGAGGGCCGGCCGCGCCTGTTGCATCAACTCAACTTTTGCGCCAGTGAAATCGCCCGCCTTCTGACGAGCCACGACGTCGGCGACCATCGGCATCGTCTTGGCTTCGCTTTCCTTGATGCCGGCCAATATCTCCCGTTCGCGCGGTTCGGTGTCGGCTCGTTCGGCGAACATCCGGTCCATTGAGGTTGCTGATTTGGTATAGGCTTCGCCGAGAGAAGCGATCTTGCCGAGCACCGTCGTCAGCTCACTGTCGCCGGATACCAGTGTCACGTCGCGCACCGCGATCGCCCGATCATGCACGCTGCCGCGGAAGTTGATGGCATAGCGTTGCTTGACGCTGTTCACGTCATTGATGGTCGCCAAATTGTCATTGATCGCTCGCACCTGAACAATCGCGATCACAGTGAGAGCCGTAAGAAAAAACAAAATAACGCTGAAACATATAGTAAGCCGCGTTCTGATATTGGAGTCTCTCAGGAGCTTCATGATCTCCGCCTAGGTAATAAAATTAAACCGATATTCAACGCAGCATCGGCTGATTAATAAATCTTATCAAGAAAATATTAAAAAATATGTTTCGCAAAAACTCCAGAGGTCCAGAATAATCATAGACTGCGTCATGATACCGAGGTAGTGACTAGAGCGCGATGACTTTGGATTGACGCGAATCCGCGTCAATCCAAAGTCTGAATCGCCCTCTAAACCATTGAAAAAGAGCCTGCATCATACTAGCAAGCACTGTCGTTCAGACAGAATCGGAGTCTACCTAGGGATATGGACGACATAAAAAATTCCCTCTCTCTTGAACTCTGTGCCGCCTGATTACCAAATCACAACCGCAACTGCAACTCATTCTTAATTGCGTCTGCAAAGCGAGTCAATCTCTGAGAATCAGGCTCTATCGGCGCCACCGTAAATCTGACGGGCACGACGTTCGAATGCGCCGACCATCAGTTTGACGGCCTCATTGAATAATGTCCCCATGATGCTCTGCAGCATTCTCCCGCGGAATTCGAAGTCGATATAGAAATCGATGACACAGCTGCCATCTGCCTGCTGTTCAAATCGCCAGTGATTGGTCAGATATTTGAACGGGCCCTCGATATATTCTACATGAATCGAGTCGGTCCCCAAGGTCACTTTTGATGTATATTTCTCGCGTAGCATTTTGAAGCCGATCACCAGATCCGACATCTCGACGATCCCGTCCGGCCCGTCATGGCGTTCTCGGATCCGCGCCGCGACACACCAGGGGAGGAATTGCGGGTAGCTTTCGACATCGGCGACAAGATCATAAAGCTGCTTGCCGCTATAAGGCAGGCGGCGGCGTTCGGCGTAGGTCGGCATCTAGAGCGCAGCCAGTTGCCGGTCGCGGGCCTCTTGCAGCAGCTGGAAGTCGCGATCGGCGTGATGCGACGAGCGGGTCAAGGGCGAGGCCGAGACCAGCAAAAATCCTTTCGCCCGCGCCGCCGCCTGATAATCGGCGAATTCGTCTGGAGTGACATAGCGGGCGACGGCAGCGTGTTTTTTGGTCGGCTGCAAATATTGGCCGATGGTGAGGAAATCGACCTGCGCCGCGCGCATATCATCCATCACCTGCAGTACTTCGCCGCGTTCCTCGCCAAGCCCGACCATCAGGCCGGATTTGGTGAAGCTGCGCGGCTCGATTTCTTTGACCCGCTGCAAAAGCCGCAAACTTTCGAAATAGCGCGCGCCAGGGCGGATGGTCGGGTAGAGCCGCGGCACGGTCTCCAGATTGTGATTGAACACATCCGGGCGGGCGGCGGCGACCGCATCTACGCACCCCTTCTTGTCGCGGAAATCAGGCGTCAGGATCTCGACCGTGGTGCCCGGCGACGTGCGGCGCACAGTCTCGATACAGGCGACAAAATGGGCGGCGCCGCCATCCGCCAGATCATCGCGGTCGACCGAGGTGATCACCACATGTTTCAAGCCCATGGCGAGCACCGAGTCGGCAAGATTTTGCGGCTCGGCCGCATCCACCAGACTCGGCTTGCCGGTCTTCACATTGCAAAACGCGCAGGCCCGCGTGCAGATGTCCCCCAAGATCATGAAGGTGGCGTGCTTCTGCTTCCAGCATTCGCCGATATTCGGGCAGGCCGCCTCTTCGCAGACCGTGTGCAGATTCTTCTGCCGCATCAGCCGAGTGACTTCGGCCGCCTCGGCCGAGGTCGGTGCTTTGACGCGGATCCAATCGGGCTTGGGCGGCGAGAGATTGTCCGGCTTGTGGATCTTTTCCGGATGGCGGATGGGGAGCTGCTGCAAGGTCATAATGCTAGAAATGGATTGCCCGGCCGTAAGCGTCAAGCACGGCTTCATGCATCATCTCGGACAGGGTCGGATGGGGGAAGATGGCTTCGATCAATTCCGCCTCGGTGGTCTCGAGCGTCTTGCCAACCATATAGCCCTGGATCAGTTCGGTAACCTCGGCGCCAATCATGTGCGCGCCGAGCAATTCGCCGGTCTTGGCGTCAAACACAGTTTTAACGAAGCCCTCTGTTTCGCCGAGGGCGATCGCCTTGCCATTGCCGATGAAGGGGAAATGGCCAACCTTGACCTGATGCCCCTCCTCCTTGGCTTTCGCTTCGGTGATGCCGACACTGGCGACCTGGGGATGGCAATAGGTGCAACCGGGAATATTGCGGACATTCAGGGGATGAACATGGGGCAGCCCCGCGATCTTCTCGACGCAGATGATCGCTTCATGGCTGGCCTTGTGCGCGAGCCAGGGCGGACCGGTCAGATCGCCAATGGCGTAAACGCCCGGCTCGCCAGTTTCCAGCCATTCGTTCACGATGACATGGGTCTTGTCGACGACGATCTTTGTGCCCTCCAGACCGATATTTTCGATATTGCCGACAATACCGACCGCCATGATGACGCGGTCCACCGTGATGTCCTGGGTCGCCCCCTTGCTTTCAACCGTGACGGTGACTTCATTGGCGGCCTTCTTCAGACTCCTGACCGTCGAGCTGGTCAGGATCTTCATGCCCTGCTTCTCGAAGCTTTTGCGGGCGAAAGCGGAGATTTCCGCATCTTCCACCGGCAGGACCCGGTCCATCACTTCGACGACCGTGACCTCGGCGCCCAAGGCATTGAAGAAGCTGGCGAACTCGATGCCGATGGCCCCTGATCCGACCACCAGCAGACGCTTCGGCATGGTGTTGGGCAGCAATGCGTCTCGGTAAGTCCAGACCAGCTTGCCGTCTGCTTCCAGTCCGGGGAAGGTGCGCGCCCGCGCTCCGGTGGCCAGGATGATATGGTTGGCGGTTAGGCTCGCGACATCCTGGCCGTCCTTGACCACTTTGACCTTGCCCGGGCCGTTCAAACTGCCGCTGCCGTCGAACACGGTGACCTTGTTCTTCTTCAGCAGATGCTTGATCCCGTTCGATAGTTGATTGGCGACAGCGCGCGAGCGGGCCACGACTTTGGTCAGATCGAAGCTGATGGCGCCCGCCGACAGGCCGTAAGACTCGGCATGCTGCATGTTGCGGAAGATTTCGGCCGAGCGCAGCAACGCCTTGGTCGGAATGCAGCCCCAATTGAGGCAGATGCCGCCGAGATGCTCGCGCTCGATCACGGCGGCCTTCAGACCGAGTTGCGCCGCGCGAATCGCGGCGACATAGCCTCCCGGTCCGCTGCCGATGACGATCAGATCGAAATTGTTGTCAGACATTCTGGCCTCACAGCAGCATGGTCAGCGGATCTTCGATGAAGCCCCTCAGAGCGGCGAGGAACTCCGCCCCGATGGCGCCATCGACGACGCGGTGATCGACCGACAGAGTGCAGGACATCACGGTGGCGATGGCGAGCGCGCCGTCGACCACCACGGGCCGCTGCTCGCCGGCGCCGACCGCCAGGATACAGCCCTGGGGCGGATTGATGATGGCGGCGAAGTCCTTGACGCCATACATGCCGAGATTGGAAATCGAGAAACCGCCGCCCTGGAATTCCTCAGGCTTCAGCTTACCGTCCTTGGCTTTGGCGGCCAGCGCCTTCATCTCGGTGGAGATGGCGGCCAGGCCCTTCTGATCGGCATGCTTGATGATCGGGGTCAAAAGTCCGGCCGGCGTGGCGACGGCGACGGAAATATCGACATCGCTATAAAGCCGGATCGCGGTCTCGGTAAAGGAGGCATTGGCCGCCGGCACCTTTTTGAGCGCCAGCGCGCTGGCGCGGATGATGAAGTCATTGACGCTGAGCTTGACGTCGGAGCGGCCATTCAACTCGGCGCGCAGCGCCAGAAGTTTGTCGAGCTTGTAATCGACAGTGAGATAGAAATGCGGCACGGTCTGCTTGGCCTCGGTCAGGCGGCGGGCGATGACCTTGCGCATGCCGGTCAGCGGCACTTCGGTGAAGGCGGGGCCGAAAGCGGGCATGGGCGCCGGCGCTGGTGCGGCGGCGACCATGACTGGAGCAGTGACGGGCGCGGCTGCCGCGGGACGGGCCTGGGCGCCCTCAATATCCGCCTTGACGATGCGGCCATGGGGGCCAGTGCCGGCGACGCTCTTGAGATCGACGCCCTTGTCCTTGGCGATACGTTTGGCCAAAGGCGTGGCAAAGACGCGATCACCGGCCGGCTGAGCCACGGCGGCGGGCACTGCTGTGGCAGCCGGCGCAGCGGCAATGATCGGCGCGGCTGTCACTTTCGCAGCGACAGGCGTGGTCAAGGACTCTGCGGATTCGCCCTCTTCCAGCAGAAGGGCAATCGGCTGATTGACCGCGACGCCCTGGGTCCCGCCGGCCACCAGGATCTTGCCAAGGATTCCCTCATCCACCGCTTCGAATTCCATCGTCGCCTTGTCGGTCTCGATCTCGCAGAGAATATCGCCCGATTTGACGCGATCGCCCTCCTGCTTCAGCCATTTGGCGAGATTGCCCTCGGTCATGGTCGGCGACAGGGCCGGCATCAAAATCTGGATCGGCATGGTCCTGACTCCCTAGCGATAGCAGACGGCTTTAGCCGCCGCGACCACATCCTCGATCTGCGGCAGGGCCAATTTTTCCAGATTGGCGGCATAGGGCATCGGCACATCCTTGCCGGTCACCCGTGTGACGGGCGCATCCAGCCAATCGAACGCCTCTTCCTGGATCACCGCGGCGATCTCGGCGCCGATGCCGGCGAAGGGCCAGCCCTCTTCCAGACTGACGATGCGGTTGGTCTTCTGCACCGAGGCGACGATGGAAGCTGTATCCAAGGGCCGGATGCTGCGCAGATTGATTACTTCGGCCTCGATCCCCAGAGTGGCCAAAGCATCGGCGGCGTCGAGCGCGAGCTTCACCATGCGCGAGAAGGCGACCAATGTGACATCCTTGCCGGTGCGCTCGATCTTGGCGACGCCGATCGGCAGAATGAAATCCGGGTCATCGGGCAGATCGAAGCTCTGGCCATAAAGAAGCTCATTTTCCAGTACGATCACCGGGTTGGGATCGCGGATGGCGGCCTTAAGCAGTCCCTTGGCGTCGGCCGCGGAATAAGGCGAGACCACCTTGAGACCGGGAACATGGGCATACCACGAGGCATAGCATTGCGAATGTTGCGCGCCAACCCGGGACGCCGCGCCATTCGGACCGCGATAGACGATCGAGGACGGCATCTGGCCGCCGCCCATATAAAGAGTCTTGGCCGAGCTGTTGACGATGTGATCGATCGCCTGCATCGAGAAATTGAAGGTCATGAATTCAACGATCGGCTTCAGACCGGCATAGGCGGCTCCGGCGCCCAGGCCAGCAAAGCCCATCTCGGTGATCGGGGTGTCAATCACCCGACGCGCCCCGAACTCCTCGAGCAATCCCTGGCTGACCTTGTAGGCGCCCTGATATTGCGCCACTTCCTCGCCCATCAGGAAAACCTTCTCGTCGCGGCGCATTTCCTCGGCCATGGCGTCGCGGAGAGCCTCGCGCACGGTGAGCCGAACGGTCTTGCCGGTATAGTCCGGCTCAGCCGCGACTTTGACGGCGGCTGGAGCTTTGGCAGCGGGGGCCGGAGCGGCAACAGGAGAGGCAACCGGGGTCGCGGCGGGAGCTGAAGCCGCATCGGCGCTTTCACCTTCGGCCAGAAGAATGGCGATCGGGGCATTGACCGCGACGCCCTCGGTACCCTCCGGCACCAGGATTTTACCCAGCGTCCCCTCATCGACCGCTTCGAATTCCATCGTCGCCTTGTCGGTCTCGATCTCGGCCAGCATGTCGCCGGATTTGACCTTGTCGCCTTCCTTCTTCAGCCATTTGGCCAGTTTGCCTTCGGTCATGGTCGGCGACAGGGCCGGCATCAAAATCTGGATCGGCATGATGGTTCCTTTCAGCCGGCAATCAGGATGTCGGTATAGAGCTCGGCTGGGCCCGGCTCGGGGCTGGCCTGGGCGAAATCGGCGGCGGCGACCACCACTTCCTTGACTTTGGCGTCGATCAGTTTGAGATCCTCCTCGGTGGCAACGCCCTTGTCGGTCAGAAGCTTGCGCATCTGATCGATTGGGTCATGCTGCTCGCGCATCTTGGCGACCTCCTCCTTGGTTCGGTATTTGGCCGGATCGGACATGGAATGGCCGCGATAGCGATAGGTTTTCACGTCGAGAATGGTCGGGCCCGCGCCCGAGCGGGCGCGCGCAACCGCCTCCAGCCCTGCGTCGCGTACCGCCAGCACATCCATGCCATCGACCGCCACTCCGGGGATGCCATAGGGCACGCCGCGATGGCTGAGTTCGACATCGGCAGTCGAGCGCTCGACCGAGGTGCCCATGGCATATTTGTTGTTTTCGATGATGTAGATCACCGGAAGCTTCCACAAAGCCGCCATATTCAGGCTTTCGGCGACCTGGCCCTGATTGACCGCGCCATCGCCGAGATAGCAGAGGCAGACGCCGCCATCATTATTATATTTGTGGGCAAACGCCAGCCCGGTCCCGAGCGGCACCTGGGCGCCGACGATGCCGTGGCCGCCGAAGAATTTCTTGTCGAGCGAGAACATATGCATCGAGCCGCCCTTGCCCTTGGAATAGCCGCCGGCGCGTCCGGTCAGTTCGGCCATCACGCCTTTGGGATCCATGCCGCAGGCCAGCATGTGGCCGTGATCGCGATAAGAAGTGATCACCGAGTCCCGCTCGTTGGTGATGGTCGATTGCATGCCGACCACCACGGCTTCCTGACCGATATAAAGATGGCAAAAACCATTGATCAGTCCCATGCCATAGAGTTGCCCGGCCTTCTCCTCGAAGCGGCGGATCAGCAGCATGTCATGATAGAAATCGAGAAGCTGTTTGGGGTCTGTCGCGGGCTCGGCCGCTTTCTTCAGACGTCGCGCGGTGGCCATCAAGCACCTCCCGGAAAGCCAAATTGAGGCTGGAAGGAGTAACGCCTTTTATCGACCGAGGCAAGCGCGGGCAGCAGGCTAAAGCATTATGCTGCAACGCAAAACAAAAAATTAACCATAATACAGTTAATTGTCATTAAACCGGTCGGTGGCCCTCCTGCGACACTGTTGCAGAATGGCCAATTTCGAGCAGCGCCGCGGCCGAGTCAGGCTTGCCATAGAGATAGCCTTGAAAGGCGCCGCAGCCAATTTGCGCCAGAAAACCCCTCTGAGCGTCAGTTTCGACACCCTCGGCGATCACCGCCAGGCCGAAACTGCGGCCGAGCTCGATGATGGTATGCACGATGGCGGCGTCATTCGGGTCATGCAGCACGTCGGCGACAAAACATTGATCGATCTTGAGCTGGGAAAAAGGCAGCTGCTTGAGATAGGACAAAGAGGAATAGCCAGTGCCGAAATCATCCAGCGAGAAATGGATGCCAATGCGCCGGAGCGCCGACATTTTTTCGATCACCGTTGCGATATTTTCGATCAGCAAACTTTCGGTCAGTTCAAGTTTCAGCAGGTTTGGATTGGCCCTGGTTGCTTCGATCGTGGCCAATATCTGATCGACAAAATCGGGCTGACGAAATTGCACGGAACTGACATTGACAGCGACGGTCAGATGACGGGTTTCCGGATTGACCGACCAGCGCGCCAATTGTTCGCAGGATTCCTGCAAAACCCAGTGGCCAAGCGACAGAATCATGCCATTTTCCTCAGCGCGCGGAATGAAAATGGCCGGCGAGACGATGCCATGCTGGGGATGGCGCCACCGCACCAGAGCCTCCGATCCCAGCAACATTCCGTCCTTGTCGACTTGCGCCTGATAGGTAAGGAAAAACTCCCCGCGGTGCAGCGCGTCGCGCATATCGGCATCGAGCGTCACCTGGGTAATCAGGGCTGATTGCATCTTGGTGTCATAGAAACGGAGCGCGTTGCGTCCCGCCGCCTTGGCCTGATACATCGCCACCTCAGCGCGCTTGAGCAGGTCGCCCCGGCTGTCCTGGGCCGCCTTGAATAATACGATTCCCATGCTGCCGGTCAGGCAATGCTCGAGACCGGACAGATCGAAGGGATGCGCCAGATTTGCCAGCAGCTTCTTGCCGACCAGCTCGGCTTCAGCGGCGGCGGTCAGAGCCGTGCAATCGAGATTGGCGAGCATGACGACGAATTCATCCCCGCCCAGCCTCGCCAATGTATCCCCCATGCGCAGGCAGGCTTTGAGGCGGTCGGCGGCCTGCTGGAGAAGAAAATCCCCCATCGCATGCCCCGACGAATCGTTGAGACGCTTGAAATGGTCGAGGTCGATCAGAATCAGGGCGCCATGCTGCTGGGTCATAACACTGGTGGCCTGGGCCTGACCGAGACGGTCAAACAGCAGCCGGCGGTTGGGCAGATGGGTCAAAGCATCGGAAAACGCCAGATGTTTGATTTCGTCCTGGGCGGCCTTGCTGGCGCTGAT
>Ga0116226_10004544_pt1 | contig 12309 bp, 11 predicted proteins | sample S1TSphfallax_FD_89692 | JGI IMG/M metagenome (GOLD analysis project Ga0116226, IMG submission 89692) | Host-associated microbial communities from peat moss isolated from Minnesota, USA - S1T2_Fa - Sphagnum fallax MG | ecosystem: Host-associated > Plants > Peat moss > Unclassified | place: USA... | reverse complement strand
TTGCCCCATTACACGAAGTTATTCGTGCCATGGGGCTTCCTTTGTTGATGGTAGAAGGAGTTGAAGCTGATGATGTGATTGGCACATTAGCGCGTCAGGCAAGCCAAAGCGGTATAAAAACACTTATCTCAACAGTTGATAAAGATTTAGCACAACTAGTTGATCCACAGATTATTTTAGTAAACACCATGACTAATACATGGTTAGATGCAAAAGCAGTAGCAGAAAAATTCGGTATACCCGTCAATTTAATTACTGACTATTTAGCATTAGTGGGTGATGCAATTGATAATGTACCAGGTGTACCCAATGTCGGGCCTAAAACTGCTGTTAAATGGTTAAAAATCTATGGATCACTAGAGCAAATTATTAAACATGCTGGAGAAATTAGCGGCAAAGTTGGTGAAAATTTACGCGCCTCATTATCATTTCTGCCATTATCTAAAAAATTAGTGACTATTGTTGATGATCTACCATTAACCGAAACGCCACTAACACTCGTGCGAAAAGAAGTTAATAAACCAAAGCTCATTGAATTATTCAAACAACTTGAATTTAAAGGTTGGCTAACAGAACTTTTATCATCACAACCTATAGTAACTAACACAGCCTATTCGACTATTTTAACTGAAGAGCAATTTGCACAATGGCTTTCGCGTTTAAATCATGCCCCATGGTTTTCAATTGATACTGAAACTACTAGTCTAGATGTTATGCAGGCTAAACTCGTTGGCATATCATTTGCTACAGATAAGGGCCAAGCTGCTTATTTACCGATTACACATGATTATCAAGGCGCACCAAAACAACTTGATGCTCATAAGGTATTAAATGAGTTAAAACCATTATTAGAAAACCCAAAAAAATTAAAAGTTGGACATAACCTTAAATATGATCGAAATGTTTTAATAAATTATGACATTTGCTTACAAGGCATTTTAAGTGATTCGATGTTGGAATCTTATGTTTTAGACAGTGCTAGTACTAAACATAGCTTAGATAGTTTGGCATTAAAGTATTTAAGTTATAAAACGATTCATTTCGAAGATGTAGCTGGTAAAGGTGCTAAACAACTTACTTTCAATCAGGTCTGCATAGAGCAGGCTACACCCTATGCAGCAGAAGATGCAGATGTTGCTTTTCAACTACATCAATTGTTATGGGATAAATTAAATGAGGATGAACCGTTAAAATATGTATTAACTGAAATCGAAATTCCATTACTCACTGTGTTAGCAAAAATGGAATACTATGGTGTTTTAATTGATGTAAATAAACTCAAACAACAAAGCGGTGAGTTGGCTATTCGCCTGGTTGATTTGGAAAAACAGGTATTTGCCTCAGTAGGGCATCAATTTAATCTAAATTCGCCAAAGCAATTACAAGAAGTTCTCTTTGAACAACAAAAGTTGCCTGTACTTGAAAAAACACCCACTGGCCAGCCTTCAACTGCTGAATCTGTTTTACAAGAACTGGCCCTAGATTATCCGTTACCCAAACTTATTTTAGAATATCGCAGCTTAAGTAAGCTCAAATCAACCTATACTGATCGGTTACCAGAACAGGTCAATGCAAAAACCGGACGCGTGCATACTTCTTATCAACAAGCAGTGGTTGCCACAGGTCGGTTAGCTTCAAGTGATCCTAACTTACAAAACATCCCAGTAAAAACTGAAGAGGGGCGGAGAATTCGCGAAGCATTTATTGCGCCCAAACACTATCAAATGGTATCAGCCGATTATTCGCAAATTGAGCTTAGAATTATGGCGCATTTTTCCCAAGATGAAGGACTAATTAGTGCCTTTCAAAAAGGTTTGGATATTCACAAGGCCACAGCTGCCGAAGTTTTTGGTGTCCCATTAGCTAGCGTTTCATCTGAGCAAAGACGTAGTGCAAAAGCGATTAATTTTGGGCTTTTGTATGGTATGTCTTCTTTTGGGTTAGCCAAACAATTAAATATTCCAAGAGAAGCTGCCCAAGCCTACATTAATCTTTATTTTGATAGGTACCCCAAAGTTAAAGCTTATATAGACCAGGTTCGTAATACAGCAAAAACACAAGGCTATGTAGAAACATTATTTGGTAGAAGATTATATTTACCTGAAATTAATGCGGCAAATTTACAACGCCAAAGAGCCGCAGAACGTGCAGCAATTAATGCACCCATGCAAGGTACTGCAGCAGATATTGTTAAACGCGCCATGATTACTATTGATCGTCTATTACAATCATCAAAGTTGGATGCTCACATGGTTATGCAAGTTCATGACGAATTAGTTTTTGAGGTAGCAAAAAACGATGCACAAGCATTAATTAATATGGTTTCTGAGCAAATGATTGGTGCTGCTAATTTGCGGGTTCCTTTGGCAATTGATGTTGGAGTAGGGGATAATTGGAATGAGGCGCATTAGCTCAGGTTCATTGATCCACTGCCTGTGTATCACACTCCTAAAGCCTACGTGCCGCGGCTTGTCCGCGGCATCCATTAGTTTTGTGGAATGAAAAATATAATGTTAAAACTTCTACCTTCTCCAATTATCGGGATCATCGCATTGATTTTATATGCAGCGAATCTGGTATTTTGGGTGACAACTTTATTTGTAGTAGCAATAGTTCGCGCAATAGTGCCGATAAAAACTTTTCGGCAAAAAGCCTATCTTTTAATGCAAAGACTACCTAGCTATTGGATTGATGGACATGATGTTATTCTTAAATTAACCACTAAAATTGATTGGCAGATTGAAGGGTTAGATGGATTATCACCAAAAGAATGGTATTTACTGGTTGCAAATCATCAATCATGGGCGGATATTTTAGTATTACAAAAAGTTTTTAATCACAAAATTCCAACGCTTAAATTTTTCTTAAAGAAGCAACTCATTTGGTTACCTTTTGCAGGCCAAGCTTGCTGGTTGCTTGATTTTCCATTTATGGATCGGCCTGGCAAAAATATTCTTAAAAAACGTCCAGCTATAAAAGGCAAAGATATTCAAACTACTCAAATAGCTTGTGAAAAATTTAAACAATCTCCAAGTACCATTATTAATTTTTTAGAAGGAACCCGCTTTAGCTTTGCCAAACAACAACGCCAACAATCTCCTTATCAGTATTTGCTCAAGCCAAAATCGAGTGGACTTGCAACTGCGTTGTCAGTATTAGCAGATTATGTTCAAACCATGATCGATGTCACTATTGTTTATCCAAATTCTTCCGGACGAGCTTGGGATTTTTTTTGCGGCCGTATAAAAACAATTGTGGTAAAAATTCATATTTTACCATTGCCAGAAAAATTCCTTACTTATTTTAGTGAAGATCGTAAAGTACGCGCTGAATTTCAGCAGTGGATTAATAATTTGTGGCAAGAAAAAGATAATTTTATTAAAGAGGTTAAGCGCTGTTATGAATAAACTTTCTCCAATTGTAACTATCGATGGCCCTAGTAGCTCAGGGAAAGGCACCGTCGGACGATTGCTCGCAAAAACTCTTGGTTGGCATTTCTTAGACAGCGGTGCGTTATATCGTGCTCTTGCTTTAACGATGACTAAAGAAAATATCGCTGTTGAAGACCAAGATAAGTTAGCGTCACTCATACAACAGCTTAATTTAACTTTTGAATTTTCGACTCAATCTCAAGGATCTTGTATTAAGGTTTATTTAAATAACGAAGATGTGACGCACGAACTAACCACTGAAGCCTGTGGCAATCGTGCATCTCAAATTGCTATATTTCCACAGATACGAGAAGCGCTACTGCAAAAACAACGTGATTTTCACCAGCCTCCCGGCTTGGTAGCCGATGGACGCGACATGGGCACTGTAGTTTTTCCTAGTGCCGATTTAAAAATTTTTCTATCAGCCAGTGTCCAAGAGCGAGCTCGACGCCGCTACAGTCAGTTGAAAGGACAAGGAATAAATGTTAGCCTTGACACTATTGAAACCGAGCTCAAAGCACGTGACGAACGTGACTCAAAACGGCAATTTGCACCACTTAAATCTGCAGAAGATGCCATTTTGGTTGATACAACACATTTAAGCATTGCTGCTGTTGTTGATCATATTAAACAACTAGTGCACGAGCGGCTTGGATCATAGGTGCTGCATAAGGTATTGACGCAGTGTTTTCTAACCAACATGTATTTTAGTCTTAAGGATTAAGGCCAAGACATTTTTTAGCTTCGAGTAAACATCATGAGCGAAAATTTCGCAGAACTACTTCAACAAAGTTTAACAGAAACTCCAATGACTACTGGCGCTATTATTAAAGGCCGAGTAGTTGATATTAGCCGAGACTATGTGCTCGTTAATGTAGGGCTCAAATCTGAGGCCCTTGTCCCTATTGAACAATTCCAAAACATGTCCGGTGAGTTGGAATATCTGTCGGCGATGAAGTCGATGTTGCTCTTGATGCCATTGAAGATGGTTCAGGTGAAACAAGATTGTCACGAGAAAAGGCCAAACGCCAAGAATCCTGGAACCGTTTAGTGAAACTACACGAGGCAGGAGAAATTGTTACCGGTATCATTACCGGCAAAGTGAAGGGAGGCTTTACTGTTGAGTTGGGGAATGTGCGTGCATTCTTACCTGGTTCATTAATTGATGTTAAACCTTTGCGTGACACCTCTCATTTAGAAGGTAAAGAAGTTGAACTTAAAATTATTAAACTGGACGCCAAACGTAATAATGTTGTTGTTTCCCGCCGAGCTGTACTTGAAGTAGCGGGCGCCAGTGCTGAACGAGAAGCATTACTTGGCAATCTAAGCGAAGGCCAAGTGATTAAGGGTATTGTTAAAAACTTAACAGATTATGGTGCATTTATTGATTTAGGTGGTGTTGATGGCTTGCTTCATATCACCGATATGGCATGGAAACGCATTAAACATCCAAGTGAACTTCTAACTGTTGGCCAAGAAATTGAAGTTAAAGTATTGAAATTTGACCGTGAGCGTAGCCGCGTTTCACTTGGATTAAAACAAGTCGGTGAAGATCCTTGGAGTGAAATCAGCCGGCGTTATCCAGTAGGAACCCGTCTATTTGGCCATGTTACTAACATTGCAGATTATGGCTGCTTTGTAGAAATTGAGAAAGGCGTGGAAGGATTAGTACACGTTTCTGAAATGGATTGGACTAATAAGAATGTAAATCCAAGTAAAATATTACAGTCTGGTGATGAAGTGGAAGTCATGGTGCTAGATATCGAAGAGGAACGCCGACGTATTTCTTTAGGTATCAAACAATGTCAAGCAAATCCATGGGAAGCTTTTGCTGCAACGCATAGTAAAAATGATAAAGTTACCGGAAAAGTTAAATCTATTACTGACTTTGGTGTCTTTATTGGATTGGAAGGCGGAATTGACGGTCTTGTTCATCTCTCAGATATTTCTTGGAAGTTACCAGGAAATGAAGCAGTCCTAAACTATAAGAAAGGTGATGATGTGGAAGCAATTGTTCTATCAGTTGATCCACAACGTGAACGAATTTCACTAGGAATTAAGCAGCTTGAACAGGATCCTTACGCTACTTATTTGAATACTCATGAAAAAGGTAGTAAGGTTAGCGGTAATATTATTTCTGTAGATGCAAAAGGTGCAATGATTGAACTTGCTCAAGGAATTAGCGGATATCTAGCAGTTTCTGAGCTTGAAGAGGGCATGTCAACTGATATGACTTCTCTCTTCAAACAGGGCGATACTATCGAAACCACTTTGAAAGGGTTTGATCGTAAAAATCGTTGGGTAAGCTTGACATTGCGTGCTGAAATTGACGAAGAAGAGACTTCATTAGATTAGGGCGTGTTGACAATTCATCTCAAATCCTACGTCCCGCGGCTTGTTCGCGGGATCTATATTAATCTTTACTTTTGTTGGATACCTACTTATGAAAAGAACTTATCAACCAAGTAACCTAAAACGCAAAAGAGTTCATGGTTTCCGCGCCCGTATGGCAACCAAGAATGGTCGTTTAGTATTAAAACGCAGAAGGGCAAAAGGGCGTAAACGGTTAACGGCTTAGGTTTCGTTCTATATCGCCTCTCCCACAGGGAAAGAGGTGAAAAAAATTTATTGAACGTACTAAAATGACAAAAAGTAAAAGCTCAGCCTCTCCCGTGAGGTCGTCATTGCGAGGCTTGCGCTTTTTGCAAGCCGAAGCAATCCAGCAGAGAAATTTAAGCATTTTTACTGGATTGCCACGCGCATCCTGCGCTCGCAATGACGGCCTCACGGGCAGCGTTTAATGTTAAAACCACAACCTACTAACTTTTCACGCCAAAAGCGTTTATCTAATCCAAATGAATTCAAAGCTGTTTTTCAAGCTGCCAAAAAGATAGCTTCACGCAATTTTGCCCTTTATATTAAAAAAAATAACTTAGACTATTCCCGCTTAGGTATCGTTGTTGCCAAAAGAAACGTCCGTAAAGCCACCACCAGAAACTTGATCAAACGAATTCTTCGAGAGAGTTTTCGTTTTAATCAGACAAAATTAGATAGTTTTGATGTTATCATAGTGGTTTATAACGCATTTAGTTTATTATCTAAACAAGAAATGCGTAAAGCAATTGATGGGCAATGGAGAAAAATCATGTAGGGAAGGAGGAGCACTACTAAAATGCGAACCATGCTTATATTTAGTATCAAACTTTATCAAAAGCTAGCTAGTCCCTTTTCAGGTAACTGTTGTCGATTTTATCCTTCTTGCTCAACCTATGCTATTTTAGCAATTCAACAATACGGTTGTAGACGCGGAATTTGGCTCGCCTTGCGGCGTTTATTAAAATGTCATCCTGGTAATGTAGGCGGATTTGATCCGCTTCCCTAGAATTTTGAGGTATTTTTTTATGCAAACAGATTTTATACGAATTTTGTTATGGGGAGCTTTATTTGCCATTGCATTTATGCTTTGGAATGCTTGGCATTTAGATTATACAGAAAAACCATCGATCCAAGTTGGGCAAAGTGTGCAAAATAATTTACCTCCCACTACCGCTGCAATAGTAAACTCAGCAAATCTACCAAACATTTCTGCAACTCCTATTCAAGTGCAAACAGATGTTTTAGCCATTGCTATTAACCCATTAGGTGGAAATTTAATTGAGGCTACATTATTAAAATACCCAGATGGAAAAGACCACAAAAAAGCACTTACTTTATTAAATGCCGATCCAACCCGCTTGTATTTAGCTGAAACAAATATAGCAACTACTTCGGCAACTCAACCACTTGTTTATCACAGTCAAAAACCTGTTTATCAATTAGCGGATAAGCAAGATACTCTTGCAGTAACGCTAACAGCAAAGAGTAGTGATAAGATATGGGTTGAGAAAACCTATCAGTTTAAAAAAGGAAGTTATTTAATTGGAGTAGATTATCGCGTACATAATCAGTCAGATCATCCATTCACCGGTTACCTAGATGAAAAACTAATTCGTAAGAAAGTATCCCCACCTAGTAAAGGTTTTTTCCATATTAACCCATATATTGGTGCTGCTTATTCAACACCTTCACAACCATTTGAAAAATTAAGTTTTGATGATATGGCAAAAGCAAACCTAAGTCAGGAAGTTAAATCTGGCTGGATTTCTATGTTACAGCTATATTTTTTGAGCGCCTGGATTCCTGATAACGCTCAAACATTTCATTTTTATAGCCAAGATTTTGGCAATGATATTTATACCATCGGTATGCAGAGCCCACATTTTACTTTAGCACCGAATGGACAATACACAACACATTCAAATTTATACCTGGGTCCTGCTATTTCCAATGTGTTAAATAGTATTGCGCCACACCTTGGTTTAACTGTGAACTATGGTTGGCTGTGGTTTATTTCTGAATGGTTATTTTGGTTGCTCAAGCAGATCGATAAGGTAGTAGGGAATTGGGGATGGTCTATTGTCCTCTTAACCGCCTTAATCAAACTAGCATTTTATCACCTTTCAGCGAAAAGCTATCGTTCAATGGCACGTATGCGACAATTACAACCGCGTTTAGAAGCGATAAAAAAGCGTTGTGGGGATGATAAACAAAAAATTATGCAAGAAACCATGGCACTTTATAAGAAGGAGCAAGTTAATCCTATGGGTGGATGTTTACCCATTTTAGTGCAAATCCCAGTTTTTATTGCACTTTATTGGGTATTATTGGAAAGCGTGGAATTATATCAAGCACCATTTATTTTATGGATTCATGATTTATCTTCACCTGATCCTTACTATATTTTGCCTATCTTAATGGGTGTCACGATGTTTGTTCAGCAGAAACTCAGTCCACCACCGCCTGATCCCACTCAGGAAAAACTGATGTTATTAATGCCGGTATTTTTCACTGCATTGTTTTTATATTTCCCCGCTGGATTGGTATTGTATTGGGTAGTTAACAATGGGCTATCGATTCTGCAGCAGTGGTATATTACAAACCATTATCATCCAGAGAAAAAATCTTTTAAATCGAAAAAATGATTAGTATTCTTTCCAAACCCAGTATTTTGCTTGAGTTCAAGGCATGCGTTTGGCGAGGAGCGGAGTTTATATGCGCATAAATGAGCACCGCAGCCAAACGCATAACAAAGAAATCAAGCAAAAGACGCAGTTTGGAAAGAATACTATCGAGACTATTGCTGCAATTGCAACCGCATCCGGGCGCGGAGGGGTGGGTGTCATTCGTATTTCAGGACCGCTTTGCCAGCATATTGCTCGTTCGATGCTAGGTGTAGTACCTAAACCACGTTTAGCGCATTTTAGTTTGTTTAAAGATGCACAGGGAAATACTCTAGACCAAGGTATTTCACTCTATTTTCCTGCTCCACACTCTTTTACTGGTGAAGATGTACTAGAACTGCAAGGGCATGGTGGAAAGATTGTGCAAAATAATTTGCTCGCTTCTGTTTTACAGTTTGGCGCCCGTATAGCCAGACCAGGAGAATTTTCAGAACGAGCATTTTTAAATGGTAAAATTGATTTAACTCAAGCTGAGGCCATTGCGGATTTAATTGATAGCACTTCCACCCAAGCTGCAAAAGCGGCTATGCATTCATTACAAGGAGCCTTTTCACAAGCAATTTTTCAGTTAGTGGAAAAACTCACTAATCTTCGTGTGTTGGTTGAAGCGGCCATTGATTTTTCTGAAGAAGAAATAGATTTTTTAAATAATCGCAAAATAAAGTCAGAGATAACTGAGCTCATACAACAATTAGAGACCATTTTTTCCACTGCAGAGCAGGGAGCTTTATTGCGTGAAGGAATGACGGTGGTTATTGCAGGACGACCTAACGCTGGAAAATCAAGTTTATTAAATCAATTAACTGCAAAAAACACTGCAATTGTAACCGATATTCCGGGAACAACTCGCGATACTTTGCGAGAGTATATTCATATTGATGGTTTGCCACTTCATATTATAGACACTGCAGGGCTTCATGAAAGTTCAGATGTTGTTGAACAAGAAGGAATTCGACGGGCGTTAAAAGAAATTGCTGCTGCCGATCAGATCCTTTGGGTGGTAGATGATCAGGAATATTCAGAACAACAACTCGGCAGGTTTTGGCCGGAGGTTGCTGGTGTTTTACCTGATGCAAAAAAATTAACAGTCCTACGAAATAAAGTAGACTTAACTAGCAAAGCCGCCGAAGTAACTTTTAAAGATAATTATCACTCAATTAAATTATCGGCAAAAACTGGTGACGGTATTGATTTACTAAAGGAGCATCTTAAAAAAACTATAGGATTTCATAGTTCAATTGAAGGAAAATTCATTGCTAGACAAAGACATTTAGATGCATTAAAACGCGCTGCTCAATATTTAAAAGATGGTTTGGATCAATTTAATATTCATCATGCTGGAGAACTCCTCGCAGAAGACTTACGCCAAGCGCAACAGGCGCTAGGTGAAATCACTGGAAAATTTACCGCAAATGATTTGCTAGGAAAGATTTTTTCTAGCTTTTGTATTGGAAAATAGCCTATAGTTTATGCTGCCATTCCACCGTGGGGGAGTGAGTAGTTACGTTTAAATCGACATTTGATTAAGGAGATAAAATGCGTTACTTACATGCGATGGTAAGAGTCCTAGATGTTGAAAAGTCACTTGATTTTTATATTAATCAGTTAGGGCTAAAAGAAATAAAGCGGATGGAACATGATCAAGGTCGTTTCACCCTAATTTTTCTCGCAACAAATGCTAATGAACCAATGGTTGAGCTAACTTATAACTGGGATCAAACCGAACCTTATAGCAGTGGTCGCAATTTTGGCCACCTTGCTTTTGAAGTAGATAATATTTATAGCTTTTGCGAAGAACTACAAACTAAAGGAGTAACTATTCTACGCCCACCACGTGATGGGCGGATGGCTTTTATTCGTTCACCTGATCAAATTTCAATTGAACTTCTACAAAAAGGAGCAGCTTTACCACCGCAAGAACCATGGATATCTATGCCAAATATTGGAGAGTGGTAAAGTTTTATTTAAACTTATGTAAAAGCTCATATGCAAGGCAATTTTGGCTAATTGTTGAGTAACGATTTTAAATCCAGTCATTTAGGGCAATACCAACCCCTACACTTGCAGTCGAATGGTTATATTCAGTTAAACTTTGCCCATAACCACCAAAAAATTCTGTATAAAATTTAACTTTTTTATTTAAAGGTAAGCTCCAAGTAACAATAATTGCCCCTCTTTTAACGCCGCTCTCGACATTAGTACGCTCAACTGAAAAAACCTGCCCACAATATTTATAGGCAACTAAAACACTATCGTATCCTAAGTAATAAGCAATATTAGGATTATGCTCGCGTGTGGCTTTATCGTCGACAACATACCATGGCTTAATCGTAATCATCCAATTACCTTTAGATAGTATAGGAGCAACGTAAAGACGATTCCAAGTACGTTCTTCAGCATCTCCTCGTCCGTTTGACTGGTGTAAAGCTCCCCAATTTAAATATTTGAGTCTCCATCCTGCAAATAATGGATAATTACCTACGCTAGAAAAAAATATCTCTGGCGTGTAATTAGTATCTCTAATATAAGCAGAATTTGCGTAGGCCTGCCAAAATGATTTTTGTGTATAAGCTAAATATAAGTTGGTATTAGAATTAAAAATATTTTTTATCACAGGTGCTTTAAAGCTAATTTGGAAGCTAACCTCAGTTTTTTTTGATTCTTTATTTAGTTGTTGATAAAAATCACGCGGTAAAAAACTTGAATAATAAAAAGGAAAAACATAATTAGGCTCGTATAAATTGATTAAAAAAGGATTATCATACCTTTCTTAAGATAGTTTTTTATCCACGACATCACAAATTGGATAATTAGTAGAACAATTATTCTCATTACTTAAACAAACATATGGAGTAATAAATAAAAAGCTAATAAGTATTAATTTTTTCATAATATTTCTGGAAATTATATTTTTCATTTTTTATCAACTTTTTGGTGAAAAGATTAACCTAAGAGGTGGGGTAAAATATTATTCCTGTCAATTTATGGCAAAAATAATATTAGCAATACTTACTATTTTAGGATGAGTTGCCAAACTATTATTTACTTGAGACACTCCATCTACAGATTTAGAGTGAGAATATTAACCTGAGGGGTGAGATAAAATATTATTCCTGCCAATACACATACATCATGACAGGAATAATATTAGCAATACTTACTATTTTAGAATTGGTAAATTCATCTACTTCTGAGTTGTTAAAGTATTATTTACTTGAGACACTCCATCTACAGATTTAGCAAGTTCAACTAACTTACTAATTTGCCAATCATATTTAACTGTACCACTTAAGTTAGCCACCCCATCTTGCACTTCTACATTGACTGTCATGACAGGTACATTTTTTGCTTTTGCTGCTGTTAGGTTATATTTAACAAATGTGCCTTTAATTTTTGCAGCAATATAGGTGTCTTTTAAGGGCTGAGTACTATTAGCTACCACAAGATTTTCAGCATCAACTTTTTGCACATCTTTGGTGGACTCAGCAATTTCTACAGCTTTAGCCGCTTCAGTGTTAGAAGCTGTGACACCTTTTAAAGTAACCACACCATCATTGGTTTCAACACTAATATCTTTTGCAGAGGTAATCTGCTCAGCAGCCAATTTACTTTTAATTTTAGCAGTAATGACACTATCGCTTCCTACTTGCTTTAAATCACCGACAGTATTAGCAAATGCTGGTAAGACTGCCGCAACACATGCACTCAAGATTACTAAAATAGTTAGTTTTGGTAGTTTCATGTAGCATTCTCCTTCAATATTAATTAAAAAGATAAATTGATATTTAGTATAATCAATTACAAAATTTTTACAGCGC
>Ga0116226_10004543_pt1 | contig 12311 bp, 10 predicted proteins | sample S1TSphfallax_FD_89692 | JGI IMG/M metagenome (GOLD analysis project Ga0116226, IMG submission 89692) | Host-associated microbial communities from peat moss isolated from Minnesota, USA - S1T2_Fa - Sphagnum fallax MG | ecosystem: Host-associated > Plants > Peat moss > Unclassified | place: USA... | reverse complement strand
GCGCGGGCGGTGGCGATGTAGGCGATGCCGGTGGTTAGAAAGTTGACGCCGAGCAGGATGCCAAGGGCGATCAGGGAAATTGCCGGCCAGCCGTCGATGATGATCAGCGCGACGACGATGCTGGCGATGCCGGAGAGCAGCATGCCGGCCCAGCCGCGGGCCGGCCGCATCTCGGCGGCGAAGACCAGTTCAAAGGCGCCTTGGAACATCAGGATGACGCCGGCAATCAGCGTCAGCGCCACCGCGCCGGTGAGCGGGCTGAACAGCAGGAAGCTGCCGGCGGCCAGCGCCAGCAGGCCCAGCAGCAGGGCGGCGAAAAAGGGGCCGGTGCCGTGGATCGAGAACGCGCCGAACAGCGCGAACAGGCCGAAAATCAGGATCAGCCAGCCGACCAGGGCGGTTGCCGCCAGAGTCGCGACGATGGGAAACAGAATGGCGGCCAGGCCCAGCAGCGCCATGACCACGCCAAGCCAGAACAGCCCGGGGGCGGCGCTGCGCAGGCGGCCGTGAAAATGGTTGTCGCTCAAGAATGTTCCGCTCATCATATCCCCACTGTCATTGCCGGCGCGGCTGTTGCGCGCCTGATTGCGCGCCTGATTGGTGGACGATGTTTAGGCGTCCGGGCCGGCCGCGGCAATCGGCGTTCTGTGCGGGCCTTAGGTGGCGAGGCGCAGCAGGGCCGCACGATTTTTCAGGGTGATGCGGCGCGAGGTGGTCAAAGCGATGATGCCGTCGCGTTCGAATTGCGACAGGGTGCGCGAGACGGTTTCGATGGTCAGGCCCAGATAATCGGCGATATCGAGGCGGCTCATCGGCAGGTCGATGACGGCCTCGCCCGGGCTGGCGGCGAATAACTCGCGCAGGAATGCCGCCAGCTTGTGGGTGGCGCTGCCGCGGCCGAGCAGCAAGGCGTGGGCGCGCGAGCGCTGCAGGCATTGCATGGCGTAGGAGAAGAGTTTCAGGCCCATCGCGTTGTCATTCGCGACCATTGTTTCCAGGCGGTTGCGGCGATAGGCGATGAGGGTGCAATCGGTGACCGCCTCGGCGCAATATTCGTAGGTGGCGCCTGCTTCGAAGCCAAAGATGTCGCCGGCGGTGTAGAAGGCGTCGATCTGGCGGCGGCCGTCGCTGAGGAATTTGCAGATCCGGACCACGCCGCGCTCCAGCCTATAGAAGGCGGATGCGGCGTCGCCTTCGGTGTAGATTTCCTCATCCGCTGCAAAGCGCATGGCCGGCGCGGCGGGCGGGGCGGTGTTCAACAGGAAGCGGGCGGGCATTGGTGCCGGCTTGGCTGCGAGCGCCGCCGCAGCGGCCTGGGCGGCGGCGAAACCGTGATTGGCCTGGATGGATAATGTTGCTGACATGGAATCCCCCTGCATCAAGTGATGATGCGGCTGGCGTAAGGGAAAGTTTCCGTCGGCTGAATTCGGTTTGATCCTACGGGATTCTACGTAGCAGCGGTGAGGTCAGGCGGCCCGGGCTGGTCGATCACCGTCAGCACGCTTTCCAGCAGAATATTGTCGAGGATGGGTTTTTCCAGCACCATCTGAATGCCGGCTGAGACCGCCTGGCGGCGCAGCTTCGGCGTGGCGTTGGCCGTCAGCAGGATCGTCGGCAGATGCAGATGGCGTGCGCGGATATGGTACATCACCGTAATGCCGTCCATGATCGGCATGCGATCGTTCAGGATCAGGCAGCTGGCGCGGGCCAATTCCTGGTTTTTCAGCAGATCGCTGCCGGAGTGGTGCACCTGGACTTCGAAATTCTCGAGCTGAAGGGCGAATTGCAGCGCGTCGCGCATGGCCTCGTCGTCATTGGCGACCAGCACCAGAGGTTGCCGCTCCAGCATTCGCATCCCCCCCCTACATCCTGCGCGCCGGACCGGCCCGCGCGCCAAACTGGGAGATAGCGGGTTTTGGGCGAGGGGGGTTTGACTCAGCGCAAATTGGCGGTGGGATGGGGGAGGCGATGGGTTGCGCTGCGCTTACCCATCTGACCGGGTGGGGGGCTGGTGCGAGCGGAAGAGGAAGACCATGCGGACCAGTTCGGCCAGGTTGGCGGCTTGCATTTTGGTCATGATGTTGGCGCGATGCACCTCGACCGTGCGGGCGCTGATATTGAGGTCGTAGGCGATGGTCTTGTTCGGCAGGCCGGCGATCAGGCCTTCGAGAATTTCGGCCTCGCGCGGCGTCAGGGTTTGCAGTTTGCCGCCGATCGCCGCCGTCTCCTGCTGCCGCTTCGAGGTCTGGGCGTGCTGGTCGATGGCGATGCGGATGGCGGCGAGCAGGGTCTCGTCGCTGAACGGCTTCTCGATGAAATCGACGGCGCCGGCCTTCATCGCTTCGACCGCGAGCGCGATGTCGCCATGGCCGGTCATGACGATGACGGGCAATTGAACCTGCCGCGCCTTCAGGAGCCGTTGCAGCTCCAGCCCGGAGATGCCGGGCATGCGGATATCGGTGACGATGCAGCCCGGTTGCAGGCGGTCGAGGGTTTCCATGAAGGCGGAAGCCGAGACATGGGCGCGGACGGCGAAGCCCGAGCTGGTGAGCAGAAAGGCGAGAGACTGCCGGACCGCGGCGTCGTCGTCGATCAGATGCACGATGCCGTCAGTTGGCATTGGACTCGGCTTCCTCCGGCAGCGTCCGCAGGGTCAGGTGGAACAGGGTGCCGCCGCCCGGATTGGGCTCGACCCAAAGCCGGCCGCCATGCGCCTCGATGATGGTGCGGGAGATCGATAATCCGATCCCCATGCCCTTGGCCTTGGTGGTGATGAAGGGCTGGAAGAGTTGCGGGGCGATCTGCTCGGCGATGCCCGAGCCGGTATCGGCGACCTGGACCTCCACGGTTCCGGGTTCGGCGGCGATGGTGGAGATGGTGAGTTCGCGGCGCGGACTGCCCTGCATCGCCTCCATGGCGTTGCGGATCAGGTTGAGCAGGACCTGCTGGATCTGGATTTTATCGGCGAAGACGATGCTGGCGGCGGGGTCGAAACGGAAGTTGACGCGCACCTCGTATTCGCCGGCGCCGACCAGCGCCAGGGCGCTGGCTTCCTCGATCAGTTTCGGCAGGTTTTCGATCTGCCGTTCGGTGGCGCCGCGGGCTACGAATTCCCGCAGGAGGCGGATGATCTGGCCGGCGCGCATGGCCTGTTCGGCGGCGCGCTCGAGGCCGTCATTGAGCATTTCCGGGTTGGCTTCCGGGCCGCGCGCCAGCAGCCGGCGGCAGCCATTGAGATAGCTGACGATGGCGGTGAGCGGCTGGTTGAGTTCGTGGGCCAGGGTGGAGGCCATTTCGCCCATCGCGGTGAAGCGCGACATATGCGCCAGTTCCGATTGCACATCGTGCAGGCGCTGCTGGGCTTCCTGGCGTTCGGTCAGATCGCGCGCGAAGCCGGTGAAGAAATGCTGCTGGTCGCCGGCGGTCTCGCCGATGGAGAGTTCCATCGGGAAGGTGGTGCCGTCCTGGCGCTGGCCGATGATGACGCGGCTGCTGCCGATGATGTGCTTCCTGCCGGTGGCCAGATAGCGGGAAAGATAGCTGTCATGCTGCTCGCGATAGGGCGATGGCATCAGCAGGCTGACGTTTTTGCCGGTGATCGCCTCGGCGCGGTAGCCGAACAGCCGTTCGGCGGCGGCGCTGAAGGATTGGATGCGGCCCTCTGCGTCGATGACGACCATGGCGTCGGGCACGGTATCGAGGATCGATTGCAGATGCGCCTCGCGTTCCAGCAAGGCGGCCTTGGCGCGTTTTGCGGCGGTGATGTCGCGGGCGACCTTCGAGGCGCCGAGCAGCCGCCCTTCGCGATCGCGCACGGCGGCGACCGAAAGCGACACGTCGATGATTTCGCCGTCCTTGCGGCGGCGGCGGGTTTCGAAATGCTGGACCTGTTCGCCGCGCCGGACGCGCTCCAGGATTTGCAGGGATTCATCGGCCTGGCCTTCCGGCATCAGCCGGGCGATGGTGGTGCCGACCATTTCGGCGGCGCTGTAGCCGAAAATGGCTTCGGCGCCGGCGTTCCAATCGGTGATGATGCCATCCAGGGTCTTGCCGACGATGGCGGCCTCGCTGGTCAGGAAAATGGCGGCGAACTGGTCGTTCCGGGATTCCGAATGCTTGGCCGAGGAGACGTCGATCAGCACGCCGGAGGCCGAATTGGGCCCGCCGTGATGTGCGAAGACCTGGCCGCGGGCGCTCAGCCATCGGTTCGACGCCAGCGGCCGGAAATCGACCGCCAGGCTGGTTGCGGCGGCACTGTTGCGCAGCGCGGAGTCGAGACGGGCCCGGTCTTCGGGCTGCGCCAGGGCCAGAAAATCCTGGTAGCCGATCGGCTGACTGGCGCGGCAGTCCAGCAACGAAGCGGCTTGCGGCGAGAGCTCGACTTGGCCGGCGCCGATATCCCAGTGCCAGATGCCGATGCCGGCGGCCTGCAGGGCGCGGCCGGCGTCGGCAAGCCCCGCGGTGTTTCCGGGCAGAGTCATGAGGGAGAATGTAATACCAAGAAATATCGGCTTTGTCCCATCAGCGCGTCTTACCGGCGCGGGCCCGGAGCTGTCCGGGATTTCTCAATGCGCTCTGGAGAGGATTGAACCGGGAGCGTTGATTTGCTGTTGAAGCCGGGATATGAATAAATTCATTCGAACGAATTAATTTATTCCGTCGGGGCGGCAAGTCGTGCAAAAGTTGAATTCGAGGGGGGCCGGGAAGGTGGATGGCCGGGCCGCACTGAGTGCGGAGACCCAGAAAAGAGTGATCGAAGCAGCGATTGAGGTCTTCGGCCGGCTTGGCTTCGAGGGCGCCAGCACCCGGGCTTTGATGGAGCGCGCGGGGGCCAATCTGGCCGCCATTCCATATCACTTCGGCGGCAAGCAGGGCCTTTACCGCGCGGCCGCCAAGGTGATTGCCGATTATGCGCGCGCGAATGTCGAGCCGATCGTGACGCGTCTGGTTGATGCTGACCGCGCCTCCGCGGTTGATCGGATCGACGAGGCTTTGGCGGATTTCATTAAATTGCTCGTCGGCGGCCCGGAGCCGGACGAATGGATTGCGTTTTTTATGCGCTGTGAGCGCGAAGCCGATGACGCATTTCGAATGATTCATGATGCGCTGATCACCGCTTTCAAGCAGGCATTGACGGAGACGGTTTTGGCCGCGACGGGTGGCGATGCCAGTGATGAAGGGTTGCATATACGGGTGGCGGTGGTCATCGCCTCCGTCATTAATTTGCGGACCATGCAGAATACGCTGTTGAGCGCGCTTGGCTGGGACCAGATGACCCCGGCGCGCCTTGACCGTCTCAGCCGCGAGGTGCACCGGATTGCGTTAGCGCAATTGCTGCCCGGCCATACCGGCGCGCCAATGCCGGCGCCTATGCGGGCGCGCATGCAAGAATGAATGCAGGAATGAATCCGTTACCGGCCAGCGCGTTGCAGGAGGTTCGCCTGAAGCGATTGCGCCAGCGGTTATTGACCGCGTTCGCGGCAATGCTTGCCGTTGCCGCCGTTGCCGGGGCTGCCTGGTGGTACTTCGTTTCACAGCGATTTGTCAGCACCAATGATGCCTACGTCGGCGCCTCCATGGCGCCGGTTACGCCGCTGACCAGTGGCGCCGTTCTGGCGGTCCCTGTCGAGGATACGCAGGTGGTCAAACGCGGCGCAGTTCTACTGGTGATCGATCCGCAAGATGCCGAATTACAATGCGCCGAGGCACAAGCCGCATACGGGCTGGCGGTTCGCAAGGTGACTACATATTTTGCAAATGTCGAGGCGCGGAGCGCCGACTACGCCAATGCCCAACTCGCTTACCGGCGTCGCGACGGTCTGGTCCGGGACGGGGCGGTCTCAAATGAGGATCTGACCGCTGCGCGCGATAATGTGGAAGTCGCAAAGGCGGCGCTGGACGCGGCCCGGGCATTGACCCAAGGCACCACCGTGATGACCAACCCGGAAGTGCTGGCCGCCAAAGCAGCGCTTGATACCGCAGAGCTTAACCTGCTGCGCACGATTGTACGGGCGCCGGTCGATGGGGTGGTGGCCCAGCGCCAGGTACAGATTGGCCAATGGGTCCAGGCCGGAATACCCGTTATGACAATCGTTCCAACATCGCAGGTCTACGTCGACGCCAATTATAAGGAAGACCAGTTGGGCCGCGTGCATCCGGGCCAGCCGGTTACGCTGACCAGTGATATGTACGGGCCTGGCGTCACTTTTCACGGCCGCGTTATCGGTCTGGCCGGCGGCAGCGGCGCGGCCTTTGCGGTTATTCCGGCGGAAAACGCCACCGGCAACTGGATCAGCGTGGTGCAGCGCGTACCGGTGCGCATCAGGCTCGATCCCGGCGAGCTGACGCAGCATCCGCTATTGGTCGGTTTGTCGTTGAACGCCAGAATCGACGTCACGAATGCGAATTGAACCCGCCGGGTCCGGTCAGGCTGCCGAGGGCGAGCTGAAAGGCTTTGTTCTGGTCTCGGTCATTTTGATTCTGGCACTCGGCAACTTCCTGGCATTGCTTGATCTGACCATTACCAACGTACTCGTGCCGCATCTTGCCGGGGCGTTCGGGTCATCGCCCAGCGATGCAACCTGGGTGATCACCGGCTACGGTGTCGCCGAGGCGATTACCGTTCCCCTGACCGGATGGCTGGCGGCACGGTTTGGACCGGTCAGGGTATTTGTATTCGGTTTGGCCGGATTTGGCATCTTTTCGTTGCTTTGCGGTCTGGCGCCGTCACTGAACGTGCTGATCCTTTGCCGGGTGGCGCTTGGCGTCTGCGGCGGTCCGCTGATCCCCTTGTCGCAAACCTTGCTGATAAAGCTGGTGCCCAAACGCCATGCCAATGTGGCGCTGTCGGTCTGGGCATTGACCACCATCCTTGCCCCGGCCTTGGGGCCGGTGATCGGCGGATTGATCGGTGACAATCTGGATTGGCAGTGGGCGTTTTATTTCAAGGTGCCGCTCAGTTTGATCATTGGCTTTTTCGCCTGGCGGATTCTGGCAAGATATGAAGCGCCGACGCAAAAGCTGCCGATGGACTATGTCGGACTCGCGCTATTGGTCACTTGGGTGGGTGCGCTGCAGGTCATGCTCGGGAATGGCCAGGACGCCGACTGGTTCAATTCCGGCTTCATCGTCACGCTGCTGATTGTGACGATTATATGCTTGGTGGTTTTCGTCATCTGGGAGGTGACCGACAGGCATCCCATCGTCGATCTGAAAGTTTTCAGAAATCGCGCATTTTCAGTCTCGATGGCCGTGATTGCGCTGGCCTATGGCGTGCTGTTTGGCTGTATCGTTTTGATTCCGTTATGGCTACAGACCAGCATGGGATACACCTCCACCTGGGCCGGGTATGTTTCCGCGTTCATGGGGTTGGCCAGCGTTGCGGTGGCGCCGCTGATTGCGTTGCTGATGCCACGGATTGACCTTCGCCTGCTGGTCTCGGTTGGGCTTTTCATGGCCGCCGCCGCCTGCATGATGTATTTCGGCGATGATGATCAGGTGGATTTTTGGCAGTTGATGTGGCCGCAATTATTGCTGGGCGCGGCATTGATGCTGATCATGATTCCGCTGATGGAAATGTCGGTGAGTTCGTTGCCGCCGGAAGACATTGCGGCAGGGGCCGGGCAATTCAATTTTATCCGCACGCTGGCGAGTGCGTTTGCCGCCGCCGCGGTTGTGGCATTCTGGAATGACCAGACCGTGACTGACGGCGCCGCGCTGGCCGCCGGACTGCAACACCCCCAGACCGTGCTGAGTGCCGCGGCGGCGGGCGGCATGGGAATGCATCGCGCGGTGACGATGCTTGGGCTCATGACGCAGGGTCAAAGCGTGATGCTGGCGACCAATCATACCTTCCTGATCCTCGCAGCGCTGATGACCGCCACTGCCGCCATTGTCTGGATCGCGCCAAAACCCCCGAGATCCGATGGCAGCATGCCGGTGGCCCATTAGAGGTGGCAACGTCGCGGTTACGGACATCCTGATTGTCGTGGCTGACCTAAGGGACGTTGAGTTTGCAGCGGTGTGGTGCGGTGTTCAAACGATGGTGATGGTGACATCCATGTTGCCGCGCGTTGCTTTCGAATACGGGCAGGTCTGGTGTGCGGCGTCGGCCAATGCCTCGGCCAGCTCCCGCGTCACACCCGGAAGGCTGATGTTGAGGCGCGCCCGCAGTGAATAGGCGCCGTTGCCAAGGCAGAGGTCAACCTCGGCATCGATCGCCATGTTGGCCGGCAGCGGGAGTCGCATTTTGCCGGCGGCGAGCTCCATGGCGGCTTGAAAGCAGGCCGACCAGCCGGCGGCGAATAATTGCTCCGGATTGGTTCCGTTGCCGGCGGCATTTGGTTTTGAGAGCTTGACGTCCAGGCGGCCATCGGAACTTCGGGATGCGCCATCCCGGCCGCCGGTCGTGTGCGTCCTTGCGGTGTACAAGATCGTTTTTGCTTCGGTCATCATGGGTTCTCGCAAATTCATCTGGAGGCTGCAGGCAGGTTTGGCTTGACAGACGGCTAGCTCGCCTGCCGCAGCGGCCGGAAGGCGGCGCGCAGTTCGGCGCTGAACAGCGCGGGCTGTTCCCAGGCTGCGAAATGGCCGCCCTTGTCGACCTCGTTCCAGTAGATCAGATTATGATAGTTGCGCTCGCACCAGCTTCGCGGGGCGCGATAGATCTCGCCGGGAAAGACGGTGACGGCAGCGGGGATGGCGACATCAACCGCATTGAAATTATTGGCGTTGTTCTCCCAATAGAGCCGGGCGGAGGAGACCGCGGTGTTGGTGACCCAGTACAGCGTGATGTCATCCAGCATGTCGTCCTTGCTGAGTTCGCGTTCCGGATTGCCAAAGGTATAGGTCCATGCGGCGAATTTGTCGTAGATCCAGGCGGCGAGCCCGGCCGGCGAGTCGGTCAGGCCGTAGCCGACCGTTTGCGGGCGGGTCACCATCATCGCGGAATAGCCGCAGCCCAGCCGGTAGAAATTATTCAACTGCTCGAAGGCGGCCTGCTCGGGGGCGGATAATCCGGCCGGCGCCGGATCGCCGTCCGCCAGCGCCTTTGCGACATCCGGCGGCACGGTGGCCGGCATGTTCACGTGAATGCCGATCAGGCCTTTCGGCGCCTGGCGCGCCATCACATCGGAGATGACCGAACCCCAGTCGCCGCCTTGCGACACGTAGCGCGCGTAGCCCAGGCGCTGCATCAGCACGGCCCAGCCGCGCGCAATGCGCTCCGGTCCCCAGCCCGTGCTTTGCGGCTTGCCGGAAAAGCCGTAGCCCGGCATCGAAGGCAGGACCAGGTGGAAGGCGTCCTCGGCGCTGCCACCATGCGCGGTCGGGTTGGTCAGCGGGTCAACGACTTTCAGCAGTTCGATGATCGAACCGGGCCAGCCATGGGTCATGATCAGCGGCAAGGCGTTTTCATGCGGCGAGCGGATATGCGCGAACTGGATGTCGAGCCCGTCGATTTGCGTGACGAATTGCGGCAGGCTGTTGAGCCGGGCTTCGACCTTGCGCCAGTCATAGACGGTGGCCCAGTAATCGATGAGCGGCTGGATCGCCGCCAGTTCCACGCCCTGCGATTGGCCGCTCACGGTTTCCCGGTCCGGCCAGCGCGTCATCGCCAGCCGGTTGCGAAGATCGATCAGCACCGCGTCGGGGACCGCGATGTTGAACGGGCGGATGCTGGTATCTGGCACGGCCGCGCGCAATGCGGCCGGGAGCAGGCCGGCCGCGCTGGCCGCGCCGGCCGCGGTCAGTACGCCGCGGCGGGTGGGCAGGTGGGATATCGATGACATCGGTTTGTCCTTCGGTCATGAATCAGGATTTGGGGGCGTTTGCACGGCCCGGCGGCAGGCTTGCCGCCGGGTCGAGGCATCAGGGTGAACGGTTCGGCTAGCTGCCGTCGGCGACAGCCGGGTTTTGGGGAGTAATTCCGGCGGTTTCCTCCACCGGCTCCGTGAGGGTATAGACCGGCTGCAGCGGCGCGCGCTCGGCGATGCGGCCCTGCGCGGTGGAGGCGGTGGCGCCGGGGATCGGCACCAGATGCCGGACCGGGAGGTTCGTCCGCTCGCCATTGCGGGCATGCGCGAAAGCCGGCGACAGGGCCGCCGCCAAGCCGAGCATTGCCAGGATTTTCATACGTGTCGACATTTCAACATTCCTTCAAATTGGAGTTTCTATTCACAATCATTGCGAGGAATTCTGCGGCGCCATTCCGGTTCAGAGATGACCCGGCGCGGAGCTTTGCGGGTTCCTGCCGGGATGATTTAGGCGAGAGATTCGGAACAAGCTCGTTATGGTTGGTTATGCTTTGTTAAAGCCGTTAGACGTTGTTAGCGCCGGCCATTGCGGCCCGGCGGCTTTGAGACGGCGGTATTTGCTATGGTGCCGCCGGGTGGTTTTCCCTAGGCTTGCCTTCGACAGGCGGCGGCAAGAGGTGGCGCGATGACGGGGCTGGGGGCGAAGGCGGAAGAGGCGCTGTGCTTTGGCCCTTTTCGCTTGTCGGTCACCGAGCGGTTGCTGACCCGAAACGGCGTGCCGCAGCCGCTGAGCGGCCGCGCGCTGGAGCTTTTGGTTGCGCTGGTTTCGCGCCCCAACCAGACGATCGATAAGCGGGACCTGATGGCGCAGATCTGGCCGGACGTGACGGTGGGTGAGGGCAGCCTGCGCTTTCACATGGCGCAGCTGCGCAAGCTGTTGGGGGATGGCCGGGATGGCGCCCGCTATATCAGCACGCTGGCCGGCCGCGGATATCGTTTCGTCGGGGCGGTTTCGCCAGCCGGCGCGCCGGACCGGGCAGGCCATGCGGCAGCGGCCGGTGGCTTTCCGGCCAACCTGCCGGGCCGGCTGAACCGCATGCTGGGGCGGGACGAAAGCGTAGCGGCGCTTGGCGCGCGTTTGGCGGCTTCCCGGTTCGTGACGATCACCGGCGCCGGCGGCGTTGGCAAGACGACGGTTGCGGTCGCCGTTGGGCAGGACCGGATCGCGGAATTCGCCGGCGCGGTGCTGTTCGTCGATTTCGCCGCCTTGAGCGATTCCACGATGCCGGCCGCGGCGTTGGCCGCATTGCTTGGGCTATCGGTGCGCTCCGACGATGCGATGCCGGGGGTGATTGCCTATTTGCGGGACCAGCGGGCGCTGTTGATCCTGGATAATTGCGAACATCTGATCGAGGCCGCCGCCACACTGGCCGAACGCATCTTCCTGTCGGCGCCGCGGGTCCACCTGCTGGCGACCAGCCGCGAGGCGCTGCGGGTGGAGGGCGAACATGTCTACACATTGGAGCCGCTGGCCTTTGCGCCGGATGATGCCGGGCCGGACATGGCGGCCGCGCTGGAATTTCCCGCCGCCCAGCTCTTCGTTGAGCGGGCGGTGGCGAGCGGCGCCCGGTTGGCGTGGACCGATGCGGAGGCTGCCGTGGTGGCGCATATCTGCCGCAGGCTGGACGGCGTGGCGCTGGCGATTGAGCTGGCGGCCGGACGGGTGGGAGCTTACGGCCTGGCGCAGACCGCCGAACTGCTCGACCAGCGGCTTTCGCTGCTCTGGCAAGGGCAGCGGACCGCGCCGCCGCGGCAGCGGACCCTGCAGGCCACGCTGGATTGGAGCTACAGCCTGCTATCCGAGCTGGAACGCCGGGTGCTGCGGCGGCTCGCCGTGTTTTTCGGGTATTTCACGATGCACGCGGCATTGGCGGTGGTGACCGAGGATGCGGCCGAGCAGTCGCCGGTGTTTGGCGCGATCGACAGCCTGATTGCCAAATCCCTGGTCGCACCCCGCCCGCTTGGCGCGATGATGCGCTACCGGCTGTTGGAGACGACGCGCGACTACGCGATTGCGGTGAGCGCCGAGGATGGCGAGCGCAGCGGTGCGGCCAGGCGCCACGCCAATTATTACCGGCAATGGCTGGAGCAGATAAGGGCGGAATGGCCGAATTTGTCCAACGCCGTGGAACGGCAGCACTGCCTTGCCGGCCTGCATAATGTCCGCGCCGCTCTGGAATGGTGTTTTGGCGCCAGCGGGGATTTGCCGATTGGCGTTGCGCTGGCCGCGGCGGCCGCGCATGTTTTTCTCGCGCTGTCGCTGCCCGCCGAATGTCATCGCTGGGCCGAGCGGGCGATCGAGGCGCTGGACGATGCGGCGCGCGGCGGCCGTGAAGAGATGCTGCTGCAGGCGGCGCTGGGAATGTCGTTGATGTTCACCCGCGGCATGAGCGAGACGGCGCATGCGGCGCTGCTGCGAAGCCTGGCGATTGCCGAACAGCGGGAAGACGCGCTCAACCAGTTGCAGTTGCTGGCGCCGCTGCACATGTTCCACCTGCG
>Ga0116226_10004542_pt1 | contig 12313 bp, 7 predicted proteins | sample S1TSphfallax_FD_89692 | JGI IMG/M metagenome (GOLD analysis project Ga0116226, IMG submission 89692) | Host-associated microbial communities from peat moss isolated from Minnesota, USA - S1T2_Fa - Sphagnum fallax MG | ecosystem: Host-associated > Plants > Peat moss > Unclassified | place: USA... | reverse complement strand
TGCGCCAGCCGGTTTATGCCAGGCGGGTCCATGGTCGGGTGCCCTTGGCTGAAGGCGTTTTTGGTGCGGGCGGCGGCGGCGAGCCTGTTTTATCTGGCTTCGGTACCGGCGCGGGACCCGACCAACGGGTTCCGGCTGTTTTCGCGGCGGGTGGTCGAGCGGATCAAGGTCGAATCCAGCGAGGGGTTCACCTACAGCCTGGAATTGCTGGTGAAGGTGCATCGGCTGCGCTGGGGCATTGCGGAAGTGCCGGCGCGGTGGTTTGAGCGGGCGGCCGGGCAGAGCCGGTTCAAAGTGCTGAAATGGATTCCAGCATATTTGACTTGGTATTTTTACGCATTCGTTACGACTTATGGGCGCAAGTCCGCATCCACCGTGGCGATGAACGGACCGGTAACGTGATGACCGGCATTCGGCGCTGGTTGGCGGCGCCGGTTGCGCGGCAGGTGTTGAAATATGCCGTCACGCTTGGGCTGCTTGGGCTGCTGGCGGCCAAGGTAGATTTGAAGGCAGTCGGCGCGCGGATCGAGTTGATCGGGTTTGGCGCCTGCGCGGTTTGTGTGGCCGTGACACTGGCGCTTTCCGTGCTGGTGGGCTTGCGCTGGCAGGTAATTTTGGCGCGGATGCAGGCGCCCATCGGTTTGGCGGAAAGCTGGCGGCTGGTGATGATCGGGCTGTTTTTCAATCAGATTTTGCCCTCCGGCCTGGGTGGAGATGCGGTGCGGGTGTGGCTGCTGGCCCGCGGCGGCCGCCGCTTGCGGACGGCGTTTTTGAGCGTGGCGGCGGACCGGATTTTCGCGTTGAGCGCGGTGGTTTTGTGTATGGCGGGGTTTTTGCCGCTGCTGTTGCGCGGGCCGGCGGGTTTGCCGGTGGTGGTGCTGAGCCTGGGCGGCGCCGCGGGCATTGCGGTGCTGTTGGCATTGGACCGGGTGCTTGGCTGGTCGGCGGCGGTGGTGCCGCGGCGCCTGTACCGGGTGGCGGAGAAGCGCGCCGGGCGGCTGTTGGACGTGCTGCGGGAATTGGCCGGAATGCTGCGGCTGGTGCTGCGGGCCTGGCCGGATGGTCTGGTGGTGCTGGGGATTTCAGTGGTGAACCAGCTGGTGCTGGGCTGGATCGTTTATTTCATCGCGCGGCGCCTGCATGTCGAGGTTGGTCTGGTGACAGTCATTGCGCTGTTTTCGCCGGCTCTCTTGTTGAGCATGATGCCGGTTTCGCTAGGCGGATGGGGCGTGCGGGAAGCCGCTTTGATTTGGCTGCTGGGGACCGCGCATGTGCCACAGGATGCGGCGCTGGCGATTTCGGTGCTGTTCGGGCTGGTGACAACCGTTGCCGGGTTGCCTGGCGGGGTGCTGTGGCTGTTCGAGCGGCGCGGGGCGGCGCTGCAGGAGACCATTTCGCTGGTCGCGGAAGAAGAACTTTCAGCGCCTCGGGTTCTGAGTCGAAGCAAAACCACAATCTCCCCCTGGGTGAGCATTATGGAGCGGACGGTGGATTTTGGCGGCGGGCGGGTGGAAGTTTATCACGCGATCGAGCAGGCGGATTATATTGCCATCCTGGCGGTAACCCCGGATCATCAGTTGCCGATCGTGCGGCAATACCGGCCGGCGCTGGAGCGTTATACGTGGGAGCTGCCGGCGGGGATGGTGGATGCGGGGGAGAATCCGGCGGACACTTGCGCGCGCGAGCTGCGCGAGGAGACGGGGCTGGAGGCACTGCGGATTCACCCCCTGGGGGTGCATGCGACGGATTCGGCGCGGATGGGAAACCGGATATTTTCGTTTCTGGTGGAAACGAAGCCGATGGCCGCAAGTGCGGTGCCGGAGGCAGGGATACAGGTTGCATATGTAACGCTCGAGCGGCTGCGGGCGATGATTCTTTCCGGCGAGTTTGATTTGCAGTATCACGTGGCGGCTTTGGGCCTGGCGCTGATGCAGCCAGGCATGGCGCGGCTGCTGGGGCCGGCGGCGGCGGAGGGTTTGCGCTGGGTGCCGGCGGGCGGTCAAGGCGATGGGTTCCGCCAGGCTGCACCCGGCTAACCCATTGCCGACGCAGGCTATTGAGAGAATGGCCCCATAGGACAAAAGGGGGCGGTGAGGGCGAAGGCATGGAAATGTTCGACTTCGGTAACCCGGTGTTTCGGGCCAATCCCTACCCGGCCTACAAGTTTTTACGGCAGATGGCGCCGGTTTGGCGGATGCCGGCGGGGCAGTGGCTTGTCTCCTCCCATGCCGGATGCACCGCGGTGTTGCGGGATGCGCAGTTTGGCCGGGAGGATGCGGCGGGGATAACGCCGGAAATGGCGAAGGAGCCGGCGATTGCGAGCCTTTCGCGCATGATGCTGCTGCGCGACCCGCCGGCGCATACCAGGCTGCGCGGGCTGGTGAGCAAGGCATTCACGGCGCGGCGGATGGAGGCTTTGCGGCCGCGCGTGACGGCGATAGTCGATGCGTTGATTGACGCCGTGGAAGACCAGGGCGGCATGGATATCATGCGGGATTTCGCGAAGAAGCTGCCGGTGACGGTGATTTGCGACATGCTCGGGATTCCGGAGGCGGACCGTGCGCCCTTCATGGCGGATAATGAAGTCCGTGGCCGGATTCTTGACCCGGTGCCGCTTTCACGCGCCGAGCTGGACCAGGCGAATGCGGCAGTGCTGGCCACGCAGGCGTATTTTCGCACGTTGTTTGCGTACCGCCGGCAAAACCCGGGCGATGATCTGACAACGGCGCTGCTGGCCGCGCGGGAGGAAAATGACGCGCTGACGGATGATGAAGCGCTGGCGAATATCGGGCTGCTATTCGTGGCGGGGCATGAAACCACGACGAATTTGATCGGCAACGGCTTGCTGGCGTTGCACCGCAACCCGCAACAGTTGCAACGGTTGCTGACAGAGCCTGCATTGATTCCGAACGCGGTGGAGGAGCTGCTGCGCTATGACAGCCCGGTGCAGCTGACCGGCCGGATGGCGCTGCGCGATTGCAATGTGCAAGGGCAGAAAATTACGAAAGGCGAACATGTGATCACCCTGCTGGGCGCCGCGAACCGCGACCCGGCGGCGCATGAGGGCGACCCGGAGGCGCTGGATGTTGGCCGGCCGGGCGTGCGGGCGATTAGTTTCGGTGGCGGCATCCACCATTGCCTAGGCGCGCAGCTGGCGCGGATTGAAGGAGAGATTGCGCTAGCCCGGCTGCTGACACGTCTGCCCGGCCTGCGGCTTGTGGATGTGGACTCCGTGGCCTGGAAGCCGACCATTACGCTTCGCGGTCCGCGCTCTCTGCCCGCGGTATGGTGAGGGCAAGCCCTTACGGAATCGTTAACACCTTTAGATTGTCTGCTTTGCCGCATCATCACAACTATCACGCAATAAATTTTTGAAAAAAAATTTTTTGGAAACGTTTCGCTCCTAAACCTGCCCGCGACGAAACGGTTTGGGGCGGTTCCTGGGTTCTTATACTATCTTAAGTAGATTCTAACGGCCGCCGCTTATACCGGCGGCGCGATGGAGATATTTGAGACTGGTGTGGAGGGAGGCGGCCAATTCCGGATCAACCGAGTTTGGTTTGATTGGGAGGCAGGATCACATGCAATTACTGAAACTTCGCCGGGCGCGCGCGATTTGCGCGGTTGCGGTCGTATGGCCGACGGTTTTGGCCGCGGCGCCGGCACTCGCCGATAATTATGGCGAGGATAATTCCTGGCAGTTCGAGACGCCGGCCGATATGGCGAATATGAGCGCGGTCGCGGGGATGATTCAGGAAAAGCGAGGCGGCGAGTTCACAAGAGATCCGACAACCTACAGCACCACCACGAGCGACCCCACGATCATCGGGAATGAGACGAACTGCACGGTTCAATCGACCGCGACGGGCAATGCCGGCGACAATACCGAGGGCGGCAATTCAGCCGCGGCGAGCGGTGCGCAGGCGAGTTCGACTGGGAATGCGAACACCAACACGCTGGACGGCGCCGGCGGCACATCGGCCGCCGGCAGTTTGGTGAATGACCCGGCAAATAGCGGCACTGTCGGCTCCACGGCTTCCGGCAACACCACCGGCAGCAATGCCAGCGGCACGATATCGGAGGCGCTGAACACGTCGCAGACAAACGCGGCCGCGCAGAACTCCTCACAAACCGGCAACGTCGCCTGCAGGGTCAGCGGGAGCGGTTCCATTAACTAACACGGATTTAGGTGAAAGATAAATTATGTCTCGCCAGATGCATGTTTCGCAAAAAAACGCGAATCTACCTGCGGTTTTTGGAGTTATCCTAGCCGCGTTGAGTGTTTCCGGATGCACGCCGCTGTTTGGCGGTGCGCTTACCGAGTTTGACAAGGTGGCGCCGGGGGAGGCGCCGGTGGTTATCGGGCCGCCGGTGCGCGATAATTACACGCCGATGAACGAACCGCTCGCCTGCCTTGCCGAGCGGATTCAACAGGCCAATCAGCCGAAGCTGACCATCGCGGTTGATGACATCAAGGACTACACGGGCCAGTATAACATCGACGAAGGTGATGCGATCACGCAGGGCGGATCGCTGATGGTGATGTCGGCGCTGGGCAAGCTGGGCAGCGCGGTGAACATCGCGGACCGGTTCAATACAGATGTTGCGCAGATGGAGCTGAGTTTTCTGAATCAGCGCGAACTGGGCGACGGGCTGACGCATACTGTCGGCGCCGGGCCGGAAGCGAAAGCGGTGCCGTGGATTCCTTATTATGGTGGCAGTATCGTTGCGTCGCAATACTACATAACCGGCGGGATTACGGAACTGAACTACAACGTGCAGTCCGGCGGGGCGCAGTTTCAGGTGAATAATCTGGGGCCCGACGACCGGGTTTATACCGAGGATGTGGGGATCGATCTGGAGCTGGTTGATACGAGGACCTTGCTGGTTGTGAAAAGCGTAAGCCTGGTCAAGCAACTCACCGGCTATGAAGTTGGCTTCAACATTTTCCAGTTCTTCGGCAACAGCCTATATAACTTGAATATCGGCAATAAGAGCCAGGAACCGTTGCAGCTCGGTGTGCGCACCTTGCTGGAGGAGGGGGTGCTGCGGCTGGTGGCGTCCGCCGAGAATCTACCGCCTGAGCCATGTCTGGCGCAGGCGACGGGTTGGATTCCTCATGAATCGGCGGAGGATTATCTAAAGGCGGATGCCGCGAAAGCGCCGCCTGCGCGGGCGGAACCTTTTGCCATGGCGCCAACCTCGCCGGCCTCGGGCATGGTCACGGCGGATGCCGCGACGGTGGATTCGGCTGCGCCCCCCAACGCGCCGTCACGGGTGGCGGCGGCGGGCACGCTGAATGGCCAAACCGCAAGTGCCGCGGCCAGCCGGGCGCCGTTACAAAATGGCATGATGGAAACATCTGCCGACCAGAACGAGATTAAATTCGACTATGGCGCAACGGATGTGAATGGCGGCGATGAATCGACGCTGGACCAAACAGCGGCGGCGGCGCGGCGCCAGGCGGTTGAGGTGGTGTTGCAGGCGGCGGCCAATGAAGACTGGGGAACCAGCAAGCGCCAGCAACTTTTATCCGCGCGAATCGCCTCGGTGCGGCAGGCGCTGCAGATTCGCGGAATTTTGCACGTGACGATCATTTGGGAGCCTGACCCGACGCAGGCCGAGATCGTAATGGATGATTCTGGATATCAAAAGGTCGCGGTACTTCTCGTGAGTCAATGAACAGAGCTTCAGAATTTAGCTTTTGCGGCAACAAAACGTTGTTCAACTCTTTAAACCTGATGACTTAAGGCAGTTAAACAATGAAACACACAACGAAACAGACTGGAAACTCACATAACCGGGCGCTTATGCGCCGGGCGGCACAGCTTGGCTGCGGGATTAGCGTTATCGCGATGTCGGCGATGCTGGCGGCGCGGCCGGCGCGCGCGGGCGGGCCGGCTAATCCGGCCTCGGCGCTGAGCAATGCCGTGCCAGCCGACAGCAGTTCGGGCGGGTTTGTGACCGCCGGGTCGGCGCAGCAAAACACAGGCGTTGCGATTACCTCGTTGGTTAATGACGCATCCGGCAATAACACGGTCACCAATACCGGTGAGGGCTTGTTTCCGGGTGCGGCCACGGTGACGGGGAATGAGTTGGCGGCGTTCGCGACGGGAAGCGCGCAGACCAATACGGTGGATTTGGCGACAATCGGCACCAGCGAAGCGGTGACGGGAATTTCGGTTCTCGCCGACCAGGCGAATATCTATTATACATATACGGACGGCGAGGACACGTATTACACGCCGGCGACGATCAACAGCACGGTGTTCGACTCCGACCTGGCAAATGATACGACGAATGCCACCAGCGGCGACACTCTGACCGACCTGAACAATCTGATCACCGCGCAGACGACGGGCAATGTCGCGAATTCATCGGTGAACGGCGTGGTGCCGACAAGTTACAGCGCCGCCGAGCCGGGCTCGGCGGACGCCGTGTCTGGAAGCGGCTCCGCCAGCGGGAATGTTGTGGTTGCCACAAGCCAGACCAACACGGCGCTCGATGGTGGCGTGGGGTCTTACGCCACGGCCGGCGAAGAGGATGCCGATAACTATATCGGTGTGTCCGTCGACACCAGCGGCGACGGCGGTCCGCAAGACCTTGCGCTTTCCACCGACGTCTCCGGTAACGGAATTTCATCGGTCTATCTCGCCAACTCTGCGAATAACGATATTGGCGTCGCGCTCACCTCCGGCATGGAGACCGGCGCTGCGACGTTGGATGGCTCCCTGGTCATCGCCAACCAGCAAACAACGACGGATAGCGGTTACGGCGGCGGCACGATATCCGGTTCCGGGGCGGTGACGAACCACAACTATATCGGTCCCGAGATTTACGGTGGAGATGAAGACCCAGTCATCAACCTTGTTGACGGGTCAGTGACCGTTGATAACAACTACGTTTCGTCCTCGGCGGTGAATAACAGCGCGGTCGGCGCCGCGGGCGGTCCGGGTAATGAAATTACGCTCGGGATCAACCTGGCCGGGGCGACCACGGGCGAAGATTTCAGCAATTCGATCAGCCCGGACGGCGATCTTTCGACCGTGGCCGATCTGGCGCTGAGCAACCAGCAGACCGAGGCTGGGCAGCCGATTTCGAGCTTGACGCAGTATGCCGAAACCTATGCCGATGTGCAGGGTATTTCAGGAAGCACGGTTGGGCTTTCAAATAATGCCATTTCGTCCAACGCGCTGGGCAATGACGCGTCCAACGCGGTCGACACGGCATCAGGCGCCGGGATCGACCTGATCAGCGGCCTGGCGGCGCTGACCAGCCAGCAGAATGCGTCCGTAAGCTCCGGCGCGACGACTGATTATGTCGGCACCGGAATCTATGGCGATTATGCCGTAATGAGCATGACAAATGTATCCGAATCGATCACGAATGACAAAATCACCACGAATGCCGGCGTAAACCTCGTTACCAATGCCGTATCACTGTCTTCCAGCACGATTGATGCGGGGGCGCTGGGTGCAGCGGGCGGGCCGGTCTTTGGTTTGGGCCTGATCTTTGCCTCGGGAGACGCGGTTGCCAGCGGGTCCGTTGCGGATGCCGGGATCTCATTGAACAATGAACAAAACGCGACACCGGGCGCTGCCCCCTCGGCGGTACAGTATTCGACCGACATCGCCATGTATCCCGAAACAAGTGCGATCAGCAATAGCAGCTTCGTTGTGACGAATCCGTTGTTTTCGGCGACGGCGACAACCAATAGCGCGGCGAACAGCATTGCCGCGAATGCCAGCCAGGGTATTTCAGGCTCAATCGGCTTGGTGAACACGCAGGCTCAGAGCGACGGCAATGCGACTGCAACGCTTACGGAGGAAGATGACGGCTTTGGCAACGACGCCGTGATCGCGCTTGAGGCTGAGGGCGAGGATACGGGCATTACCGGCACCTCGGCATTGCTGACGGGCACAAACCTAGCCGCCGAGGCGACGGAGAATTATGCCGACAACGCACTGGCCGCGACCGGCGGCACGCTGAGCAACGCGGCTGACGAGACGATCGGGCTGGCGGCACAGCTTAGCATTATTAACGAGGAAGCTCAGCCCGTCTCGGCCCAGAATCTCTCCGACCTGGCTCTTATCAACGTACAGGACAATTATGACGGGGAGGCCCAGGCAGACAGTTATGACACGGAGGCCTTTATTGATGCCGATGCGAGCGACGCGCCGGTTTCAGGCTCATCATTCACGGTGAGCGGGCCAGCCGGCAACACGCCGACCAGCGAAGCCTTGGCGATTGGCAACGAGGCGCTGAATGGCCTTTCCGCCATTGCCGACACGCTGTTGACGGATACCGCTGGGCTGGTGAACGTCCAAGCAAACGACCAAGGCGCCGAGGCGACGCTGGAAAATAGCTATGCCGGCGTGCAGGTTAATTCTACTCCCGATTATGAGCCGTACATTAACGGCGATGACGGCGGCAATGTGAGCGATACGAGCATTACGGTGGGGACCGGCGCCGCGGGCGGGTCGAACGCGATCATCATGCGGGCGCTAGCCTATGACAACCAGGCCACTAACCAACTCTCCGTTAGCGCGGAGACTGTGGCGCCCTCGATTGCGTCTGCCATTGATGGTTCACAAATCTATAACGATCCGCCATACGACACCTCCCTGTCCTCGGACTACGCGATAGGCGCGGCCTATAGCGTTTTGAATGATATGTACGACTACGAAAATGATCCAACAGTGACTGCCCAGGGTCTTGAAATCGGCGCGCAGCTTGGCAATAATGATACCAATCCGGCGATTACGGATGTTACGGCGAGCACGGCGGGCAACGCGATAATTGCCAGCCTATTCTCCAACCAGGCAAATAACAGCGCGATGATCTCCGCCGGCAATCTGGCGGCCGAGTCATATTATCCGGTTGCTGATGTTACGAACCTGCAAACCAGCCTCGTCGACGCGGCCTCGTCAATTACGGATTACGAAGGTGAAAGCTTCACGACGCAGAACGACGGTAACGGCGATATATCGAATTCCACGTTTGGCGTGACGGATAACACAGCGCTTTCGCAGGTTGAGGGAAACCAGGCGAGCAACAGCCTGGATACGGAAGGCGGCAACATTACCGATGTGGCTGATGCGTCGCAGGGGCTTTATGGATACGGCTATTTTGAAGGTGAAGACCAAGCGAATGCGGCGTTCTCGGTTCAGAACGTACAGTCTAGCAACAGCTATATTGGGCCGGAACAGGAAGGTACGGGCGCGCTGATTTCCACGCTTGGGGATGTTGATCTTTCAACATTGACCGGAGACGGGAATGCGTTTCAGTCAACCGGAATCGCCAACGACGCCGCCAACAACCTCTCCTTTGGCGGGACGAGCCCGGTTGATTTTCTGGACAGCTCGGCGGGCTTGCAAAACGTTCAGTATGGCAATGACGACGTGAATGTCTCGCTTGGTGCGCCGGGAACGCTGGCCTCATCGGGCACGCCGGACACGACGCTCGGCGCCGTGCCGTATACGGTTGCTCCGGGTGAGTATAATGTAGCTTATGAAAATGACGGCGGAACGGAACTTGTTGTTACTGGCGAGCCGATCGTCTTTGACATGAGTTCTTTGAGCCCGACGGAGCAGTCTGATTTCGAGTCAGTGTTTTCGAATGAAGGTTCGGCGTCCGGTAATTATTACACGCTCACGGCAGGAACCTATGCATTGGGGGATTCCGGGCTGTTCACCCTCGAAGGTTCAACAACTTATGTGTATCTGGGCGCCAACGAAAACACGCTCGAAGATAGTACCAACCCGTATACGCTTGATGACGGCACGCCGGCGACACCGGCAATTCCGGCCTCACCCTCCGTGTTGATCACGGCTGCCGGCAATATCACCGCAAGCACGCTGGATGTTTCCAACAATGCCTTCGATGCGAAAGCGGTTGATAATCACGCGGTGAATACGGAGAGCATCACGGCGACGACGGTGAATGGCGGGGGCGCGATTCCGCCCGGCGACGCATCAGGCACTCTTTCTGAAGAAGAAGCCTTGGCGGAGGCGGATTATGCCCTGTCCAACATTCAGACGGGGGAGTCCGGCGTGTTTTCGGCAGCGTTTGGTGAGGCGGGGATAAACCCGACCAATAGCTCGACGATCACCGGCTCGACGCTGATGGTTTCTGACAACACGCAGCTGGCGACGGCCGAGGGGAATGTTGCCAGCAACACGCTGTCCGAAGCGGCGACCAACACGGCCAGCACGCCGCCGACATTTGCTTTGGTCTCCAGCCAGAGCAATGACGATACTGTGGCGGCGGAAGCGGGCATTTTGAGCGACCCGTATGCGCCCGGCCTGACCATTACCGCGCCGGGGGCGATTACCGACTCGACCTTGACGATGGATCATAACAGCAGCGAGGCGCTGGCGGCCGCAAATGACGCGACCAACCTACTCTCGGCCTCGGCGACCAATCTCGACACGGCGGATACGAGTTTGACCGATGCCGTCGCGGATGATGATGAGGAAGGTAACGACTCTGTATATTCTACCGCCGATTATTCCCTGACAAATCTACAGGATGCGGGAGACGAATCTGTTAGCGCCACAGACGTGTTGCAGGTGGAGAATGCCGATAGCGGGTCCATTTCAACCACCGGGCTGGTGAATAGCAGCGTGGATATAAGCGGCAACACGGCGGCGGCCTTTGCCGAGGTGAACACGGCGAGCAATACGCTCGATATGTCGGCGGCCAATACTACGGCGACCGGTGCTTTGACCAATGTCCAGTATGCGGAAGATGGGGTCTCTGCAACCGGGTCTGCCAACGTGCAGTTCGCGCTGAACGGCTCGACCGATCCGGACCCCGCAGCGGCGACGAATTCGGCGATTAATGTAAGCAATAACAGCTTACAGGTGCAAGGTATCGGCAACCAGGCGACGAATGCGCTGAACGTGGCCACCGGGGCGAGCTATGGGGCGCAGGCCAATGGCCTTGCAAGCCCGAATGAGGCTCAGGCGACCTATGCCGTGTTGAACGTGCAGGATAATGAGGGCCCGGTTTCCGCGACCGTGCCGACGGGTACGGTGTTCGGCGTGGCGCTGAATGGCGGCGGCTCCGAGACACCGGTTTCTAACACCACGGTTACGGTTTCCTACAACGTGGTGGATGCGAAGGCCTTTGGGAATAGCGCGACTAACAGCATGACGGTTGCCGCGCTGAACTCAGGCAACGCAACGGCGGCGCTGCAGAACACGCAGACGAATGAAGGTGCGGTTTCGGCGAACATTACTGGTGTTGGAATCGGCTCTAACATTGGCGGGCCGGGGGTCAGCAATGCGGGCGTTGCGGTTGGGAACAACAGCGTCGTCGCCAGCGCGGTTGGCAACGTAGCAACGAACAGTATCGTTCACTGAGATTGGGACGAATGCGGAAAGGGAGGGCCAAGGCTCTCCCTTTTCGTTCAAGGGTTTGGTTTGCAACAACGGAAAGGGACCAATCATGAAAAAGTCAGTTTGGATGGGCGCTGCTTTGGCCGCGGCTTGGATGGTATCATCCGGTATCGGCAGCCGGACAGCCTGGGCCGCGGATGGTGACCACGCTTTCGCGGTACATGGTGTAGGCGCGCTGACGTGTTCCGGGCTTAACGCGACGCCGGCGAAGGACGCGCCGTTGATGCGGGGGCTGCTCGCCTCCTGGCTGCTGGGCTATGTGACGGCAATGAACCGGATCCAGGACGTAACTTATGACGCAACGCCCGTACAGGACCAGTTTGCGTTGGTGAACATGGTGGCGGGGGTATGCACCAAGCACCCGGCCGTGCCGGTTGAGACGGTGGCGTTCGCGGTGCTTCAGTCGCTTGAAAAGGCGAAGCTGGTGACCGCCTCCCCCGAGGTGACGGTGAAGGTGGGTAAGCTTTCAACCGTGCTGCGCCAGGACACGCTGGATAAGCTACAATGGTTTTTGGTTGGGCAGGCTTATCTGCCGGCGAATCAGGCGAACGGCACATTCGGGCCACGGACGGAAGCGGCGCTGTTGAAATTCCAGACCGCGCAGAAGCTGCCGGCGACAGGTTTGCCAGACCCGGCGACGGTGGTGCGGGCGCTGGTGGAGATGAAGCCTTCCTGATCCGGTTATTGCAGGTCGAGGAAGGGTGGGCCGAGGCATTCGGGCAGCACGTTGATCCCGAGGCCAGGGCCCGGTGGCAGTAAGATTTGGCAGTTCTCAATCGGCGGGGCATTTGCGGCGGTTTGGATAGTCACCCAGCGGTTAAAAGCGATGGCGTGCAGACGTAGCTCGGCCGGCGTGGAGAGCGAGAGATGGGCCATGGCGGCCGTGTCGATTTCAGCGCCGCCCGTGTCCT
>Ga0116226_10004541_pt1 | contig 12319 bp, 4 predicted proteins | sample S1TSphfallax_FD_89692 | JGI IMG/M metagenome (GOLD analysis project Ga0116226, IMG submission 89692) | Host-associated microbial communities from peat moss isolated from Minnesota, USA - S1T2_Fa - Sphagnum fallax MG | ecosystem: Host-associated > Plants > Peat moss > Unclassified | place: USA... | reverse complement strand
ATGGTCAACTATGCAACCAAATCAACAAGCTTCCAAATTGGCAAGGAGTTGCTGTGTCTTGCTCACTCCGACGCCTCCTCCGCTCTGCCTCGTCTCAAAGTTCTCCCTCTTCCCACCCACCTGTTACTTTTTCCTACTTCTTCCCACCCGTATTTATAACGCTGCTTATTCAGCAAATCGGTAACCTAGAAATTGAATTCTTAAAAAAATGACATTCTTTAATTAAATTCTTACATCAACTTCAATTGACTTCTAAGTACTTTTTCAATATTTTTAAAATTATTTTTATTTCATTTCCACTTTATCCTTTAAATCTTATCCATCACCATAGCCAAGGTGGCCACATCCAACTTGAAAAAGAGAAAAGAAGGAAAAAAACAATAAAAAAAGAAGAGAAAAAAAATAGTGAAAAGAAAAAAGAAGAAAGGAGGATGTGATTAGGGAGGATGACCATATGCTCCAAGGAGAAAGAAAAAAGGAAAAAAAAACAAACCATAGGGAAAAAAAGGAAGAAAACTGAAGAGGTAAATAAAGAAAAGAAAAAGGAGGAACAATAATATACATCGGCCTTGGTAAAATAGACAGGGATGAAAAAAATAACAAGAAAAAAAATTATAATAAACTAAAAGTATTGAGAAAAAGAGCAAAAAAACAGACAGAAGGATAAAACAGGGGCTCCTTGGGGAAAAAGAAAACAGAGATGAAAAACAGAACAAGAAAAAGAACCAGAAAGAATTGAGAAAAAGAAGGGAAAAAAAAACGATGGAAAACATCCTCCTTGCAAAAAACAAACAAGAACAAAAAGAAACAGAAAGAATTGTTTTTTGCCCTTCTTTTTACGTAGCTTGCCCAATATGTGGCCCTGCACATGCATCTGTGAAGGAAGGTGGTTTGTTTTGTTTTGTAGTTATGAGATTCACTGAACTGGGATGTTTCAGATCGTGTTCTTGATGTCTTTCGAAAGCTCTCGTCCAGGAGGGGTGCATGGGCTTTGGTTCCATGATGTTTGGACTTGTGATGCAAAAGTTCTTGAATATTGAATGATTTTTTCTCTAAAAATTAAATTAAATCCTAGTTGAAAATTTCAGAGGAATTGAAATGTGCCATTAGTGTTGTTGGAAAGATCTTGATGAGCAGGATTTAATGAAATTCACTTATAAGATTTGGATTCAGAATGTGAGAGATATTAATTTCTAAGTGCTTTCTGGTGCCGAAATTTCAAATAATTTCCAAAAAACCAGGTTTTGGAAGGAAAAACCAATTCCTGACGTGATAACACGCAGGCCAACAGCACGGGCAACACTAGTTTAATTTAAATGAACACATGCCAGATTGTGCAGCAAAATGGTTCTGGCCCAGCATCTTTTCACAGTGTACTGAACCTGAACCTGGAAAAAAGGATTGCTGTGCACTGCCTTAAATTAAGGAATGGTCTTCACTGGGGGCTTTCGTATCCAGAAGGTTACCAATTTTTCCAATCTAAACAGTCTAAACACTTTCGCCAAAAAAAGTGGTTCGCTTAATATGAAACCGGTTCTAATAAGGTAAAACTTCCAAAAGTTGGATTGAATGCGGTAGTCCCTGTCCCTGTGGGGGCAGGGCCCAACAAAAGAGGGCTAAGCGCCTGCCTTAAAATTAAGGAGTGCACTTCACTAGGGGCTTTCCTATGCATAAGGTTACCGAATTTTTCAATTTTGTGGCATAGGTGGGTGTAGGAATCAAAGCAAGCGGCTCTGTTACAAGAGGCTCTCTCTTTTATAAAAAAATTTAAAAATTAAAGATGACATTAGGTGAATGGAGATAATATCAGTTTCAGATTATATGTTTTTATTATATGATCACTATAATATTTCAATTATTAGTTTTAAAGTAAAAGTTGTACTAGTTCCAACCAAAGCTTTTCTTTTCAAATTTGTGAATTAGGTGAGTTGGTGATCCTCCAAAATAGGATTTAGCCAAATTTGGTGAGAGGTGAAAGAGAGAAGTAAAAACATTTGGGCTTCCCACTATAAAATGGTGACTTGTTGGAGCCTGTTGTGTAAGTATGGCAACTTCAAACCTTTTTATCTTCATGATGTGGTGGTCCCTGGGGCTAAAATCCTATTGGACTTTTTGGACTTTTTGTATTTTTGTCACATTTTGTTAGATGCCTAGAATTGCATATTTTGGCATCTCTTTCCATCTTTCGCATATTTTTGCATCACTTTTCATCTTTATCGTATTTTGGTATCTCAATATGTCATTTCCATTGGTATCTCTTTCCAATCATTTTTTCACTTTTGCATATCTTTCCAACTTTTCCCACAATTTTTTCCCATATTTTGTCATATTTTTCCATCTTTCCCATAGGACCACGTCACAAAAGGGTTTGTCTTTTATAAAAATCAAAAAATTAAACTAACATTAGATGAATGTAGATAACATTATTTTATTATTATTATTAGAAGTGTGTCTAGTAGTTGAATGCCATACAAATTTGTTGGTGAAAATTTGGCCAATATGTTTCTAAAACACCCAATTTGCATTCATTCCCTAGCAAATTTGATCATATATGGTATAATTGTGATCCAACTTTTGTTGTGATATTTTTGAATTGGGATTTGAATCGTCATTTATTCATAAATTAGTTGTTGTTTATTGTTCTTATGATTGCTATCATCTAAAATGTCAATATTAAAATCTTCTAAAACAAAAAGGCAATCACTTGGGGACTTTTGAATCAATGTTTTTAATGTGTTGAAGAACATAGAAATCAAAGAAAAATGACTTTATTAAACACATATATTATATGAATCCTTCTTGGAGTTCTTATGTTAAATGTAGTTGCTATATATTATGATCCATTACATGTTGTTATGTAGTAAGAATGTATGAATATTTTGATGTATTTTGAAATTATGTCCATCATTCAATGATTGTATTCTAGTTTCCAAAATGCAAAGAACATGCACTAGGAAAAAATATAGGGCTTTACAATTGGGCTTGCAACTGCGTTTTCTAGTTGCAACGGACATTTACAACTCATGGTATTTATATGGCCTTGAATGTTAACAAACAAGTTGTAATAGTGGCAATGAACACCCTATGTTGTATACAATATCATATATATAATGCAACTCACATGCAACTATATGCAACTTTTTTATAGCTAATCTCCACGTCAGATTCTCATGCACATGCCAACATGGCGAATGAAATGTTAATGTGGCTTTTCATCCATTTGTTGATAGATGACGTATGTTCATACCTTTTGCAACTTATTTACAACTATTCTACAATTAGTTTGACAAATATATTCTTTAATTATTTCATTCATCCATTTGATGAATGGATTATGTTCATATATTTTATAACTTATTTACAACTATTTTACAACTAATTCAGCAAATATATTATTTCATTATTTCATTCATCCATTTGATGAATGAATTATGTTCTTATATTTTATAACTTATCTACAACTATTTTACAATTAATTCAACAAATATATTCTTTCATTATTTCATTCATCCATTTGAACAATGAATTTTGTTCCTATCCTTTACAACGAACTTACAATTAAAGATGAAATGAAAATAATGGATTTAGTGACTAATTTGTAATTACATGTTTAAGTTTGGGTTTCAAAGCAATTGTATGGTAGTTGATTTTAGTAATGATAACAACTAAATTGCAACTTACAATGCAACTATACAAACTTCACACAACCATTATCATGTTATCCTAATTATAATAGATAATGTTGAATTCCATTAAACATCACTATTTATAAACATGAAATGGATTTGAAACTTTAAATATATTTACATTCCATGTTGAAAAATACATTACAAAAAAAAATTAAAAAATGTTTTTATTAGAAAAAAATTTAACTATGAATCTAAATATAATGCCCAAGTTATTAATAACAAACATTTTCTTTATCCAAACAAAAGGTTAGATCATAAAAATGATGACCCACAACAATCAAATATTGTCATCTAAAACATAATGTTTCATAAATGAATGTTTTAAATTTTTTTTGTTGAAATGGAGCTTGAGCCATGTAATTTTTTCAATCCACCTTATCTGTTAAAAATTTGCCATGTTATGATATTCAATTCCACATCAATATCCATTCTAGCTTACCAACATGTGCACTAGAATACATCAAAGATAATCCTAAGGAAAGAAAATCTCTTACAATTCTACCTTTTGCATTAAGAGATCATCTAAATGCTTGAATTCTACTTTAACAATAGTGTTAACTACAAGGCTCTTAGAATCCCAAAAATGTGTTTAACAACTCTGTTATTCTTGGACCCAAATTGCAAATGCCTTTACAAACTTTCAAGGAGGTTTCATGCACAAATTTGTGTAAATTTTAAATGTATAGGGTATTGCAAAAACATGAACAATGTTGTCTTGTGCATGGATATATAACTTTGTAATCAAGCAAAGCACTTCATTTGACCTTCAAGGAAGCTTAAGATTCAACAACAAGATGAATTTCATGGTATTGGGTTTCAATTGATTGCACAAAGGCAAATAATAAATAGTGCAAAAACATTACTATTCATCTTCAAAACTAATATTCATTTCACACCTCAAGAAATGCACCAATTGTGTTTTCTTCAAGTGTTTGTCATTTCTTTTACATAAACCTATCTTTTTGGACTTTACAAAAATTCTAATATTTTTCTTTCAATTCAAACATCAATCACACATTGGATTACTTCATAGACCTTGCTTGGAAACATTTCCCACTAGATTAAAACTAGTTGTTTGTTGGTCCAAGTTCAATCACAATTAGTTTTAAAAACAACTCATACCTACTAATAATGGGGATAAAAATTCATGTGAAATGATTGCAATTTAGGATGATCACAAGAAAATCCTCAAATACTATTTGATTTGAAACTTGCAGAGAAAAGATTATATCCATGGTGTTTAGGAACACACTATGCAAAACCATTTTTTCAACTTTTTATTCACCAAAAGTGGCAATTTTATGTAGAATTTTTAATTCTTAAATTATTATTATTATTCCAAGATCTAGCAAAAATTCTCCACGTACTGAAAAAGCCACTTTTGAAACATGATGCAAAGGTGAATTTAAAAAAAATTGTTATGATTATTTGTGCATGATTGTGAGTTTGGGCACTTGGAGGGCCTCTTTCAAACCCCATGGCATGATGGTTAGTGCAAGAATTTATATTACATATGATGCATTAATAATAATATTCATTCCTTCTTCCTATATTTGAAAATAGCCATGCCCCAAACAATGTCTTAATTTTGAAAAAAACTTATTTTCAATTATTATTTTAGTATTACCATTTCAAAATGTTCCAATAAATTTAACTTACTTAAAATTGTTAAACAATTGTATGCATCTAATTTTTTGAAAAGTTTCTAGCAAACTCAAATTGCCACCTTATGTACTTGTTGATTTTCATATTTTTGCTCTAGACTTTAAATTTTACATTAAATCATTTTCCATGACATCATATTAATATTAATTTCACAAAATGGTGTAGTGACATCTCACATGGTAGCTAAATTTTTTTTAAGCTTAACAACAAATATTTAAATTAACGTGATCTTCCATTTGTGTGGCTTTTGTCCAATCAAATATCAAATTCATTAACTATGTTATATGTAACCTTAGTTAATAGCAATGACCTTTAATATATGTACATCAATTGAAAATATAAAATACATTGCATTGACAATATCAAACCATGAAAGTCATGTAATAGTTTGATGTCTCACATAGTCATTGTTGAAGGTTTCAATATTATCTAATAAGGTCATCACTTTGTTGGGTTAGTAATTCATTTCATAGCAATCAATGTTGAATCTGCTCAATTGTGAATCTAAGAACATAATAATAGAATACTTAAACTCACAATTTTAATAACTATTTTTTAGATTTTAAAATTGAAAAAAGAGGAATATCTTTGATTACATTTAGGGAAAGAGACTTTTAGTTGGCCTTGCTCCACAAAACTTACAATGAAAACCTCTTATATACAATAAACCCCTTTTATAATCACCATTAGGAGAAAAAGGGAATTTTCTAATCAATTGATTTTCAATTACATGTTTTCCTCAACTTTGTTTCAACTACACAATAATATTTATTTAAAAAAATTCCACATGGATGGGGTGGCATTTCAAATGAATTAATGTGTTGACTAGTTTGGTAAGTGCACAACATTGACCATTAATAGTGTTGACCGTCAAAATAGTTTTTAAAATAAAATAAAACCTAGTTGAAGAGTCGTTGAGAATTCCACTTTGCCATGACATTATGCCACATCAAGTCAATTGCTCGACTATTTAAGTGGACCTTGTTTTTGAATGGATGAAAGAAGGATATTGATGGATAAAATATTGCATGCATTTTCAATTATAGTTCAACTTTAATTATCATTACCTATACCCTACCCACATATTACCTACCCACCTACCTACTTGTCATTATTTACACCCTATGTACATGTTACCTACTTACTATTGTAACTTATACCTACATATTGCATACCTACCTACTTAGGTACCTATAGACTATTGACGTACACCCTACTTTAAACCACCTATGCTATAATCTAAATCTATTCAACCTACAATTTATCACCTACTTATCACTACCTTGGTAATATATGTAATAAATACTTACCTAACTTACAAAATATTACTTACCTACCTATAATTACCTAAAAGTAGTTTGCAACTAGTGTACTTGCTTAACCTACAACCTACCTAGGTAGGCAATGAGGCATGTAAGCATGTAGCCTACCTAAGTTACTAGGTTGGATAGCTAGTGATGCTAGATTTAAATGGGGTGGCAAGGCAAGGGAAGTTATGATTACATATTTACTTATTGTTTACTTAGATGCAATAGGAGGTCCCTAGGTAAGTAATAGGTAGATGTGTTACGTCAAATGTAGGTAAGAAGGTTATTTAAACTAATTAGGTGTAGGGGTCCATTCACAATTGGGGTACCAAAAAGGAGTGTCTAACTGAAAAAGGATTGCAAAGGACAACTTTGGATTTTTGTTTATCTTACATTATTATAATGTTAGTGGATTGTTGTATGCCAATAGATTAAATGATGTCTTCTTAAATTAATAAAAATATTTTAAAATAATTTGGATATTATGTTAATGTCCTTTTGAGTCCTATAAACTAAAAGAATCAAGTGTCTAAAGTACATTGTTTTTTTTAAGTAATCAAAAGGAAGGCATAAAATCATACAATTGATTTCAAGTTTTTTGTATAACAAAAACATGCACCTTTATATGAAAGTACATGTTGATTGCTTTCATGTTGATTGCATGAACTTGATGAAAAACCAAATCATTCAAAAATTTGAAAGTCTTGAAATTTTGAAAAAAAGGGCTACAAGGCAAAAGACTCAATTTTTAAACCATTTGACCAAAAAATAATGTTCAATGGGTTTTAAATGTTTAGCTTTAGATGCAAGTTACATGTGAAGGAAATAAACATGCCCAAAAAAACATGTTTGGTTGTCCATTGAAACTCATTTTGGGAATTTTTGCATTTATGGCATTAAACAAAAATATTCATACACAATTATGTATGATTGTGAAAAATCACCATTAACACATGAATTATCTTATATTAGACTATTAATTTTTTCTCACTTAAGTTTGTTTCATGTAAATGTTATTTGTAAAAAATTAACTCTAAAAAATCCTTAAGTTCCTTTTTTTTTTGGTATCCCAACCATGAATGGACCCATAGGTAGATAGGTATTAAGTAACTAGGTAACTAGGCAAGGCTTTTAGGTAGGCACTTACTTGATTTTATTTAATCATAGTGTTATGACTCACAACCTACCTACTTATACCTATTTAAGTGACTGATAACCTATCTATATATACTTAACCTATTACTACCTACTTAGGTCTACATAGGCTTTAAGTTAAGTAAGGAAGTTAATTAGACCTAGGCTAGGATAGCAACTAAGCTAGGCAAGCTACTTTAGCTTAACAAGGGTTCAATTTTGTGGTATAAAATAATTGGTATATAATTTTATGGCATTTTACATATTCATTAAAATGCCATAAAATTAAAATTATACCATGAAATGTCATTAATTTATAAATGATTCCATTTATGCCATTAAATGTCATATAATATATACAATTCCATAATTAATTATGAATGGATGGTATGACATATAATAGTGGTGGTAATGTGTTGGCATGAAATTCAAATTTTGAATTATAGTTGAAAACTACTTGAAACAATGTCAACTTGCATAGTTGAAAGTTAGTTAACATCCTAATTATAACCACATATTTCAACCATCCATGGATGAAGGGATTGCCTTTATGTAACATTGACATTCACTTTGAGCTTTCTTTGCGCTTTAGTTTGATTTTTTTCTCCTTTTTATAATTTTTTTTGTTTTATCTTATTTTTCTTTAAGCCCAACTTGTGTTTAAAAGTTTAAATCATGTAGTTAAATATCAATTCTTGGATTTTTTCAAGTGAGTGCATCGTGTCTTTTGCATGTCAGGAATTTCAAGTTTTTCATTTTGAGGTTATTGTTAAATTATTTTCTTTTTATCATGTTCTAATTCTTTTTTCTTATTTTCATTGCATTTTAAAAATATATATATTAGGCACATTAAACTCATATGGTTTCAAGGCAAGTGAACATGAATAACATGAAAAAACAAGCTTATGGAGTTTGGAAGCCACCGCCACACATGCCTTTTACAATTGTAGGTGTTAAAAAACTTTTTTCCTTTTGTTTCTTTTGTCTTTAGCAAGATATGTCTTCTTTTATTTCTCTACCATGTTACCTTTAGTTAAATGTTTTTAAACTAGGTTTTGTTTTGAACTCTTGTTGGTTTTTTTTTCAACTAGGTTTTTAAAAAAACTTTCATTAATGTAACTAGGTTAATTTTAGTACACTTAAGCATTTAGGGCAATCCAAATCCAAGGGGAGGGCTCTTTTGTTTTTGGTGTCCAAACAAATGTTGAACCCTTTCTCTTGGCACATCTGAGGCACTAAAAATTGTCAAAAACAAATTAAAAATGAGAAACTTTTGGCCCCCCAAAGTAGGGGGGTCAAAAATTCAAAACAGCAAACCACAACCAGCTTTTGAACACCCAAAAACTTCCTTATATGTTATTCTGTTGTTATTATAATTCAAAGATTTTTATAGAACTTAAGGTGGTGTTCCTATAACACTTTAAATCATTTAAAATGAAGAAGAAATGAAAAAGTTATGAGCTTTGAAAGTAGGAGGGGTCCAAATAAAAGAAAAATGAAAAAAATGTTTTGTAAATATGAAAGTTTTTTTTTTCAACTCTCATTCGTTTTTCATCTTTTCTAGTTCCAAAACAAACACTTGAGCAATGAAAGTTAAACTTATGAAAATTTTAACCATCAATGCAAGTAAGGGTTTGATTATGTTTGTTTTAGTGAGTTAAGTTTCAGTTAAGTTTTAATTATATAATTTCTCCTATATTTTGATTGGGTTGAACTAGATTTCAATTAGGTTTCAACTATGTTTGTCGACTATGTATAAAGTAAGCCCATGATGTGTGCAATTTTTAATCATTATTTAGTTCTTATTTTTTCAGATTTCAAAGTGTTTTTTTCTTTGTCAAACTTTCATATTCTTGAGTAGTAGATGATGATGTTTTTATTGAATTTTAATGTGTGCAACTAATGCACAATATTTTTCATCCATTGACTTGCTAGCATGGAGTCAATTAAGTCTAGTCAGCACTTTACAATTGAAATGTTGCATTGACTAAAATGTATGTCATTTTCAACTAAAATGTTGTCACCTCAACATTAATCCACAAATTGACACGTGTACATTATTTTCAACTATGTTGTAAAATAAACTCAACATTGTCAATTATTTTGGAAATCAGTTGACAATGTCATTTTTGAGTTACAAAAAACATTTTGTAGTTGAAAGTGATGTTTTCAATTATATATGATAGTTGAAAAATAATTGAAAACATAGTTGAAAAATAGGGTTTTTTTTTAGTGCACACCTTGGGTGACCACCTTTTTTTGTGACACTAATTGTTAAGGGGCTAGGATGAGTATGTCAATTTTGGATAAGGATTGATCAAGGAAACATTCTTAGTTTGAATTTTGAATTATTGTTGTTTGCATCATGATGATGTGACTTTGGATAGTTCAAAAGGGGAGAGTTCTGGAAAACAAGAGGGAGAAAGAGGAAAAGATGAAACATGAAGTTTTAGAGAAGAGTAGGAGAAGTTGGAATAGAAAACCACAAACTTTATCTTGATATAGCACAAATTTAAAGTGTCGTTTTGGATTTTTTTTGACAAAACATGGGATTATGTTGTAATTCATGCTTTCAGTAATATAAATAAGCACAAACTTCTACACTGAATTCTATGTTCATTTTTTATGTTCATTTTTTGTAATGTTAGATTATGATGAAATGAATTATAATATTATTTTTGGAGTTTTTTACAATGTATTTTGAAGTGCAACTTTTGGTTTAATGCAATAACCATGAATCTTATGTTGGAATGAATGGTAGTGTTAGGTTTGTTGAGACTTAATACATAAATAGTGAACATATGCATGTGAAATGCAAATATGTTGTTACAATAGTGTGAAATATTATACAAGAATTTTAATTTCACTTTCTAACACTAACGAATTGTGATTTAAATGTGTATAGTCACGTTCCATATAAACATCTATAAGGTTGTGACTATAGGCAAAAAAACCTTACCAAACAACCCTGTACGTTAGAATAAAACTTTACTATGCATTATTAGACTTGAAGAAGGTTGTGATTTCTACTATTTTAATGTGATGATTTACATTGAATTTGAGCTTGTTAATTATTATCTTGTGTATTTTGCTATTTAGATTTTTAAATTAAAATTTTCTACTTTCTTAGCAAGTTCACATATCTTTTGCTTGTTTGCACTAGAAAGTTGATTTTTCTTTTTCTTCAATTGGATTCATTGTTGTTAGTTTGCACAACTTGAACACAAAGCAACATGAACATTACCAAAAGGAATTACAATTTACAAAACCGTAATATTTGCCCTAGATTTCCCAATTATAGTCACAATTACAAAGAAAGCTTTGCAAATATTTTTTGCTACTAATGAATGTGATAATGACTCTAAAAAAATGATGTTTTTAACTAAAAGAAATGGTTACCAAAAAAAAAAGTGTGACCCAAACAAGAATGTGACTAAAAGGAGTGTTCATGATTATAAAAGGGGTTTACTATAATGACTTTATGTTGAATAAACCTTTGGTGGTGATGGTGGGGGTTTGAGTTATGGGGGATATGAGGTTAAGGTGTTCCATCTTTGAATAACATGATTGCATGGTAATGAATAGTGTAGATATTTATGTTCTTGGGTGTTCAAAAAGTAATTAAAATTCTGTTTCAATTGGAAAAAATAGGCTTATGATGCCCAAAATGTCCCACTTCAACTAAATCTGAGATTAGTCATGGACGGAGGAGTTGGATTGGTATATTAAACAAAATGCAATGACCAGACTTCCCACATCATGGAACATCCATATACATCTGCATATATATATATATATATTAGTGTACATTTCACTATTTAAGTTATACAATTATGTTAACTTGATTTTTTGTCAGGTGTAATGAATCTAAAAGTAGTGGTTCAGAGTAAACCCAAACTTTGATGTTGTAGAAGTGATATCATAAATTATAAATAAAATAGAAATATGCTTTAAAATAAACACTGACGGCAAAATTCTAACTAGTCATTTGTAAACAACTTGTAGAATGTTGTGCACCTCTGTTAAGGTCAGCAAAAAGCTACTCCTAATCAATCATGTGCATCCTTAAAAAGAGTAGACATTCCATCACCAGATGGCAAAGGCACCCCTACAAAAATCTAATACTCATCCATAGTCTTTTCAACACATGGCACAACAATCCAATTTCACAAATAATCATGCGTTGAGGCTCCCCATTTCCTCATCTATATTTTAATTAAAAATAAACTCACAAATTAGTCATCAAGCATTTGCTCTGTATTCGGAAAGTGATTTTTGTGGTAAAACTATGGAGCTAAACGATCAAGGATTCTTTGCAAAAAATGCTTTGATAACTTTAAGAGCATGGAGCACTTTAGATGATATCCATGATGATATTATCCATGATGATGTCCATGATAGGGATACCACCACCAGGCCTATGCCAAGTGTGGCTCCCATAGTTACGGTGTACCTTCGAACTGGCGGTAACACTACAAAGCCAGCAGTTGCAAATGCACCCAAAACGCATCCAACTGAAACACT
>Ga0116226_10004540_pt1 | contig 12320 bp, 10 predicted proteins | sample S1TSphfallax_FD_89692 | JGI IMG/M metagenome (GOLD analysis project Ga0116226, IMG submission 89692) | Host-associated microbial communities from peat moss isolated from Minnesota, USA - S1T2_Fa - Sphagnum fallax MG | ecosystem: Host-associated > Plants > Peat moss > Unclassified | place: USA... | reverse complement strand
CGGCGTACGATCGCCAAAGCGGTCGGGCTGCAGCGGCTTGGCGTGCGGCGCGGCGAGCGCGTTGCGGTGTGGCTGCCGAACGGCCGTGACGCGTTGATCGCGTTTTATGCAATTAATTACCTGGGCGCCGTGTTCGTGCCGTTCAATACGGCTTACCGCGGCAACCTGCTGGCGCATGTCATTGCCAATTCGGGCGCGAAAATCTTGATCACCCACCCTGATTTGGTGGGCCGCCTTGTCGATGTAAACCGTGCGGCGGTGGAGCAGTTGGTATTGACGACCCTTAAGGGCGCGCCTGACGTCGGGCTGCCGGCGACCCGCTTTGATGATCTCGATGGCCGTGCAGAGGACCTGGCTCCCTTGGACAAGCCGATCGAGCCGTGGGATTTGCAATCGATCATTTACACATCTGGAACTACGGGCCCGTCCAAAGGTGTGCTTTCCTCGTACCTGCATATGTTCTCGAATGCCGGACCTGAATCGTGGCCCATGGTCGGCGAGGACGACCGCTATCTCACCGTAGCCCCGATTTTCCACATCGGCGGCATGGGCCCCCCCTTCGTCATGCTCGCCCGCGGTGCCTCCGTGGCGATCGTCGAGCATTTCTCGACCGAGCGATTTTGGGAAGTGGTGCTGAAAACTCAATCGACGGTTATTTTCCTGCTGGGTGTGATGGCGACGTTTCTGATGAAGCGTCCTCCATCCCCCGACGACCGACGCCATGGTGTGCGACTCGCCTTCATGGTCCCGCTGACCGACGATGCAGCGGCGTTCAAGGCACGCTTCGGTATCGATATCTACACGATCTTCAACATGACCGAAATCTCCTCACCGATAGTCTCCGAGGCGAATCCTGGCAAACGGGGGACATGCGGCCGAGTGCGTCCGGGCGTCGATGTACGGCTGGTGGATGAGCACGATTGCGAAGTGCCGATTGGGACCGTTGGCGAGATGCTGGTCCGAACCGACCGGCCATGGGGCATGAACAGCGGTTACAACGAGAACCCCGCGGCAACCGCCCAGGCATGGGCCAATGGATGGTTTCACACGGGAGACGCTTTTCGCCGCGACGAAGAGGGATATTTCTATTTCGTGGATCGGATGAAGGATGCGATCCGCCGGCGGGGCGAAAACATCTCATCCTTCGAGGTGGAGTTGGAGGTGTGCGCGTACCCCGACGTCCGCGAGGCGGCCGCAATCTCGGTCCCCTGTGAATTCTCCGAAGACGAAGTCATGATCGTCGTCGCCGCGGTTCCCGGCCGATCGATCGATCATCACGCACTCGCCAGCTTTTTGATGCAGCGAATGCCTTATTTCATGGTACCGCGCTACATTCGCGTCCTCGACGAACTGCCCAAGACACCATCGGCGAAAGTCCTCAAGAGTGAGCTGCGCAAAGAGGGCGTGACCAGCGATACCTGGGATCGAGAGGCCGCCGGCATGCGCGCGCGCCGCGAAGCGTTGACGAACCAGTGACAATTTGACGGCCGGTCGAGTCAACCGAACCTCAAGTAAGAAGCGGCCAGATCACGCGTGCCGCACGCACTACCAGATCTTCCAAAAGGGCTTTTTCCCTGCTGCGAGCGACTGCAGAGACCGAAGGTGCAGACTGGCTTTTGGATGACCCTGCGCCACCGCGCGTTCGCACCAATGAATGGCACGGGGTATGTCCTGGGCGACTCCATCACCGGCGCTCAAGAGTATCGAAAGATTGTATTGCGCCCGAGCGTCGTTCTGCTCGGCGGCTCGCTCGTACCATTCGGCCGCGTAGACCTTGTCGCGCGTCGCCGCGCGCGCAGCATCCGTGTCGCCGATGCCGTTGACATATGTCCAGGCGAGATGCATCTGCCGTTCCGTTTCGACCCACTCACGCAGGACTCCCACTTTCGTGAACCCTGGCAGATCCTGCCGTTCAGCCCAGAGCTCCGGCCCATCGGGAATGCGGTGTGAGAATATCTGCGAGCGCATCAGCCAACGGTACAGCTCCTCGTTGGCTTCGAACGAAGCCTGCGTCGCGCTGATCACAAGAGACAAGAGACGCTTGGGTGACTTCCAGCACAGTACCAAACATCGGCGCGTCACGCGCTCTCCCGGGCGAACGCCGCAAAACTCTTGTGCGGCGCCCCACCATTTTTGCCCGATCACTTGATAACGCTCGCCTGTCGCGGCAAGCCAAGGGGCCGCGGCAGAAAAAGCGGGCAAGCGCGCATCGGCCCATTGCAAGTACGACAACCCGGGGTTGCGGTAGCCGCTGAAGGCGAATTGGGTGCCGGTCTCCGGCTCGACGAAACGACCGACCTCGGGCAACCCGCGGTTCAACCAATTACTCGGCAGGTAGCAATCGACGCCGATGCCCCGCAACCATTGATCGGTGCGCGGAATCGCTAGGAATTTCTGGTTGCCGGGATCATCGGGCGCAGGTTTGGGCGATGGAACCGGAATGGAAGTGACCGCGTAATCGCCCAGCTGCGGCAGTTCCTCCCGCCGCAGGCGCGCGATGATGCCGTCCAGCACGTCATCCGAGTAAAACGGCAACGCCGGCAACAGTTTTGAATAGCGCGGCTTCATCAAGACATGATCGATCGCAGGATTTTCGAGTCCCGAGAGCTCGCGCACCCGAAACCACGCGAGAATCACGCTCGGGTAACGCGCGGGAACCCAGTGGTTGCCGAACTCGGTCGGCGGGGCTGGTCGCTCGGCATATTGCGTGCGGTGCGTGTAGAAGTCGCATAGCCAGATCAACGCTTCGGAGGCGTTCGAAAGATCCGCCGTTAGCGCAAGTGCGGCCAACCGTTGCTCGATAAGGGTACCTGGGAGGTCCTCGCCGGCTCTCGAACCTACGATGCCGGCATCGAGCCCAAAATGATCGAACACAATGCGAACGATCCAATGAAAAAGAGGCAAGCCGTCTGCTGATTCGACCTTGCCGCGAGCAAACGAGTCCTGCAAAACGATCGCCAACCATTTGGCCTGCGCCTCGAAACCGAGCGACAGACAGTCGGCCACAAGCAGCGCGACCTCGCCGAAATCGACGGCGCCGCGCGCGAGCATCTGGACCCAGATCCGCCAGAATCGGTAGGTGACGCTTTTCTGCAATTCCGAGCGCCAACTGGCGTCGGTACGGCTCCCGAACATCGAGAGAATTGCGAGTCGCTGGTGTTCATGTTCGGCCCCCCACAGCACGTTGCGCGCGACCAACTCGGCAAAGGGCGGCAGGCAAGGCACATCGTTGTCGTCGTACTCTCTGAACGGGTTGCCGCCGTCGGCGTAAGTCTGCATAGCGACGCGGTTTGCCGCGTACGCCGGCAACCAGCTCTCGTCCTGTTCGACCGCACGCTTGGCGAGCGTTTTCTCGCTGATCCATCCCTTGAGCACACCCAACCGTGCGCCGGTCTGCGTTGCCTGCGCGTCGGCACGGCTTCTGCCGGCGTCGGGCTGGTTTCCTGCGGTGCGGCAGCGGTGGGCGAGCCAACGCAACAGGTCGATCTTGTAGGCAGAGATCGTATCGTCCTCGACCGCGATTTCTTCCACCTTCGCTTGCCAACCTGCGCGCTTCGCGTGGGTGATCGTCGCGCTCAACAACTCGCGGTGCGGTTCCGTTGCGCTCAACGAGAAATCCTCACCGCCGTCGTCGCCTTCGTAGAATCGATAGGGATTGCCGGCCAAGTCCTCGAGCAAATCGGGCAGTACCCCCAGGTCCGCAGTGGTCAAGCCAGAGCGGCAACGATGGGCAAGGTAGTGCATCAGCCAGGAATCCCAGATGAACAGCTTGCCGTTGGTGGGCACCGGATCGTCGAACGATACCGGCTCGCCCGTATTCAGATGCCGATTACCATACTCGATCGCGGCATCTATCACGGAACGGTTCTGCGCCGTCGCAGCAACCTCGTAGTCATTCGACGAATGCCCCTCGTATTCGGCGGCTGCCTCCTCCAAGAGCGCAGCCAGCGTGTCCCGCTCGAGGCTGCTGAGGCCGGACGAACCGGGAGTCATGGCGCTACGATGCAATTCTTCGGCGGAACGATAGGAGCACGCAGAGGGCGCCGGGCTCGGCAGCGCAAGTCATGGCGCAGCCGGCAAGTAATGCAAAAACGTAGCCGTAGCGGGTACTTGCCATAAGCAGGCTGAGAATACCATGTCAGCCTATTTGCGCTGGACGCAAAAACGCCCCTGAGGTGCAATGCCGGCGCTGTGTTACTGCGAGGTCAGTGGCGCCGCGGGTTGCGCTCGCGCTGCTTTCTTTTCCTTCTCTTTCTCCTTCTCCTTCGCTCGATGGTGCCCAACTGCGCAACCGATCGCGGCACCCGCCACCGCATGGTGACCCGCCACATGGCCCACTACGCCGCCGACGGCTGCGCCTTTGATGCAGCCGTGCGCATTTGCTATCACCGGGAGCGCCGCGAGCGATAGGGTTGCCACAAACAAGAATTTACGCATGTTGAGTTTCCTTACGCTATGAGAGAAATCGATCCCATCGTCAGTGCAAAGACGTAGAACGCCACCGCATATGCCGCGCCGGCCAACAAAATCAACCAACCGTCTATGACTGCGCCATGCGTGCGAAAAAGATGCGTATTCATTGGCTTTCTCCCGTGTGCTATGTCCAATAACACGGCAGCAATGCAAAAGTTGCACTCCATAAGACTCCTGCCCATGGGCCGGAGGGGAGGCTCATGGGGCGGAGGGGAGCCGCCGTTTAGCACCCGCTCCAATGTCGGTAATGGCGCGGCCTGGATTGCGCGATTGACAACATCGGGTAAGGTGGGATAATCCCACCAATGATATTAACCCTGGACGCCAAGCGCCGACTGACGCTCCCTGCGAGTCTGGTATCCGCACAGCCCGGCGATAATTTTCAGGCGGTATTCGACCCGGAAGAAGATGCCGTCATATTTCGTCGCTTGTCCAAGAATTCGGATTGGCTGACGGTCCTCAAGGGCTGTCCGGTGAAGATGGACGACCTGCCGCCGCGAAGGCGCGAGTTTCCCAAACGCTTGAAGCTGTGAGTTGGCTTCTAGATTCTGATGTGCTGAGTCAACCTGCCAAGAAGGCAGGTGATGTACACGTCATAGCTTGGTTGGAAAAACATCAAGACCAGTGCTACACGAGTTCGATCGTGGTAGCACAGCTTGCATTCTGGGTGCGCACAAAGCGCGGAAAACAACGCATCGCCTTGCAGAAGTGGCTGACGGATCTGATCGAGGCCATGCAGGGTCGAATTCTTGGTTTCAACGTATCGACCGCTCACGTATGGGCGGAGCAGCAATACCAGTTACAAGCGGCGGGAAAGCGTATGCCTGTTGAAGACAGCTACATCGCGGCAATTGCGCGGCGGCACAACCTCACTGTCGTCACGGGTAACGTGAAGGATTTTCAGCGGCCCGGAATCAAAGTCTTCGATCCGTTCAACGCTGAAGCCACTTGATGAAAAGCCGCAGAGGCTTTGCGCACACGCCGCAAGCGCCTTCTGCCGCGCGTCACCAGCAAAATGCCGCCCAACAAAGTCAGAGCGCTGGCGCTTGTGGTCGCGTCGATCTCCGGCGCCGTCAGGGGACCGCCGCTCGTCGTGACTTGGTTGATACAGATTCCCGCATCGGGCGTTCCCGCAGGAGCACAGACCGGATTCGAGCTTGGGTCACCGGGGATCAACGGTCCTAAGTTCGGTGTGCCATAACCGCTGAGCGACCCGGGCCCTCCAGGAATGTTGAGCGTACACCCCACTGGCATTCCTGCGCACGGGCCGGAATCCGGCGGTAGCGGGTCGTCGCCGTTCGTCAAGTGCGCGGTGTAAGTCCCGCCGACCGTACCGAAATCAGAAGAATGGGTAAGGTCTATCTTTACGCTGTAGTACTCGCTGTCTTGAAATGTCGTACTGACGTCATAGCCCTGTTGACCGGTACTCAAGGTGTAGAGGTTGCCTAGGGGAAAGGATTGCGATCCACCCACTCCAAAGACGTTGTAACTTGCCGTGATACTCGCCGGGAGGCTCAACTGTGCCTGGCTGGTCACCGCCATGTTGAGTTTCACCTCGGGCAGAATGTTGTAATAGAACGACTGCCCTTGGTTGAGGGCGTATTGGCCCAGCGCACCTAACTGATTCGCGATCGTGCCGCCCGTCCCCGCGATGAAAGTCTGCGGATCGCTCGCGGAGTAGTGCGAGATGGGTGAGGTACTAATCCACACCAGATCGCCGTAGGTGACCGTCGGGGTGACGCTGACACTTTGCTGAACCTGAGTTCCGACGGTAACGCCCAAGCTGGCGCTCGCCACCGTCACGCACGCAATGACACAGCCTCGCGCCTCCACGCTGTAAGCGGCTGTGGCACCGGGGCCTGAACCGCTGCTCGAAGTCCCGACCGACGATCCACTGGCCGAATTCAGACTTGCCGAAAGATCCGCTGACGGCGAACTGGGGGAGGACACCGACGCATTCAGGATGGTCGTCGAGCCATTGAGGGGGCCGATGCTGTAAACAAAACTGCTGTTCGCGTTACCCGTGACGGATGCCTGTGAAACCGAACCCGACCATCCGGGCGTGTAGTCCACATTGAGCGTCGTGTGTGAAGTGACTTGCTCTCCCGCGGTCAGCGGGTTCGTCAAGCTAAATACCGTCGAGCCGCCAGTCGCCACACTCGAGTCGCCCTGCGCCACGCTGGCATTGGCAGCGATACCCAGGTCGCTCCACGGAAAGGGGCCCGCAGACTGGCTTGCGCCGGCGAACGTCGCCGTTGTGCTCGAGGCGGTGCCGACGGTGATAGTTTGGCCGACTGCGGCGCCGGCGGCGACGCACATGAGGATACCCGACGTTGTTTGTACAACTCTTTCCACGGAAAGCGGCATGAGAATTCCCCTGATGCTATGACCCGATGCACCACCCCGAGCCAACATGCCCAATAGAACCGCAGATCGGTGAGATTCCCGCCATTTGTTCGCGCTGATTGTGAAGTGCCCGGTGAGGACCGTAAACAACGGGCTAGGTGGCGGCGCCGCCCAATTCCCGGAACAGCCATGCGCGTGCCTTCAGCCAATCGCGTTGCACGGTGCGCAGCGACATGCTCAAAGCACGAGCCGTCTCCTCCTCGCTGTAGCCACCGAAAAATCGACATTCGACCACGTCCGCGAGGCGCGGCATCTCCGCGGCCAAGCGCTCCATGGCTTCATGTAGCGCAAGCAGACCTTCGTCCGACTCGATCGAGAGATCCACCACGTGCGATAGCGTCACGTGCTGGATTCCGCCGCCGCGTTTGCCCGCCACTCGTGCTTCTGCGTGATTGATGAGCGCGTGGCGCATGGCAAGCGCCGATGCGCGGAGAAAATGCGTCTCGTCCACGAAACCGCGCGCCTGTCCCAGGCGCAAGTAAGCCTCGTGCACGAGTGCTGTGGTTTGCATGGTCAAACCGCCACCCAGGCGAGAGCGCGTTCGCCGCGCAATCTGGCGCAACTGCGAATAAAAGCCCGGCAGCAACTCAACAGCGAGGCGGCGTACTTCGACCGGCGCGGAGCTCGAATCCACTCGGGCAAGCGCCTCCTCCGTCAAAGAATGGGTGTCGTTCACGCAGCGATTCTAGCTGCATCGAGGGCAGATGACAGGCTTCGCATGAACGACGCAGACTTCTGTCACGAAAAACCGGATTTCGGCGGTATTCACGCCATCTACGATGGCTCATTTGGTAGCTCCTTGACCACCGCCTTCGCGCCCAGTACGGTGAGTAATCGACCAGACCAGAGACGCGTCATGGCTCAGGGCATCCAAGCCACCTCCAAGCTGTCGCGAGAGCAAATTTCCCGAGTGGATGAGATTTTGGATCGGCTCTTGGACATGCCCGAGAGCGGGCGCAGGGAGGCGCGCCGAGAGCTGATCACAGAAGACGCCTTGGTCAACGCCGAGATCGATAGTTTGCTCACGGCAATCGAACGTTCCACCGGCTTTCTCACCACGGGTAGCGGGTCACCAGACAAGGAGGGCAGACTCGACGCGCAAGTGGGCGCACGCTTCGGGATGTGGCGATTGATGCGGCTCGTCGGCAGCGGCGGTATGGGCGACGTGTATGAGGCTGTTCGCGCTGACGGCGATTTCGAGCAACGGGTCGCGATCAAGGTGCTGCAAAGTGAATCCGCCGCGCAGCTCGAGCGGTTTCAGTCGGAGCGGCAGATCCTGGCGCGTCTGGAACATCCCGGAATCGCGCGTCTCTACGACGGTGGAGTTACCGACGACCAGCGACCCTTCATGGTCATGGAATTCATCGAGGGTGAGACCATCACCGAGTATTGCCGGTCGACGAGTGCCTCCCTCGCCGTCCGGCTAGGGCTGTTCACCAAAGTTTGTGAAGCGGTGGCTTTTGCCCACCAAAACCTCATCGTTCATCGCGATTTGAAGCCGTCCAATATCTTGGTGACCAGGGAAGGCACACCGAAGCTGCTCGACTTCGGAATTGCCAAGCTGCTCGATGAACAACTCGCGCGCATCACGATCGCCGCCTCTGCGCCCATGACGTTCATCTGCGCAGCACCCGAGCAGTTGACCGGTGAGCCGATCACCACGGCTACGGATGTATACGCGTTGGGGCTGCTGTTGTTCGAACTGCTGACCGGGACGCATCCGTGGATGGGAGGAACGACGCCCATCTTGCAGGCCATGCGCAAAGTGCTGCAAAGTCCGGCACCCACCGCGAGCATGATCGCCGCGCAGCGGACCGATGCGCCGGTGGCCGCGCGGCTCCTTCGCGGTGATCTGGATGCCATCGTCGCGAAAGCGCTTCGCAGGGAGCCGGGACTTCGGTATGCGACGGTGGCGGCCATGCAGCTCGACGTCGTTCGGGCGCAAAACGGCGAGCCTGTCGAGGCACGCGACCGCGCGCGTCTCTATGTAGTGGGTCGCACGTTGCGACGCTATCGATGGGCGGTCGCCGGCACCTTGGCCGTTGTCATTTCGCTCGCGACCGGTCTCGGGGTGGCGGCTTGGCAGGCAAAGCGGGCCGCCATCGAGCGTGACGCAGCCCGACGCGATGCGGCCCGGGAAGAGGCGGTGCGATACAGTCTCACGCGCATGTTTCGCGCGGCCATAGCAGAGCAAGGCGGTCAGTCACCGACTGCGAAGTCGATGATCGATGGCAGCGCGCAGCGCGTATTACGGGAATATCGGGATCAACCGCAACAGGCGGGACAGATCGTGCTCACGTTGGCCGATTTGTATTCGGCGCTCGAGGATGTCAATGGCGCCGGCACCTTGCTCGAGGGTTTTCTGGCCGAGGCGAATCCTGACGCCGATCCCGCTGCGCTTGCCGACGCGCAACAGAAGCTTGCGAACATAGAGCTCCTGCGCGGGCACGTCGACCGTGCGGAGAGTCTACTGAAGCAGGCCGACGCGTTTTGGGCGCGTACGCCCACGCTCTATCAAGAGGAACGTCTCGAAGGATTGACGGTAAGAGCGCGCTTGCTTCGCAATCGCGGTGACCTGAACGGCGCGATTGCCGCGACACAGGAAGCGATTCGTCAACGCATTGCGCTCTCTGGTCGAGATCATCGGGAAACAGCGATACTCTATAACTCACTTGCCATCTCGCTGACGGCGGCCAATCGCCTCGATGACGCACTCGATGCGTATCACGAAACCACGAGGATCTATCAGTCGTTGGGATTGGGTGATGGTCTGGACGCCCAGATCATCGTTGCCAACACCGGTAGTTTGGAGTTACGCATCGGGCACTTGCCTCAAGCCGAGAGCCTGCTCAAGAACGGTATTGACCGGGAGCGGGCCCTTGCCGGCGATTCGGCGGCCGTAGCAGCTGCGATGGGGTATTACGGCAAGTTGCTCGATATTACGAATCGCGACGAGCAAGCGGTCAAGGTCCTGCGCGAGGCGAGCGAAATGGGGGTGCGCTACGCAGGCGCCGGTAGTCCGCTCGCGGTGCAGAACCTTCTCTTTTTGGCAGAGGCACAGTCCGGGGCAGGCGATCGGGGCGCCGCACGTACCACCGTTGCTGCTGCCTACGCGACAGCGCTCAAGCAATACGGTCCCGCACACTTGTTGACCTTAAGAGCACAGCTTGATCAAGCGGAACTTCAAGCGGAGGACGGGAGTCTAGAGGCCGCCCGCATGGCGCTCGCCGAGGTCGTTACGGGACTCCGCAAGCTGGGAACGCAGGCGGAATCTCATCTGGCAGCTGCGCTGATGCACCTCGGCGAGGTGCAAACGAACCTGGGTAGGACCACTGATGCGGACGCGACCTTGCGCGAGTCGGTGGCCTTGAGAGAAAAACATCCTGAGGATCTATGGGAGCTGGCGCAGGCTCGGGAACGCTTGGGCGAAGTCATGATCAGCCGCAATCGGGCCGACGCCGAGGTCATGCTGATGAAAGCGGCGCAGGATCTCGAGTCTCAACTCGGAGCAACGCATCCTCAAACTCTACGTGCCAAATCCGCCTTGGCCGCTTTGCGCGCGTAGCGGGGGCAGACAGCCGTGAAAGCAGACGCAGGTAGGAGATCGTTCGACAGCTATCGCAATCTTGGGTACATCCTGCTCGTATTCCCGCTCATCATCGTGGCTGGATTTTGGATCCCGTATTTTTCGCAGATTCCAAGGTTCGACTCATCGATTACGACCTCGGTCCATATCCACGCTCTTCTGCTATTTGCTTGGGTTGCACTTCTCGTCATCCAACCGCTCACGATACGGAGTAGGGCGTATTCGATCCATCGACTCCTGGGAAAGACGTCATATGTTCTGATGCCTCTCATCGCGGTCTTTTCAATCGCAATGCTTCGAAAGGAATATCAGGAGAACTTGGCCGGCGGGATGACTGTGACCGCCGCGCGATCTGCTGAATACTTGTCAACCATCCAAGTGACTCTTTTCGCTGCGTTCTATGGCTTGGCCATCGCCCGCATCCTGAAGCGCGATATTGCGGAGCACATGCGCTACATGATTTGTATTGCGCTCGTGTTGCTGCCTGCCGGATTGGCAAGAACGCTTGGCTACTGGTTCGCGGTCAATCAAGCGGCATCTCAAACCGTTTGCCTTGCACTGATCGATGCTTGCCTGATCTCGCTGATCGTCTTTGACCGTCGCCAAAACTTTGCTTCACGTCCCTATGTTGTCGCGTTGGCGGCGTACATCGTTGTGGAGACCGGTTGGCTTGCTCTAGGAAGACCGGTCTAGCGGCCTGCGCATTCAAGAGGCGAAAATGCTCCTAAAATACTCATTCATTGCCGCTCGTCTGATTTTTGCGCTGTGGTACTTCGGTGTTGGCATCATTGGGTTTGTCACCAATGACCCGGTCAAAGACGCGGCGATGGCCTCGACGCCCCTCGAGAAGGCGATGGCAGAAAGCCTTTTCATGAACCCGTTACTTTGTTTGGCCTGCCTCGTTGGAGGCGGCGCAATGCTGCTCCGAAGAACAACGCCATTAGGGATCGTCATACTTACGCCGCTGGTGATCATCATTTTTTGCTTCCACATGGTGATAACGAAAAGCTATCTGTGGGGCTCACTGAATTTGATCCTGCTTGCGGCCAATGCATGGCACTTCCGACGGGGATTTGATCAATTGTGGAATTATGCCGAGCCGGCGCGCGATCCTTGATGTTCAGGTGGCATTCAGAATGTCAACGCGCACCACACCGGTGCGTCAATCCATGTCGTTTGCACCGATGACACACCTTTGGCCACGCCGCCGCGCAGCTACGCGACTCGAGACATCAACAGAGCCGTCCCCCGGCCGCGGTGTACTGATATTATCGAAACGCAACCGATGTAAAAGTATGGTCGAGTCGCTGGTGCTACTCCACCAAGCATCACAAACCGCGGGAGGACGGTGTGGACGGAATTCGCGTCGGCAAACGGATGATCGGAACCCAGTCGCCGGTTACCGTTGGCTGGGAGAATATCCCGAAGGTCACGGGCGGCCCCGTGAAGCTGTTCGTCTTCACGTGGTTTCAGCCTGCGATGCTGTTCGCGATGATCGCGTTCTGGTACTACGCCCCCAACTCCATCGCCAAGGCATCGACCGCCGTTGGCATTGGCATCGGCTTCAAGGTGCTGCTGCTGGGGCTCGAATGGGTCAACCCGCGCTACGCGAGTTGGCGGCTCACCTGGAAGGAATTGGTCACCGATCTCTTTTATGTGGGACTCGGCTTTACGCTGCTGAACATGGTCAGCCACTTCATCGGAAGCGATGTCATGGCAAAGGCCATACAGCGCCACTTCCATCAGGACGAGTTTACGTGGTTCACCGGCTTGCCACTGTTGGTGCAAGCCTTGCTAATCGCGTTGATCTTCGATTTCGGACAATATTGGATGCATAGAGGGATGCATAACTGGT
>Ga0116226_10004539_pt1 | contig 12321 bp, 10 predicted proteins | sample S1TSphfallax_FD_89692 | JGI IMG/M metagenome (GOLD analysis project Ga0116226, IMG submission 89692) | Host-associated microbial communities from peat moss isolated from Minnesota, USA - S1T2_Fa - Sphagnum fallax MG | ecosystem: Host-associated > Plants > Peat moss > Unclassified | place: USA... | reverse complement strand
GCCCCGACATCGTACAGAGAAAAGGCCTCTATCCGCCGCCGCCGGGCGCACCTTTCACTCTTGGTCTGGAGGTAGCCGGCGAGGTCGTGGAGATCGGCGATGGGCCCTGTCGGTGGGATTTAAGCGATAAGGTTTGTGCGCTTCTGGGTGGTGGCGGGTATGCAGAATACGCCGTTGTCGACTCTCGCCACGCCTTGCCGGCACCGCAAAACTTGAGTTTTGCTGAAGCCGCCAGCCTGCCCGAAACGATCTTCACCGTCTTCACCAATGTGTTTGAGCGGGCGCACCTTGCGGCCGGGGAAACCTTCATGCTGCATGGCGCTACAAGTGGCATTGGCGTCACCGCCATACAAATGGCGAAAGCCTTTGGCGCTAGAGTGATAGCAACCAGCCGCGGTCAGGAAAAAGCAGAGCGCGCGAAAGACATCGGAGCCGATATCGCCATTGATACAACCCAGGAAGATTTTGTCGAAGTGGCGCGCGCAGCAGGCGGCGTCGACGTTATCTTGGACATGGTCGGCGGCGCGGATTTTACAGCCAGAAATCTGAAAGCGCTGAACCCAGATGGCCGCCTCGTCCTTATCGCCATCCAGGCGGGCGCAAAAGCTGAGGTGGATCTGGGTCGGCTACTGGTGAACCGTCTGACCTTCACGGCTTCTACCCTGCGCCCGCGGAGCGCCGATGAAAAAGCGAGACTCGCCCAAGCGGTAGAGGCGACGATTTGGCCTTTGATCGCTAAGGGCGCGCTCAAACCAATCATTGACAAGATCTTTCCCCTGGCCGACGCCGCAGCCGCCCACACCTATCTTGAGAGCGGCTCCCATGTGGGTAAGGTGGTTTTAGTCCCTTAATCCAACTACCTGAGCAGCGTGGACGAGCATAATGGCGATCGGCGTGTTTGATTCCGGGATCGGCGGCCTCAGCATCCATCGCGCTCTGGCAGACCACTTGCCTAATGCCGATTTGATCTACTTGGCTGACCAAGCCAACTGCCCATATGGCGGCCTGGGCGGCGAGCAGATCGTCGATTTGACGCGCCATGGGTGCATCCAGCTCTTTGAAGCCGGTGCAAGCCTGATCATTTTGGGATGCAATACCGCATGTTCCATTGCGCTCAGGCGTCTACAGCAGACATGGCTACCCGATTATCGCCGCAAACTTGATCGGCAGATCAACGTGATCGGCATCATCGTTCCCACTATCGAGGCGGCTACAGGACTGCCTTGGGAGCATGAGGCCGAGCGGCGTGGCGAAAAATTGCGACAATTGGATGTCATAGGCGTCTTCGCCACCGCAGCGACGGCGGCGTCCCGAGTTTATGAAATCGAAATTGATAAGCGGCGCCAGGATGTCGCCGTTTTCACCGAGCCATGCACAGAGCTAGCGCGTTTGATTGAGGCCGGTGCGAGCCGTGACGTTTTGAAACCCATCATTATCGAGCACGCCCACCAACTGGAAGCTCGTATCGGAAAAGCGCCAGATCGGGCCATACTCGGCTGCACGCATTATGAGATCGTAGCAGATCTTTTCGCTGCTGCTCTGCAACCTGGCACGCCGCTCATTCACCAACCTACCGCCGTCACGGACGCCACGCTTCGGTATCTTTCCCGCCATCCAGAATATATCAGTGGCGACTCAGGACTCCGCCGTTTCCTCACGACAGGCGAACCGCAAGCTCAGAATGGATACGCTGCAGGGTTTTGGGGCGGCCCAATAAGATTCGAAGCAGCCGCCTAAGGCTTAAGACAGCTTGCAAAACCGAAAAATTGGAAACTCATAGGTCCAGTGCGCGTTTGCCCCGAGCCAAGCTTCACGTCAGGGATTGCAGCCGAGGCGACGCAGCTTTATTCGGCACACTTGGCGGTCAAGGCCCCTTTTCTTTGATCGCACCCTTGGAGATGAAGCATGGTTCGTGCGGCGATAGCAGCGACGGTCACGGCGATCACTGTCGCAGGTCTTGCGGCACCCGCCGACGCCGGAGAAATCTTCATCGGCGGCTTCGCACATGACAGCAGCCTCGGCATATCTGGCACGCCGCACGAAGGGGGAACCTATGACGTACAATTGGGATATCGAAGCCGCCCGTTGAAAGTATGGTGGCTCCTCGACCCAATGGTCTACGCTAAGGGGCAGGTCAATACAGATGCAAAAACGAACTTTTATACGGCCGGTGCAGAATGGCGAGCCCACCTTTTCCATAGTAAATTTTATGGGGATTTCGGTATCGGCGGTGCGTATGTTGACGGATACAATACCTATCCGAATGATTTTAACGCCAGCAGCACCCCCGTGCCTCCACCCAATGCACCTACCGCCGTCACTCAACTGTATTTGAAGGATTTGGCTATTTTCCGGGCGCGTAAGGCCTTTGGCTCAGATTTTCTTTTCAACCCGAATTTCACACTCGGATACGATCTGACGAAAAGGATTGGTGTGGAAATCGCTTGGGAGCATTACAGCAATGCCGGCTTCGGGGCGCGCAACCCAGGAATTGATAATTACGGCGTCCGTTTGGCCTACCGTTTCGGCGGACCTTTCTAGTGGCCAATGTTGCAGTCGTCGGCGCTCAGTGGGGCGACGAAGGTAAGGGCAAGATCGTCGATTGGCTCTCCAACCGCGCAGATATGGTGGTCAGGTTCCAAGGGGGCCACAATGCCGGCCATACGCTCGTCGTCGGCGACATCACCTACAAGCTTTCGTTGCTGCCTTCAGGGGTTGTCCAAGGAAAGCCCTCGATCATCGGCAATGGCGTGGTTGTTGATCCAACGGCTCTGCTATCAGAAATTGAGCGCATTCAATCGCAGGGCGTCGATATTACATCCGACGTTCTGGTCTTGGCGGATAATGCATGCCTTATCCTGCCCCTTCATCGCGACCTTGATCTAGCTCGCGAGCAGGAAGCCGGCGCCGGAAAAATCGGCACCACCGGCCGCGGCATTGGCCCGGCCTATGAAGATAAGGTTGGGCGCAGGGCGATTCGAGTGGCTGACCTTGCGGACCCAGCCGCACTTGACCTCAAGATTCCCAGGCTGCTGGCCCATCATAAGGCCCTTCGCCGAGGTCTCAATCTGGAAGAAGTCGATCCCGTCGCGTTGAAGGCGGAACTTCTCGCCTTGGCCCCAAAGATTTTGCCTTACGCCCAGCCAGCTTGGCGCATCCTCGACCAAGCCGTGCGCGAAGGGCGGCGCATCTTGTTCGAAGGCGCTCAGGGCGCGCTTTTGGACGTTGATCATGGCACCTACCCTTTCGTCACCTCCTCCAACACGGCTGCGGGCCAAGCGGCAGCCGGATCGGGCGTCGGTCCCGCTGCAGTCGGCTATGTGCTTGGTATCGTTAAAGCCTACACGACGCGTGTCGGATCAGGTCCTTTTCCGACTGAATTGGAGGACGAAGTCGGCATCCATTTGGGTACAGTCGGCAAGGAATTCGGCGTCGTCACCGGACGCAAACGGCGCTGCGGCTGGTTTGACGCCATTCTTGTCCGCCAGACGATCGCGATTAACGGCATACACGGCATGGCTCTAACAAAACTTGATGTCCTTGATGGTCTCAAAGAGCTTAAGATTTGCATAGGTTACCAAGTGGCGGGAAAACAGTATGATTACCTACCCGCGGGTATGACCGACCAAGCCGCCGCATCGCCGATCTATGAAACACTCGAAGGCTGGAGCGAAAGCACACATGGGGCGCGATCCTGGCGCGATCTGCCCGCAGCGGCGATTAAATACGTCCGTCGCATAGAAGAGTTGGTGCAAGCGCCTGTAGCCCTTCTCTCTACCAGCCCACAACGGGATGACACCATTTTAATGCGCGACCCGTTCCAGGGCTAAATCAACAGGCAACTTACTCCCGAGATCATGGCGCGCATACACCAAGCCCTCCTAATCGGGTTAATAGCCTTTAGCGGCTTAACGCCTGTCTATGCCCAGAACATGTCGCAAATCGCCAAGGTACGTCGCGGCGAAAGCTGCCCCCATTGCAACCTCTTTCAAGCAGACATGACATATCTAAAGGTTGAGGCCAGGAATTTCATTGGCGCAAGATTACGACAAGCTGACTTTTCCGGCGCCGTCATGCCTCAAACTCAGTTCACCGGTGCAGATCTTCGAGACTTAAACGCATATGGCGCCATTCTGACCAAGGCGAATTTCAGCCATGCCAATTTGACTAATGCCAGCTTCGTTGGCGCCTATCTGGAAGGGGCGATGTTTAGAGATGCAGACCTTGAGGGTGTCAACTTCGCCGGCGCAGATATGAAAGGCGCCAGAGGGCTCACCAATGCGCAATTAGCAGCAGCTTGCGGAGATGCCGCCACCCGACTGCCGCCGGGCCTACACCTCAAACCCTGTAGTTAACAAAACTTAACACAATGATCGGCTTCCCCCAGTTAAGGTCAAGGTGCGTTCTGTATTTGGCGTCGGGCAGAATACCTGTCGCTATAGACCGGGCGACGCGACCCTTTGGTTGTGATAGATAATGAGTGGGCGAAACGGCCCAGTTCAAGGAGAGGCCTTATGAAGATGAAACTGGTAGCCGCCGCTATCGCGCTGGCGCTAACATCCAATGCCGCCCATGCCGGATGCGTCACCGGCGCCGTGGTTGGCGGCGTCGCCGGCCATTATGCCGGTCGTCATACACTGATGGGCGCGGCGGCAGGCTGCGTCGTGGGGCATGAACTGTCCGTTCGCAAGAAAAGACAACGCGCCGCGGAACGCGCCGCTGCGCGCCAACAGCAAGCCGCCATGGCCGGACCTCGCTAAAGCCGTCAGCTCTATAACTTACCGCCTCCGGCCCCTGGCTGTCACGCTCGGTGCGCCGGAGGCGGGTGCATAATCTTATTTTTCTGTTTGTTAACGTTTTAAAAGCTAGATCAATGGCATAGGTCGCTTAAAGCGTTTTTTCGGACTGCGCTGTGACCGTAAGCCTCGATTCCGCACTGTTGGGCTACTACAACGCAAAGGCGGGCGTCGTCTCAACGGCGACAAGCTCGACCTCCAAGACAGCAGCGCCGAGCCCACCATGGAGCGGGACGAGTTCCAGCTCAAGTTCAGCTACCGCAGCGGCGACGTCGGCTGCGACAAGCTTGGCTCAGCAGTTATTAGACGGCGAAAAGCTGATAAATCCGTCCTCTGCGCAACTGACGACGACGACAAATGACGCTGCAGAAAATACTGACTATCAGAATCTTTTCGCGCTTTATAAAGGCCTGACGTCGCTTCAATCAATCGCGACGGCGGCAAGCTCCAAGTCTATAAGTTCCAGCCAGCTTGCGACCCTGCAAAAGGCGTTTACCAATGGCCTTTCCCAGGTCCAGACCTATATCGCCGGCCAACCCTTCAGCCAATTTCAAGTGGGCGATGGCGTCGTCAGCGCCAGCGACGAAACCACATCGGGCGTGGCCAAGACACCGACGACATATACAACCGGCCTGACGGCGGCGACATCAAACACAGTTCTTTCACAGCTTACGGGGAACGAGCAGTTTTCACTGACCGTATCCCTACCAAACGATAGCACACCGACAACGGTGAATTTCAATCTTGCCGACTTGGGCAGCACACCGCTCACCCTCAGCAATATCGTGAGCTACCTGAATACCCAACTCGCCGCCGCCGGCGTCGATACCCGGTTCGGTGACAAGGTCGTGACAATACCGGGGACGCCCATCGTCAGCCCAACGGCTACGACCGCATCTACATCAAAATTATCGACGAGTTCGTCCACCACAACTACGAGCGCGCCAACCAGCGAAGTGGAATTGCAGGTGCTCGGCAATTCGTTGGAAACGGTAAGTTTCTCTGCGCCGACCAGCTCCGACGCGGTCTACATTGCGCAGACCTCCACAAAGCCCACGCTCGGAACGACGAGCGCGACATCGGCGACGTCCACGACAACGTCTTCAACATCGACATCCTCGTCCACCGTCTCCCAGCTCTTAGCTTTCGATCCATCTGGGGAAAATACGACGAATACGATCGGTGAACTGTGGTCCAATACGCTGCCGTCCACCGCGACGGTACAAGCGACGACGACGGGTCCGGACGGGTCGGTCTATGTTCTTGCAAATTTGGATGGCACGACAAACGGCGAAACGATTACGGGTTCTCAGGATGAGGCTCTGCTGAAATACGACTCCGCCGGCAATCTGGTTTACCAGCGCGCCGTGGGCGACTTGAATTCAGCGACAGGCTATGCCTTGGCCGTCTCCCCAGACGGGAGCCAAGTGGCCATAGCAGGCTCAACCACTGCCGCGAGCAACACTAGCAGCATCACAAGCCTGACCGCGCCGGCGGCGACCCAAAGCACGGTCACAGTGTTCGACGCATCTTCGGGTGACGAACTCTGGACCAAGAGCCAGGATGCAACGAGCAATAATCAAGTCAATGGCGTCGCCTTCGGCTCTGACAACGCCGTATATGTGGTGGGGCAAGCCGCCGGAGCCTTACCCAATCAAACAGCCGCTGGTACTCAGGGCGCTTACGTTCAAGCTTTTACCGCCACGTCGTCCACGACGACGATCGTAAACGCGACAACGGGCGCCACGACAACATCGACTGTATGGAGCGCGGCCAGCGCTTCAACGACGGAGTTTGGGACGTCTGGCGTCAATCGCGCGACCGGCGTCGCTGTGAACGGCTCCAACGTCTATGTCGCCAGCGTCCAAAATGGCGACGCCGTCGTCAACGAATATACCACGGGCAGCACGGGGACCTTGAGCCTCACCGCGACGCAGGACTTGGGCGCCTTGGATGGTGGCAATCTGTCCGGCATTGTACTCAACCCGGATGGGAGCTTAACCGTCGCGGGCACGACCGGTAATGGATCGCTGAACGCTGGCACAATTACAAACGCTTACACCAGCGGCCAAAGCGCTTTCGTGGCACAGTTGTCCGCAAATCTAGATCCGACAAATGGAGAGTCGCTCGCCTACGTTAACGAAGGCGGAGATACGACAGCCACCGGTATTACGGTCGATAGCTCTGGACAAGTCTACATCACAGGACAAGTCGCGACCGGCGGCAGTGCGGTTAACGGCCAGGTTTCTGAACACGGTTATGCGGCGCAGGTTGATCCAACCACAGGCGCCGTTAACTGGTCGCAGACCTTCCAGGGGGTGAACGGCAACGCAGCGCCGACCTCTATCGCCGTCAGTTCGACTGGTTCATCAGCTCTAAGCGCGCTGGGCCTGCCGAACGGAGCCATCAATCAGGGAAGCTCGACCGCCCTTACAGCCAACACCTCGGTCACGGCTGGGGACAAATTTTATGTCCAGGTCGGCGACGAGACGCCGGTCGCCATCACGATCTCAGCGACCGACACCTACGCCACCCTGGCGACAAAGATCGAAAAGGCCAGCGGAGAAAATCTGACCGCCAAAACAACGACAGGCACAGGCGGGAAAACCCAACTTGTCATCACGCCGACCAGCAAAAATAGTCCGGCCAAAGTTTCTATTGAAGCCGGTCCAACAGGCGAGGACGCGCTTGGCCCACTCGGATTAAAGGCAGGGTTGATAACAAATGCGTCGACGATTACAGACCAGGCGACACCAGATTCGAACAATACGCCATCTAAGACGAACAGCCTGAAAGCCGCCTACAATATTGATGTACCAACGACCCTAAACCTATCATCGACATCAAATATCGCGGCCGCACAGTCACAAATTAATACAGCTTTAGCACAAGTCAAAGACATATACTATAACTTGACGACTCCACCTTCGACATCCACATCTAGTAGCACAAGCTCTACTTCAGATGCTGCAAAAATTGCCTTATCCAATAGTCAGAACGCCGCTTATACGTCGGCTTTGAAACGCCTTACGGCGTCGAGTTCAAGCTCATCAACGGGCTCTACTCTCGGTGATCTGATTGCAGCGAGTCTTTAGGACACCACATATTCAAGGCTGCTTAGCGGACGACGCTGAAGGCGATTCAAACGGAAAATAGCCCCGCTCCACCATCCGTCGCATGGCCTCATAAACTTCGCGCAGTTCTTCATAGGCGCTGCGCAATGCGGACAAGCGACTTATCTGATCGGGCTTAAGGGCGTGGGCGGCCTCGGCCATGGCCATCGCTTCGGCCACCCAACTTGCTCGGGCATGGGCGGCGGCGACAGCTAGACGCTGAAACTTGGCGGCGTCGATGCGCCCCAGGGTCTGAGCGATCACTGCTTGATTTGAGGCGAAGGCCGTATAGTCGATCTGCTCCAACTGCCCACGCAACTTTCGCTGAGCGTGAGGATCGAGATTTTGCTCCGGCTCGAAATGCTCATGCGTCGAGCGGCGATAGCTTGATAGGGTCGAAGACATGTCTTCCTCCATCTCCCGTTCTGAAGCGAGGCCAGAAGAGTTTGGCACATCAAGTTTAAGGCTTGATTAGAGACGAGGCTTGATTGCGCCCATGTCGCCAAGCCCGATAGTAAATTTACCGACGTTATGGAAGACGAGATCGCAAATCACAGTCTGCAGCCGCATTGGGCGATAAGCAAATGTCCCGGAGCACGCCGCGAGTAAAGCTTCAGCGTGAGTCGCAGAATGACATCGAATTAAGTGGTCCTAAATCCCACTTTGGGACACACCTATTTAGCGCGCGGCTCAGACGCGATATGGAGTGAGGGATGCCTCGCCTCTGTCTTATCACAGGGTTCATCGGACTACTCACAACAGCCCTCAGCGCTTCCGCCGCTCTGGCGCTGGATGTCGATCGTGACGTACCGCGCAGGGTTGCGCTGGGTGGCTCCTGCCCCGGCTGTGAATTCTCCGGCCATCAGTTGGCGGGCGCACGATTCCTCGGCGGGCATTTCCCCGGCGCCGCCCTGGTGGGGGCTGATCTGCGCGGGGCCAGCATACTCAGTTCAGATTTCGCGGGCGCTGATTTTACGCGAGCTGACCTGCGGAGCGCTCAGGTCATGGGCTCAAACTTTGTCGGCGCAAACTTCACCAAGGCGGCGATGGAAGGTCTTGAAGGCCAAGGCGCCGACTTCACCGCCGCCAACCTGACCGGGGCGCACCTGGCCGGCGCCCAGCTTCAGGCCGCCAACCTCAGCAGCGCCATCGCCAGAGGCGCGGATCTTAGCCGGACGCAACTCTCAGGCGCCCATCTCAGCAACAGCCATTTCGAAGGCGCCAATCTGCGCGGCGCGGACCTTACCGGCGCCTACCTCGTCAGCACCCTGTTCGCCGGCGCCGATCTGAGGGGCGTCAGTCTGGATGAGGCCGATCTGCGCGGCGCGGACTTAGGCGGCGCCCGTGGCCTGGTGCAGGGCCAGATCGATAAGGCCTGCACAGACGCGGTAACGCGCCTCCCGCCGGGATTAAAGCCGCACCAGGGCTGCATCGGCCCAGGGGGCGGCATGGCGGGGCTGGTTCAGGCCGCCTTGACCAGGGCTAAGGTCGATATCACGCGGGCCCAGGTGCACGCACAACGCCGCGCCGTCGAAGAGGCAAGGGCGGCCATCGCCAAGGCGGAGGCGCACGCCTTTGGCGATCCGCCTCCTCCGCCCCCGCCGTCCAAGCCCTGAGGCTTTAAACCTTTAGCGGCATGGCGAGGCGGATGTGCAGTTCCTTGAGCTGGCGCTCCGACACCGCTGACGGCGCATTCATCATCAGGTCCTGCGCCTGCTGATTTAGCGGGAAGGCGATCACCTCCCGAATGCTCGTGGCGCCGGCCAGCAGCATGACGATACGATCCACGCCCGGCGCTATGCCGCCGTGGGGCGGGGCGCCGAAGCGGAAGGCATTCAACATGCCGCCGAACTTGTCCTCCACCACGCTGGCGGGATAGCCGGCGATCTCGAAGGCCTTCAGCATAATGTCCGGCCGATGGTTCCGGATCGCGCCGGAGGATAGCTCCACCCCATTGCAGACAATGTCGTACTGATAGGCCAGGATATCCAGCGGGTCCTTTTCCTCCAGCGCCGCCATCTCGCCCTGGGGCATGGAGAACGGGTTGTGGGAAAAGTCGACGCGCTTTTCGTCCTCATTCCATTCGTACATGGGGAAGTCGACGATCCAGCAGAACTTGAACTGGTCCGCGTCCACCAGGCCCAGATCGGTCCCGACCTTGGTGCGGGCCAGGCCAGCGAACTTATAAAACGCGTCGGGCTCGCCGGCGGCGAAGAAGACGGCGTCGCCGGTCTTCAGACCAAGCTGGGTGCGGATCATATCCGCCCGCTCCGGCCCGATATTCTTGGCGACGGGGCCGGCGCCGCCCTCTTCACCCTCGCGCCAGAAGATGTAGGCGAGGCCGGGCTGCCCCTCCCCCTTGGCCCAGTCGTTCATTCGATCGCAAAAGGCTCGGCTGCCGCCACCGGGCGCGGGGATGGCCCAGATCTGCGCCTTGGGGTTTTCGAGGATGCGCGCAAACACGCCAAAGCCCGAGCCCCGGAAGGCGTCAGATACATCCTGCATCTCAATCGGGTTGCGCAGGTCCGGCTTGTCGCTGCCGTACTTCTTGATCGACTCCCGATAGGGGATGCGGGGAAAGGGTGAGGCGGTGACGCGCTTGCCGCCGGAAAATTCCTCAAACACGCCGCGCATGACGGGTTCGATGGCGTTGAACACATCGTCCTGGGTGACGAAGCTCATCTCCATATCGAGCTGATAGAACTCGCCGGGCGAGCGGTCGGCGCGGGCGTCTTCATCGCGGAAGCAGGGCGCGATCTGGAAATAGCGGTCAAAACCCGACACCATCAACAGCTGCTTGAACTGCTGGGGCGCCTGGGGCAGGGCGTAAAAGGTTCCTGGATGCATCCGCGACGGCACCAGAAAGTCCCGCGCGCCTTCGGGAGAGGAGGCGGTCAAGATCGGCGTCTGAAACTCCGTAAAGCCCTGCTCGATCATCCGCCGCCGCAAAGAGGCGATCACCTGGGAGCGCAGGACGATGTTCTTGTGTAAAGACTCGCGGCGCAGGTCGAGATAGCGATAGCGCAGGCGAAGGTCCTCCGGATAATCCGGCTCGCCAAACACCGGCACGGGCAGCTCTGCGGCTTCGGAGAGGACGGCTAAGTCCCTGACCCGTAGCTCAATCTCGCCCGTGGGCAAGTTGGGATTAATAGCTTCGGCCGCACGCGCCACCACCTCGGCGTCAACCCGGATCACGCTCTCGGCGCGCAGCCGCTCGGCCAGGGCGAAACCGGGCGTTTCGGGCGAGAGCACAAGCTGGGTCACGCCATAATGATCGCGCAGGTCGATAAACATCAGCCCGCCATGGTCGCGCTTCCGGTGAATCCAGCCGGAAACCCTCACATTTCGCCCCACATCCCCCACACGAAGGGCGCCGCAGGTGTCGGATCGATAAGCATGCATGGCGTTTTCCGCAGGGGCTGCGGCTCTATCAAATTACGAAAATTGAGGCGCGGAAGGGCGCATGAGGGGGGGCGATTGTCAAGGCGAGGACGAAGCTGGTGGTCATCTGGAAAATTTCGGAGTTTCGATAGGCGACGCGATGAATTTGAACCCGTCGGTTAGAAAGCAGGCCGTTAGAGTGTCTTAGAAGGGTGGGGAGCGCCCTGTCGTCAGCGCCAAATATCGAGCGATCGTCGCTCGTAGTGCAAGAAGTGCGCACCGTGAGGGGCGTACCACAGCTGGTGCAGATGCTCCCGCTCAGGCGCGACGCTTCCGATGACGAGGTAGCGCCAGGCAGTTCGATCCCGGAGCTCTTAGACCGGATTATCATCGGCCCAACCGAAGACGCCGCAGCCGTCTACCAAGCTCTGGAAGCTCTTCTGTCCGCCGCAGGCGTCGCCAACCCGGCTGCGAAAATTGTGATATCCGGCGTTCCGCTCCGCCACTTGTGAGCTCAAACGCCGCGACGGGTCTGATCAGCAGGGGCCGCAGCGCATTGTGAAAAAGGGGGCGACCCGTCCAATGCGAATGTCATTTTCCTGGAGCGGCGCCTGTTTGGGCAGCGGGTCGTGAACCATCCCAAAGACGCGGCCAATAATCGGACGCTACCTTGAATCGTAACGGCGACTAATGGAACCGCTTTAGCAACCGAGAGATTAACCCACCCACTAGATAAGCGCTAAACTCTCCAGCGCGCCCGCCACACGATCAACTGCCGCCCCCGCCAGCGGCAGAATAGGCCGGGGCGGCTCAGCCATGGAGAGCCCAAGCAGGTTCGCCGCCACATACATCACTCTGAGACTGGTGAAGGTCTGAAACAGGTCCCACAGGGGCTGGAGCTTTTGATCAAGCTGTCGCGCCCCGTCGTTATCGCCGCGATCCACAGCGTCGATAATCTCCAAGCATGGCCGGGGAAACAGCCCGGCCAGGACGCTGTACCAGGCGTCGCCGCCGGCGATCAGCGCCTCTGT